>JACCDW010773870.1_pt1 | contig 54104 bp, 57 predicted proteins | sample 7449781 | NCBI WGS metagenome assembly JACCDW01 (sample SAMN15323449, study PRJNA562643) | freshwater metagenome | isolation source: river surface water | place: USA:Blue River Watershed | collected 2017-08-18
AGGGATCTCCAATAAGTGCAGAGGCTGGGGAATTAACTTGCTGCTCATTGTTATCCATGGAGATTTCCTTTTCGTTGCGCGACCAGGAGGTCGTTTCGGGATCAGCGGTTTAGAAGGTAGAAGGTAGCCCAAGAGGTATCGGTCTGTAAAAGTCCTCCTTGGTTTGGGTTAATTTTGAGAACCGCTAGGGTGATACGCATCGGAAGGGGTCAGGCCAAATATGAACCTGAAGGCGAAGAAGCGGATAGATCGAGTAGTCGCGCCTTACTTCGCCACAAATTGCTGGATTGTCGGACAGGAAGATTTCTGTGTACTGGTTGATCCTGGAATTGGGGATCCTTACATTGTCAATGAGGTATTAAGTTTATTGGAAGAAGCAAAACTAAGAGTTGGCGCGATACTGATTACTCATGGACATATCGATCACACCTTTTCTTTAATACCTCTTGCGCGAGAACTTGAAAGTTCATCCATCCATATTCACAGTGCAGATCGAGATTTACTTTCTCACCCAGAGCGTGCTTTAAGTGATGCAAGTCAAGGACTTTTTCGCGATTTAAAGATGAGATTCCCAAAGCATGAATTTGTAGAACCAGAAGGAATTGAAGTTTTTAATCATGACTTTGAAATAAAGCTCGCAGGTATGAAATTTGAAATATTCAACACTCCTGGCCACACTCCAGGTTCAATAGTTGCCCGGATCGATAACGAGATTCTTGTTTCGGGTGACACCTTATTTGCCGGTTCTATCGGCAGAACCGACTTACCGAGAGGCTCAATCTCCGACATGGAACGCTCTCTCCGTGAGAAAATTTGGCCGATGTCGGGCGATCTCCTTATTTTGCCCGGCCATGGTGAAACTAGTCGTTTGGAATGGGAGTTTGAAATGAACCCATACTTGATAGCGGCTAAAGAAGGGAGATTGGCGGAGTTATGAGTTTCCAAGCGCCAAAAGGTGTATCTGAATATTTTCCGCCAAAATCAAGTTGGTTTGAATACGTAATCTGGAAATTAGAAGAAGCAGCGCTTGCTGCCAATTACCGATTGATAGAACTTCCGATTTTTGAAGATACAGAACTTTTTTCTCGTGGAGTTGGCGAAACTACAGATGTAGTTAGTAAGGAAATGTATACATTTGAGGATCGTGGCGGCAGGTCGATATCTTTACGTCCCGAAGGAACAGCTGGTGTTATCCGCTCAATTATTGAACACGGATTAGATCGCGGGCAATTACCCGTGAAAGTTTTCTACAAGGGTCCCTTTTTTAGAGCAGAACGTCCGCAAGCTGGACGTTATCGCCAGTTTTATCAATTTGGGATTGAAGCAGTAGGAATCGATGATCCTTTAATTGATGCCGAGGTAATAAGCGTTGCTCATCGAGCTTTTTCAAAGATGGGATTGAAAAATTTCACTCTCAAAATATCTTCGTTGGGGGATTCTGATAGTCGAAAGAAGCACCGCGATGATTTGCTGAAATTTCTTTCAAATGTGGATCTAGATGAAGAAACCAGAGCCAGAGTAAATAAGAACCCACTTCGCATTTTCGATGATAAACGATCAGAAGTTCAAAAAAAATTACAAGGGGCCCCTTTGCTTTTGGACTATCTCTCCACTGAGAGCAGAGATAAATTTGAGAAAGTGCAGTCCGCTCTCCGAAGCATTGGGATCAGCTTCGAAATCGATCCAATGATGGTTCGTGGCTTGGATTACTACACAGGAACTGCATTTGAATTTGTTCATAATCAACTAGGAGCACAGTCAACTATTTGTGGCGGTGGTAGGTATGACGGACTTATGGAGACTTTGGGAGGTCAATCTCTCTCCGGGATTGGATTTGGATTGGGAATTGATAGGACATTACTTGCCCTAGAGGCAGAGGGATTTGAATTGGTTGATCGACAGTACCTTGATTTGTTTGTTATCCCAATTGGCGAAATTGCTCGCATGAAGGCTATTGAATTAGTTAATGAAGTTCGTATGGGTGGTTTTGTTGCTGATATTTCATATGGTGAACGTGCGCTAAAGGGAAGCATGAAGGCAGCAGATAAATTGTCCGCTCATTATGTATTGGTTCTAGGTGACGACGAGATAAATTCGGATTCAGGCAAGCTAAAAAAGATGTCAGACGGTAGCGAGATTTCGATTACTCTTGCCTCCTTAGTATCAGAGATGAAACGAATCTCTTCATAGGGTAGGAAAGAAAGGAATCATGCTTCGCGAAAATCTTTCTGGAGCCCTGCGCGCCAGTGATGTCGGTAAGAGAGTTGTTCTCGCTGGCTGGGTATCTAGAAGAAGAGATCATGGCGGAGTCGCCTTTATTGATTTAAGAGATTTATCAGGAATCGTTCAAGTCGTTATTTCCGATGAAACTATTGCAGCAACTCTTAGAGCAGAATGGTGCGTAAAAATCGTGGGAGAAGTTGCAAAAAGACCTGCTGGAAATGAAAATCCCAATTCACCAACAGGGGAAATTGAGGTTATCTGCAAGGAATTAGAAGTTCTAAGCGAAGCTGCAGCGCTCCCTTTTCCAGTTGATTCAGGCGAAAAAGTGAATGTAAGCGAAGAGGTTCGATTGAAGTATCGCTACCTAGATCTTCGACGAGATGAACCGGCCAAAGCGCTTCGCCTTAGATCAAAAGTTACGCAACTCATTCGAGAGGTGATGACCAAGGAAGAGTTCCTTGAGATTGAGACACCTTACCTAACTCGATCAACACCGGAAGGCGCTCGAGATTTCTTAGTACCAGTTAGGTTGCAACCTGGCACTTGGTACGCGTTGCCGCAATCACCTCAGCTTTTTAAACAGCTTTTGATGGTGGCAGGCATGGAGAAGTATTACCAAATTGCCAGATGTTTCAGAGATGAAGATTTTCGCGCTGATCGCCAACCAGAATTCACTCAATTAGATATCGAAATGTCATTTGTAGATCAAGAAGACGTAATCGCTGTTGCAGAGCAAGTGCTCCGTAGAGTATTTAAGGAAGTGGTCCAGTATGAAATAACAGGATCAATTCCACGAATGACTTATCACGAAGCTATGACCCGGTTTGGATCAGATAAACCTGATTTAAGATTTGGATTAGAGCTAGTTGATACGACTAATTTCTTTAAAGAGACAACATTTAGGGTATTTCAAGCTCCGTATGTTGGGGCAGTTGTTATGCCAGGCGGTGCTTCATCGCCTCGTCGTGAATTGGATGCTTGGCAAGATTGGGCGAAAGCGCGGGGCGCTAAAGGCCTTGCCTATATTTTGGTTCAAGAGGATGGAACTCTTGGCGGACCCGTAGCAAAAAATCTATCGGAGAAAGAATCTGCGGAAATCGCAGAGTTTGTTGGCGCATCTCGCGGAGATGCAATCTTCTTTGCAGCAGGCGAACGAACTTCTTCATTAAATCTTTTGGGCGCAGTTCGTCTTGAGATTGGATCTCGTAAGAAATTGATTCAAGAAAATGACTGGAAATTCTTATGGGTGGTTGATGCGCCAATGTTTGAAAAAACGGATAATGGTGGTTGGACTGCGGTTCATCATCCTTTTACTGGTCCGAAGCCAGAATTTGAAGATTCATTTGATAAAGATCCCGAATCGGCACTTGCTTACGCTTACGACATAGTTCTAAATGGAAGCGAAATTGGCGGTGGTTCAATTCGTATCCATAGAAGAGATGTTCAGAGCAGAGTTTTTAATGTAATTGGTTTAACTAAGCAAGAAGCTGAAAGTAAATTTGGCTTTTTGCTGGAGGCATTCAATTATGGACCGCCGCCTCATGGTGGAATTGCTTTGGGGCTAGATCGACTTTGCGCATTGCTAGCTGGCGCGGAGTCAATTCGTGAAGTTATTGCCTTCCCAAAGACGGCAAGTGGTGGGGATCCATTAACCGGCGCGCCGACCCCAATCACAGCTGCCCAACGAAAAGAGAGCGGCGTTGATGCCAAGCCGGAACTTAAGGAAAATCAATAACCTTTTTAGATAGAGTTTGGCCATGAGCGCTGGTGGAATTGCCGGAATTATTGCAGCAAGTTCTTTATTGGTAATCGCTATTGCTCTGGCATACGCGGTTATTAGATTAGGTCGTGCCATTGATGAGGTGGGGACAGCCGTTCGCAACATTTCAAATGAAACGACTCCGCTATTAACAGAAGTAACAACAACAGTTGAGTTAGTTAATGGGCCCCTGGAAAGTATCAATAAAGTAACACGATCTATCGATGAGATCAGTACAAAGATTGCTGAATCAACCAATACATTTTTAGATAAAAATCAGATAGCGATGAAGGCAGCCGGGGCTGTACTTACCGCAGCTCAACTTCGTAAGAAAAAACGCAAAAAAAGCAAGAAGGCAGAGAAGACAAGATTCGTTGACGACGAGGAGTTCTAGAGTTCGTGAACTCTTTAGAAATTCGTAATCGTTGGCTCAAATTCTTTGAGAATGGGAATTCCAAAGGACTTACGCATAACGTCGTTCCGTCAGCCTCTTTGATATTGAATGATCCAAACTTGCTTCTTGTAAATGCGGGGATGGTCCCATTTAAGCCATATTTTCTTGGTGAAATTACTCCTCCTTATCGCCGCGCTACCTCGATTCAAAAATGCGTACGAACTCTTGATATTGATGAAGTTGGTAAGACAACTAGACATGGATCGTTTTTCCAGATGTGCGGCAATTTCTCTTTTGGCGATTATTTCAAAGAGGGAGCAATCGAATTAGCTTGGGAACTTCTCACTAAACCACAGAACGATGGCGGCTTTGGATTTGCGGAAGATAAATTATGGGTGACAGTTTTTCATGACGATGATGAAGCTGCAAATATTTGGAATAAGAAGATAGGAATTCCTGCGGAGAGAATTCAGCGACGCGGTATGTCCGATAATTTCTGGTCGATGGGCGTACCTGGTCCGTGCGGTCCATGCTCTGAGATCTACTTCGATCGAGGCCCTGAATATGGCAAAGAAGGCGGACCGATCGCAGATGAAGATAGATATCTTGAAATCTGGAACCTAGTTTTTATGCAAAATGTTCGCGGCGCAGGAAGCGGCAAGGAAGATTTCCCAATCCTGGGAGAGCTTCCTGCAAAGAATATTGACACTGGAATGGGCTTAGAGCGGACCGCCGCTCTACTGCAAGGCGTTGATAACATCTATGAAATTGATACGACTTCCCATATCTTGAAAAAAGCTTCTCAAATTTCGCAAGTTAAATACGGAAGAGATGTCAAAAATGATATTTCCCTAAGAGTTGTAGCAGATCACGCTAGAACTGCTTTGATGTTGATTGGCGATGGGGTTGTTCCTGGCAATGAGGGTCGTGGTTATGTATTGAGAAGGATGATGCGCAGAACTATAAGAAATATGCGATTGCTCGGAGCCCCCGATGGCAATTTGGAGGAATTAATCAAGAGTTCCATCGAGGCGATGTCACCCCAATATCCAGAACTTGCATTAGAAAGTGATCGTATCTGCAAGGTAGCGATAGCTGAAGAATCTACATTTCTATCAACTTTAAGAAGTGGAACCCAGATTTTCGACCAAGCGGTATCGAAAATGAAGACCTCAAAAGTTTCTGTTCTTCCCGGAGAAGATGTATTTAAATTGCATGACACCTTCGGATTTCCATTCGATCTGACTCTAGAGATGGCAGCTGAAGAAGGATTGCAGATTGATGCTGATGGTTTTAAGCGTCTCATGAGAGAGCAGAAAGAGCGAGCTAAGAGCGATGCAAAATTAAAACGAACCGGACACACAGATTTATCTGAATTTAAGCTTATAGCTGATAATGCAAAGAAATTAGAATTCGTGGGATACGACAGAACTTCCAGCGAAGGCTCAGTTTTAGGAATTTTAGTTGACGGCAAAAATGTTAAAAACGCAACTCAGGGTTCTGAGATCGAATTAGTAATTGATAGAACACCGTTTTACGCCGAAGGCGGTGGGCAGCTAGCTGATTCTGGATTTATTACAGGTCCAAATGGTGCGCTAATTGAAATTGATGATGTGCAGACTCCGATCCCAGGGCTTTATGTACATCGAGGAATTATTCGTGAAGGGGAAGTCGCAACTGGGGAATTAGTTCATGCGGCAATTGATCTCGAGAGAAGATTAGGAATTTCCAGAGCGCATACCGCAACTCATATGGTTCACAAAGCATTTAGAGAACTTCTGGGAGAAACGGCAACTCAGGCTGGCTCAGAGAACGCACCTGGAAGATTCCGATTTGATTTTCCGGCAACAGGCGCTGTACCGAAATCAATAATTGATGAAGTCGAGAATAAAGTTAATGATCTGCTCGAAAAGGATCTTGAAGTTTCGGCCCAAGTAATGTCACTTGACGAAGCTAAATCTATGGGCGCCATGGCTTTATTCGGTGAAAAATATGGAGAAAGGGTGCGAGTAGTTAGCGTTGGAGATTGGGCTAAGGAGTTATGTGGCGGAACCCATGTCTCCCGATCCGGTCAATTAGGACTAATAAAGATTCTTTCAGAATCCTCTATCGGCGCCGGCGTTAGACGCGTAGAAGCTTTAGTTGGCATCGATGCCTTCCGATTCCTTGCAAAAGAACATGTTCTTCTTAACTCGCTAACTGAAATTTTCAAAGGCTCCAAAGCGGAGGATTTGCCAGAACGCATCTCGGACCTAATTGGACGAGTAAAGGAGATGGAGAGGGAAATCAAGGTTCATCGCAGAAAGAGGGCCGAAGAAGAACTTCTTAAGGAAGCCAAGATTCAATCTTTAGCGAGCCTCAAATTCTTGCAACATCATTTCAATTATGAAGTTGATGCAGATGATTTACGTCAATTAGCATTGCAACAACAGGGTAAAGAAGAGGGACTAGTCAGTTTCTTATCGGCTCTTTCTGGCGAAAGGGTTTTGATAGTTATATTAGTTGGTCAAACTGCAAAGGCAAATGGAATCAAAGCTGGTGATCTAGCGAAGCTTTCCTCTGAGATTCTCGGCGGAGGTGGTGGCGGGAAGGATGATTTTGCACAAGGCGGCGGTCCCAACATAGATAAATTGACTGCGGCAATAAGCGCTGTTCAAGCAAAACTTGTTAGTTGAAACATGAGCGCTGGTATCAAGTTAGGTATTGACTTCGGAACCCAACGCGTCGGCTTAGCATCATCAGATTCTTCTGGTATCGCTGTTACGCCAATCGGCTCATATTCGATTGAAGATTCCGTCAAGAAACTCCATGAAATAGCTGGCGAAAATCCAATTTTAGTTATTTACCTTGGACTGCCAAGGCATTTAGCTGGTTCAGAAGGGCAATCTGCTGTATCAGTCCGCGAGTTTGCGAAAGAAATCAAAGCACTCAATCTTGCTCCCGTTTTCTTGGTGGATGAGCGTTTAACAACTACATCTGCGAGCCAGAAAAAAGATCTAGTCCAAAAGTTTGGTATCGATGCGATTGCTGCGCAGGAGATCCTGGAATTCGCACTCAATGGCGAGAGGTTATTGGGAGGATTCTTTGGTGAATCTATCTAGCAGCGCGATAAAGAGGCTTGGAGTTGCCGGAATTTTCATCTTGCTCTTCACATTTGGTTTGAGAGAAATCGCTCCCGGGCCAACTACAGCACCTGACTTCGCTCTAGGGGAAGCGGGTCCTGCAATAGTTATCGAAATTCCATCGGGAGCTACGGGTTCTCAAATCGGAGAGATTCTCTTTGAAAAAGGCGTTGTGAAATCTTCACTCGCATATTTTCGAGTAGCGGTCTCAAATCCGGAAAGTAACCGGATCGCCCCGGGTGAACATCGTTTAGATACAAATATTCCAGCAAAAATTGCATTAGAGCAGCTGTTAGATCCCGATCGGATAGTGAATTTGGTGCGGGTAAGGGATGGTTCACGTGTTCAAGAAGTGAGAGATGAATTAATCAGATTAGGATTTCCAGCTGGCGATATAAACAAAGCGATTTTAAAGCTTAAATTACCAAAAGAATTTTCAAAAAGTGAAAGAGATGTATCCAGAGCGGAAGGCATGCTGTATCCCGCTTTTTATTCTATTGAAAAAGATGAGTCTGCATTAGATGTGATGCAGCGAATGGTAGATAGATTTATAGCTGCTACAAATGGCGTTGAGTGGAAGTATTCAGAATTCAGTAGTTATGAATTGCTGACCATTGCATCATTAGTTGAATCTGAGGGAATACCCGAAGATTTTCCAAAAGTGGCTCAGGTAATCTACAACCGATTAAGAGTTGGGATGCCACTACAGTTCGATTCTACGATTCATTACATTTTTCAACGTAGGGGAGAGATACGCCTATCCTTATCTGACACTAAAGTTAAAAGTCCTTACAACACATTTATAAATCGAGGACTACCGCCAACGCCGATTGGGAGCCCTACGAGATCAGCCATACTTGCTGCCCTCAATCCAGAAAAGGGCCCATGGCTATATTTCGTAACGGTACGGCCGAAAGAAACCAAATTCACCTCTGATTACAATGAGTTTTTGAAATTTAAAGCAGAGTACAAGAAAAATTTCGCTAATGGGGAGTTCGAATGATTTCAAAAATGGCTGTTCTTGGATCTCCAATAGAGCACAGTCTCTCGCCACTTATTCACAATAAAGCAATGGAAATTCTAGGAATCTCCGGAAGTTATCAGAGATTCACGGTAACTGAGAAGGACCTTGCGGTATTTCTTAAAGAACATGATGAACCAGAGTGGCAAGGTTTCTCATTGACCATGCCGTTGAAAGAAGAAGGATTCCGATTGGGCATATCTTCAGATGAAGCAACCAAAAAAACTCAGGTTTCAAATACGTTAGTCAATTCTCCTAAGGGTTGGCTTGCATACAACACGGATGCTTTAGGTTTTGAATTCTTACTCAAAGATCAAGTTTACAAATCAGTATCAGTACTTGGAACAGGTGGAACTGCACGTGCTGCTCTATTTGCTATAAGCAAGGATGTCGAATTTGTGGAGGTATATCGGCGTAGTTCTAAAAATGATCGAATTTGTTTAGATATTAATTCCAAGATTGTATTTCGAGATTGGCAAGAACTAAGCGATTCCTTTAGAAATCATTTATTGATAAATGCCACAGCAGCCTCGGCAAATGATGAGCTAAAAGCTCTAGGGAGACAGGTTCCAGTTGCAATTGACGCCGTGTATGCGCCCTGGCCACCTCCCTTGCTGCAGTTTCAGAAAAACGCTACTTATTTTAGCGGCAAAGACTTGTTGGTTGCGCAGGCATTAGATCAGATTTCACTTTTTCACAGGCAACCTATCGATAAGAATGTCATGTTTGAATCTCTCCGAAGTTTTATCTAATTTCCACACTTCGAGTGGGAATCGGATTTCGTATCTAAGGTAAAGAATAATCTTGATGAGTGGAATTTCCAACCGCTTTTGCATTAATTCTTCTATCTGCTGCGGATATGAGAGATAGAGTAATACCAAAAAGAATTGTATTTTGTAATGCTATGGCAATTGTATTTTTCGATCCTGATAACTTCATCTTCTTTTGCATCATTTGGATTATCTACATTCTTCTAGCTAAATTCCTTTTCGAGATCTACAAATCATCAGCTATTGGGTATGGAGATATTCGGATTGCTGGACTAGCCATTAGTTCTTCCAATGGTTTCGAAGGCGCAATTTCGGCGCATATTTATGCTTGGTTAATAGCATCTATTTTCGTCGCGTTTGCCTGGATCAGTAGGAGGAGATCTTTGTATAGATCTTTTCCTTTTGCGCCCTTTTTAACGCTCGGGTTCCTCTTATCTTGAGCGAGAATCATCGTTCATCTGCGATAATTTCCCGATGCGATGGCTAACTGCAGGTGAGTCTCATGGTCCTTCGCTTCTTGGAATTATCGAGGGCATGCCCGCAGGGATATTGATCTCCACAAAGGATGTAGAAAATGCGTTAGCTCGACGTCGACTTGGTTTTGGACGTGGAGCTCGTCAACAATTTGAGAAAGATGTTGTACATATTCTCGGTGGAGTACGCCATGGCAAGACACAAGGTGGACCTATTGCAATTGAAATCGAAAATAGCGAGTGGCCAAAGTGGGAGAAAGTTATGTCCCCTGATCAAGTTTCAGATGAGGAGCTCGCTGATTTAGCGCGAAATGCTCCGCTTTCACGTCCACGACCGGGCCATGCAGATTTAGCTGGAATGCAGAAATATGGATTTGACGACGCAAGACCAATATTGGAAAGGGCTTCTGCTAGAGAGACTGCCACTAGGGTTGCATTAGGTGAAGTTGCGAAACGTTTTATAAAGCAAGTAGCTGGTATTGAAGTTTTGAGTCATGTGACAAGAATTGGTCAGATAGAGATTCCGGAGAATGCACCACTTCCTAAGCCTGAAGATCTCTCAGATATCGATCAAAGTTCTGTTCGTTGTTTCGATAAGGATTCTGAAGCAAGAATGATCGCCGAGATTGAATTAGCTAAGAAGGAAGGCGACACACTTGGCGGCGTAGTTGAAGTCCTTGCCTACAACGTAATGCCAGGTCTTGGCTCGCATGTTCATTGGGATAGAAGACTTGACAGTCAACTTGCCGCAGCGCTCATGGGGATTCAAGCAATCAAAGGAGTTGAGCTTGGAGATGGCTTTGCAACCGCTGCACGCAGGGGTTCAAAAGCGCACGATGAAATTACGTTGAACGATAATGGAAAAATTGTGAGACGAACTGATCGAGCAGGTGGAACTGAAGGCGGAATCAGCAATGGCGAAGTCCTAAAAGTTCGCGCTGCTATGAAGCCAATATCAACGGTTCCCAAAGCACTAGACACGGTAGATGTTAAATCTGGAGAGATTGCAAAAGCAATCAATCAAAGATCAGATGTCTGCGCTGTTCCAGCGGCGGGAGTAATAGCTGAATCCATGGTTGCGTTGGTTCTAGCCCAAGCGATTCTTGAGAAGTTCGGTGGCGATAGCGTTTCGGAAACTTCGCGAAATATCGAATCTTATTTAGCAACATTAACCAGGTTTTGATTAGTGAAGATTATTTTTATTGGACCTCCCGGATCGGGCAAGAGTAGCGTTGGGAGAGAGTTGGCCATCTTGATGAACCTGAGTCATATCGATACCGACTCATTGATTGAAGCAAAGACAGGAAAGAGAATTGCGGACATTTTTCTCGAAGATGGCGAGTCAACTTTTAGAGAGATTGAACGAAAAGTCGTATTGGAGAGTTTAAAGGAAGATAACTCCGTGATTTCACTTGGTGGCGGTTCGGTTCTAGATCTCGAGGTTGCCGAAAGATTGCGCCATGAACCAAATGTCATCTATCTCGAAGTCTCGATTTCTAACGCAGCCCCTCGAGTTGGCTTTAATACAGATCGACCTCTGCTCGTGGCTAACCCAAGGCAACAATGGTTGAAATTAATGGAGACACGTAAATCAATTTACGAGGAATTGGGATCTAAAAAGATCTCGACAGATAACCGAAAGCCTAAAGAGATTGCTACAGAGGTTTTGGAGTTAATTGGATGAGAGAAATAAAAGTGCATGCGGAGCGGGATTATGAAATTGAGAGCGGAATAAAATGGAGTTCTCGACTCGCGGAATTGACGGCTGGAAGAGATTTTAGAGTACTTACTCCTAACTCAATTGCGAATTATGTTTCCAAAGAGATTGATCAATCAAAAATAATTTTTACACCTGAGGGGGAGTCACAAAAAAGCTTCTCATTTCTTGAAGAAGTTCTTGAGAGATTAGCAAAGGAAAAACTATCAAGAAACTCATTACTCATCGGCATTGGTGGCGGTGCAACTACAGATCTAGCAGGTTTTGCTGCAGCAATTTATATGCGGGGAATTGATTGGATAGCTATCCCAACTAGCGTTGCCGGAATGGTCGATGCAGCTATTGGGGGGAAGACTGGAATAAATTTAAGTTTTGGAAAGAATCTAGTCGGTTCTTTCTATTCACCTACTAAAGTCCTCATTGATTTTGATTGGATTAAATCTCTGTCGCAACGGGACATAAACGCCGGCTTAGCGGAATCAGTTAAGTGTGGCTTTATTGCAGATCAAGAGATTCTCAATTTGATGGAAGAGAACGTTTCAGAAAATTTAACCGAGATTATTGAACGTTCGATAGCTGTTAAAGCCAAAGTTGTAAGTGCCGACTTCAAGGAAAGTGACCAACGGGAAATTCTTAATTATGGACATACTTTAGGCCATGCGATTGAATCCGATTCGAATTTCTCGTTAAGGCACGGTGAAGCCATTGCTATTGGAATGCATTTTGCAGCAGCTCTTTCGGCAAGAGTTGAAGGTTTGAGCTATGAAGTTTTCAATCGTCATAAAGAAATTTTGAGAAAGCTTGATTTACCTCTTGTTTACAGATCTAACGCTTGGGACAAACTGTATTCATACATGCTCAATGACAAGAAACGCAAAGATGGAGAAATTCGCTTTGTCAGCCTAAAGAAGTTAGGCGAATGCGGCCGAATATCGCTCCCTGAGAGTATTCTTCGGGAAGTTTACTTAAACGAGATAGGGCTGAACTCATGAAAGTTTTGATTATCAATGGTCCGAACTTGGACATGCTCGGTAAGCGTGAGGTCAATTACTATGGTTCAGATACATATGAAGAATTAAGGAAGAAGATTTCTAGTTTTGCGAAGGATCTTGGTCTAGATGCGGATGTTCGGCAAACTAATGATGAAGCAACCTTGATTTCTTGGCTGCACGAAGCTGCAGAATCAAATTTGCCAGTAATCATAAATCCAGCTGCTTTCACACATTACTCGTATGCAATACGAGATGCGATTGTTATGGTGGGATCGGCGAAAATTGAAGTACATCTTTCAAATCCATTGTCACGGGAAGAATTTAGACACACCTCAGTTGTCTCTGGTGTGGTTAATGGGACTATCAGTGGTTTCGGAGTTAACTCTTATCGTCTTGCCCTTGAGGCCATCCGCGATTTAACGAAATAGATATTTACAGGTAATCTTCTTACCATGGCCACCACAAATGATTTAAAGAACGGTATGACCTTAGACCTTGATGGTCAACTATGGAACGTTGTTGAGTTCCAACATGTTAAACCAGGCAAGGGACCGGCATTTGTACGAACAAAATTAAAGAATGTTTTGTCGGGCAAAGTTGTTGAAAAAACCTTTAATGCTGGCGTCAAAGTTGAAGTTGCAATCTTGGAGAAGCGAGAGATGCAATTCCTCTATAAAGATAATGCCGGTTATATATTCATGGATAACACAACCTATGATCAAGTAACAATTCCAGAGGAAACTGTAGGAGAAAGCTCAAATTACCTCCTAGAGAATATGGAAGTCATAGTTGCAATACATGAGGGAAATCCACTTTATGTTGAAATGCCACCTTCAGTTGCTCTTCGAATTACTTATACAGAACCTGGATTGCAAGGAGATCGCTCCTCAGCAGGCAGTAAACCAGCAACTCTCGAAACTGGAATTTCAGTCCAAGTTCCGCTTTTCATAAAGCAGGACGAAGTCATATTGGTTGATACTCGCACCGGTGATTATCTCGGGCGCGCAAACTAAGTGAGCGCTCGCTCAAAGGCGCGTAAAGCAGCTCTAGATCTGCTTTATGAGAGCGATATCAGAAACCGACCAGCTACAGATCTTTTAAATGAGCGTTTAACTGCTTTAGATTTCATGATCCGCGAATACACAAGAAACTTGATTCTTGGAGTTGTTGAGAATAAGGCAAAGATTGATGAGATTATTTTGATGCGTGCTAAAGGTTGGGATCTTGATCGGATGCCTGTTATCGACCGAAATATCCTAAGACTAGGAACTTTCGAGCTTCTGTGGTCCGAAGAAATTCCGGCCAATGTTGCAATAAGTGAAGCCGTTGAGCTCGCTAAATCCCTATCGACGGAGGAATCTGCCAGCTATATAAATGGTGTGATGGCGGCGATTCTTGAGGTGAAAAGCGACTTAACCCTTTAATTCATAGAGCTTATATGTAGCTCTGCTAGGGTTCCCCTGCCTTTAATCAGCGTCCAGTGAGACGAGAAAGGGGAGATTGATGCCTACCATTTTGTCAGGTTCTGATTTACAACGTGCATTGAAACGAATAGCACACGAAATTCTTGAGAAGAATCGTGGCAGTGACTCTATTGTTCTCTTAGGAATACCAACCCGCGGAGCAACGCTAAGCCAACGGTTAGCCCAACTAATATCAACTCTAGAAAATTCCAAAATTGATCAAGGCACTCTTGATATCACGATGTATCGTGACGATCTTTCACGGCAGGCGCCACGAGCCTTGCTCCCAACCGTTATACCCACCTCAGGGATAGATGGAAAAAATGTAATTTTGGTCGATGATGTTCTATTTTCTGGAAGAACAATCAGGGCAGCGCTTGATGCGTTATCTGAATTTGGACGCCCGAAGACCGTTCAGCTTGCAGTATTGATTGATAGAGGACATAGAGAATTGCCAATTAGGGCAGATTATGTTGGTAAAAATATACCTACAAGCCGAAGCGAGCGCGTTCAAGTCTGTTTAACCGAATCGGATGGAATAGATGAAGTTCGGATTGAAGAAATCTTATGAATACTCATTTATTGTCCATTGGAGATTTAACTCGTGAGGATGCAATACAAGTTTTAGATACTGCTGGCGAACTTTCTCGAATAAGTGATTCAACCATTAAGAAGCTACCCACCTTGCGCGGACGTACGGTTGTAAATCTCTTCTTTGAGGATTCCACAAGAACACGGATCTCCTTCGAAGCTGCAGCGAAGCGTCTTTCAGCCGATGTAATCAACTTTTCTGCCAAGGGCTCTTCATTTAGCAAAGGTGAAAGCTTGAAAGATACCGCACAGACTTTGCAGGCTATGGGGGCCGACGGTGTTGTAATAAGACATCCTGCTTCCGGCGCTGCGAAAGTATTGGCTGATGGAAAGTGGATAAAAGGTAGCGTCATTAATGCCGGCGATGGGACGCATGAACATCCGACTCAGGCTCTACTTGACGCCTTCACTATTCGCGAAAAATTGCTTACTGGAAGCGGAGATTTGAAAGGTTTAGAAGTGGCAATTGTGGGCGACATTCTGCATTCCAGGGTTGCTCGAAGCAATACATTGCTACTCCAAAAACTGGGAGCTTCAGTTACGTTAGTTGCGCCACCTACGTTATTGCCAGTAGAGGTATCGCAATGGGGAGCAAAGAGCTCATATAACTTTGATGAAAACCTTGCGAAATTCGATGTCGTAATGATGCTGCGGGTACAACGCGAGCGGATGAATGATTCATTTTTCCCAAGCGAACGTGAATATTCTCGCGAATATGGATTAAATGCCGATCGAGCTTCCCGATTGAAGAAATCGGCTTTGGTAATGCACCCTGGTCCAATGAATCGTGGGTTGGAGATTTCGGCGGATGCGGCAGATTCCGCCAAGGCGGTAATAGTTGATCAGGTAAAAAATGGAGTTAGTGTTCGTATGGCAGTTCTATATCTCTTGCTCGGAGGTAATTAATATGCCAGGAAATAGCAATTCAATCAGAATTATTAACGTAAAGGATGTTTTTGGAAAACCTATATCGTTAGAAATTTCTACTGGGAAAATTATAAAAATTGAAAACGAAAAAGATCCTTCTGTGCAAGCCGCCCAATCCACCGAGATTATTAATGGTTTTGGAAGGACGATTATTCCTGGCCTAGTAGATCTGCATACCCATCTTCGTGAACCAGGTTATGAAGATTCGGAGACAGTTCTCTCGGGATCGCAAGCGGCTATTGCTGGTGGATATTCCGCCGTGAGCGCGATGGCAAATTCATACCCAGTAGCGGACACTGCTGGAGTTGTAGAACAAGTTTTTAGATTGGGTCAATCTCATGGCCTTTGCGATGTATTTCCAATTGGAGCAATTACCTTAGGGTTGAAGGGTGAACAGTTATCTGAAATGACTGCCATGAACCGCTCCGAGGCTAGAACCCGCATATTTAGCGATGACGGAAAATGTTTGGCTAACGCTCAGGTAATGCGTAGAGCACTTGAATATGTGAAGATCTTTGACGGAGTAATTGCGCAACATGCGCAGGATCCGATTCTAACGACGGATTCACAGATGAATGAGGGACTAATTTCTGCAAGATTAGGTTTGAAGGGATGGCCCGCGGTAGCAGAAGAGGCAATTATTGCCAGAGACATTCTTCTCGCAGATCACGTGCAAAGTAGATTGCATATTTGTCATCTCAGCACAGCAGGAAGTGTAGAAATAGTTAGATGGGCTAAAAAACGAGGCTTTAAAGTAACTTGTGAAGTAACACCGCATCATCTCTTATTAACTGAAGAACTTGTTGAGTCATACAACCCACTTTATAAAGTGAATCCTCCATTACGCACAAGGAAAGATGTTGAAGCGCTTCGAGAAGGTATTGCGGACGGAACTATCGATGTGATTGCAACGGATCACGCACCTCATCCGAAAGAAAGTAAAGATTGTGAATGGCAAGCTGCAGCATTTGGGATGACTGGATTAGAAACTGCACTTTCAGTTTCATATAAAGCGCTGGTAGAAACCAAAATGTTGAATTTTGAGGAATTGATTAAGGTGATGAGTGAAAAACCGGCCCTTATCGGAAAATATGGGGAGCACGGAGAGTTAAAAGTTGGCAAGGAAGCAAATTTCACACTTGTTGATCTGGATAGCTCTTGGTCGCCCAAGAGCGGGTCGGGCTATAGTAAGAGTCAGAACAATCCATTCATGGATTACGAACTTCCCGTAGTCGTCCAGGAAACTTATCTAAGAGGCAAGATGGTATTTAGGAGAGACGCCTGATGAGCGTTGCTTATCTAGTTCTTGATGACGGAACTATCTTTGAGGGTGAGGCTTGGGGAGCAACTGGTCAAACTTACGGCGAAATAGTTTTCGCAACGGGTATGACAGGTTATCAAGAAACCTTGACAGACCCTTCATATGTAAATCAAATAGTTGTTATGACAGCTCCGCATATTGGAAATACTGGTGTGAATTCGCAAGATATGGAATCTAGGAAGATTTGGGTTAGTGGATTTGTTGTTCGCAATCCTTCCCCGGTTGTATCGAATTGGAGATCCGAAGGTTCTCTTGAGGCTGCCTTGAAGAAGAATGAGGTTGTAGGAATCTCTGGGGTTGATACGCGAGCGATCACTCGACATATCCGAGATCGCGGAGCTATGCGTGTTGGGATCTTTTCCGATAGCGAACTTTCAAGAGAAGAGATGGTTACCAGAGTTAGGGGAGTTAGCCAGATGTCCGGTTCTTATCTGGCTGACGTTGTTTCTGTTACTGAACGTACCGTTATTCCGGCTTCATCTACACGTCAGTACAAAGTTGCAGCTTATGACTTGGGAATTAAGAGCGCGACTCCGATGAATTTCGCCAAACGAGGTATCGAAACACATCTCTTGCCAGCCGAAACTGCTTTTGAAGAGATTGCAGATCAGGGTTTTGATGGAATATTTCTCTCTAATGGTCCTGGTGATCCGGCAACAATGACAGATGTAGTTGAGAATATTCGTAAGGCACTTTTTGCGGGTATTCCTATTTTTGGGATTTGTTTCGGCCATCAAATATTGGGAAGAGCCTTGGGATTCGATACATATAAGTTGCAATTTGGCCATCGAGGCATTAATCAACCAGTTCTTAATCGGATACGTAATCGAGTTGAGATTACCGCTCACAATCATGGTTTCGCAGTTGATGCTCCGACAAATGGTGAATTTTCAACAGTCTTTGGAGCCGGCATGGTCTCACATATAAATTTAAATGATGGCGTTGTCGAAGGCTTACGACTCCTAGATGCTCCCGCATTTTCCGTTCAATATCATCCCGAATCAGCTGCAGGTCCGCATGATGCAAATTATCTTTTTGATGATTTCTTAGAAATGATGAGGATCCATGCCAAAAGATAATCGCATCAAAAGCGTGATGGTTATCGGCAGTGGTCCGATTGTTATAGGACAAGCTTGTGAATTTGATTATTCTGGAACGCAGGCATGTCGAGTTTTGAAAAGTGAAGGGATACGCGTTGTTTTAGTCAATAGCAATCCGGCAACAATCATGACAGATCCGGAATTTGCAGACGCTACATACATTGAACCCATAACTCCGCAATTTCTTGAAGAGATAATTGCAAAGGAGCGGCCGGATGCTCTACTTGCAACCTTAGGTGGACAAACAGCTTTGAATGCTGCAATGCAACTCGATGCTAGCGGAGTTCTGACTCGTTACCAGGTAGAACTTATTGGCGCAGATATTCCAGCTATTAAGCGCGGCGAGAATCGTGAAGAATTTCGAAATATTGTGGAAAAGGTCGGCGGGGAATCTGCCAAATCCATTATCTGTCATTCAATTGAAGAATGTTTGCAAGCAGTAAATATTCTTAATTATCCAGTTGTTGTTCGTCCATCATTTACCATGGGCGGGCTTGGTAGTGGTATCGCAAAAAATCAGGAAGAACTTCGATTAATTGCTGGCGCAGGGTTGCAATACAGTCCTGTGTCAGAAGTTCTATTAGAAGAATCAATAATCGGTTGGAAAGAATTTGAACTTGAAGTAATGCGCGACCATAAGGATAACGTTGTAATTGTTTGCAGTATTGAAAATCTTGATCCTATGGGCGTTCATACCGGCGATTCAATCACAGTGGCTCCGGCATTGACTTTGACCGATGTTGAATATCAGCGGTTGCGTGATCTATCCATTGCCATCATTAGAGAAGTTGGAGTGGCTACAGGCGGTTGCAACATTCAATTTGCTGTAAATCCAAAGGATGGTCGAATTGTTGTAATCGAAATGAATCCGAGGGTTTCACGTTCGAGCGCCTTAGCATCCAAAGCAACAGGTTTTCCAATTGCCAAGATTGCGACCAAACTGGCGATTGGTTATTCCTTAGATGAAATACCAAATGACATTACGAAAAAAACTCCAGCATCCTTCGAACCAACCCTCGATTACATAGTTGTGAAAATTCCAAGATTTGCTTTTGAAAAATTCCCAGATGCTGACCCAAGGCTAACCACCACGATGAAAAGCGTAGGTGAAGCTATGGCGATCGGAAGGTCCTTCCCGGAAGCCTTGCAGAAAGCGTTGCGATCTTTAGAGCGAAAAGATTCAGAGTTTGATTGGAATATCAGAAAATCACAGCAAGAACTCCTTGATGAAATGACGGTTCCGACTGAAAGACGATTACATCAAGTGCAACATGCTCTATATCTTGGTACCTCGATAGATGAGATTTATCGACGGACTGGTATTGATCCTTGGTTTTTAGCTCAGATCTCTCAGATTAATGAGATCGCATCTGCTATCAAAGAGACAAATGAATTAAATGCAGAGCAGCTGCGACTAGCAAAGAGATATGGTTTTAGTGATATCCAGATAGGAAAATTAAGAAATCTCTCTCAAAATGAGATTCGAGCGTTGCGCAATAAGTTGGAGATACATCCGGTTTACAAGACAGTAGATACTTGTGCTGGCGAGTTTGAAGCGTATACGCCTTACCATTACTCTGCATATGATCAAGAGACAGAAGTTCAGGTTAGAACAAAACCTGCAGTAATAATTCTTGGTAGCGGTCCGAACCGCATTGGTCAGGGAATTGAGTTTGATTATTCTTGCGTACACGCTGCATATGCGTTGAAAGCAGAAGAGATTGAAACAATAATGGTCAATTGCAATCCAGAGACCGTTTCTACGGACTATGACACTTCTGATCGTTTATATTTCGAACCCTTAACTCTCGAAGATGTGTTGGAAATTATTGAAGCAGAGAAGAAGGCGGGACCACTTCTTGGAGTAATAACTCAACTCGGTGGACAAACTCCACTCGGGCTCGCTGCTGGGCTGGTTGAAGCTGGGGTAACTATTCTTGGAACATCAGAGCAAGCTATTCATCGCGCTGAAGATCGGTCCGCCTTTGGTGAGATCCTCAAAAGTGAAGAATTAAACGCTCCCGAATTTGGAACCGCAAGGGATACATACGAAGCAGTAGAGATTGCGGAGAGGATTGGGTATCCCGTTTTGGTTCGACCGTCTTTTGTTCTTGGTGGTCGTGGAATGGAAATTGTTTACGATAAAGAGGAACTTGGTCGCTTTATTGAACGTGCTGTTGAAATTAATCCTGAGCATCCGATACTTATTGATAGGTTTCTTGACAATGCAATCGAGATTGATGTTGACGCTCTCTTTGATGGAGAAGACCTTTATCTTGCAGGAGTAATGGAGCATATTGAAGAGGCGGGGATTCACTCTGGAGATTCTGCGTGCGTTATCCCGCCGCAACGAATCTCTAGTGAGAAAATCGAGGAAATCTTTAACACCACTGAAAAGCTAGCGCGAGCTATAGGGGTTCGCGGTTTGATCAATGTTCAATATGCAATCCTCAACAACAAGCTCTTTGTTCTGGAGGCGAATCCACGAGCGTCACGAACTGTTCCCTTTGTCAGCAAGGCAACCGGAGTGCTTCTGGCAAAAGCCGCATCCCTGATATCTATTGGTAAGACGATTGCAGATTTGCGGGAGCTTAACTTGCTCCCAGCGCAGAATATCGGCACCGGTAAAGGTATTTCAGTAAAGGAGGCTGTTCTTCCCTGGAATCGCTTTAGAAGAAAAGATGGACGGAATGTTGATTCAGTTCTTGGCCCTGAAATGAAATCAACTGGGGAAGTCATGGGTATTGCAAATGATTTTGGTAGCGCTTTTGCAAAGAGCCAGATATCTGCTTTTGGTGCGCTACCTACTGGAGGGAAGGTATTTGCCTCTCTGGCAGACAAAGATAAGGAGCCAGCCCTTGAAGCTTTAAAGGCGCTCTACCAATTGGGTTTTGAAATTTTTTCAACTCGAGGCACGGCGCAATACTTACTGCGAAATTCGATTCAAAGCACAGTCGTTGGTAAGCATTTCGAAAAAGTAGAAGGTGAACTTGATGCTGTAAATTTGATTGAGAATCACGGTATTAAACTGGTTATAAACACACCCTTTGGACGAGATACCCGACAAGATGGTTGGTTAATTAGGAGTACCGCCGTCGTAAAAGGTATTCCGTGTATCACTACGGTGCCGGCCCTTCGTGCAGCGGTCTCAGGAATTAGGGCACTCCAAGGTAACCATATAAAAGTTAAGTCTTTGCAAGATTGGTTTGCCAGTTAAATGCCAATCAACAGTAAAGCCAAACAAATACAGGCCGAGGTTCTATCTAATAAGAAAATAGGCGCATATTTCCATATGATTTTTGGAGTAGGAGAGATAGCAAAACATTGTAGGCCGGGAAACTTCGTTGCGATATCGGTTGGAGGACCCGGTTCAGCAATGATTTTAAGAAGAGCATTTGCAATTTATCGAGCAAATGAGAAAAGCAGTCAGGGCGGAACAATCGAATTAGTTGTAGCTGCGCATGGGTCGGGCAGTAAATGGCTTAGTGAGAGATCTATTGGTGATTTTGTAGATCTAATTGCACCTCTTGGAACAAGTTTTGGTATTCCCACCGAACCGGTGAATGCACTTTTAGTTGGTGGTGGTTATGGATCAGCCCCGCTTTTCGGGCTTGCCGAAGTTCTCAAAGCTCGCGGATCACGCGTAGATGTACTTGTGGGCGCATCGACAGGCATGAAGATTTACGCACCATTAGAAGGTAAACGTTCGGTAAGTTCCATGACAATTGTTACTGAAGATGGAAGTGCCGGCTCAAGAGGTAAAGTAACTGAACTATTGCCAGAATTAATTACTCGCTTCAACACCGAGGTTATCTATTCATGTGGCCCAATGGCGATGCTGAATGCTGTTAACAATATTGCGCAGGAGTATCAAATTATTCATCAATGTGCAGTTGAAGAATCTATGGCATGTGGCATTGGAGTTTGTATGACATGTGTGATTCCCATGAAAACTGAGGATGGTCTGATTAAAATGAATCGAAGCTGCATCGACGGACCTGTTGTAGATGGATCAAGAATTGTTTGGACGGCTCCGCGAACAATTCCCGAGGGAACTTGGGGCGCGTGATGGAGGAATCTTTCAAAGCATTTGATTTTGGAACCCGTTTTGGTGGGCGATATTTTCCAAATCCAGTTTTTACGGCAAGCGGATGCGCGGGGTCTGGTAAAGAATTGGCGCAATTCTTTGAGTTAACAGAATTGGGCGCAGTTGTTACTAAAAGCATTTCGGTAAAGCCGCGAAGTGGTAGGCCGACTCCAAGAATGGCTGAAACGCCATCAGGGATGCTTAACTCAATTGGTTTACAAGGTCCGGGCGTTGATCAATTTCTTGAGGAAGATATTCCTTGGTTGCTAGAACAAAAGGCGAGAATCGTTGTTTCGATTTCCGGGGAATCGGTCGAAGAGTATGCCTCTCTTGCGCGGCGCCTGCGAAATATTAATGGGCTCTTTGGGATAGAGGTGAATATTTCTTGTCCCAATGTCGAAAATCGAGGTTTAGTCTTTGCCTGCGATCCCGTGGCTTCGCGCGCTGTCATTGAATCGGTACGAAGAAATATGGGAGGCGACTATCCATTAATAGTAAAACTCTCTCCAGATGTAACGGATATCGTTGCGATAGCGTCAGAAGTTGTATCCGCTGGAGCGGACGGCCTGGCGTTGATCAACACTGTTCTGGGAATGGCAATTGATATCGATAAAAGGAAACCGAAATTGGCTGGATTAACCGGAGGTTTATCGGGTCCTGCTATTCGCCCAATTGCAGTCCGGGCCATTTATCAAGTCCATAAAGCGATGCGAAATATTCCTATCCTTGGTATGGGTGGTGTAGCAAACGGTCGCGACGCTTTAGAACTTATCTATGCAGGTGCAAGTGGAGTATCAATAGGTACAGCTACTTTTGGTAATCCCATGGCAGCTATCAAAGTTAAAGCAGAGTTATTGCAATTGATTCAAGAGCGAGGATTTACATCATTTGATCAGGCGATTGGCGCTGCTCATGAAGAATAGTCCACTAATTCTCGCCTTAGATGCAACGGATATTGAAGAGGTCAGCAGGTTAATTCAAGATACGCAGGAGAGTATTGGAGTATTCAAATTAGGATTGGAATTCTTTACAGCCAACGGCATTCAAGGTGTAGCGAAAATTATAGATCGCCACGATGATGTTGAGATATTTCTTGATTTAAAGCTACATGACATACCAAATACCGTGACTAAAGCAGCACGTGCCCTGATTGATATAAGCCCGCTCTTTCTTACAGTCCATGCTAGCGGGGGTCAGAAAATGATTTCGGCGGCGGTTAACGAACTTCCAAATACTTTAATCACTGCAGTCACAGTTCTTACATCCCTCGATAACGATGAATTGAGCACCATGGGGTATCAGTTATCAAGCTCTGAAATCGCTGCGAACTTAGCTCTAATTGCAGAAGCCGCAGGAGCTCGGGCAATAGTTTCCTCTCCGTTAGAAGTTCAAGCGATCCGCAAGGTCGTTAAGGCAGAAACTAAAATCATTACTCCGGGAATACGATTCGCACCGGGAGGCGATGACCAGGTGCGCACGGCATCACCCAAGGAAGCTATAAGCAATGGCGCTGATTTCTTAGTTATCGGAAGGCCAATCACCGAGTCAAGAGAGCCGAAAGTAGCCGCAGCAGAGATATTGAATTCGATTTATTAGGTTAAATTAAGGTTAGATTTCGCCATGAGCAACCCACCTAAGCTTACGAGTGAAGAGCGACGAGCTGCTCTTATGAAAGCTACAGCTGCTAGGAAAGTTCGAGCTCAATTTAAATTGGAAGTTAAGAACAAAAAAGTACGCTGGTACACAGCTTTTGATCGAACAGATGATGCAATTCAGAAAATGCGAATTAAGGAACTTCTAGAGAGTATTCCAAGTTTCGGCAGCACGCGCGCTGAATATATTCTGGATCAAATAGGAATCTCGCATACCCGAAGAATCAAAGGTATTGGAGTGCGTCAAAAAAGCGAACTGCTAAAAGCGTTGGAGCGTAGGTAAATGGCAAAGTTAATTGTTCTTTCTGGTCCAGGAGGAGTAGGTAAAAGCACTATCGTCCAAGAATTGAAGAAGCGCAATGATTTTCATTTCTCGGTATCGGTAACTACGAGACCTCCGCGAATCGGGGAAGTTGATGGAATCGCTTATCACTTTCTCTCCGATAGCAGTTTTCAAAAGATGGTTCACGAAGGATCGTTGCTGGAGTGGGCGGAGTTTGCGGGATACAAATATGGAACTCCTGCCAATCCGGTTAATAATGCCCTCAGCAATGGTTTAAATGTTCTATTAGAGATTGAAATTGCAGGTGCTCGTCAGATTCGAAAAATAAGACCAGATGCATTGCTTGTCTTTTTACAACCTCCTTCATTTCCTGAATTAGAAGATCGAATCAGAGGGCGAGGGACTGAAGATGAAGAGCGGATTCAGGCCCGCCTTCATCTGGCCAGAGAAGAGATGGCCGCGGCGGCTGAGTTTGACCATATCCTTGTAAACCATCGAGTCGAAGAGATAGTTGAGGCACTGGTAGCCTTAGCCTCTTCTTGAACCATAGGAATTAACTTGAGGAGCGTGTAGTGGCAAATCTTGACGGAATCACAAATCCACCTATCGATGATCTATTAGATAAGAGTGGATCTAAGTACAGCCTCGTGCTTTATGCTGCCAAACGTGCTCGTCAAATAAACGCCTACTATTCGCAACTCGGCGAAGGCCTATTGGAATATGTTGGACCGCTAGTTGAAACCAATGTTCATGAAAAACCTCTCTCAATCGCGCTTCGCGAAATTAACGATAATCTTTTAACGATTGAGAACTTAGAGCCAACCGCGGAGAAGTAATGATTACCTTCCCAGGTGGAAGAGAAATTCTGCTAGGCGTTGGTGGTGGGATTGCGGCATATAAATCTTGCGATTTGCTTCGCAGATTACAGGATTTTGGAAATCAAATCACAGTCTTGCCAACACAAAATAGTTTAAATTTTGTAGGTAAGACAACATGGGAAGCGTTGTCGGGCCGTGAAGTTCTTTTTGATTTATGGGAGAAAAATAGCGGAGTAGCTCATATAGATTTAGCAAAACGAAATGAATTGATCATCGTGGCTCCGGCTACTGCGGATTTAATTGCAAAGATTGCATCTGGACGAGCTGATGATTTATTAACAACAACAATATTGGCATCAAAATCACCACTTGTTTTGATACCGTCTATGCATCCAGAAATGTATCTGAATTCTGCAACTCAGCACAATCTTGAAATCGTAAGGTCTCGAGGTATCTATGTAATTGAACCATCGATTGGCAAGCTAACAGGTGGAGATGTCGGAGTAGGAAGATATCCAGATACGGTCGAGATTCTCAATTATTTGAATGAAACATTTAAGAGTAGATTTACGGCGTCAGATAAATCAAAATCTAAGTTACTTGGTAAGAAAATTGTTGTTACCGCCGGAGGGACTCGTGAACCAATTGATGCGGTTCGATATATAGGCAATCGCTCCAGTGGTCGACAAGGTATATCAATTGCATATGAAGCGCAGAAGCGTGGTGCAGAGGTAATGCTGGTTGTTGGCCTAACTGAGGAATTTTCTTTACCAGATGTGCAGGTGAAACGAACTGAAAGCGCTTCTGAAATGCTAAATCTATTGAAAGAAGAAGTACCGAATTCTGATTGTCTAGTAATGAGTGCTGCTGTAGCGGATGCTCGCCCTATCAATTATTCCTCAGAAAAAATTGATAAGGATGAACTATCCAATATAAATTTAGTCAAAAACCCAGATATTTTAGTAAATCTAGCTGAGGCAAGAAAGAGCGGTCAGGTTTTTGTTGGATTTGCAGCAGAAACAAAAGACGACTATATAAATAGGGGAATGAAGAAATTGCATTCGAAAGGCGTCGACCTTTTGTACGTAACCGATGTTTCCGGCGGGAAAGTTTTTGGAAAGAGAGATACTTCTGGTGCATTATTGTCGAAATCGGGAGAGAAGTGGATATTCGAGGAATCTTCGAAGTTGGAAGTAGCATCTAAAATATGCGACGAGATTGAAGTGCAATTTACTCTCAAGGAAAACAAATAAGTGAAAACTCGACTTTTTACCTCAGAGTCTGTTACTGAAGGGCACCCTGACAAAATTGCAGATGCTATTTCTGATGCGGTGTTGGATTCATTATTAAGCCAAGATTCAAAAAGTCGGGTTGCCTGCGAAACGCTAATTACTACGGGCCAAGTACACGTTGCCGGTGAAGTAACTACAAATGGTTATGCCGATGTCATGAACCTAGTTAGAGACACCGTCTTGAATATTGGTTATGACAGTTCCGACAAGGGTTTTGATGGGAATAGTTGCGGAGTTTCTGTATCACTAGGTTCGCAGAGTCAAGATATCGCTCAGGGTGTAGATCATGCTGTGGAAGAGCGACTTGCTAAGTCAAGTGATCCCTTTGATTTGCAAGGCGCTGGTGATCAAGGTTTGATGTTTGGTTACGCAACAAAAGAAACCAAAGAGCTGATGCCATTGCCCATCGCGATTGCGCACAGACTGGCAGAACGTCTTTCAGAGGTTAGAAAAAATGGCGCACTTCCTTATTTACGACCTGATGGCAAGACACAGGTAACTGTTAGATACGAGGGCGATAAGGCAATCGGGATAGACACAGTCGTGATTTCCTCGCAGCATGCCCCTGAGGTAGACCTGATTAAAACGCTTGAACCCGAGATTAAAGAGTCCGTTATAGATCCAGTACTGAAGAGATTTGATATCAATATTTCGGATATGAAGGTTCTAATTAATCCGACAGGACGATTTGTAATCGGTGGCCCTATGGGAGATGCGGGGCTTACTGGGCGAAAGATAATTGTTGATACTTATGGTGGCATGTCGCGACATGGGGGCGGTGCATTCAGCGGAAAAGATCCTTCAAAAGTCGATCGTTCTGCCGCATATGCCATGCGTTGGGTGGCCAAGAATATCGTTGCCGCAGATCTTGCGGATAAATGTGAAGTGCAGGTGGCTTATGCGATTGGAAAAGCGCAACCAGTTGGACTATTTGTAGAAACTTTCGGTACTGAAAAAGTACCCGTCGAACAGATCTCAAGTGCGGTACTTGAAGTTTTCGATCTTAGGCCGGCAGCGATCATTAATGATTTGAATTTATTGAGACCTATATATTCGAAGACAAGTTCGTATGGACACTTTGGCCGCGAGCTCCCTGAATTTACCTGGGAATCGACTGACCGCGTAACAAAGCTAGCAAATTCCGTTAAAGGTTAGATCCTTTGGCCGCTAAGCCGCTTGTTTTAAAGAAACAAAAGGTGGGAAGTTCGAGTCGCGCGAAAACATTCTTGGTTGCAGCTGAAGTTTACGTTACTGATCTTCCTCTTCATCTGGACAATACTTTCACTTACGGAATTCCAGAGGATCTCATTGGCAATGCCAAGACCGGAACTCGAGTAAAAGTTCCCTTTAAACAGAGTGAAAAATTTGGTTACATCCGTAAATTGGTTCAAAAGGAAGTCATTGCGCGACCGATTCTTGAAATTAAGAAAGATTTTGGAATCCCCGAGAATCATATGATGTTTTTGATCTCAATAGCCGAACGTTATGGAACTAGTCTGGACTCAATTTTGAAATTTGTAAAAGCAAGTGCATTGTCAGACTCGGAATCTTCTTCCAGACGGTTCAAGCCGCGATTTGAGTTTGCTAGCGAATTGTCATTTGAAAGCTTGGCGCGACAAATAGATGAGAGTCAAGGAATGTCTCTAGTCATTGCCCCGACTGAAAGAGAATTAAGTCATCTGAAACATCAACTGGGAACTTTTTCGTTAGATCAGAAAAAGATAATTTTTGGACTAAGAAGCGCAATCATGCAGGTTTTCAATAATTTGGAAAACATCTTCATATTCGATGATTGGTCAGAGCATTATCGAGAGCGGAAGAATCCTTATTGGCACATTCGCGAGGTTGCAATACTTAGATCGAGAATTGAACCGATCAAGTTAAGATTTATATCAGCTCTTCCTAGCATGGAAATCTTTCAATATTCACGTAAGAAGATTATCGATACTCCCAAAAGAGGGTATAGGCGGCAGAGAACGAAAATAGCCTTCCTACCTAGTTCCTATTTTGAAACCGTAAAAATGGGTTTGAGCCGTGGTCGAGTTTTAGTCTCCGTGGCAACAAAAGATGTAATTCAGGCAGTTATTTGTAAGAAATGTCGATGCTCTTTGAAATGTGAATGCGGAGGCAATTTAAAACTTGTAACCGCGAATAAATTATCTTGTTCCATATGTTCCCGCCTAAATTTGAATTGGAGATGTTTGGTTTGCGCGAGTCATGAGTTCGTCGAATTGCGTTCAGGTGCTAAGAAGCTTCGAGAACAATTTCAAAAAATCTTTCCAAACGTTCCCATATTCTTATCAACGGCTGAAAAGCCAGTAGTTACTGTACCGAAGGGTTCGATCGTTGTGGCCACCCCAGGAATGGAACCTAAGGAGAATTATGCTGCAGTAATTTTTCTTGAAGCTGAGTTCCGGGTTAATTCTCCGTACCTGCGAGCTGAAGAAGAGACAAGATTACAAATCTATTCGCTGATAGCGTCTCTTGAGAATCAGGGATCTTTTTACATAGATCTTGAAATTAATCATCCGTTGGTTCAGTCTCTTCTTAAGGGGAAACCGATCCTTGATATCGAAAGGGAGCTACGAGAGAGAGAGCTATTACATTTACCTCCCGTATGGAATTTCGTCAGAATCTCTAATGGAAATCTGCGACAGCTGGCCAAATCTTTAAAGCAATTATTGAGTGATGCGAAGTTCCAGTTAATTGATGACGATAAGGCTTTAATTGTGAGAACCAAGGAAGGCGACACTACGACGCTAATGAAGGAACTTTTTTTGGTACAAAAGTACTTATCCTTAAAACAACAAACTTTGCTCAAAATAGAGCGCGAACCTGCAGACCTATAGCCTGCTATCGAGATTTGGGTATTGCTCGCTACAATTGAGCGATGGCTATTCAACCGATTCGTTATTTCGGAGATCCGGTATTAACAACGCCTGCCTCGCCGGTAGAAGTTTTCGATAAAGAATTGCGTAAGTTAGTTTCAGATTTAACGGAAACTATGCTCGATGCGCCAGGGGCAGGTTTAGCGGCCCCTCAAATTGGGGTTCCATTGAGAGTTTTTGTCTGGGACGTTGATGAAGTCATCGGACATCTTGTGAATCCAACGTTGACGCTAAGTGATGAAACCCAGGATGGCGAAGAAGGTTGCCTTTCTTTTCCTGAGTTACGTTATGAAACTCGACGGGCTATGAGAGCCGTTGCAAAAGGTTTTAATATGTATGGCGAACCAATAACAATCGAAGGAACTGAATTTCTTGCCCGAGCTTTGCAACATGAGACTGATCATCTGGATGGAATAGTTTTTATTGATCGCCTATCAGATGAACTACGGAAAGAGGCTATGAAGGAGATTAGAAATTCAGATTGGTTCTTAGAAAGCCAATCGAAAGGCTTCGATCCGAAGATTAGGATTTCGCCCCATAGGACAAATGGTCAGGCATTTTAGTTTGAATATTGGAATTGCATCAACTTCACTCTTAGCTGCTCCCACTCTAGATCTATTGATTGATAACGGTTATTCGGTTTCAACGCTCTTCACCAAAGAAGGAAAACCAAAGGGAAGAGGAAGAGATCTCTCCGAAAATGAAATAACAGGATTGGCAAGAAAAGTTGGATTAAGAATAGAGACGGCGGAAAGTAGCTCCGAGATTGCAAAAATTATCGAACGTGATCAGATTCAACTAGCAATCGCGATTTCATATGGAAAACTTTTGAAGAGAGAAGCTTTAATCGCTCCAAAGTTTGGATGGTTAAACCTGCATTTCTCAAAATTGCCCCAATTTCGAGGAGCGGCACCGGTGCAGAGGGCCATACTTTCTGGAGTTACCAACAGTGGAATTACTGTATTTAAATTGGATGAAGGAATGGATACGGGACCAATTTATAGGCAAGCTGATTTCGATCTGGCTTCATTGAATGCTACAGAAGCGTTAAGGCAGATGAGCATTCTAGGCGCATCTTTGGTTTTAGAAACCTTGAACATGATCAAGAGCGGAGAAGAACCAACTCCGCAGAGAGGTTCATTCTCAATAGCGCCCAAAATCGAAAAGGAAGAACTGCGTATTTATTGGAATAAGGAAAATTCTCTAATCATTAATCAGATCCGTGCTTTCGCGGACACACCGGGAGCGTGGGTGGAAATTAGAGGAAAAAAGTTGAAAATTCTAAGAGCAAAGGAATTTAGTTTGAATGGCATGCCGGGAGAATGTCTCAATATCGAACCTCTCATAGTTGGTACAGATGCAGGATCTATTGAAATTATTGAAGTTCAACCCGAATCAGGCAAGAAGATGAAGTCCTCGGATTGGATTCGTGGGGCAAGAATTGAAAAAGGAGAGTTCTTTCGATGAACCGAGAAGCTAGTTCTCGGCAGATAGCTTTTGAGGCGCTCTTCGAGGTTATCGCTAACGGAAAATATAGCAACATACTTCTTCCTCAAATGCTGCAGAAGTCTCAGCTAGAAAGTCGAGACAGGGCCTTCGTCACTGAATTAGTCTATGGAACGCTGCGCCAGCAAGGTTTTTTGGATTCTGCAATTAAAAAATATGCAGATCGAAGCATTGCAGATATTGATTTGAAGATAATGATAGTGCTGCGCCTTGGAACTTATCAGCTGTTGATTCTTAAAAGCCCAGCGCATGCAGCGGTCAGTGAAAGTGTTAATCTTGCCAAGATTGTCGCAGGTTCGAGCTCGGCGAGTTTTGTGAATGCGCTCTTGCGTCGGATATCTGAAGACTTAGAATTTCAACCAGCTGAACAATATGAACAATTTTCACATCCACAGTGGATTATTGATGCATACGCAAGCGCTTTAAAAGATGAGGATTTGGTAAGAAAACAACTAATTGCAAATAATCTTCCTGCGAAACCAACTCTTATAGCTTGGCCTGGTTTAGCCAAAGTTGAAGAATTAGAACAGGAGGGTGCTAACCGCATTCCAGGAAGTAGATACGCTCTGTCGTCTCCGGGGAATCCGGGCAGTTTGGCAGCAATCCGCGAACGTAGAGCAGGTGTCCAGGATTATGGATCTCAGCTTGTTGTTGAAAATTTCGTCGCTACCGATACCGGTGGTCTTACTTGGTTGGATATGTGCGCAGGTCCGGGAGGGAAGGCGGCTTATTTGGAAGCTCTATTAATTCACGAGAATCGAGACCCAAAACTGCTTATCGCGAATGAATTATCGAAGGAACGATCTAAATTAGTGCAGCAAGTGGTTAGAAGCACCAAGGTAGTAAATTTTGATGCCAGATATCTAGATAGGGAACTATCGGAATCAGAGAGTAAATTTGATCGCATCTTCATTGACGCCCCATGTACCGGGCTTGGCGCTTTACGTAGGCGTCCAGAAGTTCGTTGGCGAAGATCCCCTCAGGATTTGCCATCGCTGACAAAATTGCAAAGAGATTTGCTGGAAAGTGCTAAGAACCTTCTTAAACCTAAGGGAATTATCGGGTATGCAACTTGCAGTCCGCACTTAGCGGAAACGAAGTGGCAAATAAATAGTTTTTTAAAGGATAATCCGGAGTTTAGGAGAGTTCCAGTAGATGTTTCTCCTGACAAAGATGGCGATATGCAACTTTGGACATTTCGCGATGGCACGGATTCTATGTTTCTATCATTGCTGAGCCTCTAGAATATGAAAATGATTAGAATCTGCCCAAGTATTTTAAATGCAAATTTCAATGACCTTCCAAATGAGATTCTCAAAGTTGCTGAAGTTTCAGATCTATTGCATTTAGATGTTATGGATGGCAAGTTCGTTCCAAATACAACTTTCTCATATGAAGAAGCAGAGCGAATCATTAACTATTCCAAGCTGCCCGTAGATGTCCATCTAATGATTGAGCAAGCCGACAGGTATGCCCTTGATTATCTCGAAACGAAAGCATCCAGTATTACCGTGCACTACGAAGCCTGCGAAAATCCGTTAAATATTCTGAGAAGTATTCGCAAATCAGGTAAACGAGCAGGTTTGGCGGTAAAGCCAAATACCGCGTTAGATGAGATACAAAATTTGTTTGAGGAATTTGACATGTTGCTCGTGATGACAGTTGAGCCTGGATTTGGTGGCCAAAGTTTTCTTGAAAGTATGCTTCCTAAGGTTTCAAAAGCTAGGGAATGGTTACTAGAAAGAGAGCTTAGCGATACCTGGTTGCAGGTCGACGGTGGCATAAATTTTGAAACTATTCAAAAAGCACGAAAAGCTGGCGCTGATACTTTTGTAGCAGGATCGGTTGTATATAAATCTGAAAATCCTGCTGCAACCATCGTGAAACTTAGGAAACTTGCAGATGAGGGATAACTTCATCTAGCGAATTGCGGATATGTACGTTTGCAACTTCATCCAGAATTTCTTTGCCACGGAATGATACCCCTACTCCTGCAAAATCAAGCATTTCAATATCATTAGCTCCATCACCTATTGCCATGATTTCATTTCGTTCAATACCGAGTTCTCCCGCCAAGTTGGAAAGAACGTTTGCCTTACCTTTTGCATCGATTGAAAGATCAGAGATTCTTCCTGTTAATTTCATATCTACAATTTCCAAAGAATTCGCATATAAATAATCAAACTCTCTGCATAGTAGGAAAGAGTCAAGAATCTGAATGAAACCGCCAGAGATAATTGCAGTTTTAATAGCTGAATTTTTGCAGAAATCAATAAGTTCTCTCGCTCCTGGCGATGCCGTAAGAAATCCCCCTACTTTCGTTAGCGCAGCAAGGGGAGCGCCTGTAAAACGCTCTACTCGTAAATTAATGGAAGTTACAAAATCAATTTTTCCCGCCATGGCCTGCTCTGTGATTAAGGATATTTCGCCTCCTACTTCTAAGTATGAAGCAAGTTCATTCAACGATTCCTCGATGACTAAAGTCGAATCGAAGTCCATGGCAAGTAACTTGATGGTCACAGCAGCTCCAGAGCCACATCAAGAGAATGCTTTTCCCCATGAGCGACCAAATCGGATTCAATCGCTTCAAAATGTGCAGGGTCACATTCGAGCAGAATTCCAATGATTGTTCGGTGTCCGATATCAATCCGCTGAACATCTATAATTTTGTGAACAAAGGGTTCTAAACCAGACTTCAATAGAGTGTCGGCTTCGGGGTTTCTCTCGCCAGAAGCCAGAATTAGAGCCTGTCGCATCATCGCGGGAGTTTACCTCCTGTAAATGATTGGACGTCGATAGAAAGGGCGTTGAAGAATGACGGCTTTGCTCTCATTAAGAGACGTCGAAGTAAAGAGAGATGGCAAGAATATTCTTGGACCAGTTAATTGGGAACTTTTGGAAAATCAACGTTGGGTAGTTCTAGGCCCCAATGGGGCTGGAAAAACGACATTCCTGCAACTTCTAGGCGCGTTAATTCATCCAAGTAGTGGCGTTGTTCAGATTTTGGGAGAGAACTTAGGAAAAGTTGATGTATTCGAATTAAGGCCGAGGATTGGCATCTGCTCAAGCGCCTTAAATGATTCAATTCCTACAGATGAGAAGATAATTGATCTTGTTTTAACAGCAGCATATGCAATAACTGGTAGATGGCTTGAAGAATATGATCTCTGGGATGAATCAAGGGCTAAAGCGCTCTTAGAAATATTTGGCATTCGTGAACTAGCTGGAAGAATCTACGGCACCTTAAGTGAGGGAGAAAAGAAACGAGCACAGATTGCCAGATCGCTGATGGCAGATCCCGAAGTTTTACTTCTAGACGAGCCAGCCGCAGGTCTAGATTTAGGAGGTAGGGAGGACATACTCAATCGAATAAGCAAATATTTGAATGAACCGGCTTCGCCAGCCTCGGTCATAGTTACTCATCACATTGAAGAGATTCCAGCCGGCACAACGCATGTATTACTTCTCAAGGAAGCGAAGATATTTGCCGCTGGACCCATAAATGAAGCTTTAACAGAATCAAATATCAAGTCAGTTTTTGGCGTTGACGTAAGATTAACTTTTGACGGTGTACGTTACTTTGCGGCTTCAGTAATTCAATGAGTCTAACTGAACTATTGCCAGAAAATTGGAAGACGTCGCTATCGCCTCATTTGGATGAAATCGATCGCATAGGCATTGCTTTGCAGAATAGAGCCGATTCGGGTGAGAATATTCTGCCTAACCGATCTCTAGTTTTTCGAGCATTAGACGTTCCTCTTAGTGAAGTTAAGGTAGTTATTGTTGGGCAAGATCCTTATCCAAATCCAAAAGATGCCTGTGGTCTAGCTTTTTCTGTCACTCCTCGCTCTTCGGGATTGCCGGGTTCACTATTGAATATTCAAAAAGAGATTTTGACGGATATCGGATCAACTTCAACAGCAGATGGAGATCTCTCTCGTTGGTTAAACCACGGTGTACTACTTTTGAATCGCGTGTTAACCGTTAAAGCAGGCGAAAGTGCTTCCCATAGCAATCTTGGTTGGCAACGGATAACAGAATCTATCGTGAATCTTTGCGCCGAAAATGGGGCGATTGGAGTGCTTTGGGGTAATTCAGCAAAAGAATTAGAAGGTCTATTTTCGCAAGATCATTTAGTTACCGGAGTTCACCCAAGCCCACTATCGGCTCATCGTGGCTTTCTGGGTTCGAAACCATTTAGCAGAGTAAATGAAATATTAGTCAAATTAGGTAAGTCCGAAATTATTTGGTAAAAAAAATGGGGAGCTTTCGCTCCCCATTTTTCACTATTTTTTAGCCAATCCAAGTATTGATTGGATCATTCAAGAAGTAAATCATGAATAACCCTGCTACCAAAAGAAGTAATGGATGAACATCTTTTGTTCGTCCCTGGAAGACCCGGATCACGACATATGAAACAAATCCTGCGCCAATTCCTACCGATATGTTGTAAGTAAATGGCATAAGGATTATGGTCAAGAAGGCAGGAATTGCAATACCGTAATCTTCCCAATCGATTGACTTAATCTGTGTCATCATCAAGAAGCCCACGATTATCAAAGCTGGGGTAGCAGCTTCATAAGGAATAATCGCAACTAGTGGCGATAAGAAGGTTGTTAGCAGGAAGAGAATTCCTGTAACGACGGATGCCAATCCTGTTCTAGCTCCCTCGCCAACACCTGAAGCTGACTCGATATATGAAGTATTGCTGGATACCGAAGCAGCGCCACCCGCCACTGCTGCCAGTGAATCAACAAGGAGAATTCGTTCTGCATTTGGTGGCGTTCCATCTTTATCATTCAAGCCAGCTTCTTGACCGATGGCGGTCATGGTTCCCATCGTGTCAAAGAAATCAGCAAGAAGTAAGGTGAATACCAGGAGAAGTGCGGTGATAACAGGCACGCGATCAAATGATCCAAAAAGATTGAATTGACCCAATAAGCCAAAATCCGGAGTTGCTACGACATCGGTAGGAACTGATGGAACATTTAAACCCCATCCTTTTGGATTTACATTTGTGCCATCAAAGTTTGGTCCAACCTTGAATGCACTCTCAACCGCAACAGCCAGAGCAGTTGCAACGACAATACCTATTAGCAACGCCGCTTTAACTTTGCGAATCATTAGTCCAATTGTTAGAAATAGGCCGAATGCGAAAACAACTACCGGCCATCCAACTAGTTCGCCACCGTCACCAAGAGTTACCGGGACTGGTCCTGCTGCGGTTCTACGTACAAAGCCCGCATCTACAAGGCCAATCAGCGCGATAAAAAGACCGATACCGACTGAAATTGCAATCTTTAACTGAGTTGGTACAGCTCGAAAAACGGCGGTTCTAAAACCAGTTAGAACAAGTACCGTGATGATGATTCCTTCAAGGACTACTAGACCCATAGCATCGGCCCAAGTCATCTTTGAAGCAACTGCAACGGCGACAAAGGTATTTAGACCTAAGCCTGTAGCCAGCGCTAATGGAAAGTTAGCTACAACACCCATCAATATTGATAGGACACCAGCTACAAGGGCTGTAGCAGCAGCAATTAATGGAAGATTCGGGGCGTCTCCGCCACCAATAAATTTTCCATCCCCATCTTTAGTTAAACCAATGATGAGCGGATTTAGCGCAACTATGTACGCCATAGTGAAGAAAGTAACTACACCGCCGCGGATCTCCTGAGCTACCGAAGATCCACGTTGAGATATTTTGAAGAAGGTATCCAGCATTTTCTACCTTTCATCCCATAGAAATATGAGAGATTGCTAATTTTTTAACGGTGGTGGTTGCGACACCGTGTGAAGGCAGTCCACAAACTGAGGGAAGACCTAAAAATAAGGGCTACTGCCGGGTAATTCGGGCAACGACACCAAAGGAAATAGCCACCGCCTGGCCAATGAGGAGTGCAAAGAGCGCTGTTCCAAGCCCTACCGTTCCGCCTAGAAGCCATCCGGAAGCCAAAACCGTAAGTTCGATGATTAGGCGAACCTTTCCAACAGCAATTCCAGATTTTCTATGTAAGGCAGTCATCCAACCATCTCTTGGTCCGGGCCCTAAACCGCAAGTTATATAGAGAGCAGAGCCAATGCCAACCAAGGTAATTCCAATAAAGACATAGAGCAATTCAAATAAGAAAGATTCAACCTGAGGCAAGAGAATGATTCCTAAATCGATAGCGAGAGCGATCAAAAGAATATTCAGCAAAGTTCCAAAGCCTGGACGTTCTTTCAGGGGTATCCATAACAGAAGAACCATCACACTGATGAGTAATGTTGCGATACCGATTGTTAAATCAAATTGTGTTGAAACTCCCTCAGAAAGAACCGTCCAAGGCGAATTACCGATATTGGAAACTATCAAAAAGGATTCTCCGATACCGAAAAATAAAAGCCCAATAGACAATATTGCGAACCGCCTAAATGATAGGTCCCAGGTATTTTCAGCGGTCCAACGTAAAACTGGAATGGACGAGTGCGGTTTAACCCAGTGGCGAAATGATTTTAAAAATCGGCTAAACATGAGGTAAAGGTACCTTAATCTTTGAATGTAAATATCAGAGTAAGGCCATGCATAGGTACACTTATGTAATGCTTCCAGGCATAGGTACATTGATAAACGTGATCGCGATCATTTTTGGATCGATACTAGGAAAATTTGGCGGTAATCGCATACCTGAAAGAACTAGATCTCTTATAACAGAGATACTGGGAGCAATTACTCTCATTAGCGCTGCATCAAGCATTAGATCATTGTGGAATGAAGAATTAGTCGCAACTACTCCACAAGGTGCACCCATATTGATTGTATTAACATCATTGATTGCCGGTGCTCTAATCGGCTCTGCAATAAATCTCGAAGTGAAATTGATAAATCTGGGAGAGTTCCTTAAACGAAAGCTTAAAAATAATAATGGAACCTTTGTCGAGGGATTTGTCGCCGCTTCTCTGGTCTTTGCAATAGGACCCTTGGCGATCTTGGGAAGTATCAGCGACGGTATGGGGACAGGTATTGATCAATTGGTTCTGAAGAGCACATTGGATTTCTTCGCAGCAATTGCATTCGCGGCGGCTTTTGGTTGGGGAGTTCTCTTCTCTTTCTTGCCCGTTGGCATATACCAATTCATTTGGACATTTTTGGGTCTTGCATTAGGAAGTGTGCTAAGTAATGCCCAGGTCGCGGCAATGACGAGCGTAGGGGGAGTCTTATTGATCGGCATCGGTCTTAGATTATTAAATCTAAGAAATATCGCTGTCGCTAATCTTTTGCCAGCGCTATTGATAGCACCACCAATGACTTATTTAATTTCTCTAATTTAAAAGGTACTTGCATCTATTACAAATCTATACCTGACATCACTAGCAATCGTGCGTCCGTACGCTTCATTAATGTAATTTGCGTTAATTACCTCGACCTCGCTGGTAATCTGATTTTCACCGCAAAAGTCCATCATCTCCTGCAATTCGGGCATGCCACCAATCATTGAACCGGCAATGCTTCGACGACCGTCTAATAAGGACCCTGCGTGAACGGCATAAGGCTTTCCTGGTAGCCCGATGATCACCAAGGTTCCGTCTGTGTCTAAGCATTGAAGGTAAGGATCTAAATCAATTTCTGCTGAAACGGTATTCAATATTAAATCGAATTTCTTGCGAAGTGGTTTATGCCAATCTCCAGTATTTGTATATATGAATTGTTTAGCTCCGAAATTAAAAGCGTCCTCGTTCTTTCCTTGGCTATGTGAGAAGACTGTGACTTCTGCTCCAAGCTTAGCTGCGAACTTAACCCCCATATGGCCTAGTCCACCTAGACCGATAATGCCAACTCTTGATCCATTGTTAACTTTCCAATGCCTAATAGGGGAATAAAGAGTTATGCCGGCGCATAGGAGTGGGGCGACACCTGCAAGGTTTAAATTGGAGGGAATTGAAACGGCATATCTCTCTTTGATCACAAAAAAATTTGAATAACCACCAAAAGCAATTGTCTTACCGTCACGTTCGAGCGAGTTATAAGTTCCGGTCATTCCTTCGCGACAGAAATGTTCCATACCTCGATTACAGTTATCGCAGTTTCCGCAAGAATCTACAAATACACCAACACCTATTAGATCGCCTACCTTAAATTTTTTGACCGCCGTACCAATTTCTGTTACCCGACCGACTATTTCATGACCAGGGACCATTGGGAAGATTGAGGGTCCCCACTCCTCTCTAGCTTGATGGATATCGCTATGACAAATTCCGGAGAAAACTATTTCAAATCCAACATCTTGAGCCCCAATAGCACGTCTTGAAAATTCGTAAGGTTCTAATGGTTTATCTTTTGCAAGGGCAGCGTAACCTTTAATTCTATTCATAACATTCCTTTCCTGAAAAGCTCAGTTGAATGGCAATGGATCTACAGTGGCTTGACCAGAAGATCGAGCAGTAACTTTTCTCATGTGATGTCTTCGACATAGAACTTCATAAGCAATTGTTGAACTAGAACCAGTATCACCAACTACCACCTGTTCGCCTTCGGTGACCATATTGCCATCAATAGTTCGTGCATTGTGTGTAGCTCGTTCGCCACACCAACATAGAGCTTCAACTTGAAGGGTTTGGACCCGATCAGCAAGTTCTACTAACCGTGCCGATCCTGGAAAAAGTTTTGTACGAAAATCAGTGAGAATTCCAAAAGCATAAACATCAATACCTAGCCCATCTGCAATTCGAGCTAATTGCTCAATTTGTTCGGGAGTATAAAATTGAGATTCATCGCATATTACATAATCTATTTTCCGTCCCTGCGATAGGAGATCCACAGTCATCCGGTGAATGTCTAAATCTGCAGGAACTTCAATAGCTTCGGATGTAAGACCTAACCTCGATGATATTTTTCCTGAGCCTGCCCTATCTTGATTCGTGAATAGCAAACCTGTGCGACCTCGGCTCTGATGGTTATGTGCTGTTTGTAGCGCGAGGGTGGATTTACCGCTATCCATAGTTCCACAGTAGAAAATAAGCTCAGCCATTTGTATCCAATAAAGAAATTACTTCGATACCTGGGTAAAGATCCGCGATCGCTCCTCGTCCTTTCAATATTCCAATCTCTAAAAGAAAGACATGTGCTGCTGTTTTTGCGCCAGTCATATTTATCAGCTCTTGACAAGCCAATGCCGTGCCGCCTGTTGCGAGCACGTCATCAACAACTACAACTGTTCTTTCTGGTGTTAAAAGATCCTTATGCATTTCAAGTGCATCAAAACCATATTCAAGTTGATATTCCTTACGGTGCACATCCCGTGGCAATTTTCCGGGTTTTCGAACTGTTACAAATCCGAGTTCAAGTTTATTAGCTAGCGCTCCACCGAGAATAAATCCTCTACTTTCGATGCCGACAATCGCATCAACTTTGTGATCGAGATTCTGGATTTGCTTGGCAAGCTCTTCGATTATTCGAGCGAATCCTGATCCGTTAGCGAGGAGGGGTGTTATATCTTTGAAGAGTATGCCCGGCTTTGGATAATCAGGAACATCGGAGATAAGTGATAAAGCTGATTCCAAAGATATTTCATTTCTTGAACCGCTTTGAAGATTAACCACGACTGGAGCATAGTCAGTCAGCGTGTCCGAGAGGGGACTTGAACCCCTAATCCCTTACGGGAACTAACACCTCAAGCTAGCGCGTCTGCCAATTCCGCCACCCGGACAAGAGAAGGCATACTTTAGCCCATGGATAAATCTTTGCTGAATTTAAGTCCTGAGCTTTTATCTGAACTAGAAGCCGATGTAGTCACTCTTTGCCAGGAACTTATTCAAATTCCAAGTGTTAATTACGGCGAAGGAAAGGGGGATGAGGAGGCTGTTGCGCAATATGTATTTGAAAAACTTGCCGAGGTTGGAATTCAAGCAAAGATATACGAATCAGCTCCAAAACGATGTTCGGTAGTTGCTGAAATAGCCGGCGAAGAAAGTGACGTTCCGGGCTTGATTGTTAATGGACATATTGATGTGGTTCCAGCAAATAAAGATGATTGGAGCGTAGATCCTTTCTCTGGGTTAATACAAGACGGCGCTATCTGGGGACGTGGAGCTGTCGATATGAAAGATATGGATGCAATGATTCTTGCAGTTGTAAGACTTTGGGCGCGGCATGGAATCAAACCGCGCCGACGTATCGTTTTGATCTTTTTTGCCGACGAAGAAGCCGGTGGAATTTATGGATCTAGATGGTTGACTCAGAATCATCCCGAAATTTTTGATAACTGCTCTGAAACGATTTCAGAAGTAGGTGGATTTTCAGTAACTCTGAAATCAGGAAAACGGTTATATCTACTAGAAACCTCTCAGAAGGGTATCGAATGGATAAAACTCACAGCTAAAGGAATTGCTAGTCATGGTTCTTTACTGAATTCCGATAACGCGGTAACCAAGCTGTCGAAGGCTGTCGCAAAGTTGGGGAATTTTCAATGGCCGCAACGCATAACGAAGACTAATTCTGTACTTTTCAAAAAGATCTCCGATTTGTCCGGTATTCCATATGATGAATCGAATCTTCAAGGACTTTTGGCCGAACTTGGACCTGCAGCAAAAATGATTGGAGCAACTCTTACCAATACCAGCAATCCAACGATGCTCGAAGCGGGTTATAAAGCTAATGTCATTCCGCAAAGCGCAACGGCTGTTGTGGACTGTCGAACCATTCCGGGCTTTGAAAATGAATTACTTCCAACTATTAGAGAAATAATTGGACCAGATATTGAAGTTGAAAGTCTGGTATCCGATATTCCGCTCGAAGTGGATTTCGCAGGAGAGCTAGTTTCTAAAATGATTGAATCGATTTTGGCAGAGGATCCTGACGCAATTGTGGTTCCTTATGTACTCAGCGGGGGAACGGATAACAAGGCCTTAGCAAAATTAGGTATTACTGGATATGGATTCAGCCCATTGGCTTTGCCACCAGATATTGACTTTATGGCGCTATTTCACGGTGTCGATGAGAGAGTGCCTATCGAATCTTTACTCTTTGGAGTTAGAGCTCTATTTAGATTCATGTCTCGAGCTTGATACTTCATCAAGCGCTTCCCGTATTGGAATTGCGAGTTCAACTTTCTCAGCTCCTAAAACACCTCTTAGTTGCGCACTCGTTCGTGCGCCTATAAGTATCGAAGTAATTCCCGGAATATCTCGGACCCATGCAATTGCAATTTCTAAAGGCGATAGTCCCAATCCGTCAGCGGCTACCATAACCGCTTCTACAATTTTTGAAGATCTCTCTGATAGGTATGGTTCGATAAAACTGGCAAAGTGTGGACTTGCTCCTCTTGAATCAGATGGCATTCCAGAGCGATATTTTCCAGAGAGCACACCTCTACCAAGTGGCGACCAAGCAAAGAAGCCAATTCCTAGATTCTTTGCGGCCGAAAGAACTTCTCTTTCATTCCTACGATTTAAGAGCGAGAACTCATTTTGTGTACTTACTATCGGGGCATGACCAAAAATAGGATTCTGCAAAGTGGCAGCTCTTGCCGTTTGCCAACCATTAAAGTTTGAAATCCCAACATATCTAGCTTTCCCGCTACTGACTGCAGTATCCAAAGCTCCTAGAGTTTCATCTAAAGGAACATTTTCATCCCAACTATGTATTTGCCAGATATCTATGTAATCCGTATTTAAGCGATTGAGAGATTTATCGAGATCGGCGAGCAAGCTTTTCCTAGAGTTATCAACTGAACGCTCACCATTTCGGAGAGAAATTCCCGCTTTAGAGGCAATAATCAAGTCTTCGCGGTTCGCCATTGCTTCTATAAGTCCACCTAGGACTCGTTCGCTATCTCCATCACCGTAAAGAGCTGCGGTATCTATGAAATTTCCGCCAGCATCCAAGAAAAGTCTTAGTTGATCTGCCGCCTCCTGTTCATCGGTATCGCGACCCCATGTCATTGTTCCTAGGCCCATTCGCGAAACTTTGATCCCAGAGTTTCCAACCGATCGAACTTCCATTCGGCGACCTTAGCAAGAGGGATTACAAAATCATGGATACTCTTGATACGTGACCACGATTTTCTTCTTACGCCACGCTGAATCTATGGCAAACGAAACAGGTGTGCTTGCTGGAAGAACTCCAGGCATATCACTCTCAAAGAGGGGCTCTAAGCAGGCAAAAACATTGGTCAAGTACCTATCAAGCTTCAAATTTGACGTAATTGTTTCGAGCCCTCTGGAGAGATGTCTACAGACAATCGAGCCGTTTCTGAAGAAACATCAAATAACTTTAATAGAAATGAACGAATTTCAAGAGATGGACTACGGGAGTTGGTCAGGAAAGGAGTTGAAGAAACTATCAAAGAAGAAGGATTGGCGAATTATTCAAGAAAGGCCAGAAACCTTCACTTTTCCTAACGGAGAGAGCTTTAACGAGGCAGCAACACGAGTGCGAGTTGGTCTGAAGAAGATTGAAAAAGAGAATTCCAATCAATCCATTTTGGTAGTTTCTCACGGCGACATAATCAAAATGGCTACCACCGTATCTCTTGGATTGCCGCTGAAGAATTTCCAGAAGCTAACAATCGAACCTGCATCCTTAACTTCGATTAATCTAGTAGGGCAAAAATTACTATTTCTTAATCAGAAAGCTGGCAGAAGACCAAGAACGAGAAACATGATTCAGGGATTTTTGTTGGGCGGTGATTCTGATAAATGACAGAGAATAACTTTCGATTCGAGGATCCAGAATTTTTTCTCATAGGAACTATTGGCGTTCCAGGGGAGAGAGAGTTCTATCTTCAGGTGGGCAACGAGGGACGAATTCTTTCATTTGCCCTAGAGAAAAATCAGGCAGAAGGTCTCGCTCGAAAATCCATCCAAATGCTGCAAGATCTCAACCTAAAACGAAGAGTAAATACTCAACGTTTGAACTTGAAAACTCCCCTTGAGAGCGAATTTCAAGTTGGAGTTATCACAATTACTTGGCGTTCAGAATCGGAGAGATTCCATATCGAAATTGAGGGAGTTGATGAGGCTAACGAGAATGAATTTGAACCCGAATCTAGGCGTCTTTTGATCATCGTCCCTCCAGATCAACTTCAGCAATTTGCTTTATTCGCTCTAGAAGTTGTCGCCGCTGGTCGGCAACCTTGCTTATTCTGTGGCGGACCGATTAATACCGATGGTCATCTCTGTCCCAGATCTAATGGTTATAGGCGCATGGGATGAATGATTTATTGATTCAAGGAACCTTGGAAGTTGTCGGAAGGCTAGTAGACGCATCCAATGCAACTCTATTCGGTAACGTCACTTTGAATGGCGTTACACAAAAAGTTATCTATAAACCAATCGCTGGCGAGCGTCCCTTGTGGGATTTTCCAGATGGCAATCTAGCTAGTCGTGAATATGCTGCTTATTTGGTGAGTGATTATGCGAATTTCAGTTTAGTACCGAAAACTCTGCTTAGAGATGGCCCTTTCGGATATGGGTCAGTTCAAGAATGGATTGATATTGACGATGAAATAGATGTAATTGAAATTGGCCAATCAGCTAATCCTGCCATTCGTGCGATGGCACTCTTTGATGTGGTTATAAATAATACGGATCGAAAGTTTGGTCACATTTTGATTGATTCAAAATCGAGAATTTATGGTTGCGATCATGGCGTAACCTTTCACGTTGATTACAAATTAAGAACAGTTCTATGGCAATTTGCCGGCCTTAATCTGCACCGAGATGAAGTGAGTCAACTGGAAATTCTGCGCGACGGCATCTTGGGAAAAACCTTGGATTTGCGCGAATTACTAACGCTAGAAGAAGTTGAAGCTCTCATATTGCGCATCGAGAATCTATTGAAAGAACGCACTTTTCCAGCGCCATCTGAAGAATGGCCCGCTGTGCCATGGCCGCCTGTTTAGGAGGTTCTATCAAGATACCCTTTGCTAATGCAGCTTTGGGCTAAACCGTTTCTGCCGCCATCGAGCATCAGCAAGGAGGCGCATCCGAATCTCTCTCTATACAACTCTTACTCCGGGGACCTTGTAGAAATTTCAGAGACAGAAGTTTCAATGTACGTATGCGGAATCACGCCTTATGATGCCACTCATCTTGGTCATGCGGCCACCTACTTAGCTTATGATTTAGTAAATCGTTTTTTAATTGCTTCGGGGCGAAGAGTTCAATATGCACAGAACATCACCGATATCGATGATCCTCTTTTAGAAAGAGCCGCCCGAGATAACGTCTCATGGAGCAGTTTGGCAAATTCGCAAATTGAACTTTTTAAAGATGATATGTCAAACCTTAGAGTAAATCCTCCAGATTTCTACGAGAGCGTAACTGAGAATATGGAGCGTATTGTTAAAGCAATAGAGGAAATTCATAAAAAAGGTTTGGCTTACGTGATTGATGGGGACATCTACTTAGATCTCCAAGGAATTCCCGGAGCTCTAGAAAATCTACCTTTTCCAGAGAGCGAGGCCTTAAAAGTATTCAAGGAACGCGGAGGAGATCCAGATCGTAAAGAAAAGAAACACCCACTAGATAATTTACTTTGGCAAAAAGCCCGTCCATCAGAACCTAGTTGGAATAGCTCATTCGGTTTAGGTCGACCTGGGTGGCATATCGAATGTGTAGCAATTGCCCTGGGCTATTTAAAGAGGAGTCCTAATCATTGCATTTCTTTGCAAGGAGGAGGCAACGATCTCTTCTTCCCTCATCACTATATGTCGAATTATCAAGCCTTAGCGCTGAGCGGAAAACCGCTTGCAAAAATATTTTCTCACGCAGGAATGATTGGTTACGAAGGTGAGAAGATGAGCAAAAGCAAGGGAAATCTTCTCTTCGTCTCGAAACTTCTAGCCTCCGGAATCGATCCAAATGTTCTTCGTATGGCTTTGCTAAATCGTAACTACCGTGAGTACCTTGCCTGGACCGACAATCAAATTGCGCAAGCTCAGGTCTTATACGCAAGAATGCAATCTTGCCTTTCGAGGCAAGAAGTAGCTCCGACCAAAGATTTGATTAATTCGGTAGTTCACTTTATAGCAAACGATTTAGACACAATTTCAGTATTTAATGCGTTTAATTCATGGTGCACTCGTACCGAAGATGGAGAAACGGGTGGTAATTCAGGCGAACTAGCTCGTGCAATCGATTTATATTTGGGCATTGCCTTTTAAAGTTCAGGATTGCTTCTTAAAAATCTCTCAACTTCTCTAGCAATGGATTCGCCGGTCGCTTCTGGCAAATCCGTCGCATCCTTATTTTTTTCTAATTCTTTAACATAATCGCCAATTTCATTATCTTCAAGCGCAATCTTGTTCACTTGAATTTCCCAGTTTTTTGAAGATTCGGCTAAATCCAGGACTGGGATCTCAATCCCAAGATATTCCTCTAGTGAATTTATGAGAGCCAAGGAGGCTTTAGGGCAAGGCGGTGTTGAAACATAATGTGGAACTGATGCCCATAGAGATAATGCATCAATATCGCGTTTGCTCGCGAAATCTTGCAATACGCCAACAATTCCTGTTGGACCCTCATATCTGGAAATACCTACACCTAAGCGATTTGATATCTCTGGCGTTGCACCGCTCGTTGTAACAACGATTGGTCTCGTGTGCGGGACATCGGCCAATAGGGAACCAAAAGTGATTGATGCCCTAACTTCATAATCATCAGCAAGATCAAGTAAATCCGTGCAAAAACTCTGCCAGCGCATCGATGGCTCGATTCCTCTTACTACCAAGAAGTCATGTTCAAGATGAGGAGTGGCTACCTCATAAATCGAAGTTGTTGGCCAAGTGATTTGTCTCGTGGCCGATTCATCAATATTTATATTTGGACGATTTACTTGGAAGTCATAATAGTTCTCAGAATCTACTTCAGCGATTAAGTGTGAATCCCAAACCTTCATAATATGGGAGATTGCATATGTGGCTGCTTCTGCTGCATCGTTCCAGCCCGCAAAGGCAGAAATCATCACCGGGGAACGTAATGCAAATTTACCTTTTAGCAGGTGCATGAAAGAACCCTACGATAAAGTTAGGTAGGTGAGCACGCTGAAATCTACTGTGAGTCTCCGTGCTGCCTTAAAAACGCGAACTTTGGTAGCCGATGGGGCGATGGGTACCATGATTCAATCGGCGAATCCTTCACTTGACGATTTTCAAGGCCATGAAGGATGTAACGAAATTCTAAATATCACGCGACCAGATCTAATTGCAGAGATTCACCGAAAATACCTTGATGCCGGAGTTGATTGCATTGAGACAAACACCTTTGGAGCTAACTTAGGAAATCTTGGCGAATATGGAATCCCCGAACGAACTTATGAACTTGCAAAAGCAGGAGCAGAAATTGCTGCAAAAGTTGTTGGGGAGTATTCCCCGCGCAGATGGGTTCTTGGTTCAATGGGTCCAGGAACGAAACTACCCACACTCCTTCATGTCACATATTCGCAACTTGAAGAATCCTATTTTCAAGCCGCCAGCGGTTTAATCGAAGGAGGCGCTGACGGATTATTAATTGAAACTACACAAGATCTTTTGCAAGCGAAGGCAGCGGTGAATGGTGCACGTCGAGGGATTTCAAAATCAGGAAAAGATATTGTTCTTATCGCTCAGGTAACAATAGAAACAAATGGCACGATGTTGCTCGGTAGTGAAATTGGGGCTGCACTCAATTCTCTTGCAGCCTTAGATATAGATCTAATTGGGTTGAATTGCGCAACTGGCCCTACGGAGATGAGTGAACATTTACGATATCTTTCAAAACATTCCAAGATTCCGATTTCGTGTATGCCGAACGCCGGACTTCCGGTTCTAGAGGATGGTGGCGCGAGGTACCCATTAAATCCAAAGGATTTCTCTGAAGCCCTCGTTGGTTTTGTAAGAAATTATGGAGTTCAACTAGTGGGCGGTTGTTGCGGAACGACCCCTGAACATCTATCCGAACTAGTAAGTTCCCTTAGAAATAATTCCAATATCGCGAGATTAATTGAAAAGAATGTTACACCCGACCACGGTGCATCTTCGCTCTATCAATTTGTTTCCTTTAATCAGGATCAAACTTATTTATCTATTGGAGAACGCGCAAATGCTAATGGCAGTAAAGCTTTTCGCGAGGCGCTGCTAGAAGAGAATTGGGATAAATGCATTGAGATAGCTAAGGAACAGATCAGAGATGGAGCGCACCTTCTTGATCTCTCCGTTGATTATGTTGGACGAGACGGTGTTAGAGATATGAAAGAAATAGCTTCTCGATTAGCCACTGCATCAACCCTTCCAATTGTTCTAGATTCAACCGAACCAGAGACATTGCGTGCTGGATTGGAGGTTCTCGGCGGGCGGTGTGTTATCAATTCGGTGAATTACGAAGACGGTGATGGTGCAGATTCAAGATATGCGCGAATAATGCCTCTAGTAAAGGAACACGGAGCAGCAGTAATCGCCTTAACTATCGATGAAAAGGGCCAGGCTCGCACAAAGGAATGGAAAGTTTCTGTTGCTCGTCGTTTGATTTCAGACTTGACGGAAAATTGGAATATTGAGCATTCAGACATAATCGTCGATTGCCTAACTTTTCCGATTGCGACCGGTCAGGAGGAAACTCGAGGAGATGCGCGCGAAACAATCGAAGCTATCGCACAGTTGAAGTCCGAATATCCACAAGTCAATACAACTTTAGGTGTCAGCAATGTTTCATTCGGTTTGAAGCCTGCAGCTAGAGTTATTCTTAATTCGGTCTTTCTTGCAGAAGCTGTAAATGCCGGCTTAGATTCAGCAATTATCCATCCATCTAAAATTGTTCCGTTAAACAAGATTCCAAAGGAACAATTAGAGGTTGCGCTCGATCTCGTTTATGACCGTAGGAGATTCCAAGGTGATGAATGTATTTATGATCCTCTCACTAGATTTCTTGAGATTTTTGAAGATGTCGCTACACAGAATTCGCGCAAAAGTAGAGCAGAGGAATTAGCAGAGCTACCTCTAGCCGAAAGATTACAACGTCGAATTATCGACGGAGAGAAATCAGGGATCGAGAAAGATCTTGATGAAGCGCTAAAAGGTGGCAGATCTCCGATCTCAATTATTAATGATGACCTCCTTGCTGGCATGAAGGTGGTGGGTGATCTCTTTGGTAGTGGACAGATGCAGTTACCGTTCGTTCTTCAGTCAGCAGAAGTTATGAAGATTGCTGTTGCTTATCTTGAAGAATTCATGGAGAAGTCAGATGTACAAGAGCGAGGTTCAATCCTGCTAGCAACCGTTAAAGGTGATGTTCACGATATCGGAAAAAATCTTGTTGATATCATTTTAACGAACAACGGATACCGCACCGTAAATATTGGAATAAAGCAAACAATTAATCAGATTGTTGAAGCAGCCGAAGTGAATCAAGTTGATGTTATTGGCATGAGTGGATTACTAGTTAAGTCTACGGTAATAATGAAAGAGAATTTAGAAGAGTTAACTGCCAGAGGACTAGCGAAGAGATGGCCCGTTCTCCTTGGCGGAGCAGCGCTAACTCGAACCTTCGTGGAAGATGATCTAGCTAGCAGTTTTCCTGGAACAGTTCGATATGCAAAGGATGCTTTCGAAGGTTTGTCTTTGATGGATAAGTTAATGGCGATAAAAAGCGGTGATTCACAGGTAGAGCTTCCGGCACTGAAGAAACGTGTTACTAAGCGAATGGATGATAATGAAGGTTTGGTTGACACGCGCAGAAGTGAAGTTTCATCCAGCAATCCGATACCCAAGCCGCCATTTTGGGGAACAAAAGTTGTAAAGGGAATTCCGTTACAAGATTTTGCCAAGATGATTGATGAGAGAGCTCTCTTTGTTGGTCAGTGGGGGTTGAGAGGAGGAAAGGATAATTTTTCAGCGGTACTAGATGAAGCTCGACCTAGATTACGTGATCTCCTGGCGGAAGCGCAGATAAATTCTTGGTTTACTCCAGCGGTAGTTTATGGATATTTTCCTTGTTACAGCGAAGGGAACGATCTAGTTTTAGTTGATCCCGAAGGCAAGAATGAAGTTGCCCGTTTTACATTTCCTCGCCAACGTCGAGACCGCAGACTTTGTATCGCTGATTTTTTTCGAGCCAAAACTCAAAATGAGTTAGATGTAATATCGCTACAAGTCGTAACTATGGGATCTAGGATTAGTGAGATCACCAATCAACTTTTTCTGGCAAATGATTATCGACGCTACCTCGAATTACATGGCCTTTCAGTTCAACTTACTGAGGCGCTCGCTGAATATTGGCATGCACGAGTCCGTTCGGAGCTACAGATAGATTCGCCGGCTGACAGTGATCTGTTGGCTGTGTTGGACCAGGGCTATCAAGGATCGAGATATAGTTTTGGTTATCCGGCCTGCCCTGATCTCTCACAGCAGATACAGCTTTGCGCGCTCTTAGATACTTCACGAATTGAAGTCTCGTTATCCGAAGAACACCAATTGCATCCTGAGCAATCAACATCTGCAATCGTTGTACACCATCCGGAAGCTAAGTACTTCAATGCGAATTGATTGAATCTTGAATTTATTTGATGCAATTCTCTGGGATATGGACGGCACTCTGGTAGATAGTGAGCCAATTTGGGCCGAAGAAGAACGTAAATTGATGGCCGAGTACGGTGTACTTTGGCAAGAATCAGATTCCGTTGCCTGTCTCGGCGGTCCAATTTCGAGATTGGATGCTTACATGCGAAATCTAGTTCAAGAGAAATTGGAGCCAAATGTTCTGGCTAATGAATTGGTCAACCGTATGGCTAACCGTCTGGCATCCGATACTCAATATGCACCTGGTGCATACGAACTAATATGTCAGTTTCGAGATGCGAATCTTCCTATGGCTTTAGTTACGGCCAGCGATCGCAGCATCATGGATTCTGTACTTTCTTCATTCGAAGAAAAGTTTTTTAAGGCAGCAATATGTAGTGAAGATGTAGCTATATCAAAACCCAATCCAGAAGGATATTTGTTAGCCGCCAAGATGTTGGATGTAGATATTCATAGATGCTTGATAATTGAAGATTCTCTAACTGGAATGACAGCGGCAAAAGATTCGGGGGCATACCTTCTCGGTATTAATCCACATCCAAAATTTGAGATGAAAGATCGTTTCAAATCTGTAGTTGGACTTGCGGAAGTAACGATGGAATACCTTTACAGAGAATTCTTGGAGATAATCAAGCCATGAAGACCCTAGGAAGTGGACCACTAGCTCCAGGAGATCGCGTTCAGCTTACCGATGAACGAGGCAAGATGTACTCATTCTATTTAATTGAAGGCGGGCAGTGGCATTCTCATAGAGGATGGATAAATCATAATGAAATTATCGGTAAAGAAGAGGGCGTCGTAGTCACTTCTAGCAACGGTTCTAATTATCAAGTATTTCGACCTCTGCTCAATGATTACGTGCTTTCAATGCCAAGAGGGGCAACGATTATCTATCCGAAAGACAGTGCAACCATTATCGGTTTTGCAGATATTTTTCCTGGCGCGCGAGTTTTAGAAGCTGGCGCTGGAAGCGGTGCGCTTTCTATCTCGATTCTCCGGGCAATTGGGGATAAAGGCGAATTAGTTTCATATGAGATTCGTGATGATTTTCGTAATGTTGCAAGCGATAGCGTAAAGAACTACTTTGGACATCACCCAAAAAATTGGATTCTAAAAAGTGGTGAAGTTCAAAGTGGCGAGTATGAGGGAAATTTTGATCGAGTCATTTATGACATGTTGGCTCCCTGGGATGCTCTAGATGCAGCCATTAGAGCTCTTCGAAATGGAGGAGTTCTCTGTTGTTATGTAGCTACAACTACGCAATTATCTAGAACCGCGGAGGCTATTCGGGAGAGTAACGAATTCTCAGAACCAGAGGCATTTGAAACACTTCTGCGAAACTGGCATCTCGAGGGATTGGCAGTTCGTCCATCACACAATATGAATGCGCATACCGGTTTTCTATTGTTTGCGCGAAAAACTAAAGACAAACCAATTCGGCGAAAACGTCGTCCCGCTAAAGGGCTACTGAATACTGATTAGATCAACAACGAAGATTAGAGTTTCGTTTGGTCCAACAGATCCTGCCCCTGACTCACCGTAAGCTAAAGCTGGGGGAATAACGAGTAATCGTCGCCCTCCCTCTTTCATGCCAGGTACGCCCTGCTGCCAACCAAGGATTACTTGATTTAACGGGAAGGTCGCAGGTCCGCTATTCCATGAACTCTCAAGTACCTGACCCGAAGACCAAGACATCAAGGTGTAATGCACCGTCACTGTTGAGTCAGCTTGGGCTGTCGCGCCCGTTCCTTCAATTACATCATTTGCAATTAATTCTGCAGGCGGATTGCCCGTTGGAGCTGTAATTTCTGGGGCGTCGCCGGCATTTGTAGAAACGATCGGCAGGTTGTTATTTGAAATTTCTCCATTGGGTTCAGTTGAAGGCGCGCCACCATCAGTCGTGCAGCCCGCAAGAGCAGAGATAAGAATCGTTGCCGATAGAAATGCAAATGTCTTCTTCATAGCCACACCTTATCGTGTTCCAAACGATAATCTCGCGCTGTGTCGGCGGCGAAGACAGAGAGATTAATCAATCTAACGATGGCCCTATTGGGCACAAAACGCCATATGACAAAGTCTGAGATATTCCGAAAAGTTGCAGGATATACCGGAGCTCCTGAGGCCATGGAGCGGATGTTTGAACGCGATAAAGACGAGCTTCGCTCACTAGGAATCGACATAGAGTTAACTAGTAACGACCCGCTCTTTGAAGATGAAGTTGGTTATCGAATTTCGCCGGAGCGATTTTCTATGAAACCGATTTTTACCCCTGAAGAACTTGGCATCTTAGCCACTGCAATCAATCACATGAACGTAACGGATTTCGCCGAAGACGCCCAAAGAATAGCTTTGAAGATAGATACGCTACAAACGGATTCGCCACCAAATGTTGATCTGGATATTGATAATTCGATTCTTTTAAGTTCGGGCTTGAAAGCAATAAGTATCGCTATCTCTTTGCAATCAGAAATTAGTTTTGATTATCAAAAAAGTGATGAGGCTGAAATCGAAGGGCGAAATATCTGCCCAATGGGGTTAAGCGCTTGGAAAGGCGATTGGTACTTGGTGGGATTCGACATAAATCGTAATGATTACCGAGTTTTCAAACTATCCAGAATTCGCAGCGCAGTTAACATTTCACCTAAAAGAGGAAGTTTCCTAATTCCACAGGATTTTAATGTTCGTGACTATCTAATAATGTATACAAAATCTCAATACCTTGTGACTGCACAAATCAGGAAGAATACCTGTCATTCCCTTCGCGAAAGAGCGCAAAGAGTCGAATCAATTGATCAGGAATTCGATTTAGTTGAAATAGATTTTGTCAACGAGGAAGATGCTTTGCATTCCATACTTTGGTTTTGCGAAGATATAAAGGTAATTGAGCCGTCTGATTTTTCCAAACGTATAGAGGGTGCTCTCGAAAGTTTGGTGAAGAAGCATGCCTGAATCTGCCTCTGAACGTGCAATACGCCTAATGGACATGATCCCTTTTTTGACTACACATCCCGGAATCTCCATTAAGCAGATCGCTACTGAGTTTGGAATAACAACAAATCAACTTGTCTCGGATTTGAATCTGTTATTTCTTTGTGGATTACCAGGATATACACCGCTAGAACTTATTGATTTGTCATTTGACGACGGATACGTAGTTGTTAAAGAACCTCAAAATTTAGCTGCTCCTCGAAATTTGACCGATACGGAATTCCTTTATCTCCTAATTAGTCTTTCAGCGCTAGAATCTCAACTAGTTGGAGCGAAGAAAGATAAAGTTAAGCAATTACGCAACAAGGTCAGATTGTCCACGCATTCAAAAATTCCGACGGGGATAGTTGATTCGGATACAAATAGGCCTGATTCATTGAAAATCGTTTCGAATATAGATCTAGCTCTCTCTAAACGTCGCCGCATGTTGATTAGTTATAGCAATCCAACCAGAGATTCCATTCTGGAGCGAGAAGTTAGTCCATATCGTTTAATTAAAGAGAAAGAAAAGATCTATCTTGAGGCTTACGCCCATGATGTTGAATCAGTTAGAACGTTTAATATTATAAACATCATTAAATGCCAAATCTTAGATAAAGAATGTATTGAAAAAACGTCTCTTGCCGATTCTAGATCAATCACAATAAGGTTCAGGGCGGATAAGAATTCTAAATTCTTGAAGGAGCATATTGCGAAGATTCGTTCGATAGGGAACAGTGACCTTTATGAAATTTCGATCTTTCAAAAGGAATGGCTTCTTCGAAATGTGATTCGTGCCGCTGGTGAGCTAGAAATCGTGGAACCGCTTGAACTTCGTAATGAGGTGAAGAATCTTGCCACCAGAACTCTCTCTGTTTATCAGGAATAACTCAGTTTTTGACCTCCGTGATAGCGTTAGGTATTGCCCAAAACGGGCTAGGAGTATGGCCCAATCGGGCTAGCTAGAAAGGCGATGTCATGTTTGGATTAAGAGAACCCTCACACTGGCTGCTACTAATTCTCGTTGTGGTAATTCTTTTCGGCGCAAAGCGTTTACCTGATTCAGCAAGAGCGTTAGGAAGATCTCTTCGAATTTTCAAGAGTGAAGTCAAAGAACTAAATAAAGACGAGAAGAAAAAAGAGGAAGAAGGGCAATAACAGAATTCCTGTTTGCTGAAGAAGGGCAGAGATAGTTTTGAAAAGTCGTGG
>JACCDW011483706.1_pt1 | contig 54073 bp, 49 predicted proteins | sample 7449781 | NCBI WGS metagenome assembly JACCDW01 (sample SAMN15323449, study PRJNA562643) | freshwater metagenome | isolation source: river surface water | place: USA:Blue River Watershed | collected 2017-08-18
AAAACTATAATAATTACTTTCAAACAAAAGCAGGTTACTACAATACCATTGCCGATTATTATACTGCCACCGAAGATTTTCAAGCGGCTGAGACTTTTTACAAAGAAGCTCTGCATTTTGATATTCGTAACCATAAATCAAATTATGCTTTGGCGTCGTTGGCTCTAAAAAATGGAGATAAAGAAAATACAGGCTTATTTCTGAAAAATGCCTTAGAAAAAAACGCCAGCCCATTTGCGTATGCGGGTTTGAGCAAGGTTTTGCAAGAAAAAGATATGTTTTTTGATGCTCTCTTCACCTTGCGTGAAGGTGTGAGTAAATTCCCGAAGAATCAACAATTGTTGACAAACATTGCGTATCTCTACGAAAAAACAAAAGTGCTTGATTCGACTTTTTATTATCTGAATTTAGCAAAAATAAACTGCTCCGACTGCGATTTGGCAGAATCTAATTTGTTGGCCTATCAATTAAAGTATGGCGAAAAAGATTCACTTCTTGCCGCAATGAGGTCGTCAAATCCAAAAATTGGCGGAGATAATCGAGCTACTAAAAGTATGAGCCTTCGTGCAAATAGGGCGGCAGCAGATAAAATATTGCAAAAACAAGCAACAACAAATATCGAATTCACGAAAGATTCAGCCATAAATGTCAGTCAATTTGCTTTGCTTTATAATTTGTCGTCGTTCAATAATGCCATGTTTCCATATTCGAGCAAAGATTTGCAGAATATTCAGCGAAAAGAAGTAAACAATGATTTCTTTGAAGATTTAGAATTTGCCATTTCTTGTCGAAATTATTTTAGCGAGAATAAACTTGAGGGATTGAAACAGCTGGCTGTTTTGGCCAATGATTCTACCAAACATAAGCCACTCTATAATCAAGTAGCGGGCATGTGGTTTTTGCAACAAGGCGTGTATGATAAAGCGGTAGAATTACTCAGCAAAGCTGGCGATGTTTCTTCAGTAGAGGTTTTACAGAAACAAAATTATCAACAAACAATCGCCGATTTCCAAAAAGCAAAAGCAGAGGAAATATTTAAAATGGCATTAGTGAAAAATCAGAATAGTAAAACTGATTTTGATAAGATTTTGCAGGAAAATCCGCTAAATCCGTACGTTTTGAATAAAGTCGTTGATTTTTATAACAATACACTCAAAAAGCCTAACGATGCCTACAATTTCGTTTTCCGAGCTGCTGAATTGAATGATACTTCTGCCGAAATCTGGAAACTTTATACGCTTCAATCGCTCAAAATTGGTTTGACTGATTACGTGGCCGATGGCTTGGCTAAAGTACAGCAGCTAAGTAGTCCTGCCGATTATCAAGCATTTCTTTCCACCTATCAAGCCCAAAAAGCATTGATGGAAAAAACAAAGGACGGTTTTGAATAATCTACTAACTTGACCCCCTAACCCCTAAAGGGGGGTGAAAATTTGAATTCAATATCTGAAAAAAAGTCCCCCTTTAGGGGTTAGGGGTTTATGAAAATCATCGAAACAACCAATATTTCTAAACGCTACATCATGGGTAGCGAAATTATTGACGCCTTAAAGTCGGTAACGATTTCGGTCGATAAAGGTGAATATGTAGCATTTATGGGACCTTCGGGTTCTGGGAAATCTACGTTAATGAATATTATTGGTTGTTTGGATTCTCCAACTGGTGGACGATACGTTTTAAATAACCACGATGTAAGTAGCATGAGCGAAAATGAGCTTGCCGAAGTAAGAAATAAAGAAATTGGATTCGTTTTTCAGACGTTTAACTTGCTTCCTCGTCAATCAGCTCTCGAAAATGTGGCTTTGCCGTTGATTTATGCAGGATATACCAAATCGCAGAGAACAGAAAAAGCCATGCTTGCTCTCAAAAACGTTGGTCTTGATAATAGAGCTCATCATAAACCTAACGAACTTTCAGGTGGACAACGTCAGCGTGTGGCCATTGCTCGTGCCTTAGTAAATGACCCAAGTATTCTATTAGCCGATGAACCAACAGGAAACTTGGATACTAAAACTTCGTATGAAATCATGGAGTTGTTTGACCAACTTTATTCAAAAGGAAACACTATCGTAATGGTGACGCACGAAGAAGATATTGCCAAATATTCGCACCGAATCATTCGTTTGCGTGATGGTTTGTTGGAGTCAGATAAGGTAAATCCAGAACCAACTAATCCACGAGAAATGGCAAAGCTTTATATACAAAAAGTGAAAGAGTAAATTATCTTACCGTTTAATCAAAAAAGGTAAGATAATTTTTAGAAAAACTAACATATTTCAAACTAAAATACATTCTTTATCGTTTATAAACATATATCACAAATCTAACTTGTATGAAAAAAGTAGTATCTTTTCTTTCTTTGATGTTGCTAATCAGCACATTATCGTTTGCACAAAGTCCAAGAGTATCATCCGAGAGTGCTAATGTAAAAGTATCTTATGGTCAACCATCTAAAAAAGGACGTGTAGTTTTTGGTGGTTTAGAGAAATTCGGAACGGTATGGCGTACGGGTGCTAATGAAGCAACCGAAATCACCTTTAAAAAAGATGTAAAGTTTGGTGGTAAATCTGTGAAAGCAGGTACTTATTCTTTATTCTCAAAATTGGGAGAAAAAGAATGGACTATTATTTTGAATAGCGAATTAAAACAATGGGGAGCATACGGATACGATAAAATTAAAGATAAAAACGTGGCCGAAGTTACAGTTCCTGTAAAAACATTAAAAGATGTAGTAGAGAAATTGACAATCACTACTGACGACAAGACTTTAACCATTTCCTGGGATACGACGAGTGTGAGCGTACCTATGGAGTTTTAGGGTTTAGGTAAGTGTAGTAATAAAAAGCCGAGGTTTTGCCTCGGCTTTTTTTGTAGCTCGCTCGCTTCCTGAACGTAGTCGAAGGAAACGAGCGAAGGTTTTACTTCTTCCCAACAAATCTTTCGAAGAACTCATAAATGCGTAGCATACGGTCGATTCTTTGGCGAACGTTTCCTGTGCGTGAAAGCTCGTGCGTACCACCAGGCATTCTTACGTATTCTACTTCTTTACCCATGATTTTCATTGATTTATACATCATTTCGCTTTGAATTACGCCCGTACGAAGGTCGTTTTCGCCGTGTTTGATGAGCAAAGGCGTACGAATTTTATCGACGAATGTATAAGGTGAGTTGGTTTCCAATACTTTCTCTTGTGTATCGTTCCACGGATAATTAAAATAGCTCGGAATCAAACGCCATGCGTTTCCTTCGCCTAAGAATGTTGTAAGGTCATAAACGCCACGTTGAGCAAAAGCAGCCTTGAAACGGTGGTCGTGAGCCACAATCCAAGCCGTTAGGTAGCCAGCATAAGAGCCACCCGTAATTACTTGGCGAGAAGTATCCACCCATGATGCTTTTGCGGCATCAGTTGCCGCAGCCAAAACGTCTTCGGTTGGGCCAGTTCCCCAATCTTTAATATTAGCACGTAAGAAATCTACACCATAACCACCCGAACCTCTTGGATTGGCATAAACTACACCATAACCTTGCGAACAAAAATATTGGTGTTCGTGCCACATTGAAAATTCACCTGGCCCCCACATAGCCGTTGGGCCTCCGTGCATATTTAATAAAAGCGGATATTTTTTTCCTGCCTCAAAATTAGAAGGTTTCATTATCCAATATTCAACTTTTTGGCCTTTTGAGTTGGTATATGTTCGTTTTTCTGGAAAACTCAATGCTTTGTTTTTTACCCAATCATTTACCGAAGTCAATTTTACAGGATTTTTCATCTGTAAATCGGCTACATAAAGTTCATTGGGGTTGGCAACTTCGGTTTTTGAATAGAGTATTTTATCGGCCGATAAATCAAAACCTAAAATACCCGACTCAAAATCGGTTAATTGCTCAATTTTCTTTGTTTGCACATCAATTCTGTAAATCGGTTGTCCACCGTTTGATTGTGCCGTAAAATAGACATACTTCATGTCTTTCGACCACGTTAGTCCACCCACTGAGCGGTCAAATTTAATGAGTTGCGGATTTGTGCCATCAGCTTTTGCGATGTACAAATCGCCAATATTTACACCTTGTGAGTTAGATTTTGTATAAATAATGCTTTTTCCGTCAGGTGACCAAGTTACACCTCCAAACGATTTCCCTTTTTCACCTAAAATTGTCTTACGATTCGAACCATCAGGGTTCATCACCAAAACTCTATTATCTTGTTCACGGTCAGGGTGTTGCAGTGAATCGAGGGTTGTTTGTACAGCAATTTGTCCATCTTGTAGCCATGCTCCGCCGCCGTAACTTCTGAAACCAGTTGTGAGAGGCATTGCTTTTGCACCTTCTTTTACTTCGATTGTATAGACATGTGAAAAATTCAGCTCAGGCTGAGTAGTGGCTTCTCCTTGAAAAGTAAGACGATTGATAACCTTGGCTTTTTTATCTTCTACATCTTTTTCCAAATACGCTCTGATTTCTTCGATTGTGCCATCGGGATTTGGTTTTACGCCTTTGGCAGGTTTTAAAAACTCATTTTTCGCAAAACCTGGTTTTTCTAATGACCAAGCAGGAACACCTTTTGATGGATTTAATACAGAATCCTTTAAAAGTTCGGTTAAAGATAAGCCCACGCTGAAAGAGATTTTTGAACCATCTTTCGACCAATTTGGGTTCGATGCTCCGTATTTTGAGTCAGTTAGCTGAAAGGCTTCGCCTCCATCAAGGGGCATAACAAAAATTTGAGATTTACCTTTTACATTTCGAGCAAAAGCAATTTGTTTGCTGTCAGGCGACCACGACGCACTACCGACACTTTCTGTTCCACGTGTAATTTGCTTAACTGTCTGAAAATCAGTCAGAAACAAATGCGTACGATAATCGTATTCGAGTTTGTTTTCTTCGCTGGATTCGGAAGTTCGGAGCGAGTAAATGGCTTTTTTTCCATCGGGAGCAATACTGATAGAACCAATTTGTTTGATTCGGGTAAGGTCGGTTACTAAAACTTTTTCTTTACCAACTTGGGCAAAAACTAAGTTTGAGAAGAAGATAAGGGTTATAATTATTCTCATAATTGATTGTTTTTGAAGTTTACACGGTAAAAGTACAAAAACAAATCAAGATTGCATTCAGGCACTATGCTTCATGCGAATTTTATGGTACATATCGTGCATGACTTGCATGTGTGGAGCCGTAAGCACGGCAAGCCCCAAAAAGCTATAGGCCATTATTGCGTTATTATTAACGAACATAAAGCCCGTAAAGCCAAAGAGTAAAATGCCGCCAATAGCCAATAAACTGTAAAATACAATTTGTCGGATGACACGGTTGGCAGTATTAAAACTACTATTATTTCGAAGGTAAGAAGTGATGTTTTTGAGAGAGAGAGTTGAGTGCCAAATAACAAAATAAAAGGTGAATCCCAGAACCATCGGGAGGTTATATAAGATAGTCAGAATTAGAACAAATTGTATGGAAAAGTATTGACTTTCTGAAAACTTAATGTCTTTATTTTGGGCGAAGTAAATACCGATACTCAACAAAAATAAAACAATTGCTGAAAAAATTAAGCTTATTCGGTGCGAATCAAGCCAATTGATAAATGCCAGATTATCAGCCCCTGCCTTGAAAAGTAATAAAATTGGTCGAACTTCATTAAAGTTAGGCATCAGAATGATGCTTAAAATAACCAAACCGTAGTTCATTACCAAAACTTTACCCCAAAAAGTGTCGGTTCTGAAGCGATGTAAGTCAGTTTCTCCAAAGTGATAGGCCGCCAGAAAAATAAACAAAATATTTCCAATCAAGGGAAAAAACCAAAGTATTGCACCAAAACCTACGAGTCGGCCTAAATAATTGGTAAAAAAGAAGAACATTGAAAATTGTTTTTTCTCACTATTAGCATTCTGATTAGCTACCAGTAAATCGGCGGCACCGTGTGGAATTCCTAAAAATAGAATCCCTATTGCAAACGCCAAAAACTGGCCTTCTACCGAAATATGCTGTATATATTGATGCACAAACAGCATAGCAAAGCCTACAAACAAGAGGATAATTCTCATTGGTTTTGAGTATTTAGCAGAAAAAAGAAACTGATTGTACGACGGAGTAGAGAAAGATTTTTGCCCAAAGTCTTTGTAAAATCAAAGACTTTGGGCAAAAATAACGCTGATTCTAAGCTAAAACTTTTTTAGACTCAGTTGTAGCTATATTATAAACCACTAAACCAAAACCTATCTTATTGATTGCATCGGCAATGTTGTAAAATAAGTTTAAATCTTTGGTTTGTAGTAAACCTGCACCATCAGGACCTAACCAACCACCAGGGCCAGCCATGTAACCGATTGGGTAGATTGCCCAGCCAGCCAACACAAACCAAGCTAATGCCTGAATTCCTGATTTTACTGAATCTGAATTTGAAGAAGCAGCTAATTGCTTTGCTTCACCAGCCCAAGCTGAGTACAGCACATAAACATAACCAATTGTTGAGATTACACCCCACATCACAGAGTGACTTGTTGATGCAGTTGGGTTGAAAGCTTCACCGATATATCCTGCTACCAACATTAATACTGATGCTGCAATGAGCTTCCACATGAAAGCTGGTTTCGCACCTGCTGGTTTAAGGAGCAAGTAAAACTCAACGCACATCAATGGCACAGTAAGTGTCCAGTCGATATAACGCAAAGCTACTGGTGTTTCGCCCGTTGCTCCGTAGAAATCTCTCATGTAGTAATAGTGAACCGCTGCAATACCAGTGATTAGACCAGAAACTAAAAGAGATGTTTTCCACTTACCATCAACACTTCCTCTTTCGAAGAAGAAAAATACAGATGCAGCCAACATAGCCATGTAACCTGTAAAGAATGTAAATGAAACGGGGTCTTTGCCGTCAACGTTGACGATGTTTAGGAATAAATTGTACATAATAGGAATTATTATTTTAAGTTGAACAATATAGTAATAACAGAATGCTTGAAATTTTGTTTAATATTTTTTCAAAAAAACTAAACAATCCTTGTATTTTAATTTTCTATAATTGTATTATTCTAAGAAAATAGTGTGAAATTCTTAAATTCTTTCAGTAAAAAAGCAATACAAAAAAAATTATAAAAAAAATAAAAATTTTAAGATATACCCATTAGAATCCTTGCCTTCTGATGAAATATACAGGTTTCCATCAGGGGAAAAACAAATACCTTCGGGCTGAACGAAAGTTTCAGGGTCGAGTTCGATGAGTGCATTTTTTTCACCTTTAGGCGATAATATTAAGAGCTTTTTGCTTTGTGAAGAAATAATAAAAATTTCGCCCGTAATTGGATGCACGGCAATACCCGATGGTGCGAAGGTTTTCTTATCATCGCTGCCTTTTATAAGGTCTTCATCAATAGTCAGATATTTATCAAATTGTTCGGTGGCCAGAGAATAAGCATAAATGGTCTTTTTATCGTTCTTATCCTTGTCTTTTTCTTTGGTTACAAGCAAAAGGCTCTGGGTTTGTGGATGATAACTAAGCCCTTCGTATTCTTTTACGTCTTTATCCGAGCAATCAATTTTTCTTTCTGAGCCGTCGCTGATTTTGAAACCTTTGATTTTGCCGTTGCTTTTCATAATAAAAATCTCATCATCAACTACTTCAATACCTTCGTAGTCGCCATTTTTACCAATGTCAATAGTTTCTACCACTTTTTCCTTTGCCCAATCGTAGATAAAGACGGTACCTTTTTCGTCGTTTATACAAGCAAGCTGATTTTCTTTGTAAAACGATAAGCCCGAAATCTCTTTTAAGTTTTGAGGCATTTCCATTTTTTTGCTGGGCTTGTTGATGTCATATTGAAATGCGTATTCTTTGGTTTTTTTCTTGGGTAAACAAGCAAAAACAATCAAAGTCAAAATCAGCATTCCGATAAAAATTTGTAGCATATTCATTAGTGAGAGGAGGTTAAAGCGTAGAAACAACAAAGCAACAATTAGCCATTCTAATTGTTGCTTTGAAATAAATAAAAATCCGAATACGCTACCGAATCAGAAACTCTGTTTAATATTCATCTTCATTAAAGAAAAAGTCATCTTTGGTCGGGTAATCTGGCCAAATCTCCTCAATGCTCTCGTACGGTTGTCCGTCGTCCTCAAGTTCTTGTAGGTTTTCAATAACTTCAATGGGTGCTCCCGAACGAATCGAAAAATCTATCAACTCATCTTTTGTAGCGGGCCACGGAGCGTCCTCCAAATACGACGCAAGTTCGAGTGTCCAATACATAGTCTTTCTTCCTTTTTAGTGTTACAAAAAATTTAAGGCTGCAAAAGTATAACAAAAATCTACTTCTCAAATGAAATAACGAAAAAATCTATTTAATTTCAAACGTTTTTTACGAAAAATATTGCAGAAAATCGAAAAAACATTTCCTCTCAATTATAAAAACTCTGATTATCAATAAATTATATCTGAAATTTTATTTAAAAATTCCCCATTTTTAACGATGAAACGCTATACGCTTGCTCTTGATTTAGTTGACGACCCAACTCTGATTGACGAATATGAAAAATTACACGAACGCATCGCCGATGAAATTGCCAAGAGTATTACTGATGCGGGTATTACCGAAATGGAAATTTACCGAATCGGCAATCGTTTGTTTATGATTATGGAAACCGAAGATGATTTTTCGTTTGAAAGAAAATCAGACATGGACGCCAACAATCCTAAAGTGCAAGAATGGGAGAGTTTCGTTTGGAAGTTCCAACAAGCCCTGCCAATGGCCAAACCTGGTGAAAAATGGATGCTAATGAAACAAATTTTCAAGCTTACCAATCAATAAACAAAATGAGAGAATAAGGCTTTATGGCTTATTCTCTCATTTTATCAATCATTCATTCGCTCATTGTTTTTATTCTCGACTAACTTTACTCGCTCCGCTGGTGTTTGAATCAAAATCTTTTACCTTTCCGAAACTAATATGACTTGCACCGCTGGCATCGGCTCTGGCTTGGTTGATTTCCATGCGTTTGGCATCAATGTGGCAAGCTCCCGAAATATCCATGTTTACTCGTTCGGCCGAGCCTCTCAAATCTGCTTTTGAAGCACCCGAGGCATCGAATTCGATTTTACGTACTTCCACATCAATAGCTGCTTTCGATGCACCCGATAATTGAATATCTAAGTCTGTGCTTTTATCTTTAAAGCCAATCACTTTGATAGTAGATGCTCCCGAAATATCAAGTCCTTCGAGCGATGGCATTGTAATATTGATTCTAACGGTTTCGTTTCTTCTACTAAACGAAAATTTATCTTTATGACTAATTTCGAGGGTATTATTACGAATATCAAAGTCAATGTCATCTAAATCGCTTTGGTTGTCGGTATCTGCTATTACTTCAAACGAGCTACCTTTACGAATCGTTACGATGAATGCTCCGCCTACTTCTACTTTATCAAAACCTTTCAAATCAAACTTCTTTTCGTGCTGACCTTTTTCTTCAAAAACACCATAGTCAAAAGCAGAATCGTTGTCGTCATCGTAGTGATTATCTCTAAGTGCCTCACGTTCTTCATCACTTAATTTCGGACAATCACGGCAAACCATACCCGAATCACGTTTCATTACGTAAGTGTACTTATCTACATCATCGCCATCAATATCAAAATCGTGTTTATTCCAATCTCTACGATATACACTGTAATAAAAATTCTTAGTTAATTTAAAAGGCTTATCATAAGGCACATAGAGCGTCATTTCGAGGTCTTGTCCACGGAAGCGAGCTTTTTCTGGTAGTGTTATGTTTTGGTCGAACGTCAGTGTCGAATCTTTTTGGGCAATGTTATAGATGATTGCCTTTGCGAAACCTTCAGCTTCAGCTCTTGTACGGCCAGACGATTCGAAACGTTGTTCTAATTTCAAATCTGTTCCCTCGTAGCCTTCTACATTTACTTTTACATCATCTTCGATACGAATTTCATCAAAATCGCCATCGTGATTATTGTTTGCATCAAGAACCAATGTTTGTCCAGAAAGTGTGTAAGGGAAGTTTTTAGTTTGTTCAAAACGCCCTTTTTTCTTAAAGTTGAGGGCATATTTTGTTGCTAAAATACCTGTTCCCATCAACCCTGCCAACCAAAGGCCTAAGAGCGAAATCCAAAAATTGCGGTTTCCGATTCTTCTATTTGAAAGCAGGGTTAGACCCGTAAGTAAAAGAGCTAAGAAAGGTGTAAACATTGCCAAGAAAGCAAAGAAGCCTGTCATTGGGTGAATATCTTGCGAGAAGATTTTGAATGGACTATTATCAAAAAACTCAGTTCCTTCAATACCCGAAGTTACGCCAAAGAATGCTGCCACAGCCGCCACAACTCCAACAATCATTGCTAAAGAAAATAGCATGAGCATTACGCCCGCCAAAACTCTGGCAACTGGCCCGAGGTGCTTTAATACCTCGCCCAAAGCTTTGATAACCATACCGACTAATCGGAAAGGGAAAAGAAGGATTTTGGTAAGAGTATTTTCTGGAGCGTTTTTATCAACGTTAATGCTTTCTTTGATATTAGTTTCGATATTAGAAAGCGTAACTGGCTCGCCTTTCATTTCCATTTTTTGTGTGAGGGTCTGAGCTTTAGGTGCTACAATCCAAAGGATGATGTAGGCCAAGAAGCCCGTTCCGAATAAAAATACACTCAACACAAAAAGTAGACGAATAACCGTAATATCAACCCCAAAATAAGCAGCTAAACCACTACAAACACCACCCAAAACTTTATTATCGTTATCGCGATAGAATTTCTTGATTTTTTTGTCTTCGTCGAGGTTAAAGTTTGGCGGGAAAACAACCCAACAAACAAAGTATGCCAAGAAAACAAAACCCGAAATTGGCCCGAGCTCATCATCAATAGGTGGTAAGCCCAAGAATAATAGCAAGAAGACAATTCTTGCCCAAACTACATCAATATTGAAGTAATGAGCTAAACCTGCCAAAACACCGCCCAAAGCTTTGCGTTTCACATCACGGTAAAGGCGTTTTGGTTGAGCTGTTTTGAAACTATCAGATTCTTGGCTTCCTGCTGTTGACTGTTGACTGTTAACTGTTGACTGCGAACTACCAGATGTTGACTGAGCCGTATTTTTCAAGTCTTCTTCTTCTTCGATTGCTTCAAAGTCAGCCACACTACCCATTGATTTGATGAGGTCGTTTACGCCTTCGTTTGTTATAACTGGCTGACTATCAGATTTTTGGTTTGTCCAGAATTTTTCGGCAATACGAGCTTCGATATCAGAAACAATCTCTTGACTGCCTTCATACGACGCAAAATATTGTTTTATAGAGGCTAAATAAGCGTTTAGTTTTTCGTAGGCATCTTCTTCGATATTGAAAACCATGCCTGCTATATTTATTTGTATAGTCTTTTTCATTGTCTTATTGATAAAAAATCGTTCGCTGTTAGATGCTTGATTTAGGGTAATTAGATTAGGTGATTTCGAGTGAATAAAACTGAAAGCTCGAAATCAGATTTTAATTATTTCTTGCTTATAATTGTTGTAACAGACTCCGAAAGTTCGTTCCAAGTATTGTTCAAGTTTTCTAAAAACATTAGCCCTGTATCAGTCAATACGTAGTATTTACGTGGCGGTCCTGAAGTTGATTCTACCCATTTATAATCGAGTAAGCCTGCATTTTTTAGGCGGGTCAATAAAGGGTAAAGGGTGCCTTCAACTACCATTATCTTGGCGTTGATGAGTTCGTAGAGAATTTCGGAGGCATAAATTTCGCCCCTCGAAATTATATGCAGAATGCAGTACTCTAAAATTCCTTTCCGCATCTGCACTTGGGCATTTTCTAAATCCATATTTTTAATCCCTTATCTTTTCAAAAGGGGGAATTTAAAAAGTTTAAGTTTTCTTTCGTATCAACAACAGCTTTCTGATGATGACGCTACAAAGATATAATAAGGTACTATGCAATGCAAGATACTTGGTTAAAAACTTTTTGATTTTCTGATGAGTGGTAAAAAGAATGTATAAAACTTGTATTTTTGAGGATAGAAATTTTGCTATTATTGACTGTTTTTACTTTGGTTTATAGAAAATTTATGACCTAAATCTCCATTTTTCAATTTTACAGACACATATATATGAGACATTTTTCGATTGGAATACTTTGGAGATTAACCATTCAGACATTACTACTGGCCGCTTTTGCGTACTTTGTGTTACAAAAACAATGGTTTTTGTCGTTTGTTATTTTGGTCGGAGTCGGAATTAGTTTTTACTTACTATTTAGTTATGTCACATCTGTCAATCGAAAACTGGCACGTTTCTTTGAATCGGTTCGCTATGCCGATTTTGCCGTAAAATTCAGAGCTGATAATAAACTCGGCAAAAGTTTTGAAGAAGTAAATAACCAACTTAATGGAGTTTTAGATGCGTTCCGTCAAGCACGTGCCGAAAAAGAAGCTAATCTACATTATATAAATACCATCGTTCAACATGTAAACGTGGGTTTGCTTTCGTTTGATGCTTCGGGTAAAATCGAATTGATTAATAACGCGGCTTTTCGCACCTTGGGTATTTACAGGCTTCGTAATATTTCAGAATTAAGCAACAGCGTACATATTGGGCTTTATGAAATCTTAAAAGGAATGCCTTCGGGCGGTAAAACGCTTTACATAACTTCTAATGAGCAGCAAATTACGATAAACTCCACAACGGTTAGTCTTCGGGGAAGAGTTATAAAGTTGGTTTCGCTACAAAATATTCAGTCTGAACTCCAAGAAAAAGAACTCGATGCGTGGCAGAATCTTACAAAAGTGCTTCGTCACGAAATCATGAACTCCGTCACACCGATAGTTTCGCTGGCCAGCACCATGCGAGAAATCATTGAGATAGATTTGTCCGAAAAAACGGAAATCAAAGAAACCGTCGATGATTTAAAGGAAGCCCTTCAAACCATCGAAAACCGAAGTAAGGGCATCATGAATTTTGTGAATGCCTACCGAGAATTCACCACAATTCCGAAGCCAGTTTTTACTGAGATTACCGCCAAACAACTCGTTGGAAACCTCACGAATCTGATTTTACCCCAGATAAAAGCCAAAGGAATCAACCTTCAAATCAATATCAAACAAGATTTTTCTCTTATCGTAGATAACGAACAGATTGACATGGTTTTGATTAATCTCATGAAAAATGCTATTGAGGCCGTAGAAAACAAGTTAAATCCAGAAATAAAAATTTTAGCCTATCAAGCTGATAATCAAAGGTTTATAGAGGTGTCTGATAATGGAAGTGGTATTGAACCTGAAGCCATCGAAAAGATTTTTATTCCGTTTTATACGACTAAAAAGACAGGTTCGGGTATTGGTTTGAGCTTGTCTCGTCAAATTATGCAAATTCACGGGGGAAATTTGAAGGTGATTTCTAAAGTAGGAGAAGGTAGCAAATTTTTGGTTATTTTTTGAGCGGTAATTTTCCAGTAAAATAGAATTTTAGCAAAAGATTCTAAAAAACCATGTATTTTTGTGTTTTATGTAGGGCAGGTTTACAACTTGTATCAATACATTCATTTGACAGTTTGTAAACCTGTCCTACAAAGTATTTAACCATTTACATTTTTTGAAGATGAAATCTCTTAAAAGCCTGCTTACGCTCGTATTGATTGTTTTGTTTGCCAATGGCTGTAAGCAAAAAACGTCGGCCGAATACATTTCCCAAGTCAATAATCCTGATTTTTACCATGATTGTGTTAATCAGCTCACCGATGTAATCGTACATGATATTTTTACACCGCCAGTGGCAAGCCGTATTTATTCGTATGCAACCCTTGCGGGCTACGAAGCACTCGTTTCGGGTGAGAAAGATATGCCTTCGATGGTTGGCCGTGTAAAAGATTTCAACGAAGTGCCAAAAATCGAAGTGGGTAAAGAATATTGTCATCAATTGGCGAGTATTAAAGCATTCATGACGGTTGCTCGTGGTCTTACGTTTTCGGTTGAAAAATACGATGCTTTCGAGAAAGCTCTCGATAAGAAATTTGAAACAGCAGGCGTGCCAAGCGAAGTTATTGAGCGTTCGGTAGCTTACGGAACAGAAGTCGGGAAAGCGGTTTTGGCTTACGCAAAGAAAGATAATTACCCACAAACACGTGGTTTGCGTTATACTTTACAAAACAAACCTGGTACATGGACTCCAACCCCGCCATCTTATGCCGATGCTATTGAGCCAAACTGGGGCAAAATCAGACCGATGATTATTGATTCGTCTTCGCAGTTTTTGCCACCGCCACCATTTGCTTATGATTTGGCCAAAACCAGTCCATTTATGAAAGAAGTAACCGAGGTGTATGAAATTGGAAATAAACTTTCGGAAGAAGAAAAACGCATTGCATGGTTTTGGGATGATAACGCTTTCGTAATGAACGTACAGGGGCACGTAATGTTTGCTGATAAAAAAATGACGCCAGGTGGACACTGGTTGGCCATCGTAAAAACCGTTTGTAAAGATAAGAAAGTAGATTTTGCTAAATCTGTACAAGCTTATCTACTGGTGTCGATGGCCCTGCGTGATGCTTTCATTCAATGCTGGGAAACAAAATATCGTTTTCATAAAATTCGCCCCGAAACAATTATTAATGCGAGCGTTGACACTAAGTGGGTACCGTTTTTACAAACACCTCCATTCCCAGAATACACAAGTGGGCATAGTACCATTTCGGGAGCATCGGCCGAAGTAATGACTGAACTTTTTGGAGAAAATGTTTCATTCACAGACTCAACCGAAGCAAAATTTGGTCATGGTGTTGGGCAGTTTAAATCTTTCAATGAAGCAGCCGAACAAGCATCTATCAGCCGTGTATATGGTGGTATCCACTTCCGCTCGGCGTGCGATGAAGGCCTTAAAGCGGGTAGAGAAATTGGTAAATTGGTTATTCAGAAAGCGAAAAAATAAGCATTTATTTCATTGAATAGTAGAAAGGATTTGGCCTCGGTCAAATCCTTTCTTGTTTATAGATATTTCGAACTAACTACCTATTTCTGTCGTTGAGTCAGCCTAAAAAATAAAAACAAGACAATTTGACGCTTTTTGTTTCGATAGAAAGATTAAATTCGGCCAAAAAGTCCGAAAAAATCAACTGGTACACAAATTGATGAAATGTTTGCGTCGCCACAAGGGTGTGGCATAAAAAAGAAATAAACATTAAAATCAATAAAAATCATGGCAACATTAGTAAGAAATTTCGCACCAGTTTTCCCTGCAGTATTAGGTAGTTTTTTAAATGATTTTGAGCGTGTAGCTCCTGCACACACACACTCATTCCCAGCCGTAAACGTTATTGAAAGCGAAGAGGCTTTCAAAATCGAATTAGCTGCTCCTGGTCTGAAGAAAGAAGATTTCAAAGTAAACGTTCACGAAAATACCTTAACAATCTCGACCGAGAAGAAAGAAGAAACCACCGAGACTGTTGGAAAATACACTCGTAAAGAATTTAATTTCAGTACATTCAAGCGTTCGTTTACATTACCAAAAACGGTTGATAGCGAAAAAATCGTAGCTACTTACAACGACGGTATCTTAGGTTTAGCACTTCCTAAAAAAGAAGAAGCAAAACCAAAAGAGCCTCGCTTGATTGAAATTGTGTAAGTGTGAGTAATAAATGAGAGAAGGCAAGGTATAGATTAATTTCTATGCCTTGCTTTTGTGTATAACTTGTATGGTTGATATATTCCGTTAAAATTTGTTAAAATTCATTAAATACTCGAATTTACATCAATACTTTTACGTTAAATTTGCATGAAACAAAAACAAACATTGTTTCGTTATAAACACAAAACTATTTGAAAAAACATTACAAATAATTGAAATATAAGTCGATTAGATAAATAATATTAACTGTAAAACAACGGCATAGAAAACATGAATAACACAGTAAAAACCATCGGTATTGCTGTATTGAGCAGTATCGCCACGATTGGAGGTTATCACTTGCTCGGATTGCAAGGAAATAATGTAATTTTTAGCGAAGCATCAAAACCTTCTCTCGCACGCTTAGCAAACTATGATGGCCCTGCGGGTGTACCAGGTGACTTTACCTATGCGGCCGAAATTTCAACACCTTCGGTGGTGCATATCAAAGCAAAATCAGTACGAGCAGTATCGCAGCAACGCTCTATTTTTGACGATTTCTTTGGTGGTGATAACCCATTTGGGCAACCACGCAACCAACAACAAGAATCGTCGGGTTCGGGAGTTATCATTACGAACGATGGTTACATTGCAACCAATAACCACGTAGTAGAGGGGGCAACCGAACTGGAGGTTGTAACATCTGACCACAAATCTTACACCGCCAAAATCATCGGAACCGACCCATCGACCGATATTGCGGTTATCAAAATTGAAGGTGGCAAGCATCCAGCAATGACTTTTGCTAACTCTGATAACGTGAAAGTGGGTGAGTGGGTATTGGCCGTAGGAAATCCGTTTAACTTAGAATCGACCGTTACGGCAGGTATAGTAAGTGCAAAAGGACGTAGCATCGGTATTTTAGCCGAAAAACAGCAACAACAAATGTATCGTCGTTATGGAGAAAGCGGTAATCAACGCACAAGCGATGCCATCGAGTCGTTTATTCAAACCGATGCAGCCGTAAACCCAGGTAATAGTGGTGGTGCTTTAGTAAACCTCAAAGGCGAATTGATTGGTATTAACACAGCCATTGCCAGTCCGAATGGTGCTTATGCAGGCTATGCTTTTGCTGTTCCGTCTGAAATTGTGAAGAAAGTAACAGCTGATATTGTAAAATACGGAAACGTACAACGTGGATATTTGGGTATCAATTTGGTAGAATTAGATGGCAAAAAAGCTGAAGAATTTAAAACAAAAACCGATGAAGGTATCTATGTGGCCGATGTTGTAGAAAACGGTGCAGCAAAAGCAGCGGGTATCCAAAAAGGTGATGTAATTGTGAAAGTTGACGGAATGGATACAAAAAGCGGTCCGAAGTTACAAGAAATGATTGGTCGTAAACGTCCAGGTGAATCAACTCGTGTAACGGTTAATCGTAACGGTTCGTTGAAAGATTTTGATGTAACACTTCGTAATCGTGATGGCGGTAAAGATATCGTGAAAAATACGGTTGTTTCAGAAAGCAAAGTGCTTGAGAAATTGGGCGTAGAATTGACAGAACTTTCATCGACCGATAAACAACGCATGGGTATTCAGGGTGGTGTAATGGTGAAGAAGATTTACGAGGGAGACATTGCTGATTATACACAAATGCGTGAAGGCTTTGTAATTATGAAAGTAGGCGACAAACGTATCAACTCGGCCAATGATTTTAAAGCAGCTATCAAAGAAGCCAAAGAAAATGAAGAAGAAGGTGTAATGATTTGCGGAACTTACCAAAGTTCAGCTCGTACGACCTGCTACGGATTGAGTTTAGAGTAAATTAGTTGAGAGTAAATAAAAACGCACTTGTGTCGATAAACTTTTATCCTCATAAGTGCGTTTTTCTGTATAAATGGCTAAACTTTTACTTTTTAGCCATACATTTACGTCAGTGTTTTTACTGACACCATATTCGATAAATTATAACTATATTTTTGATGATTTTAGACCGAACCATTGCTCCACCATCAAGGAAAGTAGAACACGTAACTATTCCGACTGCCGAAAAGATAATCCTTGATAATGCTATTCCACTCTATACGATACGTGCAGGTGAGCAGCCAGTAATGCGTTTGGAATTGATTTTTGATGCAGGTAGTAGGTTCGATGTCATTGGCGGAGAATCGCTTTTTGTATCAAAAATGCTTACCGAAGGTACAAAAAATCATAAAGCCGCTGAAATTAGCGAGTTTTTCGACCAATATGGTGCTTTTACCGAAATTAGTCAATCTTTTGAGCGTTTGGCTATTACGGTTCACGGACTTACCAAACACCTGACTAAACTCTTGCCGATGCTGAAAGAGATGATTTCAGAATCAATCTTTCCCGAAGCTGAGTTTGCTGTTCAAAAGAATATTGCTTCACAGACGCTCAAAGTAAATCTCGAAAAAACAGCTTTTGTGGCCAGCCAAACCTTTAGAGAACAAATTTTTGGCTCAAAGCACCCTTACGGGAAATCAGTTAATCAGGCCATTATCGAAAATATTACGTCCGAAGCCGTTCGTGAGTTTTATGCGAAACAAATTAGCGGAAAATTATTCACGATTTTTTTATCGGGAAGTTTCAGCGAAGAAGAAATAAAAGGGTTGAATGAGGTTTTTGGACAAATGTTAGCAAGTTCACCAGAAAAATTGGAAGAGAAATTTCCAGAAAGCCCAAAAGTTGGCGAAAATCTACTTGTCAATCGCCCCGAAAATTTACAATCCTCGATTCGATTGGGTAGAAGATTATTCAATCGTTCGCACCCCGATTTCTTTAAATTTATTGTAACCAATACGATATTTGGTGGATACTTCGGTAGCCGTTTGATGAAGAATATCCGTGAAGAAAAAGGTTTTACCTACGGTATTTCATCATCATTAATTCCACAAAAAGAAGGGGGGTATTTAATAATTGGAACTGATGTGAAAAAAGAATTCACGCAGCAAACCATTGATGAAATTCACAAAGAAATTGTTCGCCTACAAACTGAACAAATTTCAGAAAACGAACTCGAAACCGCCAAAAATTACATGATTGGCTCATTTGTAGGTTCACTAAATACACCATTTGAAGTTGCCGACCGCCAGAAAGTAATAATTTTAGAAAATTTACCTGCCGATTTTTATCAAAATTACATTCAGCAAGTAAATGCAGTTTCGGCCGAAGATGTAATGCAAATAGCCAATAATTACCTCAAAACCGAAGAACTCTGCGAAGTGGTAGTAGGAGGGAAGTAAGAATAAAATCAAACAGTTGTGCCACACTTTACACAATAAAGTGTGGCACAACTGTTTAAAAACCAACGCCAATCGTCTGGGTTTGTACTTTTAACAAATACATATCAGCCGTGATATAAAGTACTGAGCCATCGTTTCCGAATGCACAGTTGGCCGTTGCTTCGCCTGTATCAATTCTTCCTAAAAGTTTCGCTTCAGGCGATAAAATCAAGACTCCGCCTGGACCAGTTGTAAAAATATTGCCTTTTTTATCAATTTTTAGTCCATCGGGTAAGCCTTTTAGACCTTGTTTAACCATTGAGGTCATGTCGTAAAAAGTCCTCCCTTTCCCCACTTTTCCATCAACAAAGACTGGGTACGCCATCAAATACGCACGGTCAGGGTCTGATTGTGCTACATAAAGTGTCTTTTCGTCGGGTGAGAAGGCTAATCCATTTGGGCGAGTAAGGTCTTCGATAATTAGTGTTGTTTTTCCTGTTTTATCCACTCTATACACACCAAAAAGTGGTGTTTCACGGCTCGGGTCGTCTTCTTTTTGGCGTAAACCATACGGTGGGTCGGTAAAATAATAATCTCCATTCGATTTTTGTACTACATCGTTGGGGCTGTTAAAACGTTTCCCCATATAATTATCTGTCAAAGTACGTTTGCCTCCAACAGTAAGTGGCATTTCTGCCAATCGACGGTCGCCGTGTTCGCACGAAACCAAATTCCCAGCTCGATTAATAATTAGACCATTGCTACCAGGCTCATCGCTGTATGGCGGAATACCCGTATAGCCCGAAGGTTTCAGAAACTCGGTGATTTCTTCACCTTTTTTCCAACGATAAATGATGTTGGCGGGTACATCCGAAAATAATAGATATTCGCCATCTTTTACCCAAGCGGGGCCTTCTGACCAAACAAAACCTTCGCCCAAAACTTCAATTTTTGTGTTTGCATCTAAGATTTTGTCTAAAGCGGCATCATAACGGTCAATTTTACCAATAGTTTTTGACTGGGCAGTAATAATGTGAGTACTCATAGAAAATAGTGAGAGTAATAGAAATTTTTTCATGTTAGATTAGGTTTGTACAAAACAAACGAAATTAAACTAAGTTATTCTAATAAGTGTTAAATACTTGAAAATTTTGTTGCGATTCTTTGATAATCAAGACAAAAAAGTGTATTTTTAATAAGATTTTTACGTTCTTTTCACCACACAAACTGCTGTAAAGAACCATAACCCAATCATTCGAGAAATGATGGTGGATTACCAACCAACCCAACAATCAAAAGTTGATTTACGGGTATTAAAAGAACTTGTTCGCCACGGCGAAAATAAGTTCGTAGAATTTAAACTAAAAACCAATCACCCTGAGAAAATTGTCAGGGAAATGGTTGCTTTCGCCAATACGGATGGTGGGAGGTTGATTGTGGGTATCGGCGATGATAAGAGCATAAAAGGCTTGAAATTTCCCGATGAAGATGAGTATATTCTGCAAAAAGCCATCGAAAAATACATTTATCCAGCCATTGATTACGATGTCGAACGCTTGATTGTTGAAGGTGAGCGTGAGGTGTTAATCTACAATATTCAAAAAAGTCCGTTTAAGCCTCATTACGTAGATATTGATGGAGTCGCCGAGAATCGCCGTGCGTACGTACGTGTAGCCGACCGCTCGGTGCAAGCCAGCAAGGAAATGCGAGAAATTCTGAAAGGCGAACGCAAGGGGCTGAATATCAAGTTTAATTACGGAGAAAAAGAACAGATTTTGATGAAATATCTGGCCGAAAATCCAACCATTACGGTTGAAACGTATGCCAATATTGCTAATATTCCACGAAAAGTAGCTTCTCGGACACTGATAGTTTTGGTGTTGGCCAATGTCATAAAAGTACAACCCCACGAAGTGAAAGATTTATTTGTGGCGGCGTGATTTTCACTCAAAATTCCCCCAAATAAAACCTTATTATTACCTTTTGTCACTATTTGGTGGTTTATTTTGTTGCTTAGCTTTTGTTTTGAATCAAAAACAAGATTATGAAAGCTATTATAAATACTGAATACGGCTCGGCTGATGTACTGAAACTACAAGAAATTGAGAAACCTACGCCCAAGCCGAATGAAGTTTTGGTAAAAGTTTACGCCACAACCGTTAATCGAACTGACACAGGTTTGCGTTCGGCCGAATACTTTATTTCAAGATTATTCACGGGGCTTTTTAAACCAAGATTTCATACGCTCGGAAGCGAATTTGCGGGAGTTATTGAGCAAATCGGCGAAGAGGTAAAGTCATTTAAGGTCGGTGACGAACTATTTGGCCTAAGTACGTCCAATTTTGGCACTCATGCCGAATACCTCACCATTCCCGAAAGTGCTTCCATTGCTCTCAAGCCCCAAAACTTCACATTCTACGAAGCTGCTTGTATTTGTGAAGGACCTTATCTGGCTCTAAATTATTTAACAAAATTCAAGATTGATAGCACCACCAAAATACTTATCAATGGAACTTCTGGCTCAATTGGTAGTTCGGGCTTGCAGTTGGCCAAATATTTTGGTGCGGAAGTAACGGCCGTAACCGATACCAAAAATCTCGCTTTGGCCAAGACTCTCGGAGCTGATTTTGTGGTAGATTACACCAAAGAAGATTTTACGGCTACCGATAAAAAATTTGATTTGGTCTTTGATGCCGTGGGCAAAAGTTCGTTTTTTAAATGTAAAAAGTTGTTGAAAGAAAACGGCACCTATTTCTCGACCGAATTAGGCTATTTATCTCAGAATGTCTATTTACCACTTTTCACCAAGAAAATCATCTTTCCGATTCCGAGGGATACGAAAGAACAAGTAGAATTTTTCAAAGATTTAGCCGAAAAGGGTCATCTACGAGCCATTATTGATAGAATTTATACCTTAGACGAAGTTGCTGAAGCTCACCGATACGTCGAGAAAGGTATGAAAGTAGGTAGTGTTTCTATAAAAGTTGTTTGATTGAAGTAAGAAAAAACGATGCTGATTCAAGAATATCAAGAAAAATGGGTAGAAGATTTCAAGGCTATCGAAAGTGTTATTACTGATGCTTTGATAGACCTTACTATCTCTATTGAACACGTTGGAAGCACTGCCGTTCCGAAATTGGCAGCTAAACCAGTCATTGACATTGATATTGTTTACGGAAAAGATGTATCTTTTGAAATCCTAAAGAAGAAATTAGAAAAAATAGGGTATTATCACAACGGAAATCAGGGAATAGAAAATCGTGAAGTATTTAAACGAAAAAATTGGTGGAGTAAGCTCCCAATTCTCGACGCAATTACGCATCATTTATATGCTTGCCCTGTTGATAGCGAAGAGTTACGAAGACATATTTTATTCAGAAACTATCTAATGGCTAACGAAACCGCCAGAATAGAATACCAACAATTAAAATACGAAATTGCTGCCACCGCTAATCAAGATAAGAAAAAATATGCAGCACTAAAAGAAGTAAAAGCAAGGACTTTTGTAAACGATATTCTTGCGAAAGCCGACCAACTATAAGTTAATCACAAAGCTATCGGCATCTAAATAAGCAGGAAAACGTTGACGAAACTCATCGAGCGAAGAGCGGTCGAGTGTGTGGTGGTGAATAACTTCGTTATCAATTTCACGGAAAAGCACTTTCCCTGCAAAATCAATCACTGCCGAATTGCCCGAGTGCGGAAAACCATTGCCATCTTCTCCTACACGATTTACGCCCACCACATAACTTTGGTTTTCGATGGCACGAGCTACCAAAAGTGAATCCCATGGATACATACGCACTTGCGGCCAGTTGGCTACGTAAATCAATACGTCATAATCAAGGTTTACATTTCTGCTCCAAACAGGGAAACGCAAGTCATAACAAATGAGCGGACAAATCTTCCATCCTTTGATTGTTTTTATGAGTCGCTTTGTTCCTTCGGCATAAACATCGTTTTCTTTCGCCATCCTAAAAAGGTGGCGTTTATCATACGAATCAATATCGCCTTCAGGTGTCACCCAAAGCAGGCGATTGTAGTAGCTTTCTCCTTCTTTTATAATCACGCTACCCGTAATTACGGCTCCAGTCTGTGCCGCCATTTGCTTCATCCAACGAGTTGTCGTGAGGTTCATGGGTTCTGCAAATTGCTCGGCTTTCATCGAAAAGCCAGTCGTAAACATTTCGGGCAGAATGATTAAATCAGTCGGTTCACTGATGTCAAAAATCTTTTCTTCGAGCATAGCCAAATTTGCCGTTGGATTTTCCCAATGGAGATTCGTTTGAACCAACGAAACTCTTAAATTTTGACTGCTATTTTTTGACATTTTTCTGATTTTATATCTATTGGCTGGCTTCGAAAAAATACTTCCGTATTTTCTAATGCTCAGCCACCGAATAACCAAATGATATTTCGGTAACTGAGCGAAGTCGATTTACTTCGGAAACTTCATGCGATACTCAATATCTACATCACCTTTGGTGATATTAGTGAGTTTTTTCTTCAACATTTGTTTTTTCAACGACGTCAGGTGGTCAGTAAACAAAATGCCATCAATATGGTCGTATTCGTGTTGAATAATTCTTGCGGCTAAACCTTCATATGTTTCGGTATGTTCTACCCAATCGGTATCAAAATAGCGAATTGTAACAAATTCTGGACGATACACATCTGCTCTCACCCCTGGAATACTCAAACATCCTTCTTCATACGCCCACTCATCGCCATCTTCTTCCAAAATTTCGGCATTGATAAATACTTTCTTAAAATCAATCAATGAGGGGTCAATATCTTCTTCGGTTTCTGCACCTTCGTTGATGGGCGTGCCATCAACCACAAAAAAACGAATATCCATGCCAATCTGCGGAGCCGCCAAGCCAACTCCCGAAGCAGCATACATGGTTTCAAACATATCGGCTGCTAATTTCTTTACATCAATTTCTCCTTGTACAATATCACGGGCTTCTTTTCTTAGAACAGGGTCTCCGTAGGCAACAATTGGGTATATCATTTTCTTTACGATTTATCTATTTTAACAATTTTCGGAGAATAATTCTGTTGTTTTCAACCGTCTCCTTTATCTCTATATTTTCAATTAAAAAACCATTTTTCAAGGCAAAAATTAGCATCGCTCTGAAACGATTGCGGGTTTTGAGCCTAATTGCATCGAAACCGCTTGCCAAAGCCCATTTTTCTTGTTCTTCTGCCAGTTGGATAGCAACACTATCTTTTCGGTATTCGGGCAAAACTCCACCGAGCCAACTATAAAAACTACCATCTTGGTAGCGGTCATATCCAATCTTGAAACCAACGACCTGTTGGTCTTTTTCAGCAACTAAAATCAAGTATTGCGTGTTTGATAATCGTTGAAGGTATGCTGCTTCGTCGTAATTACCGCTCGAAAATTCGGGTATTTTTTCAGAAATCTCAATACATTCGGCAATTGTACCTTCACGAATAATTACATTTGTATTGGCGTTCATGCCACAAAGTTACGAAACTGATGAATAATAATCTTAATAAAACAGTACAGTTTATTGATTTAGGCCTGATTGATTACCAAGAAGGCTGGGATACGCAAGAAAAACTCTTTGCCGAAATCATTAATATCAAAGTTGCTAATCGAGGAATTGCCCCCGAAGAACAAAAAACTACACCAAATTATCTGCTTTTGTGTCAGCATCCGCACGTTTACACACTCGGAAAAAGTGGAAAAATAGATAATCTTTTGCTCAACGAAGAAGGTTTACAGGAAAAAGAAGCAAAGTTTTATAAAATCAATCGAGGAGGCGATATTACCTATCACGGGCCTGGGCAATTGGTCGGCTATCCGATTCTCGATTTGGAAAATTTCTTTACAGATATTCACCGTTATATGCGTTTTTTGGAAGAAGGCGTAATTCTGACTTTAGCTGATTACGGAATTGAGGCGGGAAGAATAGATGGACTAACAGGAGTTTGGCTGGATTCGATAAAGCAAGAAAACCCAAGAAAAATCTGTGCAATGGGCGTAAAATCAAGCCGTTGGGTAACAATGCACGGTTTGGCTTTGAATGTAAACACCGACTTGAATTATTTCCAAAATATTGTACCGTGCGGCATCGACGATAAGGCCGTAACTTCAATGGCTTCCGAACTTGGAAAACTGTTGGATGTGCAAGAAGTAGGAGCAAAACTAAAAGGACATTTAGGTCGTCTTTTTGAAATGGAATTCGCTTAAAGGTTTACCACTGAGGCACAGAGAACACTAAGAAACACGGAGCATTTTCTTTGTGAAACTTAGTGCTCCTTAGTACCTTCGTGGTAAAAAAATAACTAAAAAATACACTTAAAAACCCTTCGACAAACATGAAAAAAAACTACTTTCTGAGTTTTTTCGTAATCACTTTGCTCTCTACGGCGGCTTTTGCCCAAAAACTCAACACCGATTTATTCAAAAAAATGAAAGCCCGCAGCATCGGTCCAGCCGTAATGTCGGGTCGAATTACTGCGGTTGATGCCGTTTGGGAGAACCCTAATATTATTTATGCGGCTTCGGCGTCGGGTGGTGTTTGGAAAAGCGAAAATGGGGGCACCAAATGGCAACCCATTTTTGATGATATGCCATTACAAAATATTGGTTCGATAGCCATTCAACAATCAAACCCTTCGGTGGTTTGGGTAGGAACGGGCGAGGGAAATCCCCGAAACTCAATCAACTTAGGAGCAGGAATCTACAAATCGCTCGATGGCGGTAAAACATGGAAATTGATGGGTCTTGAAAAAACTCGCAACATTCATCGCATTCTAATTGACCCTACGAATCCGAATGTAATTTATGCGGGAGTTATAGGAAATCCTTATGCCGAACAACAAGAACGTGGCGTTTACAAAACCACCGATGGCGGCGAAACTTGGCAGCGAGTATTGTTTACGAACGACAAATCGGGTGTAGCCGATATGATTATGGACGCCAAAAACCCAAATAAACTCTTTGTGGCAATGTGGCAACACAAACGCACGGCATGGGATTTCAAATCGGGTGGTGAAGGCTCAGGGCTTTATGTAACGTACGATGCTGGAAAAAACTGGAAGAAACTCGCTAAAACCGACGGTTTACCTGAAGGCGATTACGGTAGAATTGGTTTGGCAAGCTGTCGCTCATACCCAAATCGTGTGTATGCGTTGATTGAAGCGACCAAAAACGGGCTTTATCGCTCCGATGATGGGGGTATGAAATGGGAAAAAGTAAACGAAGACCCCAAAGACGTAACCAATCGCCCGTTTTATTTTAATGATATTTTGTGCGACCCAAAGAACGAAAACCGACTTTATAGTCTTTATCAAGTTATTTCGGTCAGTGAAGATGGTGGAAAATCATTCAAAACTACGGCTTCTTTTGACCAAGCTCATGCCGACCACCATGCTATCTGGATTCACCCCGAAGACAATAATTTTATCATTAACGGAAATGATGGTGGAGTTTCAATTTCGAGAGATAGAGGTAAAACGTGGACTTTTGCCGAAGCATTGCCTTTAGGACAATTCTATCACGTAAATGTCGATAACGAAATTCCGTATAATATTTATGGTGGTTTACAAGATAATGGTTCGTGGCAAGGCCCAGCTTATATCTGGAAGGAAGGTGGAATCAGAAATTACAGTTGGCTTTCGGTCAATGGTGGCGATGGCTTCGATGTTGTGCCTGACCCCGAAGATGCTCGTTATGGCTATGCGATGTCGCAAGGTGGTTTTTTAGGTCGGTATGATACCAAAACTGGTCAATCGACTATGATTCGTCCACCACAAGTAGATATTAAAACTCGTTTACGTTTCAACTGGAACGCGGCCATTGCCCAAGACCCATTTGAAAAAGGAACGATTTACTACGGAAGTCAGTTTGTGCATAAAAGTCAAAATAAAGGTTTGACATGGGACATCATTTCGCCCGATTTAACAACCAATAATCCAGAGCACCAAAAGCAAGACCAAAGCGGTGGACTTTCGCTTGATATTACCTCGGCCGAAAATCATAATACGATTCTTACACTTGCTCCATCGCTAAAAGAAAGAGGCGTACTCTGGGCAGGTACAGATGACGGAAACGTACAACTAACGAGAGATTTTGGCAAAAACTGGTCGAATCTTACTTCAAAAATCAGAAATTTCCCGAAAGAAGGCTGGATTTGTCAGATTCAAGCATCCAAATATAATGCTGGTGAGGCTTTCGTGACTGTCAATAATTATCGTCAAGGAGATTTTGCCCCGTATGTTTTCCGCACGAAAGATTTTGGTCAAAACTGGGAGCGTATCGTTGATGAAAACAAAGTACGTGGATATGCTCTTTGTTTCTTGCAAGACCCAACAACACCGAACTTACTATTTTGTGGGACAGAACACGGCCTTTGGGTAAGTGTTGATGATGCAAAAACTTGGACACAATGGAAAGCAGGCTTACCATCAGTTTCGACAATGGATTTGACCATTCAAGAGCGTGAAGCCGATTTAGTAGTTGGCACTTTTGGTCGTGCCTTGTATGTTTTAGATGATATTCGCCCACTTCGTAAGATTGCTCAAGCCTCTACGAAGATTTTAGAGCAAAAACTCGTATCATTCGATTCTCCCGATGCGTATTTGGTAGAATTTACACCTCAAATTGGTTACAATACCATCGGCGATGGAATGTATGAAGGCGAAAATCGTGTAGCAGGTGCAAGAATCAGCTATTTTGTGAATGTTCCGAAAAAAGAAGAGAAAAAGCCCGAAGAGAAAAAAGATGCTTCCGCTCCAAAAGCCCCAAGTATCAAATACGATACTGTTTATGCTAAAATCTATGATGAAGTAGGCAAGCAAATTCGTACATTATTTAGTGTACCTGATACTTCGGGAATGCAACGCATCACGTGGAATTTGACCGAAAAAGGAATTCGTTATCCGAATATCCCAAAGCCAAAGAAAGGGACTGCTGAGCCAAGTGGAATCAATGTTTTGCCAGGGAAATATAAAGTTGTGCTAAGTTTTGGCGACCAAAAGGATTCAACTTACATAAATGTGAAACCTGACCCAAGATACAATTTCGACCGTAGTGCAGAAGTGGCCAAACGAGATATTTACGAACGTTTGAAAGGGAATGTCGCTAAACTTACCGAAGCAACAGACCGCCTAACCGAAGCGAATGATGTAACAGAAAAGTTGCTGAATCAGATAAAAGACAATGAAGGTAAAGAAATAGAAGATTTTAGAAAGCAGATAAAGGCTGTTCAAGATACCATCAAGTCGCGAAAAGAGTTAATCGTAGCCAAACCACTCGAAAAACAAGGCTATGGCCGCCCATACAGAGTGACTGCCCTCACAAAAGCTCAAGAGTTAATGATGTATTTAGGGAATCATCAGTCTGCCCCATCAAAAACGGAATCTATTATTTTAGAACAATTTGATGGCCTTACGAAAGAATCTATTGCCAAGATAAACGCATTCTTTGCTACAAACTGGCTTGATTTCAGAAAGAAAGTAGAATCAATGAAGCTGAATATGTTTAAAGATTATGAAATGATTCGATAAAATTCATTCTTCGTGATAAATTTAACGACGGCAAGGTTCAAAACCTTGCCGTCGTTGTTTTTGACGAAAATGAATAATTATCTCTCTTATTTTATTAGTTTTAGCAAACACAAAAAAGCCGCAAATACTTTTCAGCATTTGCGGCTTTTTATATATTGAATCCTTAAACTGACTTTCGTCTGAATTAGAATCTGAAGTGCGAGAATGCTTTGTTAGCTTCTGCCATTCTGTGCGTATCATCTTTTTTCTTCACTGCCGCACCTTCACCTTTAGCAGCAGCGATGATTTCGCCAGCTAAACGCTCAGTCATGGTTTTTTCACCACGCTTACGTGAATATCCAATTAACCATTTCATACCTACTGACTGCTTACGGTCAGCACGTACTTCCATTGGAACTTGGAATGTAGCACCACCTACACGGCGGCTCTTTACCTCTACTGTTGGCATTACGTTAGATAACGCTTTTTTCCACAACTCAAGGCCATTTTCTTTTGTACGAGCTTCAACTAATTCTAAAGCACCGTAGAAAATTGTGTATGCAGTACTTTTCTTACCGTCATACATCAAGTTATTTACAAATTTTGTTACAGTTACGTCTCTGAACTTTGGGTCAGGAAGCACGTAACGCTTTTTTGGTTTTGACTTTCTCATTTTGTTTAAATAAGGTTTCGTTCTTGAAAACTAATTCACCTCTGATTGCTCCGAGATTACTACCCTGTTGTTAAGCTGTATTATTGAAAAACTGAACGTTAATCTTCTAACCGAAAACTTTCAACTGGAAATTACTTTTCAGGAAATTATTTTTTCTTTCCTTTAACTGGAGCTGCTACTTGACCTGGTTTAGGACGTTTCGCACCATACTTAGAACGGCTCTGCTTACGGTTGTTTACCCCTGCAGTATCCAATGCACCACGAACGATGTGGTAACGTACCCCTGGAAGGTCTTTCACACGACCACCACGAATCAATACGATTGAGTGCTCTTGCAAGTTGTGTCCTTCTCCTGGGATGTAGGCATTAACTTCTTTTTGATTTGTTAAGCGAACACGAGCAACTTTACGAAGTGCTGAGTTTGGCTTCTTTGGTGTTGTAGTGTAAACACGAGTACAAACTCCACGACGTTGCGGACATGAGTCCAACGCTGGTGACTTAGATTTCCAAGTCATTTGTTCTCTGCCGTTTCTTACTAACTGCTGTATAGTAGGCATTTTGTTAAAAAATTGTTTTCGTTAGATACTAATTTCCAATTAGGGCTGCAAAGGTACAGGTTTTATTCTAAAAAGAAAAACTTTTATTAGAGATATTGTTGATTTATTGGTTTTTTGTTTGTAAAAGGCAGTAGGTTTACTCAATTTCCACCACAACCATCAATCTGAGCTTTAAATATACTACCATTTGTGACCGAAAAACCAGGGTTTAAAATGATATGTTTGCCACTATCATAGGTTATATTTGAGTTTAATTGTATTTTATTCGAGGAAGCAATAAAATCTACCGCTTCAAGTTTTTGGGTAGCATTGTTGATTTCATTCACAATATTATAATTTTTAGGACAAGGAGAGGTTGTGTTTACATTAAAGATAGTCTCATAAGTTTGACCATTATAATCTACTTCAAATTTCCATGTTCCTGCATCTGAAGGGAGAATAAAGCTCCAATACCAAATAATAAGGACTCTGGTTGGTTGCTTGTTGAGTCCACTGTTGCCAGATTGTACCATTTGGTTTGATAATTCTATGTGTAGAAACCTGTGGACTTACTTGGTCTCGGTAATAAACTGCAAAATAAGCCCTTTCACCAGTAATAAAATTGATTTTTTCATTAACAATATCAACAGGATTTTCCGAGCATGAAGGGTACGTATTCGGAGCAAGTCCATGTGTCATTAGTTTACAGATTTTAGAGTCGCTATATGCTCTTTGGTTTATCCATTTACTACCAATGTTATTACAAGTTCCACTAAAAGGGTCTATTGTTGCCCCACCGCTACTTTTAATTTCTAAGTGTAAATGCGGCCCTGATGAATTCCCTGAACTACCAACAACCCCTAAATACTCTCCTTTTTCTACAGTTTGCCCGATTGCTTTTGTTGTGGGCGAACCACTCTTTAAATGTCCATACCAAGCAATCGTACCATCGGCGTGCTGTATATAGACCGCATTCCAGTTTCCATTATTACCATTTACACATCTTCGGTCAAAATTCCCGTCTGATTTATAAACAATAGTTCCTGCTGCACCAGCAATCACTTCAACATTACTGTTATCCATTTTATCCCACCAAAAAGGGAAGGTAAAAAAATCAACTCCTTGATGTCCGTCATACGTACGAGTGCCACAATTATAATCCCTTAAACCAGTTGTATTATCTAAATCTACATAATTTGAAATCGAATAATACGCATAATCGTTGACACCTTTTTGTCGCAAAATCCAGTCTAACTGTACGTTTACGGTTGAGTTTTTAGATTGTAATTTGCCTTCACTTACAAGTCTTTTTTGATTAATTTTAATCTGTCGTTCAATCTCGGCTCGTTCGTCAGGTGAAACACACTCAGTAGGTGTTGGGTTTAAGTAGCCGAAGCCTGTTTCCTGTGCCATTAATGGATTTAAAATAGTAATAAGTAAAGAAAAATAGAGAAATAAAGTAGCTGGTAAGTTATTTTTCATGAGGCTCGATGATTTGTATGAAAGTAAAAATTAAAAATATAGAAAGTCTCATCTTTTACCTTCATTTTTTACTCTTTTTTATTATTCGGAAAAATATTTTGAAAAGCCAAATATTTAGATGTTTGATAATCAGAATTTTACTCGAAATAATTAATTTCTTATGACAATTTTATTCTTTTCCTTTCCAACCAATTCTTCAAAGTTAGTATCTCTTTTTACGACCGGTCAGAAAATTAATCAACATAAAAACAAATTTTAAAAACAGTAAAGTATGAAAAAGTGGATGGTATATGGTTGCATTATTTTGGCAACGATTAGTGTTTTGGCTTGTAATAAAGAAGAGATTGTTAGCACAGTAAATGTAGAGTCAAACTTTGAAACGGGTTTAGATGGTTGGAGTGTAGATTTGGCAGAGTATAATACGTCAATGGACAGTAGCACGATAGAGTTTAAATATAATGTGTCGAAATTGCTTGCACCAGCCGATACTACCAAAAAAGGATTGAGAGTGCAAAGTCATAATCGAAGCGATGATATGTTTATGTACATCAAAAAGAAAATAACAGGACTTGATAGTACTAAAACATACGAAGTCTTCTTTAGTGTTGACCTTGGTACTTCTTATCATGCAAATAGCATCGGTATTGGTGGTTCGCCAGCCAGTTCAGTTTATTTGAAAGTTGGGGCTTCTCCGAAAGAACCTGCGAAAGTTGTTAAGGACGGATTTTATACATTCAACCTTGACAAAGGTAATCAAATGGAAGGTGGTAAAGAACTCATAACAATCGGTGACGCCGCAAATGGTCTGACAGAGCCTGGTTTTAGAGTGGTAAACAGAAATAATCTCAATAAGCCAGTGGGTGTAAAACCAAACGGAAAAGGTGAAATTTGGCTCTGTATAGGGACAGATTCTGGCTTTGAAGGATTGAGTGTTTTGTATTACGACCGAGTTGGAGTATTGATTAGAGAAAAAACAACGCTTTAAATTCGTAAATGAAAAGGAGAGAGCCTTCCCATAAGGCCCTCTCCTTTTCATTTATAAAGCTTATTGGGTTACACCCTGAAAGTGCAATTTACCACCGATAAGCGTTGTGCCATTGCACATATAAACGGCAGTTGCAGGATTACCCGATTGATAAATAAATGATTGCGTAGCAGTTTCGTCAGTACCTGCCATTACCCAAAGATAAAACGTAACAATTGAGCCATCTGGCACACCCAATGTTCCAGGGTCAGTTGTGTACGACTGGTCAATTAATTGATTACTTGTTTGGCTTGACATTCCAGAATTACCTGTGTTCATGTCGATGTACTTAAATTCTGTTCTTGCAACATACGCACCTTGTTGGTTTAAGGTAAATTGTCCTACTGTTTGAAGTCCCATGGCTATAAAAGGTTTAACGGTTTTTGTTGCCTACTCTTTATCGGATTTTCGGCTTTCTCCTTGATTGTTTTGGTATGACAAAGTTCAGTACTATACTTTTCGTTTATAAGCGTATAAAGACCCCTTTTTACAAATAGGTATATTTGCCCCCTTAGTTGGGTAGTTTAACGCAACCCTTTATGCCAGCGTGCTTTTCTTTCTCTAATTCGCTGTTTTCTAAGCAATTATCAGTAATTTTGCACCTCATTTGAGAAACCAATGTTTCTCATTACTCAAAATCATTCATTCACAAATACTATGACTACCGAACAATTGAAGGAGTTAAAGGCCAGATTAGCGGCCTTGAGGGGGTATCTTTGACTACGATAGCAAGAAAGAACAACTCGAAGATTTAGAGCAACAAACCGCTCAACCCGAATTTTGGACTGATGCTGCCAAAGCAGAAAACGTAATGAAACAAGTACGTATGCTTAAAGGCTGGACAGTTGGCTACGAAAATGCCAATGCGGCCATCGGCGACCTCGAAACACTTTATGAATTTTATGAAGGGGGCGAAGTAACCGAAGAGGAAGTTGACGAAGAGGGAAAAAAGGTAGAAACGATACTCGAAGAGCTGGAGTTAAAACGAATGCTCTCGAACGAAGAAGACCAAATGAGTGCCATTTTGGAGATAAATGCAGGAGCAGGAGGAACAGAAAGTCAAGACTGGACGAGTATGCTCATGCGTATGTATATGATGTGGGCTAACAAAAAAGGTTATAAAGTATCAGAGCTTGATTATCAAGATGGTGATACGGCTGGAGTAAAATCGGTTTCATTACAAATTGATGGACCAATGGCTTATGGTTTCTTAAAGTCAGAGAATGGTGTGCATCGTTTGGTGAGGGTTTCGCCGTTTGATTCAAATGCTCGTCGTCATACCTCGTTTTCATCGGTTTTTGTATCGCCATTAGTTGATGATACGATTACGATTGAAATTCGTGATGCTGATATTGAAATCCAAACTTCACGCTCGGGTGGTGCTGGTGGACAAAACGTTAATAAAGTTGAAACCAAAGTGCAACTCACGCACAAACCAACGGGTATAGTGGTAGTTTGTCAGGTGGAGCGTAGTCAGCTTGGTAATAAAGAGCGTGCGATGCAGATGCTTCGCTCGAAACTTTATCAGTTAGAAGTTGACAAACGTAATGCGGCAAGAGCCGAAACTGAAGCTGGAAAGATGAAAATCGAGTGGGGGTCGCAGATTCGTAGTTATGTATTAGATGACCGTCGTGTGAAAGACCACCGAACAAATATTCAAACTTCAAACACCGAAGCGGTTCTAAACGGCGATATTGATGATTTCATCAAGGGTTATTTGATGGAAAACTAATATTTTAATGGTTTATACTAAACGTCGGCAGGGCTTAAAGCCCTTGCCGACGTCTTTTGTTTCAAGCAAATTGCTTGACAACCTTCATAATATGCTCCGTATCAACGCTGTTTTTCTGCCATTCTTCTAAGCGTTTATTCATAATCTTAAACCAAATAGGTGGTACGAGCGATATCAAAATCATCATGGTATAACCAAAAGGGAGTTGAGGGCTTTCGTCGAAATGTCGAAGGACTTGATACGGCCGTGCCGCATAAGCATGGTGGTCGGAGTGGCGTTGCAGATGAAAAAGTAGCAGATTACTGTAAAAATGATTGGCGTTCCACGAGTGAAGTGGATTTACTTTTTCATAACGTCCGTTTTCGAGTTGTTTTCGCACAATTCCGTAATGCTCAATATAATTTACACATTCTAAAGATAAAATTGCAATCATGCTTTGCACTGCAAAAAATGAAGTTACAATCCACGCAATTTCTTGTTTTGAATTACTAAACGAAAAAGTCAATATAAAGCAAAGTGAAATGGGTAAAAGCACAGCCCAAATCATTTCATTATTGATACTCCAAATTGGCTTATTTTCTTTTTGAAGCAATTTTTTCTCGATATTCCACGCACTTCTGAAACCACCAATAATACTTTGCACCCAAAACTGAAAAATAGTTTGGTTTTTGCGAGCAGTTGCGGGGTCGAGCGGGGTTGCTACGTGCGTGTGATGCCCACGATTGTGTTCTACGAAAAAGTGCATGTAGCAAACAGAAATCAAGGCTGCACGAGCGTGGAATTGGGCAATGGCACTTTTACGATGACCTAATTCGTGAGCAACGTTGATAATAGTAGAGGCATAGACTCCTTGACTGAGCATCAGGCCAAAAATCTGATACCAAGTGAGGCTATCGTGCGTAAGCACATAACAGCCCCACAGAAGCATAAAGTATTGAATATAAACGTGAGAATAGACCAAAATATCGAAATAGCGGTCGTTGATGAGTTTTTCGTATTCTTCAGTGCTGGCATTTTGTGAGTCTCTACTTACGATTTCGTCAAGAATAGGAATCAAGCCATAGGCGTAGATAAATACAAAAAATGTCCAATTTGGACTGATGTAATAATAGCCTAAAAGAAAAAAGGTGATAAATGAGTAGCCCCACGCAAAACCGATTTTTTTTCTGATGCTCATGGTTTACTGATTTTTCGTTGTAAATTTATTCAATCAATACAAATCTTATAATTTTGTTCGATAAATCCTACCAAAAATAAGTGGTTTTTGTGTAGAGAAAACAACCCTATAAACCTAATCATGAGCGAGTTTTTTATTTATTTACAGCTTGGTTATCAGCATATTACCGATATAAACGGCTACGACCACATTTTGTTTGTGGTGGCTCTTTGTGCGATATACAGAATTACTGACTGGCAAAAAATATTATACCTCGTTACGGCCTTTACGATTGGCCATTCGATTACGTTGGCTTTGGCTGCCCTCCAACTCATAGATTATAGCACCGATTTGATTGAATTTCTGATTCCCGTTACGATTATACTCACGTGTATTTCTAACTTTTTTCACCGAAGTACTGAAAGTGTACTTGACCCCGAAGAGTTTTCGAGAGTGCGTTATTTTTTCGCCATGATGTTTGGACTTATCCACGGTATGGGTTTTTCTAATTATTTGAAAAGTTTGCTCGGGAAAAATGAGAGTATCGTTGTGCAATTATTGGCTTTTAATATCGGCCTTGAATTTGGTCAGTTACTCATTGTGGCGGTCGCTATTACACTTTCGTTTTTGATTTTAGATGGTTTCAAGGTAAAAAAACATTCTTGGAACCTTATTTTATCTGCATTTGTGGCAGGAGTTGCCTTCAAACTTATGACCGAAAAATGGTATTTTTAAAGATATTTTCAGTAGAAAATACTTTTTTAAGAATTAAACTTCAAAAAACTTCACTTTGCTTAAAATTCAAAGGCACTTTTGCACAGATTTTGTGTTATAAATAAGACAAACACTATTTTTTATTGTTCATGCAGGAAAGTACATCACTTCTCGGTTTTCTATTAACGGCATTTTTGGCGGGTTTTGCGTCAATTTTTATGCCTTGTATCTACCCAATTATGCCCATGACTGTGAGCTTCTTTACGAAACAGTCGCAAGGCACTCGTAAGGCTACTTTTTATGGTTTATCAATCATGTTCGTTTTCGGGATTATCGGTTTGGTGGCAACCGTTTTTGGAGCTCCATTTTTAAACTTTATTAGCACCCACTGGATTCCGAACCTTATATTTTTTGTTATTTTTATCATTTTTGGAGTTTCTCTTTTAGGGGCTTTCGAAATCGTTTTGCCGCACGAAGTGGTCAATAACATTGATAGAATGTCAGAAAAAGGCGGACTTGTCGGTATTTTCTTCATGGCTCTCACGCTTGTGGTGGTTTCGTTTTCCTGTACGGCTCCTTTTGTGGGTTCGTTGTTGATTATGGCGGCAAAAGGCGAGGTTTGGCGACCGCTTTGGGGAATGTTGGCTTTCGGGCTACCATTTGGAATTGTGTTTACCTCGTTGGCCATGTTTCCGCAATGGCTCAAAAGTTTGCCAAAATCGGGTGGTTGGATGAACGAAATGAAAGCAGTTTTCGGAATTTTAGAGTTTGCCTTAGCACTTAAATTTTTAAGCAATATCGACCTTACTTATCATTTCAATTATATTTCCCGAAATACGTTTTTAATTATCTGGATAATCATTTTTGCCGCTATCGGGCTATATATTTTAGGAATCCTTCGCTTACCAAAGGATAGTAAAGTAAAGAAATATAATGTACCGAGATTAGTATTCGGGACGTTGTTTTTGGCATTTGCGGCTTATATGGTTCCTGGGGTTTCGCACGGAAAAGAACTAAGTTTATTATCGGGCCTTTTACCACCAAAAACAATTGCTACAACGGTTGCCGATGGTTCTAAACTCAGAGATTTACCGCACGAACTAAAAGGATTCTACGATTATGATGATGCTCTTGCTTATTCAAAAGAAGTTGGCAAGCCATTGTTTATAGATTTCACGGGTTATGCGTGTGCGAATTGCCGTAAAATGGAAGAAAACGTTTGGCCAAAACCCGAAGTACTCGAAAGACTCAAAAATGAGTTCGTGATAGCTTCTTTGTATGTTGATGATAAAAAAGAACTTCCAAAAGAAAAACAATATACCTCAAAATATGACGATGAATTGAAGGTAACGATTGGCGATAAAAACATGGATTTGGAAATTGTAAAATATAATAACAATGCCCAACCGTACTACGTTATCGAAGATTCTAACGGTAAATTGATTGTGAAACAACCGATTGGCTATACTTCAAAAGAAGAATTTTTAAAGTTTTTAGATGAAGGAATCAACAATTATAAAAAGCCTTGATTTATATTTAACAAATTAGAAAATCCTCAGTATTTTTCAATAAATACTGAGGATTTTTTATGTTTTATTAGACATCTTTTGAATTAAATTCTTAAAAGAGTAATAATAGAATGAACTATTTAGTCCTACGGACTATAGATTTGAATAATTTTTATCTATTAAACAAATGTTCAAATTCAAATTCGGTAAAGCGGGCTTTCTTTGCGGTAGCTTGTCGGAGTAAATTTAGATATTGAAATTTGGGAATTTCGATAGCCCCAAAACGCTTTACATTATCGTTAATGAATTGAGTATCAAGTAGCTCAAAACCTTGTTGGCGTAGCATTTGAATTAAATAATGAAAAGCCACTTTTGAGGCATTAGGTTGCGTATAAAACATTGACTCACCGAAGAATGCCGCTCCGATAGAAACGCCATAAAGCCCCCCAACGAGTTCGTTATTTAGATATGCCTCTACACTGTGAGCCAGCCCCATGCCATTTAGACCCGTGTAGGCATCAATGATTTCTTCGGAAATCCAAGTATCATCTGAATCTCTTCGAGCGACTGCACAACCACGCATGACCCCTTCAAAATTATGATTAAAGCGAATTTCAAAATAGTTTTTATTCAGTAAGGGACGAAGCGATTTCGGTGGCCTGTAGGTATCAATCGGAATAATGGCACGAGGGTCAGGTGAATACCAATAAAGCGTTCCGTCCGAGTCTGCCATCGGGAAAATACCATTTATATAGCCATAAATTAAATCGTCAGGCGTAAGTTTTGTCATTAAATAATTATCGCTCTTTACTAACAAAATTAAGGAAAAAAATAAAAGAAACTAATTTTGAGATAGCTGTTTTCTGAAATTAAATAAATTTCTATTGACAGTTGACCGTCGTCACGGGGTTACAATTTAGTTCTTCTTAATTTTGGGCGATTCAAAAGTGATTTTTCCCTTCTCATCATATTCATACACTATATACGATTCAAAGCCATTATCGTAGCAGTCTTTTCCATATTGAGTTTCTTTCTTTCGGCGGTTGCCTGTTGGGTAATATTCAATCCAACGGCCAACTTTCACGCTATCGTCCATCATGCCTTGCTCGGCTAATGTTCCGCTTTCGTTAAATGTAAGATATTCGCCCGTTACTTTTCCGTATAGTTTGGGTTTTACTTCTTTGATTTTTGTTTTGTTTTCGTCGTAGTAGCTTATTTCAGAATCTTGGAAAAAACCTCGGTCATAATATTCTTTATTGAGCAAATTATAGTTTTTATCGTATAATTCCCAGCGGCCATCTTTTGCACCAAGATAGTACCAACCTTCTTCAACCACCAAATCGCCCAAATATTTTTTATAGGGTCCGTGCATCAAATCGTTCGTAGCTCGGTCACGCCCGATACCTTCCACGATTCGATTGACTTTGCGGTCGTACCAAAATAGGTGTCGGTTATAGGGGTTGGGTTGCGTAAATTCTTTAAGCGTATAAAATTCTAAGAACGTCAGGTTATTGCCCGTTCCTTGTCGAATTAATTGTCTTTCAACTTTAATTCCTTCGTAATCACGGCCATTAAATTCTTTCTTCAAGCCCTTAATCTCTTTTTTTACATCTTTTATGGTCTTTTGGAGCTTTAAACCTAAATCAGGCAATGTTTCAGTAGCAAACTTTTTAGCATCATCAACGCTCGAAATGTTGTTTCCTCCTGGCAGAGAAGCAGAAGCCTTCGGTGTAGTTACGCCAACAGGAAGTTTATCCAGTTTTTGTTGAATTGTCTCTTTTTTATAACCTTTTTCTCCTTTACGCTTTGCTTTTGGTACGGCATCGCTTGTTTGGGCATCGGCCATTGAAAATGATAGCAGAACAAAAGACGAAATTGAAGCTAATTGGTATATTTTGTGGTAAAGTTTCATTTTCGATAATAATGATGATAATTTTGCACTTTATTTACAACGGAAAATTTGAAAAAAAATTGAATTTGGGTTTTGCTTCTCTCAAACTCAAATATTCTAAATTAATATAAAGATAATGAAAGAGTGGTTTGCAGAATGGTTTGATACTTCTTTTTATCATCAACTTTATAAGAGCCGAAGTTACGAAGAAGCTCAAATACTCATTGATAATCTCGAAAAAACGCTCGGTTTTTCACCGAATAACACTTTTCTTGACCTTGCTTGCGGAAAAGGCCGCCATGCTATTTATCTAAATTCAAAAGGCTACGATGTAACTGGTATTGATTTATCTCAAAATAATATCAAAGCAGCTAATCAATCAGCCAACGAGAATTTACAGTTCTTTGTGCATGATATGCGGGAAACTTTTCGCACAGACTCTTTCGATTTTGTTCTAAATTTATTTACAAGTTTTGGATATTTTGAAGAAAACTACGACAATTTTCGAGCCATAAAAGCAGTTGCCGAAAATTTAAAATTGGGTGGTACGCTCGTGCTTGACTATATGAATAGTGCCAAAGCCGTGAAAAACCTAACAAAATACTACGAAAAAGAAGTTGACGGTATAAAATTCAGAATAACAAAGAAAATTGAGTATGGATTTATCGTAAAAAATATTGACTTCAACTACGAAGGTGAGCATCATCATTTCGAGGAAAGGGTAAAGATTCTGACTTGTGAAGATTTCAGGTATTATTTCCGAAAGGCTGAATTAACCTGCAAAGAAATCTATGGAAGCTACGACCTAAAACCGTTTGATGTGGCAGAATCCGACCGAATGATTTTTGTGGTGCAGAAAGTGCCAGCAATTATGAATTAAGTAGTCCGCGGTTAATGGCCACAAATCCACAGAGATTTAATTAATTGATATTCAATCACTCATAATATAGCTTTATTTCGCCCGAATCTTGGCATTTTTCAAGTAATTCAAGGTTGGTTTGCTTCAATTTTGGGTGAATAAACGCTGGAGCAATTTCGCAGAGAGGAACCAAAACAAATTTGCGTTCCTGAATAAAAGGGTGCGGAACTGTCAAGTTTTCGGTAGAAATTATCTCATTATTGTAGTATAGAATATCAATATCAATGCTTCGTTCGCCCCATTTGATTTCTCGAATTCGCCCCATATCTTTCTCAATTTTCAGTACTAAATGAAGTACAGCACTCGGCGAAAAATGGCTTTCAACTTCAATAACTTGGTTTAAAAAAGCATTTTGTTCGGTAATTCCCCACGCTGCGGTTTCATAAATGCTCGATTTTGAGCGAATTTTACCGACTTTTTCTTCTATAAGTTTTTGTGCTGTCGAGAGATTTTCTTCTCGATTACCTAAATTAGAACCTAAGCCAAGAAATATTTGATGGGGTTTCAAGCAACTAATAAATTAAAAGTTTGAACGGCTTCAGCAATTTCCGAAAGTAAAGCGGGATTTTTCTCGAACGCATTGCCAATCACAATCATATCGGCTCCTGCTTCGAGAGCGGCGGTCGCTTTTTCGGGCGAATTTATTCCACCACCAACAATGAGCGGTAAACTTATGTTTTTACTCACTTTCTGAATCATTTTTGGCGAAACTGGATACATCGCTCCGCTTCCGCCATCCAAATAAATCAGTTTCTGACCAAGCATTTCGCCTGCCATTGCCGTACATACTGCAATGTCGACTTTGTCGTGCGGAATTGGTGTGGTATTGCTGATGTAAGATACCGTAGTTTGGCGACCGCTATCAATGAGCATATAGCCCGTTGATAAAATCTCCAGTCCGCTTTGTTTGAGCAATGGGGCAGCAATTACGTGCTGACCAATCAAATAGTCAGGGTTTCGGCCAGAAATTAACGAAAGTAGCAGAATAGCATCAGCTGTCGGTTCAATGTGCAGGCTGTTCCCAGGGAAAATAATGACAGGAATATTAGTTTTTTGGCGAATGACAGTAATCATTTCGCTCATGACATTATTCGTAATCAAGCTACCGCCAACCAAGAAATAATCTACTCGGTTTTCGGCACAAGCATACAGAAAAGTCTCGAAAGTAGTTAGCTCAACTTTATCGGGGTCGAGCAAAACCGCCAAAGATTTCTTTTGTAATTGCTTGTTAGATATTATTTTATCAAGAATTTGTCTCGACATTTTCGGTGGCGTCGGTGGTAAGGTTTTCTATAATTTCCAAAAGTTTATTTTTTGCAAGAGTCAGTAGTACTGACGTTGCAACACCTTTCAGAGCAGCCCATGCAAAAGAATCTTCGTCGTTTGCATCGTCTTCTTCTTGTACGATTGGCTTTGGGCTAAACGAAGTTTTTTGTTTAGCCGAAGGCAAAAGTAATTCTGTGAGAGCGTAGGCCGTTAAAACCACCCCTCCGATAACCAAAGCATTCTTGCCGACTTTCTTCAAATCTCCGATTTGCGTTTCGATGGCTTCTAAATATTTATTGGCCGACTCCTGCAAAAATTCTTTACGCTCCTCACGGCTAACTCCCTTTGGTGGAACCACAGGAATATTAATGATGCTTTCGTTCGATTTTTTCACTTTACTGCTGATTTTTGTTCAAAAGTATTGAAAAATGCCCAAAAAAGAAAAGCCAAACGTCGATTTGTGACTTTGTACCAGCAAAAGCAATATTATTTACCGATAAAATGTTAGTTTTGATTGAGAATTTAAATTAGAAAGAATATTTATTTGAAATGAAATCCCGTCTCTTTGTGTTGTTGGTTGTCTTAGTGGGTTTTGAAGCCTATGTTTCGGGGCAAGCTGATTTCCCCAAAGCCTTTAGAGAATGTGGCATCAAAGGTAGCACTACAGTTTATGATTACAAACACAAAAAGTGGATATATTCCGACTCGCTTGATGCTCAAAAAGCGTCTTTACCTGCTTCGACTTTCAAGATTATCAATTTACTAATTGCTTTAGAAACAAACGTAATCAAAGACGAAAATGAGGTGGTAAAGTGGGTAGGGAAGACCGATACCACACTTTATGGCTACCGACCAGAGATTTATAAAGACATGACAGTGAAAGAAGCATTTGAGGTATCAGCTGGCTGGGTTTTTATTGAATTAGCAAAGAAAATAGGTCGGAAAAACTATGAAAAGTATCTGAAGGCTTGTCGTTATGGAAATGTAGATTTGTCGGAGAAAGGTGCTGATTTTTGGAATTTTGGTCGTTTCGGAATTTCGCCACAAAATCAAATTACGTTTTTGAAAGCTGTTTATGAAGAAAAGCTGCCATTTTCTAAGCGAAACTATGAGATTTTGAAGCGAGTAATGGTTGCTGAAAAAAATAACGATTATACAATTAGAGCCAAAACTGGTTGGACACGTGACGGCGGTATTGATTCGGGTTGGTGGGTCGGATATGTGGAAAGTCGAGAAAATACATATTTCTTTGCCACTCGAATTTCAAAAAAGCGTTCAGAATCAAACCCAAACTTTGGTCAATGCCGAAAAACAATTACAAAAACGATTTTGAAACAAATTCATGCAATCTGAGTTAGTTATTGGTTAATTTGTTGCTGGTTATTAGTCTGATAATCATGTATTTAATGTGTTTTAGTTAATTCGTAATTAATATATTTCAACAATCTATAAACTTTATGAAAAGTCCTCTTTTTAATCTTTTTATTACCCTCGGAATTGTGGTATTAATTGCTTGTACAAAAAAGCAAGTAACCAGTAAATATACGGTTTCTACGACACAGAAAACTCAAATCATCACGGGAGCCGACCAGCTTTCGGAGTATTTGCCCTTATTGAAAGGTAAACGAGTGGCGATGTTGGTCAATCAAACTTCAATCATTGGCAAGAAGCCGAGTGTAGATAGTTTATTGAGTTTGGGTATAAATATCGTGAAGGTTTTTGGGCCTGAGCATGGTTTTCGTGGAAATGCGAGTGCGGGAGCAAAAGTAAACAACGAAGTTGACCAGAAAACAGGTATTCCGATAATTTCGCTTTACGGAAAAATCAAACGTCCAACCAAAGAGCATCTGGCTGATGTCGATGTAATGATTTTTGATATTCAAGATGTTGGAGCGAGATTCTACACCTACATCAACACTCTTTCGCATGTAATGGAATCTTGTGCAGAAAATGGTAAAGAATTAATTATTCTCGACCGCCCAAATCCGAATGGCTATTTAGTTGATGGCCCAATTTTAGAGAAAAGTCTTTATTCGGGCATCGGTATGTTTCCAATTCCGATTGCTCATGGCCTTACAATGGGCGAGTTTGCCCAAATGATTAATGGGGAAGGCTGGCTTCCGAATAATCTGCAATGTAAGATTCGTGTGATTAAAATTGCTAATTATAATCACGATATGGCTTATGAATTGCCTGTTTTCCCGTCGCCGAATCTTAATTCTCAGCAGTCGATTTTGCTTTACCCAAGCACTTGTTTATTTGAAGGCACGGTTTTGAGTCAAGGTCGTGGCACTTATATTCCGTTTACGGTTTTGGGAGCTCCAGCCCTAAAAGGCAAATATGATTTTAGCTTTAAGCCAGTAAGCATACAAGGCATGAGCGAAACCCCACTTCACCAAAATGAAGAATGTTTTGGCCTTGATTTAAGAAAATACGATGCGAATATTCTCAGAAAAAAACGCCAAATTAACCTTTCTTGGATGATGGAACTTTACAAAGCATATCCTATGAAAGATAAATTCTTTGATAGAACCCAAAGCAAGCAAATGGGCGATATAAATAAACTGGCAGGGACCGAGAAATTCAAACAACAAATTATTGATGGTATTTCGGAAGCCGAAATCAGAAAAAGTTGGGAGCCTGGTTTGAGTGAATTTAAGGTTTTGAGAAAGAAGTATTTGATTTATCCTTAGGCTTAAAAATGTTTGTGGCACACCTTCAAGGTGTGCCACAAACATTTTATCTGTAAACAAACACCTTAAAAACTTCTCCTTTCCTAAACAAACTACGTTCAAGCGGCAATTCGAGAAAAGCATCAGCTTCTACTAAATTCGCTAAATCGCCCGAGCCGTGGCCTTCAACGGGGCTTGCTAAAATTTTACCGTTTAGCGAATATGACAATTTTACTTGCAAGAAAAATGTTAACTCGGGTTTGAATGTAAAATCTTCGACTAATTCGGCCATTAGTTGCTCATTTTCAATGCCTTGCGAAGCATCAAACCATTTCTTGAAATACCGATTAAGGCACATAAAAGTAGAAACAGGATTGCCCGGTAAAGCAAAAACGGCTGTTCCATTAGCCGACTTTCCGAACCAAAACGGCTTGCCTGGTCTTTGTGAAACTTTATGAAATAGTTTCTTAACGCCTTGGTTTTCAAGAGCTTGTGGGACAAAGTCAAATTTTCCTGCAGAAACGCCTCCGCTCAAAATCAACACATCGAATGTTTCCATAAACTCCGCAATCTTTGCTTCAATGATAGCTTGGTTGTCTGGTAATAACACATTTTCGGTTTCAAGTCCCCAGTTTTTCAAACATGCCTGTAATGCATACCCATTCGATGTACGAATTTGGTGTGGAAGTGGCATTTCGGTAATTGGCACAATCTCTTCACCCGTTGAAATCACCACCGCTCGAAGTTTTCGTTGAACCAAAATTTCGTGTTTGCCAATCGTGGCTGCCACGCCAATTTCGGCAGGAGAAAGCTTTCGGCCTTTCGGCACAATTATATCGCCGTTTTTTCGGTCAGAGCCTTGCAGATGAATATTTTGCCCCGCTCTAATCTCATTTGTATCAATCGTAATGTTGGCCGTTTTATCTTTGATTTCAATATCTTCGTATCGAATCACGGCATCGGCTCCGAGCGGAATCATCGCCCCAGTCATTACTTCTATACAATTTTCGGGATTTTGTAAGGTTTTTTCGGAGTTTCCTGCTGCCGCTGTGGCTTCAATCAAAAAGCTGATTTGTTTGTTGGAAAGTTGTTCGTGGCGAATCGCTATGCCGTCCATTGTTACTCTATTAAAGGGCGGAAAATCACGGTCGGCACATAAATCTTCGGCTAAAATTCGGCCTAAAGCATCACTAATGGCTACTTTTTCGACAGGAATTTTAGTGGTATTTTCTAAAATGAGTTGTTCGGCTTGTTCGACAGTTATCATAAAATAGTTTATTCAGAGAGACAAATTACCAGATTTTTTGTGAATTCTTTGGCAAAGAATCACAATTTTCGCTTCATTCGTGTACGAATTTTCAAACTATGAAAAAAACTGTACTTCTCCTCCTTTTCTCGTTGACGTTGCAGGCTCAGCAACTCAAAATACAGCTTGATGAATTTGCCATCAAAAGTATTTCAACGACCAAACCCATTGAAACCTTACCGCTGATTTCGTTTGAAATCAATAAGCAGGCAACATCGTCACTAAACAAAGATTGGGTATCAAAATTTGAAATTACGTACACCGAAGATGGTTACTTTAGAAATGCTTTTAAGGCTAAAATTGTTTTCAAAAATATCTCAAAAGATACGCTCAACCTCCGAAACATCGTGCCGTTTGGTGCTTCTGAAAAACACGTTTACATGACTGGCTTGGGCGACCATTGGCTTTCTCGCACGCATCTTTTTCAGCCGAATAAAGCCCCTGTAAACGTTATTGTGCCAGACAATGCGTGGGAATTGGGTTACGCAGGAATAGAACTCGAAAACGGACAAAAAGTTTGTGCCCTTACTCGGCGAAAAAGTTGGGAGAAAGCCACTCGCAAGCGTTTTGAGACAATTGTTGCTCCGCAAGGAACGGTTGTTTATGAACTCTATGCCGATTTTTATGAAGGCACTTGGCAAGATGGTGTGCGAAAAGTTTTCCAAGAAAATTATTTGTATGATGTAGAAAAATTCGACGAATCGCTTTACCAACGAGCAGATTTGAAATGGATTCAAGACACGTATGTCATGCACTTAGTTATGGCATGGGATAAATGGTTTTATACGCCCAAAGATGGCTACGATGCCTATAAAAACTTCTTAAAAAATGGCGAAAAACTCTACGGTGGAAACGATGTTGTAGGAATTTGGCCTACATGGCCAACGCTCGGCCTCGACCAACGAAATCAATGGGATTTATTCAGAGACTTACCAGGTGGATTACCCAAATTGCGAGAATTGGCCGAGTATTCCCGCAAACAAGATACGAAATTCTTTATCTGCTATAATCCGTGGGACGAAAGTACGAGTTATAAAACCTCGGCCAAAGAAGGTGAAAAAGGGCATCTCGATGGCATGGCAGAGTTGGTAAAAGAAATTTCAGCTGATGGTGTCGTGCTTGATACGAAAGGCGAATCGAGTAGAGATTTACAAGCGGCGGCCGATGGTGTGCGAAAAGGCGTGATTATGTATTCGGAAGGAATGGCTGTGCCAAAAAATATGTCGGGAATAATCTCGGGGCGGGTGCATAATGCTTTGTATTACCCGCCTATGTTGAATCTGAATAAATTTATTCGACCCGATTTTACTATTTTCCGAGTAGCAGAGCTGTATCTCGAACCCATCAAAAGAGAGTTTGCAACTGCATTTTTTAATGGTTATGGTACAGAGTTGAATATTTTCAGGAACGGAAAACCGCTTGAGTGGCTTGATGAACAATACCGATATTTAGGTAAAACCTCAAGGATTTTGCGTGAAAACTCGGCGTTTTTTCATTCCCAAAACTACATTCCACTCATTTCTACCCTGAAAGATAAAATCTATGTCAATGAATGGAAACACGAAAACGGCAAAGAAGCGATTTACACAATCTTTAGCTTGATTCCCGAAGGTTTTAAAGGGCCATTGTTTGCGGTTGATTCTACGAAAGATTATCATTATATCGACCTTTGGCATCATAAAGAGCTTACGCCAAGCAAGCAAAACGATGGTAAGTTTTATATCGAAGCCGAAACCGATGCGTTTAATGCTGCTTGGCTTGGCACTAACAATGAAGGCGAGGTTGATGCGATTGCAAAGTTTCCAAATTTGCTCAACATTAGCTTGAATCTTTATGAAGATTTATTAACAGTAGAAGCCAAACAAGGAACTGAAATTAGAGTTTGGGCAGGTTCGCCGAGTTATGAAAAATCCTATAAATCGTTCAAAAATAAGCAAAGTTTTTCCATAAAACTCATGGATTATTTTGAGCAATACGAAGGTAAGTTTGTTGTGCAATTATTTGATAATCAACGAATGATTGATGAGCGAGTTTTTGAAATAAAAGCAGGTACACCTCGATTGGTAAGTAGCCATAAAATCAAAAATAAGGCTGTTTTAAGTACAAAGAATATGGTACAAGTACCAGCAGGAAAGTTTAAGTTTACATTTACTCGTGGCGATGATTTTGTGTATTATCCAGATGGTCAAAATGGCACTGAAAAGCCTATGAATAGCTTTTGGATAGACCAAAATTTGGTTACCAATGTTGAGTTTCAGGCATTTTTGCTTCAGTCAAAATACAAACCTACCGACTCCCAGAATTTTCTGAAACACTGGCAAACCAAGAAAATGCCTGATACATTGGCAAATTTTCCTGCGGTGTATGTCAGCTACGAAGATGCTCAAAATTACTGTGCGTGGAAAGGGAAACGACTTCCGACCGAACAAGAATGGCAATATGCGGCCCAATATCCCGATGCTCGTGAGTACCCGTGGGGAAAGGATTTTGATTCGACGAAAACAACTGTTGGCGATGGAAAAATAAGTATTGTTGGGAAATATCCCAGTGGTGCAAACGCTTTGAAAATCAATGATTTGGTAGGTAGCGTTTGGCAACTAACCAATGATGTTTATCAGAATGGCTCATACAAATATATTATGCTGAAAGGCGGCTCGTATTTCAAACCAACGTCGAGTTGGTGGTATGTGCAAGGTGGGCCACAAAAACTTACGCATCGCCAGCACTTATTACGAGTCTCGGAAGGTTTTGAGCGAAACGCAACGGTGGGTTTTAGGTGTGTGGCAGACTAAACTTTCAGTTTCAAAATGACCTCTTTTAACGTCTCGAAATTATGTCCTGAAGAAAACACATCAAGCAAAGGTAGAGCGGCTTTCATCGTGCGGGCTTCGGGTTTATAGCCCGCATGGCCAGCCAGAGGATTGAGCCAAACGATTTTATTGGCTCTTTTCTTGATTGCTTTTAGGCTTTCTTCCACAATTTCGGGTTCGCCCATGTCAAGGCCATCGCTGATTATCAACACAATACTTTTGTGGTCGAGAAGTCGTTGGCAATCGTTTTCTGCAAAACTTCGTAGGCTTTGTCCAATATCAGTGCCACCTGCCCAATGCGGAACAGTGCTGGAAACCTTCCGCAAAGCCGTTCGGAAATCAGATTCGTTTAATTCGTCCGAAATTCGTTGTAGCGAAGTGCTAAAAACGTACGTTTCGATGCGGTGATAGACTTTCTTGAAAGCGTACATAAATTGCACAAAAAATCGACTATAAATCTCCATTGATTTACTCACATCGCAAATCAAAAATAATTTCACACGAGTAGGTTTGGCTTTTTTATGGTGCAGAAATAATATTTCTTCTCCGTTTCGAAAGTTTTTTTGTAGTGTTCGGCGTAAATCTAAAACTCCGCCGCAGCGAGTTGGCTCGAATCTTCGGCTTGGCTTTTGGGCTAAACGTCTGGCAATAAGTTTGATTAATTTTTCGGCTTCGGCTAAATCATCGTCTGTAAAAGCAGAAAAATCCTTTTTTTCGAGCGAAACGTTATCGCTGTAAGCGGCCAATTCTTCTTCTTTATCTTTATTGCCGTAAAGCCAGTTTTTTAGAGATTCAAAAGCAGGAGCAGATTGTTTTTTTTCAACAGGTTTCTTCTTTTTCTTGGCCGATTCCTCTTCTGCCATCGCAATCTTCGCATCGACACCTTTTTCGAGTTCTTTCCAGTATTTATCAAAAATGGCATCAAAATCTCTTAGATTCTTGAAGTTTTGTGGAAAAATACAGCGAAGAGCTAAGTAGAAATTCTGTTTGGTAGGTTCAATATGCGTTAGAGCCAAAAGGGCATCGCTTTCTCGTATGGGCGAAACCATGAAGCCTTTCACCCGCAAATAACGACTAAAAGCCACAATATGAGCCGATATTTCAGTTTCTCTTTGAAGCATAGTTTCTATTCTCCCGCAGAAATCGCAGAAAAACGCTGAAAATTGGATTTTCTATAAATTATTTACTTTTCTATAAATTGATTTTAAAATATCATCACTATTGAAATTGACTAATAAACCTAATTTTAACCCTGTTAGTCGAAGATAAGTAAGCACTTGTTTGTGATGAACTTCTGCTAAGTTTTCGACTGATTTTATTTCTATAATTACTTTATTTTCAACCAAAATATCAAGCCGAAAGCCAACTTCTAATTTTTGGTCTTTGTAAATTACAGGAACAGGTACTTGAGTTTCAACTTTTAAACCGAGTTTTTGTAATTCAAAAGTTAGCACAGCTTCATAAACCGATTCGAGCAAACCTGGGCCTAAGTTTTTATAAACTTCATAAATCGCACCTCTGATTTTATACGAAATATCATTTTCATTCATATTTAGCAAGTTGTTTTGTGTAAATCTGCGTTTTTCAGCGATTTCTGCGGGAATTAAAATCTCGAAGTAACGCCGACCTTTTCCATTAATTCAGAAAGTGAAAGTTGGGTGTTACGTATATCTTGCCAATCTTTCAGAATTACTCCCAAAGTGCTTTCAATCAATTCTTTATCGAGATGGTCGAAGTGCATGGCTGCCAAAGCCGTTGCCCAATCGAGTGTTTCGGCAATACCTGGCACTTTATTGAGTTTTTCGTGGCGAAGTTGCTGCATGAACTTCGTAATTTGTAAGGTCAGTTGGGCATCAATTTGTGGTACTTTTTGCTTTACAATTTCAAGCTCTTTATCAAATTCCGGGTAGTCAATCCATAAATACAAGCATCTTCGACGTAATGCCTCCGAAAGTTCACGGGTACGGTTTCCTGTGATGATGACGTGCGGGATAGATTTCGCTTGAATTGTGCCGATTTCTGGAATCGTGATTTGCCAATCCGAAAGTATTTCGAGTAGAAAACTTTCAAATTCTTCATCGGCTCTATCCATTTCATCAATGAGTAGAACAGGTGCTTTTTCTTGTGAAATGGCTTGTAAAAGTGGGCGTTTTAATAAAAATTTATCTGAAAAAAGTTGAGACTCAAGCGAGTTTGCGTTTGAAAGTCCTTGGTTTTCTGACATTTTTAAGAAAAGCAACTGTTGTTGGTAGTTCCATTCATAAATGGCGTGGTTTGAATCTAAACCTTCGTAACACTGCAAACGAATCAAGTTGGTGTCTAATGCCTTTGCCATTACTTTGGCTATCTCGGTTTTTCCTACACCCGCAGGGCCTTCAATCAAGAGAGCTTTATTGAGCGTCATAGCTAAAAAGACCGACATCGAGACGTAGTCGTCGGTAATGTAGCCTTGCGATTGGAGGAGTGATTTAATCGTATCTAAATTCATTGATGAAAGTCACAGGTCTAAAAAATCTCTAATTTTATGAAAGTTTTATCTCTAAACAAAGAAAACAAAAAAGGCATGGAAAACACAATTATATTAACCTTTTAAGGGAGAATAAGTGCGTTTTCGATGCCTTTTAGTGAGGTATTAATTATCCGCAAACGGCTGTTAAGGCTCGTTTGGCATATACCCTTGCCAAATGTTGGCGGTAATCTTCGTCGGCATAATGGTCGGCGTTGAGGCTTACGTCAGAGGCCGCTTGTGCAGCCGCCGAAGCGATATTTTCGGCAGTTGCTGCTTTGCCCGAAATAGCCGCTTCTACATTCCCATCACGGAATGGCCCATCAGAAACACCCGTAAAAGCAACGGTTATATCGGAAACAACGCCATTTTCGACTTTCGCCATTGCGGCACAACCCACAATTGCAAAGCGTGAAGCTGGCTGCATGAATTTTTGGTAAGTCATTTTGGTACCTGCTGCTGGTATGGGTACTTGGATTTCGGTGATGATTTCGCCTTCTTCGAGTGCCGTAGAGAAAAAGCCTACGAAAAAATCGGTTGCAGGAATCGTTCTTGTTTCATCGCCATTCGTAACCACGATTGAGGCATTGGCAGCTAAAAGAGCCGCAGGCCAATCGGCAGATGGGTCAGCGTGGGCAATACTTCCTCCGATTGTTCCCATATTTCGTACTTGCACATCGCCAATCACATCGGCAGTTTCGGTAAAGAGTGGTAGTTTATCGGCAAGAAGTGAGGAATGAGCTATTTGTCCGTGCGTAGTCATCGCACCGATGCAAATGTTTCCGCCTTCTTCTTTGATGTAATTCAAATCAGATAAATTGGCAATGTCTATCACCATCGAAGGACTGTTGAGGCGTAGCTTCATCGCAGGAATTAAGCTATGTCCACCCGCCAATATTTTTGCGTCAGGATTGGCCTTCAACACACTAAGGGCATCACTGACCGAGCTTGCTCTATAATAATCTACTGTATTTGGTAGCATATTTTCTAATAGTTATGAGTTATGAGTGCTGAGTTATGTGTTTTTTGACTCATGACTCAGCTCCCTAAATTCTATATTATTTATGGTTCATTGCTCGCCATACTCTTTGCGGAGTTAATGGCATTTCGAGGTCACGCACGCCTAAGTGCCAAGTGGCATTCATGACTGCGTTTACGACTGCTGGAGTTGAGCCAATCGCACCTGCTTCGCCAGCACCTTTTACCCCCAGTGGGTTGTGCGGGCAAGGTGTTGTTTTGCGGTCGGTTTCAAACATTGGTAGGTCGTCGGCACGAGGCATGGCATAATCCATAAATGTTCCAGTAGTTAATTGGCCGTTTTCGTCATAAATTACTCCTTCGAGCAATGCTTGGCCAATTCCTTGGGCTAATCCACCATGAATTTGTCCTTCAACAATCATTGGGTTGATTACATTACCTACATCATCAACGGCTACGAAGCGTTTGATGGTTACTTTTCCTGTTTCGGCATCAACTTCAACTACGGCAATATGGCAACCAAACGGATACGTAAAGTTAGCTGGGTCATAGAAGCTCGAGAAGTCGAGGCCTGGCTCTAAATTAGCTGGATAAACATGTGGTACATAAGCCGTAAGGGCAACATCACCAAAACCAATAGATTTATCAGTGCCTTTTACTGTCCATTTTCCATCGGCAAATTCGAGGTCGTCGGCTGAACATTCTAATTTATGAGCCGCTATTTTTGCTCCTTTTTCCAGCACTTTTTCTACGCTTTTCACGATGGCACTTCCACCAACGGCCAAACTTCGTGAGCCGTAAGTTCCCATACCAAATGCTACTGCATCAGAGTCTCCGTGAATGATTTCGACATCGGCTAACGGAATACCGAGTTTATCGGCTACGACTTGGGCAAAACTTGTTTCGTGGCCTTGCCCGTGAGAGTGTGAGCCAGTGTAAACACTCACTTTTCCAGTAGGTTGTACACGTACCTGTGCCGATTCAAACAAACCTGCTCTTGCACCTAACGAACCAACAACAGCCGATGGAGCAATTCCACAAGCCTCAATGTATGTCGAGAAACCTACACCTAAAAGTTTGCCATTTTTACGAGCTTCGGCTTGTTTTTCTTTGAAATCGGCGTATCCGAGCATTTCTAAACCCCTTTCGAGTACGGCATGATAATTTCCGCTGTCATATTGAAGGGCTACTTGGGTCTGATATCCTGCTTGGTTTACACCATCAAACGGAGGGATAAAATTTTTGAAACGAAGTTCGGCAGGGTCGATACCCATTTCATGAGCCGATACATCCATTAATCTTTCGAGCAAGTATGTTGCTTCTGGACGTCCTGCTCCACGATACGCATCTACGGCAGTTGTGTGCGTAAACACACAGGTCATGTCGAGATGAATTTTTGGTGTGGTATAAACACCTTGCAGGAGCGTTCCGTGCAGATAAGTTGGTACTGCCGAAGCAAACGTTGAAAGATACGCACCGAGATTTGCATAAGTTTTGATGCGTAGCCCGACAATATGCCCATCTTTATCGAAGCCCATTTCGGCCGTTGAAACGTGGTCACGACCGTGAGCATCTGTCAAGAATGCCTCTGAGCGGTCAGAGGTCCACTTAATTGGGCGACGTAACTGCTTGGCGGCCCAAGTTACCAGTGCTTCTTCGGTATAGTGATAAATTTTACTACCAAAACCACCGCCCACATCAGGCCCCACTACACGTACCTTATGCTCGGGAATACCAAGCACAAAGGCACACATAAGTAGGCGAATTAAGTGCGGATTTTGAGTAGATGTATAAAGTGTATAACGGTCGTAAGCCGTATCGTAATCACCGATGTAGCTGCGAGGCTCCATGGCATTAGGCACAACACGGTTATTTGTAAAATCTAATTTTGTAATATGGTGAGCCGAAGCCATTGCGGCATCAACTTCAGCTTTATCGTTTCCGATTTGCCAGTCGAAGGCAATGTTATCTGGAAATTCATCATGTACGAGTGGAGCATCAGGAGCAAGGGCTTCTTTCGGATTGGTTACGGCCTTCAAAACCTCATATTTTACATTAATTGCTTCGGCGGCATCGGCAGCAATTTCTTTGGTTTCGGCCACTACCATCGCTACGCCATCGCCTGCGTGCTTTACTTTATCCAAAACTAAAAGTGGGTGCTTTGGCTCACGCATAGTAGTACCATCTTTGAAGTTAACTTGCCAACCACATGGCACACCGTTGATGTTTTCAAAGTCCTTTCCTGTATAAATGGCTACTACACCTTTCATGGCCAAAGCTTCGCTTGTGTCAATGCTCTTGATGCGAGCGTGAGCGTAGGGGCTACGCAAAATGTAGGCATGTACCATGCGAGGCAACACAATATCATCGGTATATCTACCTTGCCCCGTAATGAATCTTTTATCTTCAACCCGCTTGACGGACTGGCCTATATATTTATTACTCATTTTTTGAATAGTTTAAATTTTGTTGTTTTTGTTGCAGGTTGTTTTAATTGTTGAAAAGTTGTTTACTTCATTTCAAATTGTTTGTAAGACACGAAACAAAGTGAA
>JACCDW010589810.1_pt1 | contig 54058 bp, 42 predicted proteins | sample 7449781 | NCBI WGS metagenome assembly JACCDW01 (sample SAMN15323449, study PRJNA562643) | freshwater metagenome | isolation source: river surface water | place: USA:Blue River Watershed | collected 2017-08-18
CCCGGCCAACTCACAAATTTTAAATGAACCGAAATTATCGTACGCTTTTGAATTTGAAAGAGGCTTCCAGAAAGTAAAAAAAGAAACCATCATCTTAGAACTCCTTCTTCTAAGCATGTATGAATAGATCGCTTATGCGGCCCCTTTTGTCGGGAGACCCAGCTATTATTAATCGAAAGAAAAAGTAGATGTTGTTTTCAGTTAACGATTTCGTACTTTTGCACCGTTTTTAATCCCCTAATGTATCAAAATGAAACAATTGTTGGCACTATGCCTTATTCTAGCCGCTTTTTCGCTTAATGCCCAAACGGGAAGCATCGAAGTAAGTAGCGGAGGATTCTCTTTTATTCCTGCATTTACCTCGAAGGAGCCTAATTTAATCATCAATGCGAGCACGAATCCTAAAAAAAGATTGACTGGATCATTGATGTACATGATGCGTATGAAGAGTATGACGCCTACGACGGTGGCGCTTTTTACACGGTATCGATTTATTGATCGCAAATTTAAGGCGATCGTCGGAATCCACATCCCTGCATTTCAAATGACGAAGGATTATGAAGTAACGAGTTTCTTTGGTCGTGAATTAACGATGATCTATCCAGTGAATGAAAAATGGAATGTGGGCTCATTCATATTAAATGGAAATGCGCGTAATTCGGATTTTAAAGTGACCTAGGTCTCTGGAAATACGAACTATCATTACAAAAAATGGAGTCTGTTAACACAAGCCTATTACTTGACGGTAGGGGATTTGACAGGGGTCGCCGAGACGGTTACGTATGATATTAATAAGCATTTTCAGGCCAAAGCCTTTGGTAATTATACGCTGACCGACGGAAATGTTATCGGTACTGTGGGGTTGAATTATAAGTTATAAAAAAAGGGAGCTTTTCGTTAGCTCACTTTTTTGTTAGTAGGACAATCCTTGTCCAAACGCAAATAAACCATAGCCTGCCCCTTCCATGTGGCCAGGAACATCTGATTTATTTGATTCTACCGCTGCTTGATTGATCGGTGTTGTGAATGGCATTTTGCCTGTGGGATTGAAGGCTCCGCTTACGATGTCCAATAAAGCTTCAGCGGTTGTACCAAAGGTTGCGATGATTGATTTTGCTTTGCCTTTGTCAATTTCTTCGATGACCCACGGGTTTGTGTAATTGATCGCAATGATCGTTGGCTTGGAATTTAATAGTTCATTCACATGATTCACATCGATGCGATTGGCTGACAAATTCAAATCGATTTTTGCACCTTGTGAGCTAAACAATCCGCCCGACGAAGGAATCAACCACAATAATACCACGTCGGCTTCTTCTTTTGTTGAAACGAACTCCAAGCTTGGGTAATTGGGTTTGATTACTTTCATAGCTTCGCCTCCGTTTCGACCCCCTTGGGAGTAGGTCTCGAAATACACTTTTGTTTTTTTCGCCAGTGGCAAGCGCTTTTCATCGTTGCGTAATAAGACAATCGATTTGCGTAAAGCTAAGTCGGCTGCGGCAACGGCATCTTTATTTCCCACGATTTTCGATGCTTCCGCTACGTCCACATAGGGGTTTTCAAACAAGCCTAATTCGAATTTTTCTTTCAATAATTTAGCTACTGATTGGTTGATGCGCTCTTCCTTAACAAGACCTTTGCGTACGACGTCAATCAAGGTAATGGGGTCCGCCGCCCCAGAAAAAATATCGACACCCGCTTGCAATGCTTTTTGGTAACGTTCCTCAATACTTAATTTTTCCACACCCCAAGGCATCATTTCGATCGGACCTGTGTCTGAATTGATGATTCCCTGGAAGCCTAATTTATCTTGTAACAAATCGCCAATCATGGCCTTGTTGAACGAGAATCCTACAGCCTCAAATTCCTTCCCTTTCGGTGCGGAATAATAGGGCATAATCGCTGAAGTGCCTGCCGCAATTGCCGCCTTAAACGGTTTCACATGGTAGTCGAACATACCACCTGGATAGTGGGCAAATTTCCCCCAATCGAAGTGCGAATCTTGTCCTCCTTCTTGTGGCCCACCGCCAGGAAAGTGTTTCGTGGTCATGGCCACAGATTTGTTTGACAATTTATTGCCCTGAAAACCCAGCACAATTTGGGTAATCATTTTTGAAGTTAAATCAGCATCTTCCCCAAAAGTTCCCTCCACACGGCCCCAGCGAGGCTCTGTCGCCAAATCCGCCATGTACATATAACCTTTGCGCAATCCAACCGCACGCCATTCGCTCGCCGCGGTCTCTGCAAATTTGCGCGTTAAATCGAAATCACGCATCGCGGCTAATCCCAATTCACCCGGCCATTTTGAAAAGGAGGTAAGGCCCACGCTCAAGCCCACGGATGCATCCGTCGTGACGTGATTCCGGGGATTCGAAGCGACAATCGCCGGGATTCCTAAGCGTGTGCTTTCGCAAAGGGCCTGTAAATTATTTGACCAACTCGCTAAAATGGCGGGTTCGGCATTCGCCCGTAAGATGAAATGGCGTAGGTGAAATTGTGTCACCCCTTTCGTCGTACCTGCAGCCGACATATTCGGTGCACCCAGCGGCTTGCGGGTAAACATATTTGTATTTTGAACTAAATCTTCTTCATTAAATCCATCCGTGATTTTAGGTCTGGGGCCACCGCCTTGAACGCCGTTAGCGAATACATTGTCGCCCCCCATACGCGTCGTGCTGATCAACATAAAACCTAATTTTTCCTCGAGGGTCATTTGGGAAATCAAATCATTGACCCGCACTGAAATGGGCAAGCGCCAATCCTCGTATTGATCTAGTTTCTTGTTCTTGTTTAGATCCTTGAAGGTCAAGTTTTTTACTTTCAAGGTCGCCACCGATCGCGATTGTAAGTCGGGCTGGGATTGGGCAATCAAATTTCCAGTAGCAAAAAGCAATACAATGAGGATACGAGATTTCATAGGTTTTTTCTTTCTTTGCATAGGAAAGTATATCCTTTGCCATTTCTTACTAAATGAAAGACTCCAAAGTAGATGAATTGATACAAAGTGCCGACAAATGGTCGGGCGAGATGTCTTATTTACGCCAAATTTTATTGGACTGCTTATTAATTGAGACCTATAAATGGCGAATTCCTGTTTATATGTTTGGGTCAAAAAACATCCTGGGTATCGCATCCTTGAAGGATCAAGTTGCACTCAATTTTTTCAAAGGGGGCTTGCTCCAAGATGAGGTAGGGTTGCTGATTAAACCCGGTGAAAACACACAAAGTGGTCGTTGGATGAAATTTGGATCCCTCGCGGAAATTCAAGAAAAGGAAGGCATAATTCGCGCCTATGTGTTCGAGGCGATCGAAGTCGAAAAACTTGGACTAAAGGCGGAGAAGGCAAAAGAATTGCCATGGCCAGCGGAATTAGCACAAAAACTGTCGGAAAATGAGGAGTTGAAATCGGCCTTCTGTGCCTTAACCCCCGGCAGGCAACGGGCCTATGTGATGCATTTTTCGGAGGGAAAACAAGCTGAGACGCGTTTGGCTCGAATCGAAAAAAACGAAAAATACATCCTGCGTGGCAAGGGGCTGACGGATTGTGTCTGCGGTTTGACTAAGAAAAAACCGGGTTGCGATGGCTCCCATAAATCCATTGAGAATTTTAAAAGATGACGCAAACAAGTCATATCCTTGGCGTTTGTTAAGTGTCATATTAAACTCAATTTTAGCCCATGAATTTTGGAGAACAATTAAAGGAAATCCGCACCTCGAAAGGATTAACCCAAAACGAACTTTCAGACAAGAGCGGCATCGCGCTGCGAACTGTCCAACGGATGGAAGCCAATGAGGGCAAGCCGAGCTTATATTCAATGAATGCGATCGGGGAAGTTTTGGGTGTAAATTTGACTTTATTGTATGCTCCGGATGATGAAACCGAAAAAAGAAATATCATGGAAAGTACAGATGTACAATTGTGGGCTATCGCACGGAAGCGGGCTAAATTTAAACGAAGTTTGGGGGCCTATGGGCTCGTAATTCCTTTTCTGTGGGTCATCTGGTATTTGACCATGCCAGGGGAAGCTAAATGGAATCATATTCCTTGGCCGATATGGCCAATGCTGGGCTGGGGTTTGGGATTAGGGATACAATATGTCAATGCCTACGTGATTGAAGTAGGTTCGTTAGAACAGCGGGAATATGAAAAATTGAAATCAAAGCAATAAAAAAAACCGGCCCAATGAGCCGGCTTTTCATTCAAACCCTAACTATTTGTAAAATAAATCGAATCGGTCTAGATTCATCACCTTCGTCCAAGCCGCTACGAAATCCTTCACGAACTTCGTTTGCGCATCTTTCGTTGCATAGACCTCTGCTAAAGCGCGTAGCTCAGAATTTGAACCAAAAATCAAGTCGGCCCGCGTCGCTGTCGCAACAGTTGCACCCGTTTTCTCATTCTTACCTACGTATGCTTCTTTCGCTTCATCAGTTGGTTTCCATGTTGTTCCCATCTCAAGCAAATTCACAAAGAAGTCATTTGTCAGCGCGTCTTTTTTCGTTGTAAATACACCGTGCTTCGAACCATCAAAGTTGGTGTTCAAAACACGCAAACCACCTGTCAATACTGTCATTTCTGGAGCAGTCAAGGTTAATAATTGGGCTTTGTCGACAAAGATTTCTTCAGTAGAAAGCGTATAACGTGTCTTCGTGTAGTTGCGGAATCCATCGCCCATGGGCTCCAATAAGTTGAATGAAGCGATATCCGTTTGAGCTTGCGTCGCATCCATACGACCAGGAGAGAATGGAACTGTTGTTTTGACGCCGGCATTCGCAGCAGCTTTCTCGATCGCGGCACTTCCCCCTAAAACAATTAAATCAGCTAAGGATACTTTTTTCTTGCCTGCATTTGCATTGAATTCTTGTTGGATTTTCTCCAATTTGGCCAAAACTTTTTCCAACTGTTTCGGATTATTTACTTCCCAATTCCGCTGGGGCAATAAACGGATCCGTGCTCCGTTTGCACCTCCGCGGCGATCTGAATGGCGGTAAGTTGAAGCGGAAGCCCACGCCGTGCTCACTAATTCACTGATGGATAAACCAGAGTTTAACAATTTCACTTTCAAGCTCGCGATATCCGTTGCATTAATTACTTCATGATTTAATGCTGGAATTGGATCTTGCCAAATCAATTGTTCTTTTGGTACTTCAGGTCCTAAATACGTCGAGCTAGGACCCATGTCGCGGTGTGTTAATTTGAACCAAGCTTTGGCAAATGCTTTCGCATATATCTCAGGATTTTCTAAGAAGTTTCGAGCGATTTTTTCATAAGAAGTATCAGCACGTAGGGCAATATCCGTTGTTAGCATCGTCGGCTTATGGAACGAGTTTTTGTCAAAAGCATCTGGAATAATGTTCGCGCTATTTTTCGCGATCCACTGATTTGCTCCTGCTGGGCTTTTCTCTAAAGTCCACTCGTTATTGAATAATAAATGCAGGTATCCGATTCCCCATTGCGTAGGAGTCGATGTCCATGTCACCTCTAAACCGGAGGTGATTGCGTCTTTTCCTTTACCAGATTTATAGGTGCTCTTCCAGCCTAATCCTTGCGCTTCAATTCCTGCAGCTTCTGGATCTGGACCAACATTAGTTGCAGGGCCTGCTCCGTGAGTTTTTCCAAAGGTGTGCCCCCCGGCAATTAATGCCACGGTTTCTTCATCATTCATACCCATACGGCCGAAGGTTTCGCGAATATCTTTTGCCGAGGCGATTGGATCAGGAACACCATTGGGCCCTTCTGGATTTACATAGATTAAGCCCATTTGAACTGCAGCCAATGGAGTCTCTAATTTGCGGTCTCCTGAATACCGGTTTTTATCGTCTAACCATTTCTTCTCTGAACCCCAATACACATTTTCCTCTGGCTCCCAAACGTCAGTTCGGCCACCTGCAAAGCCAAAGGTTTTAAAGCCCATTTGCTCTAGGGACACGTTTCCTGTTAAGACCATCAAGTCTGCCCATGAAATCTTATCGCCATATTTTTGTTTGATTGGCCACAATAAACGACGAGCCTTATCTAGGTTGGTATTATCCGGCCAAGAGTTTAATGGAGAGAAACGTTGCTGACCCGCTCTAGCACCCCCACGGCCATCACCTGAACGGTATGTTCCTGCGCTATGCCAAGCCATCCGAATGAATAGTGGACCATAATTACCAAAATCGGCTGGCCACCAATCCTGAGATTTCGTTAATACCGCCGCGATATCTTTCTTAAGCGCGAAATAATCTAGGCTCTTAAATGCTTTGATGTAATTGAACTCAGGCCCCATGGGGTTAGACTTCTCTGAATTTTGACGTAGCATTCCTACGTTTAATTGGCTCGGCCACCAATCCTTGTTGGTCGTTGCTGTAGCCTTCATGCCCGTATGTGGATTGATTCCTGCGTGCGGATTAACACCCGCGGCAGCGTGAGGGTTTGAGCCTGCTGCTGCATGTGGATTGGCTGTTCCTCCATGGGGGGATGTATAATCCTGAGCATGAACGGCTGAGGCAGCGAAAAGCGCGCTGATGAATAATAGTTTTTTCATGATTCTTGATTTTTAGTGGTGCCAAATTAGTTGCAAATTATTTATAGAGAAAACTGAATTTTTCTATATTTGACATAGATAAAATCTATACAAGTGAATATACAGCAATTAGAATACATATTGGCCGTTGACCAATTTAAAAGCTTTTCCAAAGCTGCGGATTATTGTCACGTGACTCAGGCCACTTTGAGTGCGATGGTGAAAAAACTTGAAGAGCAGTTGGATATTGTGATTTTTGATCGCAAGGCTAATCCGATAGCGACGACAGAAAATGGTCAGATGATCTTGAATCAGGCACAGCAGGTTGTTGCGCATGCGAATGCCCTTTTATCATCGTCGAAATCAATTAATCAAAAAATGGAGGGCCGGGTTAAATTGGGTATTATTCCTACCATAGCCAGTTCAATGCTACCATTAATCATGAAATACTTGGTGGAAAAATATCCACTATTGTATTTGGAAATACATGAAGTGACAACCAATCAATTAGTTAAAGATTTACGCGAGGGAAAATTGGATGTGGGTATTTTAAGTACACCCATTGCTGCCACGGACCTTGAATCGGAGCTTCTATATGTTGAAAAATTATGTTTATATGGCTATTTACCGAAGGGAAAGCGGTCGATTTCAAAGACTGATTTGACCAATCAAAAGATTTTTCTATTACAAGAAGGGCATTGCCTTCGTGATCAAATCATTCAGTTATGCGACTTGAAAAAACATAAATCACTTCCAGCAAATTTATCAGTGGAATCGAACACATTTGATACCTTACTGAATGTCGTTGATGCCTTTCAGGGCATGACCTTGTTGCCCTCTCTCTATATAGGGCAATTAAGTGAAGTGCGCCAACAACAATTGTTGGGTTTATCGGATGGTAGCTTAAGTCGGGAAGTGAGTATTTGTTATCATCGACCCTATGCCAAATGGAATATAATTAAACGTCTTCAGGCTGAAATCATCGAAATTGTTCAAGGGCATTTAAATTAATTACTTGTTTATATGATTTTTCATAATAACTTTGCAGCACAAAGTACTTTTTATTATGAAAAAACACGAAGAACAATTGGCCGCCATTCAAGAGATGCGGAATATGATGGATCAGGCGACGCGCTTTAAATCCATTAGTGGTATATCGGGAATGTTGGCTGGAATATTAGCCATCGTTTGTGTGGCGATTGTTTGTTATCTAGCGAATACGAATCCTGTTCAAGCGGGAGCATTGGAAACAATCTTGGATTCCGCGAACGAAGGGATGGTACTGATTGCTTTTGGTATACTCTTTATTCTGGCTGTGAGTATTGGGATTGTGCTTGCCTTGCGGAATGCCCGGGCTCGTGGCACATCTGCTTCGGACAATGCCGCTAAGCGCCTGATGTTTCATTTGGCTATTCCGGTTTTGGTAGGAGGCATTTTTTCCGTTCTTTTATTTCGGATGGGATATCCTTTGCTTGTCGCCCCGGTTACCCTACTTTTTTATGGCATGGGCCTTTTACAAGCGAGTAAATTTACCTTGGATGCGGTCCGGACGGTTGGTCTAATCCAACTCGCTTTGGGTCTTTTGGCTACGGCATTTTTGGCCTATGGCTTGTTGATCTGGACCTTGGGCTTTGGCTTGGTACATATCCTATATGGTTTCATCATTTATGTCAAATACGAACGTGCATAATTTCCTCGACGAACTAAATAAAGCTTTTGAGAGTCGTGTCCGATTGGGCATGATGTCGTTGCTTGTCGTGCAGGAGGAAATGGATTTTGCACGGCTAAAAGAATCCTTGCAACTCAGTGACGGGAATCTTGCAAGCCACATGCAAGCCTTGGAAAAACTGGGTTATGTGGAGGTGCGTAAACAATTTGTAGGTCGAAAGCCCAATACGCAATATGCAGCGACCCACTTAGGTAGAAGCGCATTTTCTGCACATTTAATTTCCTTAGAAAAACTCATCAAACAAATGCAATCTTAACATGAAAAATCAGATTAAAGAAAATTTGAATCAGGCGGCCAAATTGGAACAATTATACCGCTCAAACCCCGCAGCATTTAAGCGGGCATTTACCGAAGTTTACCCTGAAATACAGTCGGAGCTAAGCGCCCAAATCTGGATTGAACGCTTAAGAACTCAACCCGATGAAATCACTTGGGGGTCTTCAAAAGATTGGACTTTTGTGGGCGTTTTTGCGCTTTTAGCAGCATTTTTTATGCAATTGCCGGACTTGTTTTCAATTTCGCACGACTACTTTTTCCCTCGGAATATCGCGTTCATCGTGATGCCTGGTCTTGCGGGTTATTTCGCATTCAAACAGGGTTTGACCTGGCAAAATGCCATTTTCCCCATCGGGGTATTTATCGTTTCGCTAGTTTTTGTGAACTTTCTGCCTGATACCGCCACGAGTGACACCCTCCTATTAACGTGTTTGCATTTACCATTGTTGCTTTGGTTGATGGTTGGCCATTTGTTCAGTGGAGCCCAAGTATCCGCGACCGCAAAGCGCATCGATTTCTTACGTTTTCATGGGGATTTGTTGGTCATGTGCGCTGTAATCATGTTGGCCGGAGGCTTGTTCACCGCTCTGACGATTAATTTATTTATGCTAATTGAAATCAAAATTGAGGATTTTTATTTCAAGTATTTGGTCCTTTCTGCCTTGCCTTCCGTGCCATTGTTGGCGACTTTATTAGTCCAACAAAACCCGATGTTGGTCAGCAAAATATCCCCAGTCGTTGCTCGTATTTTTACGCCATTGGTCGCGGTGATGTTACTGATCTTTTTGGCAGCGTTTATTTACAGTGGGAAAGATCCTTATAATGACCGGGATTTCTTGTTGATTTTTAATGGTATTCTATTGGGAGTCATGGCCTTGTTGGTATTCTCCGTAGGGGAGGCAACGAAGGAGTCGGCCTCGCGTTTCCAAGTCGTATTTTTGGTTGTACTTGCGTTTTTAGCCATCTTAAATAATGGCATTGCGCTTTCTGCAATAGGTTTTCGTTTAGTAGAATTGGGCATTACGCCAAACCGCCTGGCAGTATTAGGAAGTAATGTGTTGGTTATGTTGAATTTGCTTGCTGTGACTCGAGAATTAATGGGCTTGCTTCGGGGAAATAAAAATTTGCAAGATGTGGAGGCAGGCATGACCCGTTTTCTACCTGTTTATGCACTATGGGCAGCTATTGTGAGTTTTGTATTTCCTTTTGTTTTTATGTTTCGCTAGGCAACATCGATTATCAGTTTCTTGGGGTCATTTCACCCGTAAAAACCCTACCTTTGGCAATCCTCCAAGGTTTGCCAAAGGTAAGGGGAATTGGGACGTCAATGGTTAGGGGCAAATACCCCATAAAACGGATTGGAATCTTGTAGCTTTCTGTGTAAACTTACAAGATTCTAAACCTAACATGAAAAAAATACTCGTTTTGGCGCTCATCGCCACCTCGCTTTCGGCCCAAGTGCCTGCGGGAAAAAAAGTCATCAGTTCCCTGTATATCTACGATTTGGCATCTGGGAAATCCAAGAAAATTCTGGAAGAAAAACGGCATTTCGAGGCGCCCAATTGGTCCCGCGATGGCAAGTTTCTATTGATCAATGCCTACGGAAAATTAGAGAAGGTCAGCCCCAAGGGGGAGAAATTAGGCGAGCTTAATACCGGAACGGTACAGAAGGCTAATAATGATCACGGCTATAGTTTTGATGGAAAAACCCTGTTTATTTCGAGTGGCAAACCGGAAATCAAAGGAGGATCCTCCTTCATTTATAAGGTTGCAGCAGACGGGGGGGAACCTGTACAATTGACTCCTTTGACTCCGTCCTATTGGCATGGAGTCTCTCCAGATGCTAAAACGATGGTCTATTGTGCTGCACGAAATGGCAATTTTGATATTTATGCAATGTCTACAGATGGCGGGGAAGAAATCCGCTTGACCACAAATGAAAGCCTAGATGATGGCCCCGAATATTCGCCTGATGGGAAATTCATTTACATCAATTCTTACCGGACTGGCATGATGCAGATTTGGCGCATGAGGGCGGATGGTTCGGAACCAGAGCAGATGACATTTGATAACTATTCTAATTGGTTTGCGCACATTGCTCCAAATAATCAAGTGGCCACGATTATTACCTATTTGGAAGATCAGGTGCAGGCACATCCGTTTGGCCGTCAAATCAAATTACGTTTATTGGATTTAAAAACGAAGCAGGTTCGGGATTTGACGGAGGCGTTTTATGGGGGACAGGGGACAATTAATGTGCCTTCTTGGAGTCCAGATGGGAAAAAGTTTGCCTATGTGCGTTATGCATTAGAAGATTTGTAAATTTATCAACGAAAAATAAACCTTATATGAAAAATAACAGTTCCGCATCGCGCAGAAGATTTCTGCAGCAAATTGGTGCAACAAGTATGGTGGCCGCTGCGGCTCCTCTACAGTCATTCGCCGCTCAGCAAAAAGCAGAGGAGCGCATTTTATTATATGAAAAACCGATTTCCGTTGGCGATAAAATTCGTTTAGGCGTTATTGGTTTTGGTGTGCAGGGGCACTTCGATTTGGCCTCTGCCTTGAAAGTTCCAGGTGTAGAATTAGCCGGAATTTGTGATCTCTATACGGGTCGGATTGAAAATGCCAAAGAACTTTATGGCAAAGATTTATACACGACGCGTAATTACAAGGAATTATTAGATCGTTCCGATATCGATGCGGTGATCATTGCAACACACGATGTGTGGCATGCTCGGATTACCATCGACGCGCTCGCGAAAGGCAAGCACGTGTACGTGGAAAAGCCGATGGTTTACAAGATTGACGAAGGTCATCGTGTGATTCAAGCACAGAAAAAATACAATAAAGTTTTACAGGTGGGCTCCCAACGGGTAAGTAGCATTGGTTTGGCGAAGGCCAAAGAGATGTTGGCCAACGGGGAAATCGGAAAGCTCAACATGGTCAATGCCGTGTATGATCGCCAAAGCTCGATCGGGGCATGGGAATATACCATTCCAAAAGACGCAGATGCATCCACTTGCGACTGGAATCGCTTCATCGAGGCGACAGCCAAAATGGAATTTGATGCCAAGAAATTTTTCTGGTGGCGTGCCTTTAAGGAAGTGGGAACCGGTGTAGCCGGTGATTTATTCATTCACTTATTGAGCGGCACGCATTTCATGACGAATTCAAATGGACCTGAAACCATCTTTTCTACCGGCCAATTCAGTCACTGGAATGACGGTCGGAACTTGCCAGATGTCATGTCAGGTGTCATGCAATATGCGAATACACCGGAACATCCAGCATTCCAATTGACCTTACAAGTAAACTTTGTTTCGGGTACAGGCGGTCAGGAAGTCATTCGTTTAATCGGTTCGGAAGGAGTGATGGATGTGAAGGGTAATACGATTTCCGTGAAGCATAGCATCATGCCGGAAGCTCCGGGATTTGGAGGATATGATTCGGTATTCACCTTCTCGAAGCGCATGCAAGATGAGATGACGCAGGAATACAATGCCAAATGGTCCGAGGCACAACGCAAGCGTCCGATTAAAGAGGATGTGATTTTCAAAGCTCCTGCGGGTTACGATGAGCACGTAGATCACTTCACCAATTTCTTTGATGCGATTCGCACGGGCAAACAAGTGGTGGAGGATGCAACCTTTGGATTTAGAGCGGCAGCGCCGGCTCTGGCTTGTAATGAGAGTTATTTCAGCAAGAAGATCATCCAATGGGATCCAACGAATATGAAATTAAAGTAAGTGAAAGGGCGCCTAAAAGGCGCCTTTTTTGTTTATTTGCGTTTGTTAGTTAATAAAATGCGTACGTATGTTACTGAATCTGATCGAGATGTCCTGGAGCGAGATGATTTCGTTATTTAATTTTGTCTCCATTGTGCTTGGTGTCTTGGCATTGAGTGATTTTATGATTCGCTTTAAGCGCCCAAGGCATTTTAAGATTTCGTTCACCTTGTTTCTATTTGCCATTTTGTTGCTGGACATATTATTGTGGGTTGAAGTATCATTTCAAGAGTTAGTTGCGTGGTCTCCTTTAATCAATTTTGGTATTTGGGTAACGGGATTGTTTACCTTATCTATTTTAACCGTAGGGAGAATTTCAACCTGGGTTTGGTGGACAAGTGGCCTTATCTTTTTTTTAAATTGCTACAATTATTTCATGCTTTCCGATTTGGAAGCGCCAGGACTAGACCGCAGTGAAATCTTCTCATTACGTGTTCATGATTCATTTTCTTGGGTGCAGCTCGCTCGATATGCCCAACGGATCATATTACTTATTTCGATCATCAAATTATATCGGGTTGTTATCGCCATAGATGCGGAACGAAATTTATATTGGACTCGACTGAAACGATGGATAGGACTATTCATTGGGCTGGTTTTGGTTGTTATTTTTTTTAATAATATCGTATCCATCTGGGTTTATCAGACACCTTATTTCTATGAATTTAGTTTGTGTCTATATGCCTTTTTTTGTTTGTCGACCTTTTTGTTGGTGATTTACCGACCAGCGTTTTTGAATAATCACAATGTGAGTACTTTGGATTTTAAACGCTATATGCGAAGCGAAGATTTATTGTTAACTGATCAAAATTTTTTCGTTCCTTTTTTTCAAGATATGTATTATTTGAATTCAGGAGCGACGATTGAACATTTTTGCAAGCAAAATGGTATTCAGGAATTTGATCAATTGAACGAACAAATTATCCAACGATACCAGATGAGTTTTAGCCAGTTAATCAATCAAAAGCGGATCGAATATTTTGTGTCACTTGCCAAAAATCCAAAGTATTCGCATTATTCAATCGAAGCTTTGGCCAAGGAATCAGGCTTCAACTCTCGTACGGCATTATATAAGCCATTTAAGAAGTTTCATGGCGGCACCCCGATCGATCTGATCAATTCTTTAAGCCATTGATTACCAGTTGTTGCTAAAATTTAGACAGTATATTTACAGAATCGACAACTCATGATTGCCTTCCGAATTCGCCTTGCATAATTTTGAGCTAAACATTTAACTCAATAAAATTCATTATGCTTAAAATTAACCTAATTGCATGTTTTGTCTGTACAATGTTGTTCATGGCTTGTACAAAAGATGGCGGAGGTACTGCACCTCCTTGTGCTGTTAAAACAATTACCTTGAAAGTTGAGTCTCCTTCTAAAATTAACTTAGCCTGGGGTGGGGAAGAATGTTCTAACGAAGAAGTGATGGATAGCGAAAGTGGAGGAGTATATATTTTTCGGAAATCAGCAACTGATTTAGATTTTAAAGAAATCATAAATTTGCCAGCTACTAACACGAGCTACACTGACAGTTTACTAAGTCCCAATACCCAATATACTTACAAAATACAGCGTTGGACTTTTTTCGGTAAATCAACACCCAAAACAGCTTCTGCCACAACGAGTGCCCTTCCTCTTCCAAGTTCCCCTGGAGCGGTAGTAACCGGAGGATACACGTCAACTTCCATTACGGTAAGTTGGCTTAACAATGCGGCGAGTTCGGCAGCTATCCCGGTCGTAGGCACCAAGGTGTTTCGGAAAACGGGCGCAGAAACTACGTATACACAGATTGCTGCTTTGAGCGATACTGCACATTTTTATGTGGATAAGGGATTGAAGCCAGACACCGAATATACCTATCAAGTGTATCGTTACAACAATAATGGAAATGGTCCAGTGGGAACTTCGGAGACCGTTCGGACGAATAAACAGGCCGCTTACGCTGAAGTAACCATCAGTGGCAAGACTTGGATGTTGAACAATTTGGATGTAACGACTTATCGAAATGGGGATGTGATTCCTGAAATTAAAACGCTAGCTGCCTGGAATGCGGCAACCACAGGCGCATGGTGTTACTATAATTTTGTGTCAAATACAGGCACATCCGTTTGGGGGAAATTATATAATAAGTTCGCGGTGGATGATCCTCGTGGATTGGCTCCAGTAGGTTGGCACATCCCAACTAAAATGGAATGGATGGAAACGATAACAGCTGCAGGTCCAGGAGGGGCGGGCAAGCTCAAGACTCCGAATGTTTGGCAATCACCTTTAGCTTCAAGCAATTCCTTAGGCTTTACAGCTTATCCGGCTGGAGGGATTATCCGTGGGCAATTTGACATTTCAAATAGCAATAAGGAGTCTTATTTTTGGACAAAAGCACCTGCGAGTGGCGAAGATCGTTATTATATTTATTTTTATGCAGAATCGACTGATGTAGCAGTTTATCCAGATGTTTTAGCTGGTGGATTGCACGGTTTCTCCGTACGCTGCCGGAAGGATTTATAATATTAGTTTTAATTTACTAAGGGCCCCGGAAACGGTGCCCTTTTTTTATGGCGTATAATCCAATGGCAATAATTCAGCCATGCCTATGCGTCCCATGTCCCCCCGCATTTCCAACGAGAACGGGTCCATCAAATTTCCCCCATTACTAAGTAAGACAAGTCCTTTGGGAATTAAAATCGTGTAGGGATAGGGCGCGTCCGGAAAAACCGGACGGAGCACGCGTCTTTGATTGTAGACTAATTCAATGGCATTTTGGGTGTCTAAGCTATACAAATCGGTATCCCGATAGGGTTTTATCAGCTCATTTGCCTGAAAGGGGAAATGTCGGTTGGTGGAAATATCGAAAAATAATCCCTTTCTACCGGCTGAGGTATTCTGAGCGCCTGGTTTGAGTAAATAGGCATTGAAACCTTCATTCTCGAGAGAATTCTCTATTAGGGCTTTTAAGAAGTGAGATAGCGAGCCCAAATAGGCTTCTTTTCGATTTGCGTCCCAGAACTTTTGCTGCTTTGGAGTAGAGGCCAGACGTATTTCATAGCGGGCCAAACCACGAAAGGAGGTTAAATCTCGTGTCTTTTCAAGCCGGTCCAGCGTATACGTAATCTTGTATCCCAAACGTTGATTCTCTATAATCAAAGGAGCGGAGGCAGTAGCAATTAATCGGTCTTCATCTTCCTCGAAATTGACCACCTCTTTATTCAAAATTTGAACCTCTTTCTTGTTGTAACTGTCTCCTAAAAATGCTTTCTCAAATGTTCGAATTTGTTTCTCCCAAGTCTTATCTCGTGTGGAACTGACACGAACTTCATCAAGCGTTAAATTATCCTCCTCAAGCGAGATGTTGAGCGATTTGGACTCCTTTAATAATTCAACAAGCTGAATCTTGGATTTATAACCTACGAAAGACGCAACCAAACGATAACGTCCCAAGGGGATGCGATTCAACTGGTAATTTCCAAGCGAGTCCGCTTGTGTTCCAAGGGTCGATCCTTCCAAATAAACACTTGCCCCAGGAATTCCCATCCCTGTTTTTTGGTCTTTCACGCTTCCCGAGATCCGAAATTTTTCTTGGGAAAATGCCACGAAGGATAACAGAATTAAGAGTAGCGTTCTCATTGTCCTCTTTTTGCTCTTAGGGCGGGCAAACCAACACCAGCCGCATCAAAACCGCCATCTACAGCGATCATTTGACCCGTGACATAACCCGCTTTTTCTGAGCAAAGGAAATAAACCGTTTCAGCAATATCATTCACTGTCGCAGAGCGATTCAAAGGAATTCCATTGTAATAGGCCGTGATGATTTCAGGAGAATGAACCGCCGCGGCTAATTGTGTTTTGACCGGGCCTGGCGATACACAATTTACCCGAATTCCATAATCGCCTAATTCAACGGCAAATTGTTTCGTTAAATGAACCACCGCCGCTTTGGAAGTTCCATAGGCCACGCGTAAGGTGCTTGCTCGAACTGCTGATATTGAACCGATGTTTACGATGGCTCCCCTGCTTTCTTTTAGGGCTGGAATGGCCGCTTGTGTACAGAGAAAGACGCCATCTAAATTGGTGGACATGATTTTACGCCAACAAGCATAATCGGTCTCTTCGAGGGCTTTAAATTCCGCTACGCCAGCATTATTGACCAATGCATCAATTCGACCAAAGGTTTTCAAAACGGTGTTTATCATGTTTTCAACATCGCTAGGTGAAGAGATATCGCAAGCAATCGAAATGGAATTTTCAATAGTTGCGGAGGCTTTTGAAACCTCGCTTTCGTCTTTGTCGACAAGTGCAACGCGAAATCCATGATGATGGAAGATTTGAGAAGTGGCTAAACCAATGCCGCGTGCGGCACCGGTAACAATCGCAACTTGATGGCCTGAATTCATAGTAAATAGCTAATTTATTAAAGTTAGCGGATGTGGGTGGAGCCAACTAATTTATTTTACTTATTTTTAGCCAATACTAAACCCTCAACCATGAAACAAATTTTCTGTCAAGCCTGTTTGGGCTTAGGCGTTTTGGCCGCGTTCGCTGCTGCCATTTGTTTTGCCTTTGGAATTTCAGGTGCTACGATTTGCCTCATGGGAAGTTTTACGTTACTCGCATTAGCTTTCCAGGGACACCCCATGTTAAAAGGTTTTTCCTATACCTTGTTCATTTTCGCAGCATCAACTTATGCATTAGCTTATCCTGAAAATTTGGTCGCATACCATGGATTTCCATTGAAAAAATTAGTGACTCCGCTTTTAGTACTCACTATGTTTGGCATGGGAATTCACATGAACTTGAAGCGTTTTATAGAAATTGTCCAATCGCCCAAACCCATCTTAGCTGGTATCTTTTGTCATTATTTGATCATGCCGGGTATCGGGATGGCACTTGCTTTATCGACCGACCTGCCTCCAGAAATTGCAGCTGGTATAATCCTAGTCGGTTGCTCACCTAGCGGTGTGGCATCGAATGTTATGGCCTTTATCTCGGGAGGAAACCTAGCTTTGTCGGTAACGGTAACGGCGATTTCGACATTATTAGCCCCTTTAGTAACGCCTTTATTGATGAAGCTTTTGGCGAATCAATTGGTCCCGATCAATTTCTGGGATATGTTCTGGCATATCATGGAGATTGTCATTTTCCCCGTGTTGGCAGGTTTAGTGTATAATCAATATGCCTATGGGAGGCGCAAATGGTTAGATGAATTATTGCCCATTTTGTCGATGGCTTCCATCATTTTTATTGTGGCTTTGACGGTTTCAGCAGGTCATGATACCTTGCTGTCGATTGGTTGGTTATTAATTTTAATCGTGTTGGTGCACAATTTATTGGGTTACTTTTTCGGTTATCGCATCAGCAAATGGATGGGAATCAATGAACAAGATTCGCGAACGATTGCCTTTGAGGTGGGCTTGCAAAATGCGGGATTAGCATCTGGCATTGCCTCTAAAATGGGATTGATGGCAACGATGGGTTTGGTTCCCGGAATCTTTGGTTCTATGCAAAATATTACCGCTTCGATTTTGGCGAATTGGTGGGGGAGAAAGAAATAGATATTAAATGTATTTTTGACTGATGAATTTCTCTTTTGAAAAATTTCTGGAAATATTAAACGCAGTAGGGGTTCGTTACTTCATCATCGCGGGAGTCATGTTTGCCCTTTTTTACAAATTCCTATGTCCTGGCATAGGGAAGTATAAAATCCAATCGGCCTTTCCTTCACAAAAAGACTACATCCGCGAAATCAGTTATTCTTTTTTGAGTATGGTCATCTTTGCTTTAATTGTAACCGCGATTGTATTTAACCCAGCAATCCGGCCACATACGACGATTTATAAAGAAATATCCGTATTCGGATGGATGTATTATTTTTTAGCTTTCCCGATAATGTTGGTTTTCCATGACACGTATTTTTATTGGATCCATCGTTTGATGCATCTCCCACTGCTTTTTAAATGGGTACATTTGATTCACCACAAATCGACGAATCCATCGCCTTGGGCAGCTTATGCTTTTCATCCCATAGAGGCCATTATGGAAAACGGCATCATTGTGATTTTTTTCTTTACGATACCCATGCATGTGACGCATGTGCCACTCTTTTTCTTTTTTTCCATTGTGTATAATATCTATGGCCATTTGGGCTGGGAGCTATACCCCAAAGGATTTAATCTAACACGCATCGGTCGGTGGGTAAACACATCCGTGGCCCATAACCAGCATCACAAATATTTCAAAGGAAATTATGGTCTGTATTTATTGTTTTGGGATCGTGTGATGGGTACGATGCGAAGCGATTATGATGAAGCTTTCGATCAGGTCAAAAGCCGTAAAATTTAATTTTCGTACAAGACCCCAGCACTTGCCTGCAACGCAAAGGTAGTCTTCTGTAAGTAGGCTTTCAGGTCGGCTAATTTTTCGGCAGCTTCGAGGGATTTCATCTCCCGACTATTGATTAAGAACAGCGATGATTCTCCGTTTTCGAATCGCATTTCTTCTGCTTTGACCAATGATTGGTAATTCGTATAGGCAGATTCTTGCGTCCGAATCTGTTTTTGTAAGGCCTCAAATTGCTTGAAGTAATTGCGCACCTTGATCTCTACTTGAACCTGCTTTTGATTCAAATTCAATTGCTCCGTTTCTAGTTTTAATTTGGCCGCTTGATAGGCTCCTCTTCCTTCCGAAAGGCGAAGGGGTAGTTCAAACTTGATCCCGTATTTATAATTATTCTCCAGAAATGAAGCGCCATAAAGCGAGGGTCCACCCTTTGATAAATGATTGTAACTGAGGTCGAGTTTAGGAAGCAAACTTTGGAATTTTAACTGCTTTTCTATGCCTAATACAGCTAATTTGTTCCGATAATTATTGATTTCCGGATGATTTTGCAAAGCCTTATCTAACAAGCTTGTTAAGTTGAGATCAGCATTTGCGAGTAAGCGTATTTCCTCGTTGGCCGCCGGAACAACATCTTCTGCTAGTTCAATTGGGCTATTGTCTGCGTTCCATAAAAAGGCAGAAAGACTCATGCGGGCATTGGCAAATTCCATTGCCTTTGCGGTTAACATATTCTCAAATGTTTGCTTTTGCGTTAAGGCCTCCAGCGTATCCACCGCAGGTCTATCCCCAAATTCCACACTCTTACGCACGAAATCTAGGCGCTTCGTCGCGTTTAGATAATTGGCTTGGACAAGTTGTAATACTTGGTAGCTTCTAACCCAAGTGATGTAGCTTTCTATGGCGTTCTGCAACAAGTTGTTTAACTCCGTGCGTTGATCTTGAATCGCCATTTTTTGCATGATTTTGGCTTGCTGAAGCGCGGCTCTTCGCTTGTCCATAACAAGGTTTTTCGCTAGTGGAATCTGAATGCCTAGGTAGCTCGTTTGTCCCTGTGTTTGACTAGGGTCCAAGCGATTGCCTTGAATATTTTCGACGCCTGCATTCAATTCTATTCCATACCAAGTGGGGATGGATATTGCCGGGGAATGGTAATCGATATAGTTTTTCCCATCGAGGGTTTTTTGCGTGCTATAATGTTGTAATACGGGGTCAAATGCACCACGAGAAATCAACAATTGCGCATTGGATTTTTTGATTTCGATAGCCGTTTGCTTCACGATAGGATGGTATTTTTGAACAATTTGCCAAAACTCTGATGAGCTCAACGTTTTTTGTTGGCCTAAACTAACAAAACATATACCTAAAAAAAGTAGCACCTTATTTTTCATTCTTTTTCTTTTTATCCTTCTTTCCCGCATAATAATCAGCAGGAAAACCATTGATGTTCCGCCATAATTCATACCAAAGTGGTACATCGTTTAATAAGGCAATGCCTTGTACTCCTGCTCCAATTCGAAGTCTTTGGGGCCATTTTTTAATTGAAGCATTTTCGGTAACTATTACGCGGAAAAGGCCCTCCTCGTTGATTGTATTTTCAACGGTTAATACGTTACCGGCAAAGGTTCCGTAGGATTGATTAGGCCAGCCGCCGGCAAAGACAATTGCCGGGTAGCCATCAAAAATTAGTCGGACTGCTTGCCCCGATTCGATAAGTGGCAGATCTACGGGGCGGACAAATATTTCAACGGCAACATGGTTATTGTTTGGTACAATGGTCAAAAGATCCTCTCCTTCTTTGATGATTTCACCAATCCCCGCTTTTTGAGCTTGTATTATTTGACCCGCTTGCGGTGCGATGATGTAATACATACCATTCCGAAGGGTATAATTAGTCACCAGATTTTCGAGTTTGGCGATCTCTCCTCGATTGGTTTCCACTTGACTTAATCCTTGAAAACGGTCTCCCTCTGCCTTATTTATTTTTTCACGGTATTCTTGGTCAACTCCTTTCAGCTCAATCTGAGTATTTGCAATTTCTTGCTGTGTCTGATTTACTTTATTTTCTGCAACCGTTTTTTTCGCTAAAGCATGTTGCATAGATATGTTTCGTTGTTGGAATTGTGTTTGTGAAATAAGCCCTTCCTGAAACATTTTTTGGTTTCGTTCGAATTGGTCTTTGGTCAAAGAATAATCATTTTGACTCGCCACGAATTCAGCATTTTCTCCCGCCAACTTTTGTTGGAGTTGCTTAATCTTATTTTTTAGTTGTTCTTGTTTAAAAGTCTTTGCATTGCGGAGGTTGTTCATTTGCGCATCAGTTGCTATGACTTTTTGTCCATAGTAACGCATGGATTCTTTTTTTGCATTAAGTTGTTCTTCTGTCCGGGCAACGAGGTTAGGGTCGAGGTATTCTCCTTTGATTTCCGTGATTTTAGCTAGTGTATCCCCAGCTTGTACGGCATCACCTTCTTTTACCCACCATTGGCTAATTTTCCCTGCGATAGGGCTGTAGATTTTTTGAGGTTTTTGTTCTTGGTACAGGCTTGTCACATGTCCTTTACTACGGATGTTTTGTGTCCATGGCAAGAAGATGAGCGCAAAAGTAATAAGCAATAAAGAAATGAGCCAAGGTTTTACTGCCGTGCTTTTGCCTTCTTTATAGATGTAGTCAAATGCATTAAATTTTTCCATGGCGCATGTTGATTTGTTGGTCCGTCAATTGATTAAAAGCGGGGTCACTTGACACTACGATAACACTGGTGTCGGCAGGTTGATTTAACAGGTATTTTTTTATTTTTTCAGCCGTAGGGACATCAAGTCCGGACCAAGGCTCTTCTAATAACAGAAGCTTTTTGTTTCCACAAAGGGCCCGTAATAAGAGAATTTTGCGAATGATGGTCTGCGGAGTTTTCTTTCCGATGGGTTCGATAATTGTGTCAAACCCTTCTGGGAAGTGATGTAATAAATCATCAAATCCAAGCTCATTCGCCTTGTTTAGGATAAATGCGGGGGTAATTTCTTTTTGGCCAAGGCTGATATTTTCCCAAAGGCTTCCACCAAATATTTCTTGTCCATGCAGCAAAACCCCTGTGTGTTTTCGTAAACTCTGAAGATTGTAGTTTTGAATCGGGAAATGGTTGATTTGAAAGCTCCCTTGAAAGTCCTGGTAATTGCCCGTTAAGATTCGTAGGAGCATGGACTTGCCAGCACCTTCAGGCCCAGAGATGCTTACTTTCTGGCCAGGCAATATTCGTAATGAGATGGCATCAAGTACATTTTTGTCTTTGTTAAACGAAAAACTAAAATCCCTCATTTGTATGTCGAGCCCTTTTTGAATGTCCAGTTCGAGCTTACCTGAATGTTCGATGGGACTTTCCGTCACACTTGCAATTTTTTCTAAACCCGTAATGACATCGTATGCACTATCTAAACTGATAATCAGTTTTTCTACGGCATTGATGACCATTAAAATAACGATTTCTGCGGCGATAAATTCCCCGATGTTAAGTTGCTGCTGAACGAGTAAATACGTTCCAAGTGTTAGCATCAGAATGGTTAAGCTAACCTTGAAAAAGATGAGTGATTTGTATTGAAAAAGGAGAACGTCAAAATGTTGCGTCCGCGCATGTAGGTACCCGCGTGTATGGGTATTTGTTTTGTCAAAATTCAGATTTGATCCTTGACTGAATTTGAAAGATTTTAGGGTCCGGGCCATTTCATTGAAAAAGCCAACAACCTCATATTTGTAATTAGATTCTTCTATGCTTGTACTAATTCCTTTTTTGCTCGTATAAGTCAAAATGGTTCCCATTAGGACAAATAATAGCACTCCTAATAGGATGAATAATGGATGATAAAGCGCAAGTAATAATATCCCAAATAGGATTTGCACGGTGGCAATAGGTATGTCAAGCAGCAATTTGGCAAAACCCTTTTGAATGGTTACTGTATCAAAAAAGCGGTTCACTTTTTCAGGAATGAAGTAATGATCCATTTGTTTTAAATCAAATTTTGGGATTGTCTCTGCAAAGGAATAAGCGTAGTTTGTAAATATTCGCTGTTGAATGGTCTCAATAATTTTCATTTGATTGATTTGGAGAAGTCCCACCAAAAAGACACCGAGCACAACTAGAAAAATGAGCACATAAATAGAGCTGACCATCGTTGCACCCATTACTAAGCCGATAATGGTTTGTACTCCTAGTGGCAAGCTTAAATTAATTAATCCGCTCAGCATGGAAAAAAGGTATATGGAAATAACCTCTTTTTTATGCAGATTAACCAATCGGGCAATTCGCGATAAAGGATTTGATTGTGTCATGTTTATGCATTTGTGTTGCAAAATTAATAATACTTTTTAAATTAATAGTAATGCTATTGTAAATAAAATTAAAATATATTTTGCGATAGTATTTATATAGTCTATTTTTGTCGGGTTAAATGTAAATTACGATGGATTATTCATTAAGTTTTAAGGTCAATCAACATATATATGTACGGGATCCGGAGGGAACGGAATTAGGGAAGCAAATCGTTAAGCAAGCGATTGAACTAATTTATGAGATAGGATTTGAGCATTTTACTTTTAAAAAACTTGCTTTGGAGATGAATACGACGGAGGCGTCGATCTATCGTTATTTTACGAATAAGCATCGTTTATTACTTTATATTTTGAATTGGTATTGGTCCTACATGGAATATTTGGTTGTTGTTCAACTCGAACCGATACAAGATATGCGCGCGAAGTTGGAACGTGTTGTTGAATTATTTACCCGAGAATTGCCGGAACGAATAGGGCAGTCTGACTATAATAAGAACATCTTACATCAAATCGTTATCGCGGAAAGCAGTAAGGTTTATTTGGTAAAAGAGGTGAAGGAAATCAATGCGAACGAGGTCTTCAAACCCTATAAAGATTTGTGCACACGAATTTCGGATTTGATTAAGACGTATCAGCCAAGTTATGCATTTCCGCATTCCTTAAGTTCGACGATAATTGAGTCTGCACATTCGCAGCTTTTTTTCAGTAACTATCTGCCCAAATTGACAGATGTTCAAGATCTTCCTAAAGCCTCTTTTGTGGAACAATACTTGAAAGATTTGCTATTTAAGGTTTTAGCTAGCTAACAAAAAAACGACCCATTCGGGCCGTTTTTCAATCTTATTTAGAAGTTATTTATTGCATTTGTTGCATATCCACATTGCTATTGTTATTGCGTTTCATTTGACTCATATCAAACTTGCCGAAACGTACGGATAGCGTCAAGCGAACTTGTTGGGGATTTGAAATTCGATAACTTGTTTGCGTAAAACCATCCCCAATGGATACGCGAGTATTTCCACGTGTCTTGAGGATATCATTGAATGCTAAGGTTAACGAAGCCATGTCGTTTTTCAAGAATGATTTTTTGATAGCAAGATCGATGCCATAATAAGGTTCTACATAGCCTTGTGATGAACTTTGCGCCTGCATACCTGGAGGGCCCATTTGTCCTTGATTCTGACTAACTGGCATGTTCGTTTTGCCTTGGTAGTCCCCTGATAATTGAATCACCCATTTATTAGGTAAGACGAAATTGTTGTTGATCTTACCAAATGCCGTCCACATTCCATCAGCTACTGCTCCTGAACTTTCGATATTACTCGTGTTGATTTTCGAGTTATACACGTTCAGGTTGGCCGTGAAATCCCACCAATTGAATAATTTATTCATGTAGGTCGCCTCTGCTCCATAATTAATGCTTGAGTTCGCATTGATAAATGTATTAATCAAGTCTAATTTTCCACTAATTGGATTTATTTCTTGGCTATAATAACGAGTGATTAAATTGTCTGTGTATTTATAGTAACCCGATAATAGCAAGGTTGCAGACCCTTTTGTTTTGCTATACGAAAGCTCGCCTGATGTGGTAAATTCAGGAACCAAATTGGGATTTCCACGCGTAATGTTCAAGCTATCACTGTAATCAACGAATGGGATAATCTGGAAGAAGTTCGGACGATTTACGCGTCTTGTGATACTTAATTGTAATTGATCTGTTTTCGATAAATCCTTCTTCAAGAAGATGGAAGGGAATAAACTTAAGGGGTATTTATTGCTGAATTGTTGTTTGGTGGTTAATAATTCACCGGAATAATTCGAGCTTTCGCCGCGCAATCCTAATTTATAAGAGAATGCACTTGTCTTTCCAGAAACGGACACATAAGCTGCGTACACATTGTTTGTGCTGGCATAGTTGATGGATGCAGAGGTAATCTCCTTGTAAACATCTGAACCTACGGCCTTCATCGAATTCGTGTTTTGGTTTTCTAATTCATTGATTTGAGCGCGCAATCCCATTTCAATGCTTCCCTCATTTTTAAGGGGTTTTACATAATCCGTTTGAAGGGTAATGAATTTGTTTTTACCGTCGCCCACATTCTTTTGAATTTGAGTCCCCGTTACGACATCGTTATTGAGGTAATTGGTTGTGATGACAGATTCCCCTTTATTTGTTCCTCCAAAGAAGTTCATGTCCATTGTTAATTCCTCTCCTGCTTTTGGGAAAGTATGTTTAAAGCCAAACTGAAATCCTTGCGGCTTAAATTCACGTAAGTTTTCTGTATAGCGGTTGCTGAATGACTTAACGCCATTCAGGGAGCTACGAATGTCAACTGTTTCGATGGGTCTAAATTGACCTCCTCCACCAAAAAACGCACCCAACGTGACCGTCGAACGGTTGCTTATTGAGTAGTCGGCAGATAAACGAGGAAACAACATAAAACCTTTCGTTTTATTTTCAGATGTTTGATAGATCGAAGAAGAAATACCACCAATCGTCGCTTGACGATCACTGTATCCATTGGACTCGTTGCGGTCCATGATGTTCATCAGGGTTGCAGTCAAATTCCACTTGTTTTGTTGGAAACTAAAATTGCCCATCAAGTTCGTACCACCCCGACGATTTACACCCGCATTCACCATGCCATTGTAGCCATTCTTTTTGTTTTTCTTCAATACGATGTTGATGATTCCCGCCATACTTCCAGATGCATCGTATTTCGCGGAAGGGTTCGTGATAACCTCTACCTTGTCGATGATATCTGCTGGAATTTGATCCATGGATAAGGTAGTAGGCCGACCGTCTATAAAAAGGGTTGGGTTTGCATTGCGGACTTTTACATTGCCATCGATGTCAACTTGAACAGAAGGAATGTTGCGCATCACGTCGATGGCTGTACCACCTGTTGTAACAAGGTTTTGGCTTACATTAAATGATTTTTTGTCGATATCCATTTCGACCAACGACTTGGTTCCCGTAACAACAACCGCATCCAATTCTTTAGAATCAATGGCTAGTTTAATGTTTCCCAAATCTTTTTCAAAGGCAGCGGCCATTTTGGCCATCATCTCAGGGTCAGGAGCTTGACCCGGTTTCATTCCACCCATAGAAGGCATAGCGAAAGCTACGGGAGCTTCATAATTTGTAAAACCGACAAAAGAGATTTTGATTTTCAACTTCGCGTTGATCGGAATTTCCTTGAAATTGAAATCTCCGTTCAGTTCAGCTTGTTGGGCTTTCACTAAAATATCTTTTGGTTTTTTGGTTGCCGGATCGATTGTCGTTTTCAACAAAACCACGGAAGCAAATTCGACCGGTTTCCCCTGGTCGTCTACTACTTTACCATATACATGGCCCCGATTCATGTCGGGCATTTTGGCTCCTGCTGGAGCTCCTGGAACTTGTGCGAATGCAAAAAATGTGCTAATCGAAACAAGGGTAGTCAAAATGAATTTTTTCATTAGGCGGATTGAATATTATTGTACCTCAAAGATACATTGTGTAATTATTAGTCTATTAATTTTTCTGCTTAGCGGTCGAATGTATAGATGAAAGTGGGAAATGTTGAGGATAGAAGTAAGTCCGGAGTCCGAAGTCTGGAGTCCTTTATAGCCCCAGACTTCAGTCTGGGGTCCCTAGGCTAAAGCCAAGGGTTATAAAACGACCCTTTGGACTCATCCCCTCCGGACTAGCGACTAGCGACTGACGACTGACGACTATCAACTAGTGACTGACGACTTTCCTTCCTACTACAAATAAGATCCCATTCGCAAGCACCGCACATCCCAAAATGATGATGGCCATTGTGAAAGGAGTTCCGTCAAATAAAAGTCCTACCAGTACCGAACAAACAGCACCCCAAGCCATTTGGATCGACCCCATCATCGCTGAAGCTGTTCCAGCCCCCCGATGAAATGGTCTTAAAGCCAATGTGGCCACATTTGGAAAATTAAAACCTTGACATCCCATAATTAGGAATAATAAAAAGATATTAATCTCCATCGTTAAGAGGTCAAATTTGGCCAAAACAGACAAGATTAGCCCCAAACCTAATTGAGTCGGCAAGGTCACGCGCAACACTTGAAGGCTGGTATATTTTTTCAAAACGATGTGGTTTAATTGGCTCGCAGAAATAATACCTGAGGCAACAATGGCGAATAATAAACCGAATTTTGATTCACTAACTTGGTAATAATTCAAGAAAGTCAGGGGGGCGCCACCTACAAATGAAAAGATACTTCCTGCGCCAATCGCACCGGTGAATGCAAAAACCAAATACTCCTTTTCCTTGAATAAGGCCCGGTATGCTTTGGCTATCGTTGTTACTTTAAATGGACCTCGCTTCTCATGGTTGATCTTTTCAGGCAACCATGATTTAATCAAGAAGATGATACTTAATAAGATCCCCGACAAGACAAGAAAGATGGCTTTCCAACTAGCCAATGTCAATAACAAACTTCCCAAAGAGGGAGCCAAAATAGGCGATACGCCTAGAATCAAAATCATTAATGACATGACTTTGGGACGCTCTTTTTCCTCAAATGTTTCCCGAATTATAGCGTTTGGGGCAACCATTCCAACGCTTCCTCCCAGTGCCTGGAATAAACGAAAGATGGTTAATGCTTCCACTGATGGTGCAAAAGCACAAGCAATGGAGCTCAATACATAGATGGAAAGCCCGAAGTACAAAACATTTTTTCGACCGAAATGATCCAATAATGGGCCACTGATTAATTGGCCTAAACAGATTCCAAAAAAGAAACTGGATAAGGTATATCCCATTTGCTCTTGTGAGCAATGTAAAGCGGATGCAATATTCTTGAAAGCGGGCAGGTACATGTCAATCGACAAGGGACCTATTGCCGATAGAATTCCGAGGATCAAAATGATTTTGGTCCTACTTGATGATTGAGTCATTCGAGCGGGTGTTAATGGGCTGCAAAATTACCACCATTTCCCGTGGATTAAAAATAAGGGTCTAGATTAAGGGCGTATCGTTATCTTATCTCGAAATTTTACTATTTCGTCTCTAAATAATTGTAAATCAGGATATTCATTTGTTCTTTCATTTTGTTATTGCAATAACCTATTTAAACCTATGAAACGTATTCTATTTGTCGGCCTGCTCGGCATGGGTCTTTTCGTGGCATTAAGTGCCGCCAAACAATCCCAATCACATGTTGAAATAACATCGGATACCCTTCGCATACCCGAAGGTGTCGATCCCAATGATGAAAACTGGAAGGGCATTGACCTCGCACCCAAAGCGCCCATTCAGCCATTAACCGTTGAGGAAGAAGCCAAACGCTTTCAGCTCCCTCCCGGCTATAAAATTCAACCCATATTAACTGAACCAGCCATTCAACAGCCCGGTGAAATTGTTTTTGACGGAAACGGCCGCATGTATGTCCTCGAGCTTCGATCTTATATGCTTGATGCGGATTCAAAAAATGAACTCGAACCCATCAGTCGCATATCCCGCTGGGAAGATAAAAATAACGACGGTGTTTATGAGACAGGGACAACGTTTGTCGACAAGCTGATTTTCCCGCGTTTCGTGCTACCTTATGGAAAAGATGCTGTTTTGACGATGGAGTCAGACGCGGATAATATCTACAAGTACACAGATACGAATGGGGATGGAAAGGCCGACAAGAAAGAATTGTTTACCACGAAATATGGTCGGTCTGGGAATGTGGAGCACCAACAAGCCTTTTTGTTTTATGGTATGGATAACTGGCTCTACAGCACAGTAAATGCATTCCGAATTCGGGAAACGCCGAACGGAATCATCCGCGAAAAGACGGGAGCAAATCGCGCACAATGGGGTATTTCGCAAGATGATAATGGCAAATTATGGTTCCAAGGGGGCGCTTCCGGCGTACCATCTTATTTCCAATTTCCTATTCAATATGGAAATTTTGACGTGCCAAACGAATTAGCCAAGGGCTTTGAGATTCCTTGGGGGGCTGCGGTTAAAATTGGTGATATGCAAGGCGGTATGGATGAAATTCGCCAGCCGGATGGCTCGTTGAATCGTGTGACCGGCTCTGCTGGAAATGATATTTACCGAGGAGATCGTTTGCCAGCTGCCTTGCGCGGCCAACTCTTTTATGGGGAACCCGTGGCGCGGATCGTCCGACAAATCAATCCCGAGGTGAAAGAAGGGTTGACGACTTTGCATAATGTATTCCAAGATCAAAAATCAGAATTCTTAAAATCAACAGACCCGCTTTTCCGTCCGGTGGACATGGCTACAGCGCCTGATGGGACGATGTACATTGTCGACATGTATCATGGCATTATCCAAGAAGGACAATGGACACCGAAAGGCTCTTATTTGCGCACCAAAATCGACCAATACCGCTTGGATAAAGTTGTGGGATTGGGACGTATTTGGCGAATTACTTACGAAGGAAAAGAACGAGATAAAAAACCTGCTCGAATGTATGAGGAGAAATCGGCGACACTCGTAGGATATTTGAATCACCCGAATGGTTGGTGGCAGGATATGGCCCAACAAGTTTTAGTATTACGCAAAGATAAATCTGTTGTTCCTGCCTTGACGCAGATGGCATTGAAAGGCTCGACGGTGAATGGCCGCATTCACGCCCTTTGGACCTTGGAGGGATTGGGGGCGTTGAAGGCGAAAACGGTTCAAAATTTAGTTGGGGATGCAAATCCTCGCATTCGAATCCAAGCCTTGAAGGTTTCAGAAACCTTGTACAAAGCTGGGGATAAATCGTTTGCAGCGACGTATCAAAAAAGTATGTTGGACGCCGATCCAGAAGTAGCCATGCAGGCAATCTTCTCTGCAAAGTTTGTTAAAGTGCCTGACCTAGAATCTCACGTTAAAGCCAGTTTGCAAAAGCACACCACGGGGGGAGTTAAACTTGTAGGCGAGCAAACCATCACACCTCCAAAACCACGCATGAATGGTCCATTTAATGGAGCGGAATTGAGTAAAGATCAAAAGGAAATTTTGGCACGTGGCGAACTAGTGTTTGCGGAACTTTGCTCCCAATGCCATGGAAATGACGGTATGGGGAAGTCGGCGGGTAACAATAAATTATTAGCACCTGCTTTAGCTGGATCCTTCCGCATTCAGTCGCATCCGGAATATGCAGTCCGTGTATTGTTGCACGGATTAGATGGAGCGGTTGATGGAAAGAATTACGCGGGAGGCATGATGCAACCGATGAAGGAGCAGTCTGACCAATGGATTTCAGACGTTGTTTCCTATATTCGAAATGGGTTGTCTAATGATGCATCATTTGTAACGCCCCAACAAGTTGCAGCGATTCGCGCGAAGACCTCGAAGCAGGCAGCGATGTATAAATATGATGCGTTGATGAAAATGGTTCCGCAGGAATTTTCGGCGGATGCATCTTGGAAATTTAGCGCAAGCAATACGATCTCGACGCGTGTTGGCGGAAATGCCTCACCCCGTAGCGCGACGAATTACGAGGGCTGGTCGACGGGAATTACACAGGCCAAAGACATGTGGTATCAGATTGAATTTCCTCAATTGATTAATCTTTCGGAATTCCATTTTACTTCGAATTCCAACTTCAAGCGACCAGCAAAACCGATGCCAGGAATCGCTCCTACTTTTATTGCGACCTATCCACGCTTGCTACAAATGGAGACGTCGGAAGATGGGGCGAATTGGAAAACGCATGTGGCGAATTGGAAGGGGAAAGAGGGGGATAATGTCATTAGTTTCGATCAGATAAAGACAAAGTTTGTTCGTTTGAAACTAGTCGAAGGCATCATCAAAGAAACGGACGATATCCCATGGTCGATGCGCCAAGTTAAAATTTATGGATTAAAATAAACACCTAATTAAAGATGAAATCAAATCGAAGAAATTTTATTCAGTCCTTGGGACTGGGGGCTGCCTCGCTAAGCGTAGGCAAAGCAATGCCGAGCAAGGGTCAATCTAGTACGGATGATCAAGTCTTGTTCGTGGGGGACAGAATCGCTGTTGCCCAAACCGAATACGGCCAAGTGCGTGGATTTATATTACGTGGTATCACCCAATTTATGGGCATCCCCTATGGGGCAGACACGAGTGGTAAAAACCGCTTTATGCCACCCCAAAAACCCGCAGCATGGTCAGAAATTAAACCTTGTGTTTGGTGGGGGAACACCGCTCCTCAAATCATGGAGAAGCGTTATTCGAATGCCTATGCCTCGTTTGTGGATCATTGGAATTACGATGATGTTTCAGAGGATTGTTTGCGGTTAAACGTTTGGACGCCGGCAATTGATTCGAAGAAAAGACCTGTGATTGTTTGGTTACATGGAGGAGGTTTTACGAATGGAAATGCGATCGAGCAGGATGGTTATCACGGGGAAAATATTTCACGCTTAGGAGATGTTGTTTTTGTGTCGATGAATCACCGCTTGGGGCCATTTGGCTATTCGCATTTAAAGGCAGCGGGCGGACATCCAGCATCCGGAAATGTGGGGAACTTGGATATGGTCGCGGCATTGGAATGGGTGAAAAATAACATTTCGAATTTTGGTGGAGATGCGGGAAATGTGACGATCATAGGCCAGTCGGGCGGTGGCGCGAAAGTGACCACCCTGATGAATATGCCTGCTGCCAAAGGCTTGTTTCACAAAGCCGTCGCATTAAGTGGATCATCTTTAACGGGGGTCAACAAAGAATATGCCGAGAAACTTGGTCTGAAGGTGATGGAGGAGGCCGGCTTAAAACCGGGTGAAATAGAGAAGTTGCAACAGATTCCATGGCGAGAATACATCGACATTACTTCGCGCGCTGTGGATAAAATGGCTGAGGAGGCGAAGAAAATGAACATTTCGCGAGGCGGATTTTCACCCGTGGCGGATGGGGTAACGATGAACGATAAGCCGTTTTTTAGTGACCCGAATCATTTCTCGGCCGATATCCCTTTAATCATTAATACGACCTTTCATGAGTCCAGTCCGTCTCGCACAGACGCGAGTTTGGAGTCAATTAGTTTAGCTGGGGTAGTTGATAAAATCAAGCCCCGTTTTGGAGACCAATCGGCTTCGATTGTGGAGGCATTCCACCAAAACTTCCCGAAAGCTAAACCCATTGAACTTTGGGCTATGATTAATTCGAACCGAAAGAATGCGATTGCCGCCGCAGATGCCAAAGCTTCACAAGGCAAGGCTCCCGTTTATGTCTCCTGGTTCGGTTGGCAGCCACCACTTTTCGATGGTCGGATGCGCGCGTTCCATTGCGACGATATTTGTTTTTGGTTCTATAATACAGATCTGATGTTGACCCACACCGGGGGTGGCAAGCGGCCAAGAGCCTTGTCAACAAAAATGGCAAAGTCCTTTTTGAACTTTGTTAAAACGGGAAATCCGAACGGCGGAGGTTTACCTAATTGGAAGCCGTATTCCAAGGCAAATGGAGAAACAATGATCTTGGATGATCTTTGTACCTTGGCCAATAATCCCGATGGGCAAGCAAGAAAAGCCCTCGTATAAATAAGGCAGCCCGGATTTAATTCCGGGCTGTTTTTTATTTGGAAGGACGGAAAAATTGACTGAATTGGTATGTGGCACTTACATTCCAAAGGCCCGTTTGCCCTCCCGTGATGGATGACTGAATCGGTTGATTATAAAAATAAGAGAAGGTTACAGGGCTTTTTTTATGTGTGAAACTTAGGGTTGCATTTGCATAAGTCCCGGATTCCCCGTTCGTCGCTAGATATAAAACTTGCGATTGAATTCCCCCGATAAATCCTTTGCCTAAGGAAATGTTTTGATAGCCCCCACGCAGAGAGAGCAAGTTGGTAGGCTTCGTTCCATTTTCAATACTAGCCGCTGCTACGAGGTAATAAAGGCCAACTTGAAGATGGGGGTTGATGCGATAGTTTTGAGCCATTTCCGCCGCAACAAATCGTTGGGCCCGGAGCATATCTTTACTTACGCCATCAATGGTTACAGGCACGGTTTTAAACACGACGGAAGGGTGTGCGCCTATGTTCATCGAGAACTTGTTTGTCTTGACTAATTTATAGCGGAACCAATAGAGGAAGGACCAGGGCTTTCCCTCTAAGGAAAGGCGGAATTCGGGTTCAAAAGTTAATTTCCGACCTATTGTGAAGTTGATGATTGCAGCGGGTTTTCCCAAAGTGAAGATGGGGATGACTGAAATTCCATTATTCGTAATCGTGGTCGAAGTAGCAAATTGGATAGGTTTTGCGGTGCTATCGGTTTGTGAAAAACTGTTGAAAGAAACGATCACTACAAATATGTAGCTAAAGAATAATCTTGAAAATGACATGAAGGGAACTTGATAGGTTGATCAAAGCTGCAAAGGTAGGGGAATTATGCTGGAAGAGGAAATGGGGTAATTAAGCATTCGACCAATGTCAAAATATTTCGACGAACGGGAATTATATTGAAGGCTACCCGCACCCTTTCCTTGTCTCAGCTTTTCCTAGGGTTTCTGTAACGATTATTCAATCATATACATTTATCAAACAAAAATGGCTCAAGTTTTCTTGAGCCATTTGAATTACCATTTGCTTAATCCGAGGATTTTTTCACCTAGCGGATTCAGTTTGGCAGTTTCGTATTTCGTTTGTTCCCAATTTCGCGGATCACCTGGGAAGGCATAGCCTTCGGGTGAAACACGGTTTTTCCAGGAGTTCAGTCGCCAATCACGCAATGCGGAATTGTCTTCTTCGGCAGGCATCATAGAGATGTACTGGGCACAACGCACTTTGTCACTGTTGTTCGCACGGATGCCATGGGGTTGCAAACTGTTGAAGATCAATAAATCGCCCGCTTCGAGCTTTACTTTGGTTGGCGTAAATCCTGTCGTATCTGGCAGGAAATGATGGCGGTCTTCCGGTTGTGTTAATTTCCAGGTATCATAGCTTCGGAATAATTCAGGGATGCACTGAAAACCTCCCATATTTTCATCAAGCTGATCTGCTAATGCTAATACACCTTGCACCTGAACGGGTTTGGTTTCTGGATCATAGTCCCAATGGATGAATGCTTTGTACTCATGCCCAGGTCGAATGGGAAAATTTAAATTCGCGCGATCGATGGTGACCCATAATTTTTCTGTTCCCCAAACATCCACGAAAGCATCATAGACCCGTTGTGTTTGCCGATTATCCCATAAAAATTGGTTGTTATAGCACTCGACCATGCCTGTGTTTGCCAGCTCCTTCATTTTTATTTCTGCCCGCGGGGGAGCATACCAGGTAGCGGGGTCATTTGGATCTTTTTCTTCAAATTCCCAAAGAAATTGGGCCGTAGCTAACGCTTGTTCTCTTGGAACCGCTTGTTTGATCACAACATATCCGTTGTGTTTCCAAAATGTCCAATCATCTTCACTTAAGACCCGCAGGGGAGCTCCATTGCTTCGATCATTTAGTTGGAGTGTACTGCTCTTAGCAGTAGAAGGGTTTCCTGGAATGTCGTAATGCGCATTATTAGGAATCTTGGTTTCGTTGTTCATAAGTGATAAGGTTTTGTTGGGACAAAGCTCTGACAATTTGCCGGGATGTATTGATGCGCTATTGATTAATTTTTGAACTGTATTGATTATTATTGGTCACTTATTGAATAATTGTGCATATTTGGGTCAATGAAATTGAAACTCGAACAAATTAATCCGGATTTAGATAGCTCTTTTCGACTGCTATTGACACCGCAATTGAATGAAGTGTTTTATTGGCATTTTCACCCAGAAATCGAGTTAGTCTATGTGGAGGCGGAACAAGGCATCCGACATATTGGTGATCATGTGTCAACTTATCATGGGGCTGATTTAGCATTAATTGGGTCAAATATTCCGCATTTGAATTTTGATTATGGGGCCAAAACCCGGGTGGAAACAGTGGTGATTCAGTTTCCGCCGGATTATTTTAGATTAAGCTTAGGACTCGTTCCCGAGATGCAATTGGTACAGAATTTAATGGAGCGGGCGAAATCGGGTTTGGCATTTGATGGGGAAACGAAGCGTTTGGTAGGCGCTCAGATGAAGAAAATACCAAGCTTACCCCGCTTTGAACAATTCGTTGAGCTGCTACAAATATTCCAAATATTAGCACAAAGTACGGAGGCAATTTCTTTACAAGTTAGACCTATTGCAAGTCAAACGGTTTTGAAACAACAGGAACGTATGGCGCGAATTCATCAATATGTGGAAACACATTTTCAAGAAAAAATTGATACGGATGCGATGGCGTCTGAAGTCAGTTTGACGGTTCCCGCTTTTTGTCGCTACATCAAAAAAACGACGCATCTCACGTATACGGATTTTGTCAATCGGTACCGAATCAATTATGCGAAGCAATTATTAATTCAGCACAAAAACGTGACAGAATGCTGCTTTGAGGCAGGATTTGAAAGTTTGTCCTATTTTAATCGAGTCTTCAAACGCTTTGAAATGGTGTCACCCTCTCAGTTTAAGAATTCCCATTAAATGTGTTATGGGTTAAAATTTTAAACGAATGAAAAAACACCTGTGCATACTTTTTGTAGTGGAAATCAATTCGGGCGGTTTTGCCAATCCCCAACGACTCAATCATGTCGAGACAATCACCTTTACGGACAACACCCAAGATGCCAAACCCAAGGGGCATCAAGCCCATATTCAAGTGGGGGCTGATATTTCCACGGGTGAGAGTGCGTGGATTTTCTAATGGAAGATTAATTATCAGTTTTTTAGGCTCTTTTTTATCTCCCCCACACTACCTTTGGCAAACCTGGGAGGATTGCCAAAGGTAAGGGGCCCAAAGGGGGCTTATTCAACGATAAATTCGTATTTCCCGCTGCTTAACTCTTGCACAAAGCTTTCGCCTGCCGACTTCCAGCTGCGTTTTCCTTCCTTAATTTTCGCACCGCTTTTTACAGCCAATGTTAGTTGCGCAGCGGTGTTTGCTGGAACCTCAAAAGTATAGACAGTTCGACCATTGGTCGCAACCCAACTACTCGATATTTTCCCATACATGCTTGAAATATGACCTTTGGCATGTGTCAGGGCTCCAGTCGGATCCGGAATGGGACGCAAATAGAAATGCTTGAAGCCGGGCGAATTCTCATCCCTTTGGATTCCCAAAGAATGATTATACATCCAAGCTGCCACCGCACCGAACGAATAGTGGTTGAACGAATTCATGCTATTATTTCCTCCAAACCCATTCTCAACCGTATAAGAATTCAAGCGTTCCCAAATCGTCGTCGCCCCATTCGCCACAGAATACAACCAGGAAGGATAGGTCTTTTGGGTTAATAAACGATAGGCCTCGGCATGTTGGCCATTTGCCGACAAGGCCTCGCTGATTGATGCTGTACCAATAAATCCCGTCATTAGTGAAAATGTAGGACGTTCGATTCCGCCATCATCCTTGTTTGAGCGCTTAACGGTTTCAACTAAATTCGCCACCGCATAAGGTTTATTTTTCGCATTAAAAATACCTAATGCCAATGGGATCGCATAGGATGCTTGTGTATCCACCACTTGTCCTTTGTCAGTAGAAGCATTTGTCGTTGTAGCATTTGGAGGCCCCATCGTGGCAGCTTTTACGCCCGATTTTACTGATTTATGTGAAACAGCATCCATATAAACGGCATTAAATAATGCCTTGCGCGCGGCCGATTTTTCTGCATAAGTTGTTGCATCATTCGCATATCCCAAGATGCTCGCCACCTTGACCATGATGTCGTAATTGTAGGCTTGATAGCTCATCCAAAATGCGGTATTATCATTTTTATTTCCTTCCGGACTTAACCAATCTCCCAGGGGACCCTCATTTAAAATTCCCTCTGGATTCTGTTTCGTCTCTAAAAATGCCACATAACGCTTCATCGCATCGTAATGTTCAGCCAGCAATGTCTTGTCCCCATATTGCTGGTAGCTTTCCCAAGGAATAACAATCCCAGCACTTCCCCATAGCGTTCCGCCAAATCCCCCGCCCATCGGCGCAACATCCGTGAAGCGCCCATCTGCCCGTTGGACATCCCGCATACCCTGCAAATGTCTTCGTAGGAAATTGTTAACAGGGGCTAAATAAGTGGCGGTTTTGGAGAAGACATTGATGTCGCCCGACCAGCCCATCCGCTCATTTCTTGCAGGTGTGTCCGTTGGAATGGACAGAAAATTCCCCCGCATCGACCAAGTAATGTTGTTCCATAATTTATTAACCATCGGATCCGAGGTATCGTAAGAGGAGCTGATTTCGCTGATCGAAGACAGCACAATTCCGGCAACTTGGGCTAAAGCGGGTGCCTGTGCTAAGCCAGTAATTTCAAGGTAACGGTAGCCGTGAAAGGTAAAGCGCGGTTGGATGTATTCGTCACCACCCTTTAATACATAAATATCTTGTGCCAAAGCAGCACGAATATTCTCCAACATGATCATTCCTTTCTGAGACGCATATTCGGCTAAATCTGGGTAGAGCATCTCTGCATAGCGCAAAGTAATCACTTGACCGGCCTTGCCGTTTGGTATGAAAATCTTAGGAAAGCCCACCATGTTTTGGCCCATGTCGTAGATGAATACGCCCTTGCGGGGTTCTTGAATTGATTGTGCTTGTAAAACCTTACGTACTTGCACGCGGTCGTCCAATTGACCTGTGATTTTCAGTTGGCCGTAATCTAAATTCTTATCCAAAAATGCTGTACCTGCTAACTCAATTTGGGAAGCGGGCTTCCAGTTTTTAGGATCATAGCCTGACATTGACCAACCCGAAATGGCAGCATCTTTTTGGGCATCATATACTTCGCCTTGGAAGAAGCTACCTATACGAATCGGGCCATCGTTGTACGTTTTCCAATGGGATGGATTCGTGTTGATGATCTGTTCAGTACCATCGGCATATTCAATAATCAGTTGGGCCAACAACGATTGTCGGTCTCCAAAATAATTCCAACTCTCCCCACTATACGTAATATTTCCGGACCACCAGCCCTCACTTAACCACGCGCCCCAGGCATTTTCGCCAGAATTAAGGAGTGAGGTTACGTCAAAACTTTGGTACTGATGCGTCTTGTTGTATTGGGTCAAACCTGGATTGAAATAATCTTCTCCCACGCGTTTCCCATTTAAATACAGTTCGTAAATCCCTCGGGCTGTGGCATAAATACGTGCCTTTTTGATGGCTTTATCTTGCGTAGAAAATTGCGTTCGCAACATCGGTGCGGCGTTTTGACTTGGGTTCGCAACGGAAAAAGCTCCGCTTACACGAAATTGTTTTCCGTTCCAATTGGGCCATAATCTTGGATTTTCTGCTGCCGCAAATAATGTATTACTCGGTTGGCGGAAATTCTTAATCAACACGTCTGAGAAATAGGCCGTTTCGCCGGCGGGAACTTGGAATCCAATTTCGGCCAACATGGGGTAGGAGATGAAATTATTACCTACGCCCACAGGATTAAGGTTAAATCCGGAAGGGGCAAAGGGGCTGGCATTTTTGGGTGATGGGTTGATCTTGTGCGCTTTGTTTTCTTCGTCCAAGTAAACATCATAGACGCCAAAATTACAAGTTGCCAGAATGGTATGTGCTTGATATTGATTGGTTTTGGAAAGGAGATGTTTCGAGATTGGGAAACGGAACAAGGGTTTATTGGCAAGATCTTTTGGGTCATATCCTACGCGATACACATTGAAAAACGCTTGTGCGGTATCTGCGATGTCGAGTTCGAAACGAATATAGGACTCGTTTTTCGCACTCGCCACCCCCTGAATGTTGAGGTTTTTGTTTTGTAAACGGGGGTCATTGGCCCCGAAAACAAAGGATGCCTTTTTCGATTGTGACGCCTCATCTAATTGGACCTTGTACTGAAATTTATATACCGAAAGGTAATTGCTATAAAGTGGCAAATCATTTGAGCCGATCCACTGGGCGTCATGCCAACCCGTAGCGAATAAACCTGTTTCAAAAGTAGAATGGGCTGTTGAGATGCGATTTTTTTGATCCCAAACTTGAACGGTCCAGGTATATTTTTGACGAGCTTGTAGGGGTTTTCCTGTATAATTTATCCCGATGGAAATATCAGATTTAACCTTTTTACTTTCCCAAACGAGGTTTTGTTTCTCATCTTTGACTTGAATTCGATATGCGGTTTGTTTGTCTCCGTGGCTTTTAGATTGACTTCGCATTTGCCAAGAGAAGCGGGGTTTTGCTTCGTCCATGCCGAGGGGTTTTTCTTGGTATTCAACTTGTAGATTGGTGAGATTTACCTGTGCAAGGCTTTCGAAGCTCAACAGGGTTAAGCAAAATAGGATAGCGATTTTCATGTGTGGGCGGTTTAGTCGTCGAATGTACTGAATTTAGGGAGATTGAGTATCCTTAACGTGGGTAGGATGGTTGGGCCACATCATCTGGTGCCAAAATCCCCTGACTGTAGTCTGGGGTTATAAGGATATGTTGGTTAGTATTTTATATCCCTTGGCTTTAGCCTGGGGGTTATAAATAATGACGAATCCTTAACCAGTTCTCAAAATCATGAATCCACTGATCGCTTGAAGTATTTTTTTTATGCATCCCAAAACCGTGACTGCCATTTTCATATACATGTAATTCACTTGGATGTTTGGCTGCGGTCCAACGTTCGAAAAGGCGGATGCTATGTGGCGCAAAACCTAAATTGTCATCAGCCGCAACGGCGATAAAAGCTGGAGTACTTGCATAGGGCATTTCCTTTCCAGTAACTGCATCTGCATAATGGTAGATGGGAGCGATGAAATTTGGTTTTAAGGCCTGAGGTGCAGTCAGTAATACGTTCATCGTCAAAGTGCCACCTGCTGAAAAACCCATAAAGCCCATTTTGTTTGGGTCAATGCCGAGTTGTATTGCATGAGATTTGACATATTTAATCGCTTCTATCCCATCTTGTGTGGCCATTTCTACCACGGGCGCATTGATTTCGTTGAGTTTTTTGAAGTCATTCATGAGAGGAATGAGCTCCTGGAAGGGATTCGATCCATTGGTCTTGACAACACGGTAAGTAAGGACGAAAGCAGTCATTCCGAGTTCGCTAAGAAATTTGGCAACATCGTGACCTTCGGAATCGATAGATAAAATATGGAAGGCCCCTCCTGGGGCAATGATGATGGAAGACCCATTGCTTTTGCCTGCTGCTGCGGGATAAATGGTCAGTGTAGGTTCTGTGACATTGAATAACATACGGTTATTTGGCACAGGGGTGAATTCTTTTTCCTCATAGTTCCACGATTCTGACCCCGGGGCTTTCCCTGGATAGAGTTTTATGACCTCTTGACCAAAGACCGTAAGGCTAAATAATAGGAGAAGTGTAATTTTCATCAGGGTTTAGTCGGTTTGAATTTATATAAATACGGGGCCTTGTTCGCTGCGCCCGTGAATTGTTTTTCTAATCGATCTACAATGTTCAAATCTAAAATCATTTTTTGAAAATTGTTTCTTCGGAATGGTTTATCAAAGACGGTTTCGTAGAGTTTCTGTAAATCTTTCATCGTAAAAGTATCCGGTAAAAGATTATAGCCAACGAGGTGGTCATCAAACTGATTGCGAAGAGCTTCCAATGCCTTGGCAACGATGGATGAACCATCTAATACGAGCTGAGGGAGTTGATTGACCGGCATCCACTCAAGTTTTTCGTCCAAATAAGAACATTGTGGAGATACTTTGTTGATATCCACTAAGGCATAATAGCCAATGGAAACAAAGCGTCTTACATACCAATCAAATTCCTCCTGTGGGCCAATTAATGTAGGGTTTTGTTCCAATAGTTCAAGCATAAAGCTTTTATTGTGGCGATCCGCTTTCCCGAATACATGAAATTGTTGGAGGTAAACATTCGTTAATTGGGTCCTCTCCTCTAAAATCCGCTTCGCCGCTTGGTCAATATCCTCATCCTGGTGGATGAAACCACTAGGTAAACTGAAAAAATTACCCTGAAAAATCAATTTGGAAATGAGCACTTTTAATGTAGCATCTTGATAGCCGAAAATCACACAATCGATGGATAGCTGAGCGATGTAATTTTGATTACTGGGGTATTTATAACTCTCCGACATAGCGTATGAAGCACGTTTAAATTCAAAGATAGAAATTATTGTCTAAATATTAGACAATATAAAATTTGTTTATATATTTGCCACATCATAAACCCTTAAATTCTATTTACTATGAAAAAGTTATTGGCACTTGTATTTGTTTTAACTACTTTATTCTCGGCTTCTGCCTTCGCTAGCAAGCCAGATCCAACAGATTTCTTTGCTGGAAAGTGGAAAATTGTTGTATTAGGCACTCCAAATGGGGATGCGACGTTCTCAACTGATTTAGTTCGCAAAGATGGCGCATTGACTGGCCAAATGAAGATTGTTGGTGATGATTCAATTCCTGCTATCGAAATTTCAAAAGTTGAGGATGACAGCGAAAAGGTAGTTATTTATTTCACAACGCAAGGTTACGATGTGAATGTAGAATTGACCAAAGTTGACACAGACAATTTAAAAGGAACTTTAATGGGGATGTTTGAGGCTAAGGGTTCACGCGTAAAAGAATAAGACACATACATGAGAAAGTATCTAGGATTCGCGGCATTATTTGTCGCGAATTTTTCTGCTTATGCGCAGAATTCCCCGCTAAAAAAAGATTTCTTAAATCCTCCTAATGCCGCAAAACCACGCGTTTGGTGGCATTGGATGAATGGAAATATTTCCAAATCTGGAATTAAAAAGGATTTGGATTGGATGAGTAAATCCGGTATTGGAGGTTTTCAAAACTTCGATGCAAGTTTGTTTACGCCCGTGGTTGTTCCCGAAAAATTGGTATTTATGACCCCTGCTTGGAAGGATGCATTTCGTTTTACGACGGAATATGCCTCTGAAAAAGGGCTTGAAATGGCCATTGCGGGTTCTCCCGGCTGGAGTGTTACAGGTGGACCTTGGGTTACCGATGCCGATGGGATGAAGAAATATGTTTGGTCGGAGCAACGTGTTGTGGGGGGTAAAAAGCTCAACATTAGCCTCGCTAAGCCATCAGATATTACTGGTCCGATGCAAAATGTTCCATTTGAAGAGGGTGGTTTTTCTGCTGGTGGAGGGAAAAAGAAACCTAAATTTTATCAAGATATTGCCGTTTGGGCATATCCCGTACCAGAAAAAGATCTTTCAGCTCGTGAATTGCATCCCTTGCTTAGTTCGAGCGGCGGGACTTTCACATTGGAGGCGCTGACGGATGGCGATCTTCATCAAATGAGTCTTTTGCCTCCTGTGGAAATAGGATCCAACGCCTGGATTCAATATACTTTTGAGGAGCCTACCGAGATTTCGAGTGTCGTATTGTCCAATGAATCTTATGGCGAAATGGCCGTGTTTAATGGTGGAGGGAATAATCGAAGCATACAAGGGAGCGTGGATGGGTTGACGTTTACGGAAATTACCCAAGTACCGTCGACAATTACATCACAAACAACGGTGTCTTTTGTGCCTCAAAAATTGAAAGCCATCCGACTTTGTTACCGAACGGAAAAACCGGGTGGGGCAGGTTCTTTAGCGATGTTTGGTATAAAACCTTCTTCAACGCCAAAGGGAACAAAAATTGCCGAATTTAATGTGTTTACGCGTCCTCGAGTTCATTTGTTTGAAGCCAAAGCGGGTTTTGAGGCGCATAAAGAGTTGGCCCAAACTGGGACGCCAGAAGTCGCAGGTCCGTTGCCGGAGCAAATCCTTAATGTGACTCAATTTTTGCAAGCAGATGGGACTTTAATTTGGGATGCCCCTGTGGGGAAATGGGATATCATTCGATTTGGTTATTCCTTAACAGGGAAGAAAAATCACCCTGCTTCACCGGAAGCAACGGGCTTGGAGGTGGATAAATTAGACCGATCAGCAGTAACGCGCTATTTGGAAAATTACTTGAATCAATATGCAGATGCGACAGGGGGGAAATTAGGAGAACGCGGGTTAAGCCACATGGTGCTTGATAGTTATGAGGCGGGTCACATGAACTGGTCTTCTACTTTTGCGGCAGATTTTAAAGCGAAAAGAGGGTATGATTTGGGTCCTTGGATGCCTGTTTTGGCTGGTCGAATTGTAAAAAATTCGACTTCGAGTGAGGCCTTTTTATGGGATGTTCGCAAGACCATTGGTGAATTGATTGTTGAGAATCACTATGAATTAATTGGCGAATTATTAGCCAAACGAGGCATGAAGCGTTATACGGAATCCCATGAGGGAGGACGGATTTATTTGGCTGATGGGATGGATGTCAAACGCAAGGCGGCCATTCCGATGGCGGCTATGTGGCAGCCTGGAGCATTGGCAGAGGGAAAAGACGAAGAGGTTCGATCACGGGCTGATATTCGAGAGGCTGCTTCAGTGGCTCATATTTATGGTCAAAACATTGTGGCTGGGGAATCCATGACGACGGCTGGAAATTCATTTAGTCCGCATCCGGGTTCGTTGAAGCGGACTGCCGATATGGAATTAGCCTCGGGTTTGAACCGCTTTGTGATCCATACTTCTGTGCATCAGCCCTTGGATAATTTATTTCCAGGTTTGAGCTTGGGACCATTTGGCCAATGGTTTACACGCCAAGAAACATGGGCGGATCAAGCGCATGTTTGGGCGAATTATTTAGGTCGCTCCTCTTATTTATTGCAGCAAGGGAAAAATGTGGCGGATGTGCTTTACTATTATGGGGAAAATCACAACATTACTGCATTAGCAAAGGAGGCATTGCCTGCAATTCCTGCGGGATATGAATTCGACTATGTGAATTCCAGCGCCTTACGAGATGCCATTAGCTTTCAGAAAGGCAGACTTTTGAGCCTAGGGGGGACGACCTATCGCTTGTTGGTCCTTGACGCAAGTGCGCAACAGATGACATTGGCAACCTTGAAGCGGATTTTTGCTTTGGCAAAACAAGGTACTTCAATTGCTGGCGTAGCTCCTGTTTCAAGTCCAAGTTTGGCAGATAATACGGAAGAATTTGCACAAGTTTTAAGCCAATTGAAATCCTTGCCTACTGTTTTGTTTGGTGCGAAATTAGAAGATGTTTTAGCTAAACAAGGTGTTGCTCCAGATGTTCAAGTGCATAAAAATCAAGCAGAAGTATTATTTCAACATCGTCAAGGCGCTGGTCGGGATATTTATTGGTTGAACAGTCGGTCTGATTTGCCCAATCAAGCACAAATCTCCTTTCGGATAGTTGGCAAGAATCCAAGAATATATAATCCCGAAACAGGTCAAATTTCGGATGTCGCATATCAGACGATCAATGGTCGAACCTGGATCAATTTTGAATTTAGTCCTTGGGATGCGCAGTTTATTGTATTTGAAGGAGTGGCAACTAGCAAGTTTCGGGTGAAGCCTAGGGAAACAATTGTTCAGAAAATAGAAATTACGGGTCCTTGGCATGTTAAATTTCAAGCAGATCGCGGTGCTCCAGCAGAAATTACATTATCGAATTTGATTTCATTGAACCAGCATGACCTAGCAGGGGTGAAGTATTTTTCAGGTGCGGCGACCTATGTCAATTCTTTGGAAATTCCAGCCCTTTTAGCGGGAGAAAAGATTCGATTAAATTTAGGGGAGGTAAAAAATTTGGCAGAAATATATGTTAATGGCCAAAAGGTTACTACGCTTTGGAAGCAACCATTTGTGACGGATATTAGTGCATTTGTTCATGCGGGAACGAATCAAATTGAGGTGAAAGTTATTAATTCTTGGGTGAACCGATTGATAGGTGATGCGCAGAAAGGTGCGAAAAAGATTACTTATTTGTCGATGCCGATGATGATTCAAGCGGGAATGCCAACGGAAACTTCCGGATTATTAGGCCCGGTGACTTATGAACGCATAAAATAGACTTCTATGAAAATTGCAGGAAAAGTATTTTTAGTAACAGGTGCCGGCAGTGGTATGGGGCGCGAGATGGCGCATCAAATTATTGCAAAGGGGGGTAAAGTCGCGGGCTTGGATATTCACTTGCCCCAATTACTTGAAACGCAAAAGATTTGTGCTGCGACAGCGGCTACTTTTCTGGCGGTGGAAGTAGATATTACAGATCGAAGCAAAGTGCTGAATTTGCCAGAACAGGTGATTAAGCAATTTGGTCAAATCGATGGCATCATCAATAATGCGGGGATTATTCAACCCTTTGTGAAAGTGAATGACTTGACATTTGAACAAGTGGACCGTGTAATGAATGTGAATTTCTATGGTTGCGTGAATGTAACGAAAGCTTTTTTGCCTCATTTATTAGAACGACCTGAGGCACATATTGTCAATATTTCCAGCATGGGTGGATTCCTACCTGTTCCTGGCCAAAGTATCTATGGGTCAGCGAAAGCGGCGGTTAAATTATTCACGGAGGGCCTGTATGCGGAATTAAAGGAAACTTCTGTTCGTGTGTCGGTGGTTTTCCCGGGCGCGATTGCAACGAATATTACTACGAATTCGGGAATTACAATGCCAAAAAATTCTGGCGGAGAATCATCGGGTATGACCGCAATGCCAGCAAACGAAGCGGCACGTATTATTTTACATGGAATGGAAACGGATCAGTACCGAATTTTAGTTGGGTCTGATTCCAAATTCATGGATTTCTTGTGCCGACTAGCTCCTGAATTTGCTACGAATTTTATTCGTAAAAAGATGAAGGCTTTGTTAGGCTAAATAATCAGTTTCTTGGATTTCGATTATAAGTTCTCAGGCGGTTTTTTTCATTTCTCCGCACTACCTTTGCCAAACCTTGGAGGATTGGCAAAGGTAAGGGGTTAGGCCGTAAAAGTCTCCACCATTGTTAGCGCACGATCAATAATCTGATGCATGTCATAGTACTTGTATTCGCCTAATCGGCCGCCGAAAAATACATCTGATTCTTGATCGGCTAATGCCCTATATTGTTTGAATAATTCATTATTCGGCAGGTCATTCACCGGATAATAAGGCTCCGTCACATCCGCCTGATAAGGCTCTGGATATTCGTAACTAATCCAGGTACTCGGTGTCTCATTAAATTCGAAATGCTTGTGTTCAATAATACGCGTATAAGGAATTTCTGCCTCCGTATAATTCATGACGGCAACACCCTGATGATTAGGATATTCATGTTTGACATGGTCAAAACGCGTGGTTTTGTATTCTAATTTTCCATGTTGATAACCAAAATACGAGTCAATCGGCCCGGTGTAAATCACCTTTTTGGCCAGCGAATTATAGGTCGATTTATTGGCCAAATAATCCACATTCAATTGCACCTCGATGCCCTCTAATAATTTTTCAAAGATCTGCGTATAACCACCCTCAGGAATGCCTTGGTAACGGTCATTAAAGTAATTTGTGTCAAAGGTAAAACGCACCGGCAAACGCTTGATGATTTCCTTTGGAAGTTCTTTCGGGTCCTTCATCCATTGTTTTGCCGTGTAGCCTTTGATGAGTTTTTCGTAGATATCTTTGCCAACTAATTTAATAGCCTGCTCTTCCAAATTTTGGGGTTCTCCTACGATGTCTTTTCCTTGTTCTGCGATGATTTTTTGAGCTTCCGCAGGCGTATTAACATTCCACAATTGGTTGAATGTCCACATGTTGAAGGGTAAAGCATATAATTCCCCCTTGTAATTGGCAATTGGCCGGTTCGTGTAATGATTAAACTTCGCATATTGATTGATCCAATTCCAAACCTTCTCGTTCGATGTATGAAATATGTGCGCCCCATACACATGCAAATGGATATCGTCGCGCTTTTCCGTATAGCAATTTCCGCCGATGTGATCTCGCTTTTCTATGACGAGACAAGAATAACCCTGATTTGTTAATTCTCTCGCACAAATACTGCCGAAGAATCCGGCGCCAACAATCAGAAAATCATAGGGTTTTTGCATGAACAAGGGTTAATTTGGGCTACAAAATTAGCTATTTTTCACAGGCTTTCTCTAAATCGGCAATAATGAATTTTGACATTTGTAAAAAGGCATAGGTGGCCTTAGGTGCAGTCTCTGGATTCGACATGAATTTACCCAAACAACTAGGCACAATCTGCCACGAAACGCCATAGCGGTCCTTGAGCCAGCCACATTTTCCAGGCTGCCCGCCCGCGGATAAATGATCCCAATAATAATCGATTTCTTCCTGTGTGTCAACAACAACGACATGTGAAACCCCTTCATTAAACTGAAATGCATGCATGTGCGAGCTGTCCATCGCGCCAAAAGCCTGCTTGTTCAATAAGAACTGTGCATAACTCAAATGCTCAGCCGTATCTGCAGCCCCTTCCCCATAGGGGCTTATAAGAATTGTCTGAGACTGAGGAAATATCCCCGTATAAAAAGCAATAGCTTCTGCCGCCTTCCCATTATTTTCGCCTGTAAACATCATGTTGGGATAGAGTTTATCGCCACTTTTGTGGTCCAACATCAATTGCCAATTCACGCCAAATCGATCAGCGACCCAGCCATATTTGCTACTCCATGGATAGGTATTTAGCGGCATCATAATATTTCCACCTTCGATTAGACTAGCCCAAATGCGATCGATTTCTTCCTCGTTTTCCGCATTATAAAAAAAAGAAATGGATGGATTGATTTTGAACTCAGGCCCCCCATTCAAATGCATAAATCGCTTGCCGGCTAAGGTATAATTCACCGTAAAAGGATTTTCGGAAATGAGTTGGATATCGGGGAATACCGATTGGTAAAATGAAAATGCTTCTTTCGCTTGTTTATCAAACCATAAGCAGGTCATGATGGGGTGGGTCATATCTTTTTTGCTTTAAAACTCCAGGTAAATGTAAATTCGGCTACTATTATGCCATCCTGATTTTTTCCGATGGACTTTGAAATTAACTTGACTCCTTCGCCTGTTTTGACCGTTTCTTCTACGGCGGCTTCCATGGCTTTGCCATCTTCGCAGGTAAAAAAGATTGTTCCTGTAGCCTTTTTGACGAAATGTGCCTCCACTTTTTCTACTAACATGCTCACAGCTGGGTTCCGCTTGTGCACTTGGGCATAGGCCAGCATCCCACTGCTCATTTCGGCAGCCATGGCTTCAACTGCGAAGTACATCGACCGAAAAGGATTTTGGTTAAACCAAGATAATTTGACTCGAACAACACAAGATTCTACATCAAAATGTTGAATGTTTAATCCCGCCCAAAAAGCGGCGGATAAGTTTTTCAGAATAAAAAACTTAAATAAAACCGAATTCGTTATCGTTCGCTTAAACTCGTTGAATTGGGGATTCATACGTTCGTATTTAGGAGGATAAATGTAGCAGTTTTCGCTGCATTATAAAAGAGCAACATCAATTAAGAGCAAGGCTCATTTCTCTTCTTTAAAACCGGGCCTTTCATGCCAATGAAAAATCAGCGCTGCGCTAATAGACATACGGAATCAACGCCTTAACCTTTTTGGCATAATCTGCATAGGCTTGCCCAAAATGATTTCGAAGTTTACGTTCTTCCAATTTACTTCCGATAAGGATGTAGAGATAACTGACCAACAAAATCAACAACATGCTCAGGCTTGGAAATAGCAGAAATAATCCGCCAATCAACCAGATGTTCGCAAAATACAGCGGATGCCTAACGTAAGCATACATCCCTGTTGTGACCAATGCCGCGTCCCCCTCCGGTTTTAAGCCGAGAAACTCAGCCATACTGAACGACTGAAAGGCCTTTCGCATAAAATATAGGCCTACTAAACTGAGTATATATCCAATTAGTTGATGATAAGGAATGTGGAAAAGGTCCGTTGGGGAAAGACTAAAATAAAGTAATATACTCAGCCCAATCATGGCAATCACGTTATAAACAATTCGATAGTACTTAAAAAGAACAGGAATGTGTTCATGCACCTTGTCTTTCACCCAGCGACTGGCTAAGACGCTGTGCAGGATGAAATAAGCAAGCCAAGCAAAGATGAGTAATGCCATGAAGAGTCGTTTTGACATGTCAAAACTACAAAAATCTCCTTCGATTACTCTTTAATAATGGAAAGGATTTGATTAACTCCCATGTAGCGATGGTGAAAAAAGTATTTCCCAGCTCGGAAACGATCAAATCCGGTCAATTGGAATGATTGTACAAAAGCGGGATAATAGCTTTCCCAAACAAGCTCACCCAAGGCATTGTAAATTTGAACATGAGACGGTAATGTTGTCATTTCTTCTAAACGAACATCCAACTTATCATAAAATGGATTGGGGGCAACTTGGAGCTGAATGGTTTTCGTGGCCGCCACGATTTCCTTTTTGTACAGGGGAGCAAGACCCCCTTGAAATTGCGGTTGCTTGAATCCTTGATGGATCACCATTTTTCCATTCTTGCCCGTGCCAATTGCGGAGCTCGACTGGCCAATAATTTGAGAATAATATACCCCTTTTATTTGACCGCTGCTTGCGCCATTCGCGGTCGAAATAATTTTTAGTTTTTGACCAAAACTTGAAAAAGCCAACAGGCAAAATAGAAATGTTATCCGCATCTTGTTAGGGAGCTATCTTGATACCCATGCTTAGGGTTTGGGGCTTGAAAATCAAATGAGATTCACCTGCTTTTGCGGCATTCGCACTCGTTAGATATTGGTAATTCACGAAGCCCTGAATTTTGCTATTCACTTTTTTGCTTAATTCCACTTGGTAACCAAGCATCCATTGAATAGGGGTGAATTGCTCAAAAGTCATCAAATCCAAATAATTATTATTCAGTTGTTGCGTCCCTTGCATTAACTTTTGCAGAGCACATTTGCCTTTGACGCTGAGGGAAAATCCAGCGTAAAGAGGGATTTTGGGACCTATTCCTGCGATGACACCAACAAAATTTGTGGAATAATTGATGGGAATATTTTGCGTATCACCTACGGCATTCCATTGATTATAGCTGAGATTTACATCAGTATAAAGCATTGACGCTGCGCGCGCGAGTAAGGGATTTCTTGTAAAGAAATCAGCGCGATTTCGTAGGTTGGGTTTTAGTCCCAATAAAGCCTTCGCTTGCAAATTTGCCGTGTCCAACATGGCAAATTCCATCCCGATTTGCAGGTGTCCACCTGTTCCTTTTTTGAAGTAATCGATGACCTCGCCATTTGCTTGGGTGTATTGGTAGGCCGTCAAGTTGTTTCCTAATTCCCAAACAAAACTTTGCGCCTTGGCTGTGTAGAGGGTTGATAACCAAAGTAAATAGAATAAGGGCTTTTTCATATTAATTACTTGTTGTAAAGCTAATTTCTTCGCCGTAGCTCGTTCCTTGTTTATTCGTTGCATAAGCCCGCACGTAGTAGAGGGTATTTGGGCTTAATCCTGTTAAGGCCGAGGTAAATGATCCCATGGTTCCAGTTTCGGACGTGGAATTGTGTTCTATCGTTGCCCCAGGTAGTCTTCTCCAGCAGACACCTCTCGCCGTTACGTCCTTTCCTCCATGTGAAATCACAACTCCCCCAGAGCTAGCACTTGTGCTCGTTATGGACGTGATGACTTTGGTATAAACCGTGGGGGAATTGAGGGAGATAATGGGCGCCCCGTATTGATTGTGGCCTGAGCCAAACCCCCTAGCCCCATTTTTATTGACGACTAACGCACTGGTCGTAGCTAATTTACCCGTATTTATGAGCCCATTTTTAGGAAGTACGGAGATGCTCGCCGTGATACTTTTTTGTGAATAAGAGGCCGTTTCAGCTTGTGTGGCGGTGATGGTCGCTGTTCCCTGCCCGACCAAAATGACTTGATTTCCAACGATTTTCGCCACCGTTGTATCACTACTTGTAAAAGTAAATGCCCCTGAGCTGTTGGACGTTGGATTACTTAAAGTGAAATTTGCCTGTCCCATTTGTTTATTATGTCCTGGGAAATTGGATTGAGTCGGAAGGACACGCGATAAAAAGGTAATAACCTCAGTTGGGTCATCAACAATTTTATTGGCATCCGTTTGAGTTTGCGTATTGCTTAGTGTATAATTTTGTACGGCATCACTGCTCAGCGTATTGACTGTCGTCACAACCGTCAAACTGTGTTCCTGACTGGGGTACATGGTACCAATGTTCCAATTGAAATCCGAACCAGAACCCGTCCAAGTACCATAGGAAGGCGTGGCAGAGACGACAGTTAAGTTAGCCGGAATTTGATTTCTTACGACCAGATTGCTTAAGTTGCCATATCCCAAATATCCTGTTTTAATGGAAAATGTGATGGTTTCTCCGGAGTTGACGGAGCTCTTATTTGCCGAGACGGAAGTTACAACTTCGGGGTTACAATCATAGAGAGATTGTGAAGCGGATTGAAAGTCACAAGAACCGGTAGAAACAATAACATAATAATCCCCCGCAATGGATGGGGTATAGGTAGCGTTGGTTTGTCCAGGAATGACGACTCCATTTCGATACCATGCATAGGAGGGAAAGCCGGAGGTGGCAACAAGGGTGGAGCCGGGAAGGCAACCATCCCCAGAGACATTGACATTAATGGTGGGTATAGTCTCAAAGCCGGAAAAATAGCCAGAGGCTCCAGCGTTCGAATTAACAAGTATGAAACCCACGGCGATAGGCCCCGGTGCTGAAACGGCAACATCACCCGAAAGGCCATTGAGATAATACGTTTTCCAATCAGAGGTACCGGTCACCGTTTTTTTAGCTGTTTGAAGGGTAGCTAAGCTAACGGTATTTGTCCCATAACGAACGACTATGTTAGCATCGTCAATTGCCGTAGATGCAATAAGGGTAATGCCCCCCGTCATAGTTAGACCGGCAATATCTGTGATATTGGAAATATTATCCACGGTATTGCTCAGTAAGCAATTTACGGGGGCGATGAAGTTTAGGTCAACGGTTTGGGTTGCGGTTGATCCAGCAAGACATTGAAATGCATAGACTTCTTTGGATGTATTGACATACATGTTCCCCCCTGGAACTGAGGCGGAGGTAGATGAAGTAGAAAAATAGGTGCCGGGGACAATGTAATAATCCCCATTGTTGATGGTAGCAATTTCGGTCGTTGATCCATTCACAAAGATTTTGGTTCCATTTTGTGTGGCAACGATGATAGCAAATTCGGATTGATCTGCGCCATTTCCACGAACGAAAACATAGTCTCTACCCAAAGTGTTTTCAGGAATAATTTGGTCGGCGCCACAGTCTTGGTTAGCAATTCCCAAAACCGGTTGAACGTGCAATTGGCCTACGCTCATGGCAATGGGTTTGTCGGATGTGACCGAAGTCCCTATCCAACCATCCATGTTGGGGGATCCTGCTGCGGTTACGGCCGCCTCGAGCACATAACTTTGTCCTTTATTGAGCGTAATGGTGATTGCGTCGGCAGTTATTCCTGCAATGCTGGAACCATTACGGAATGTGCATGCTGGGTCGTAGCCAAAGATATTGACCGTTGTATTATCTTCGGTTGCCATGATGCCCATGGAATTACTGAGTAAGGTATAACTTGAACCTCGATTAGGCATTCCTCCCCATTTGAATGCCATTCCTAGGGCTGCTCGACCTTTGGAAGTGATGGACGTTGCTTGGGAGCCTGATTTACCCCGGTAATTGACATAGAATTTCTCGCCATTTCTGGATTTAAATATAAGCCCACCGATGGATTGAACTACCCCTGTATTGGTATTATCCATCATGGATATATTGTTTTCTGCGGCGGATGTAGTTGCAGGAAGACTGAATGTCCCTGCGCTGGTTTTTGAAATAGTAAGCGACGTGTACGTGCTGGTGCTCGTTCCACGATATACATCCACAATGAAGCTCGTCGTATTAGGAGTTGTTAAGTATATTTTATGATCAAAGATTGCATAATTGGGCGAAGATTCTTGTTTGAGCGGTGGCAGATAATGCAGGTCGCTTAGTTGGCCAAAACCCAACTGAACCATCAAAATGAAAAACAAGAATGAAAATATTTTTTTCATATTAATTCCTGATTGTAAAGCTAATTTCCTCTCCATAACTCGTTTCTTATGAATTCCAATAAATACCTTTCTCATTAGTATTGGTAGTCAAATTGAATTCGATCGCCTACGGCTAAATCGTATGCCCCATTATTTGCTGCAGTGTAGGTTATGGTTGTCCCCGATAGGCTGTAGGCAGAATTACTGATGCGAATACCATTGACATACATTCGAACCTTAGAGGTACTTACGGGGGTGTGGCCTAGCGTGAAACTCGTCTGCGAAAGGGTGGCCAACGATTCTTCGTTGGCATCTTGTGGTAAGGACACAGAACTAGCAGTTGTCCAAGCAGGTAATCCGTTTGAAATAGTTAATATTTGATTCTCGGAACCTTTAGCCAAACGTGCTGCGGATCCTCCCGAAACCCCATAAACAATATCTCCAGGAGAAGTCATGGGAGATAATGCATCAAATGCGGCTGTTTTATTCGAGGCACCTGTTCCACCTTGGTTGATCGCAACAGCAGTTTGATTGGTCAAAATAACTGCGTCTGCATTGGGAAGGGTATAGGTTTTTTCGGATCCTGTGGCACCTGTAAATTTAGTAAATCCATTACCTGTTCCTCCAAAAGTTGATGCGATGATTCCTGTAACATTGGCAGAACCATCAAAACTATTTCCGTAAATGAGGCGAGCATTTAATAAGGTACTAGCCGTTCCTGCAGCTGGAGCGGAAGAGACCCAAGCGCTTCCATTGGAAGTCAATATGTTTCCAGAGGTTCCAGGTGTCACGGCAGCTAAATAATCTGTTCCTGCTACGGCAATGCTTGGAACGCCAGTGCTCGTTGTGTTTTTTAATAGACCTGTCGATAGACCTGCCAAGGAAACGCCATTAATTTTAACGACCGATGGAGAGGCGGCTGTACCTCCGAGGTCGCCGGCCAATTGAATTTTTCCTTTTGCACTGCTTGTGGCATCGGGTGTCGTGATGCCAGATTGAGTGGAGTCAACATACCTTTTAACAGCATATTGAGTCGGGTACAAAGATGTACTTATCCCCAAAGTGCTCAAATTTGATTTATTGCTCACGTCTTCTTTCCCAGCTACAGTTGCCTGAAGGGCCACTCCTTGTGTAGCATTGTCCACATAGGTTTTCACCGCTTTTTGTGTTGGATAATAGGTATCTGATGTACCTAGGCTTGTAGATGTCGATTTATTGCTAAGGTTTTCTTTATTCGCGAGAGCTGGTACAGTAGGTGATGCAGCCG
>JACCDW011121863.1_pt1 | contig 53947 bp, 31 predicted proteins | sample 7449781 | NCBI WGS metagenome assembly JACCDW01 (sample SAMN15323449, study PRJNA562643) | freshwater metagenome | isolation source: river surface water | place: USA:Blue River Watershed | collected 2017-08-18
CTGGTGCCGTGGGAGGGGCTGGGGGCTCGGGCTGGGGTGGTGGCGTCACCACAGCTTGGGGGATCGTCGGGGCCACACGGTCATCATCCAGCACCGGCAGGCCAAGCGCTGCAGTGGTGTCGGGTACGGCGGTGTGGTTGTTGGGTCCGAACAGCAGTCCCTTGCCGTCGTCTCGGATCGCACCCTCACCCGTGTCTGACGTGCCACCTGTGTTGGTCGCCGTCAAGGTCAGCGTCTCGCGGTCTTCATACAGGAAGTCGTTGTTGAACTTCAAGCGCACTAGCAACTGACCTGCGGCCGTCGGGTCGATGCCCGCCAGCTTGACGAAGGTGCCAGGCGTGTAGTCCACCCAGGCCGAACCGCTCCAGTACTGCAACTGCTGGTCCGTGCCGGTGTCGGTGCCCAGCTTGGCATGACCGTCGCCCGTACCGGTCTGCGTCACTGCCAACTTGACATACTGGCCTTGCTTGGCGCCCACCGTCCATACCAGGTAAGGCGATGCTTCGTTGACTTCCACATCGTTGACCGTCACCAGGCGATCGTCGTTGGCAAGCACTTCGGCGGCAGGGTCAGCCACGTCACCTCTGGCCGTGCCGAGCCTCTGCGGCCAAGCCCGAGAGTACTGCCTGGCAGGGTCCACACCCGGGTCGCTCGCGCTCACAGCAAAGACGTCACCGGTGCCGTCGTCCATGATGGTGCCCGTACCCACCACAGACTGACCGCCGGCGTTGGTTGCTGTCAGGGTAAAGGTCTCTCCGTTGTCAGGCGTGGTGTCGGCCACGACCGCCACACGCACCAGCAGGTTCGCCTGCTCGTTGCCGGTGGCATCGCCATCGTCAGGAATCTTGACGAAGGTGCCGGGGATGTATTTCTCCCAGCTGCCACCGTTCCAGTATTCCAGCTCATCCACATAGTCACCGTTCAGGGTGGCGGAGCCATGCGCCAAGTCGAGATGGACGTATTGGCCTTCCTTGCCGCTCACGGTGAATACGGCAAAGGGTGAACCCTCGTTGACGATGACATTGTCCACGCTCAGCGGACGGTCGTCGTCGGCCACCAAGTCAGGGTTCACCGTGGCGTTGGGATCGGCCACGGCAGTGTCGGCCAGATTCAAGCGCAAGGGCACGCCGTGGGTATCAACTCCGGGTACAGACTCGTCGGCGGAAGTCGACGGATCGTCTCGGCGGGTGGCAAAAACGTCGCCGGTGCCGTCGTCGCTGATGGTTCCCACGCCAGTAGCACTACCCTGATTGCCGTTGATGTACTGCGCCTTGAGCGTGAACGTCTCATCGCCCTCAAACGCGTCGTCCCTGACCACAGGCACGCGCACCAGGAAGCTCACGGCATCGGCCACGCCACTCTGGCCATCGGACGGTACCGTGAAGGTGCTGCCCAGGGTGTAGGGCACCCACTGACCACCCACGTAAATCTCGAGCGCTGAGGTGGTGTCCGCAGTCTCGGCTGTACCCGTGCCCATCAAAAGCTGGAGCGGCTGGCCCTCGGCTGCAGTCACGGTGAACACCGCAAAAGGCGAACCCTCATTGACATGCAGGCTGTCCACGGCAATGACGCGGTCGTCGTCGCGCGGCGCGGCAACAGCCTGCTCTACCGGTGCGAATTTTCCGTCGACCAATTGCACACCCGAGACCGTACCGGGCGTCCCAGTGGTCCACAAGTTGCCCGTTCCGTCGTCCAGGATGGTGCCTGTCCCCGTGGCCGAGCCACCACCGGTGTTGGTGGCGGTCAGTGTGAAGCTTTCGCTGAATTCGAAGTCGGTGTCCTTGGTCACTGACAAGCGCACCAACAGTTGCTGCACTGCGCCGAGCGCTTGACCCGGGGCCGTCGGAATGCGCACGAAGCTGCCGGCGGTGTAGGTCTCCCAGGAATCACCATCCCAGTACTGCAGTGTGGATTCGGCGCCGGTATCGACGCCCAGGGCAGCACTGCCATCGGTCAGATCCAGCTGCACGTATTGACCCGCTTTGCCGGTGACGGCCATCACGATGTAGGTCGAGCCTTCGTTGACCGTGACGTTGTTGACCTGCAGCATGCGGTCATCGTCAGCCAGGGTCGGGCCCGGATTGGCTGAGCTTGGGGGCACCGCTACCGGCGCAGTGGCGAGGGTCGCCTGCACCGGTGTGTCGGGCCGGCCAGCGCCAGCCGGAGTCACGGCACCCGTGAATACCGCACCACTGCCGTCATCGACGATCACGGCCGTACCTGTGAATGCCTTGCTCGTCTGCGGCTGCATACCGCCGAGGTTGTTCTGAGCCTGCGACCAAGTGCCGGTGTACTGCAGGCTCAACTGCAAGGACTCGGCACCTTCTTCAAGCACCTGGTTCTGCAGCTTCACCCGCACCAGCAGCTGCCCGCTGGCGTCGAGCACGGCATTGCTCTTGCTCGAGCCAACGGCTGCGCCGAACAGGTTGGTCGGGTAGTCCGCATTGGCGTTGTAGTCCACCCACTGGCCGTTCACGAACACCTGCAAAGCGTTAAAGTAGTCGGTGCCCAGACTGGCGTTGCCTGTGCCTGGCAGGGACAGCGTGATCTGCGCGGTCGGCAAGCCCGTGATCGTGAACACAGCCCACGGCGAGCCCTCATTGATGCGCAGGTCATTGATGAAGGCCGGGTTGAAGGGCCGGTCATCATCAAGGTCTGCAGGCAGGCTGGGATCGACGGTCGTGCCAATGACATCGGGCGTGCCCGTGGTGTTGAGCGCGCCAAAGACCTTGCCCTGACCGTTGTCCAGAATGGTGCCCGTGGCCGAGTCGGTCTTGCCGCTGGCCGCAGACGCGGTCAGCGTGAAGGACTCCGACAACTCGTAGTTGTCGTCTTGCTTGACAGCCAGGCGCACCAGCACCTGCTTGGCATCGCCCGGCACCTGTCCGACCGAGGGAGTGACCTCAATGGTCGAGTCGGTCGTGTACGGCAGCCAGGCGCTGCCGGTCCAGTACTCCAGGCTGTTGGATGCATCGGCCGTGGTGCCGCTTGTGCTCAGATTGCCCAGCGATGCGGTACCGGAAGTCAGGCTCAGCCGGATCTTCTCGCCCACAAAAGTCTCGAGCGTGAAGATCATGAAAGGTGAATCTTCATTGACCGTCACATCGGCCACGCTGACGCCGCGGTCATCGTCCTTGGGCGCGGGGTCGTTGTACTGCGGCAGGTTGCCGTCCCTCACGCCCAGGTCGGCCTCGTTGGCCAAGGTGAGCGGATCGTCCAGGCGGGTGAGGAAGACCACGCCAGTGCCATCGTCCACGATGGTGGCGGTGCCTGAGGACGTGCCATTGAGCGTCACCGTGCTGGCCGGGCTTCCCGTGCCGTTGTAGGTGGCGTTGAGGTTGAAGGTTTCGGGGCCCTCGAACGGCGCGTCGTTAGAGAGCGCCACGCGCACCAGCAAACGGCCATCGGGCTGGACCACCGTGTTGGGCGCGGCTGCGTCGTAGCGCACCCAGGTGGACGTGGCGACGTCGAAGAACTCCAAGGCCGTTCCATGGTCTTCAGCTTGCGCCGACCCGTTGGACAGACCCAGCGTCAAGCCCGCACCGGGCACGCCGGTGACGGTGAACACAGCATAGGGCGAGGCCTCGTTCACGGTGAAGCTGTCGACCGCAGGGTTGGCACCCCGGTCGTCGTTCAGGGGTGCGCTGCCAAGCACGGGGGCGCCGTTGGCCACGGCATCGGTGTTGATCAGGCCGGTGCCGTCGTCCACGATGGTGCCCGTGCCCTGGGCCACAAAGCCTGAAGAGCTGGTGGCCACCAGGTCCAGGGTTTCGGCCGCTTCGAATGTGCCGTCGTTGATCACGCGCACACGGACCAGCAGATCGCCTGCAGCGCTGCCATTGCTGCCCGGGATGTTGACCGTGGTACCCGGCGTGTAGCTCTGCCAGGTGGTGCCGTCAAAGTACTCCAGCGTGTTGCAAAGCTCGGCCGGCGCACGACCGTCGGCCCCCGTGGCCGGCGCCGCTGCCGTGCCCGTCAGGCCGCTGAGGACGAAGTTGTCGAAGTCGGCGTAACCGCTGGCGTTGGTGGTACCGAACTTGACCACCAGACCCTGACCATCGTCACCCGCCTGCGGGGTGTAGCTCAGGCTGAAAGGATAGAAAGCCCCCACGCTGGCGCTGCCCAGAGTGCCGTAGAGCGATGCGTAGTTCAGTACCGCCAGCGGAGTCGAGCCACCGGCGGGGTAAAGAGCCACGAAAGTGCTGTTGTTCTCATTACCCTGGTTGCGCAGGCCCAGCTCGAAGGTCAGGGTGACCGCCTGCCCATGGGTCATGACCGCGTTGGGCACAGTCTGACTGAAAATCAGGTTGTCCGAGAAGATATACGCAACGTTGTCCCTCTCGGTGCTGTATAGGTTGAAGTTGGTGCCCAGGCTCGGGTCGTACAGTTGATTGGAGGTTTTCGCTGCGAGCGAAGAAGAGTCCACAACCGTCCAGCCGGATATGGCCAGGTCTGTGTTCAAGCTACCGATCTGACCATTACCGACGGAATTGGAAGGGTCTGCCTCGAAATTGCCATTGACCAGACCGCCACCCGCGCCCGCCGGCGCCGCCGGTGTGGCGGCAGAGGTGGCACCGGTTTGCACGCTCACCTGAGTGCGGGCCGACACATTGCCACCACTGCTGGTCACGGTGTACCAGACCGGGCTGATGGGAGTGCCCTCGGGCAGGTTGGCCAGAGGCGTGAAGGTCAGGCTGCCGGTGTTGACCGTCCATGTGCCCTCGCCACTGACCGTGAGCGAGCCCGCGCCCGTGCCGCCCGTGGCGGCACTGAACAGTTGCAAACTGGTCGGGTTGAGGGTTTGGCCGGTGGCTGCCGTGTCGTTGCTCAGCACATTAAGGGTGACCGGCTGCAGGATGCAGTTGTCGTCAAGGTCTGCCGAGATCGTCACATGGCCATTGCCGGTACCCGTGGTGGCCAGGTCGAGCTTGACGCCCTCGCCCTGGCGACCGCTGACGGTGTAGACCAGATAAGGCGAGGCCTCATTGACGGTCTGCCCGCGTACGGTGATCGGTGGCACATTGCCGACGACCGTGCCGGTCGTGCTGGCGGCGTCGAGGATGTAACCAGTACCCGTGAATGCCGTGCCGCTGCGGTTGGTCGCCACCAGTTGCACGCTTTCGGTGGGTTCGGTCAAGGCGTCTGACTGAAGCTTGATGCGCACGTTGAGTGTGCTGGTCTCGCCGTTGAGAGCGGCGCCCACCTGAGGCAGGGTCGGCAGGTTCTGTGGGTCGTAAGGGATCCAGCCACCATTGCCGCTGTTGGCCGTGGGGCTCCAGACCTCCAAGGTGTTGGCTGCGGTCGTGTCGGTGCCCAGCGTGCCGGTGCCCGAGTTGAGCGCCAGGGCGACGGGTTGGCCCTCGATGCCACTGACCGTGAAGGTGAGGTAGCCCGTGCCACCGTTGCCCGGTTCCTTGACCGTGCTGCCCGTGACTTCCAGCGGACGGTCGTCGTCCTTGCTGTAGACATCGTCCTGGATTGGCAAACCGCTGGCGTCCACGCCCACCGCGGGCTGGATGCCGGCCAGCGTCGGGTTCGTGTCGGCACCACTCAGGAAGATCGTGCCGGTGCCATCGTCCACGATGGTGCCCAGGCCGGTGTCGCTGCGCGCCGCGCCTGACTCGTAGGAGGCGGTCAGCTTGAAGGTCTCGGACACTTCGTACGGAGCATCCTGCACGATAGCCACGCGCACAGCCACGTTGACCACGGCGCCCTCCACGCCTGGCACCGTGAAGGCGCTGTTGTAAGCCACCCAGGCGTTGCCGTTCCAGTACTCCAGCGTCGTGCCGGTGTCCTTTCCGGGCACGGCCGTGGCACCACTCAGGTTCAGGGCTAGGGTCTCACCCGCATTGGCCTTGACCGTGAAGACCGCATAAGGCGAAGCCTCGTTCACCGTCAGGTCGTTGACCTCCAGGGTGCGGTCGTCGTTCTTGGCGGTGGTGGTGTTCAGTACCGGCAGGCCGGTGAGCGGGTTCACGCCTGTGGATTCATCCCACGGCGTTGTCGGGTCATTGGCAGGATTTGCAAAGATGTCTCCCGTTCCATCGTCCAGAATGGTGCCCAGACCCACATCGCTGCGGCCGCCGGTGTTGGTGGCGCGCAGGATGAAGGTTTCGGCGTGCTCCAGTGGCGTGTCGTCCGTGATCGCCACGCGCACCAGCAGCGGAGCGGTTTCGCCATTCGCAGCACCCAGTGCAGGGATCTGCACATAGCTGCCCGGGGTGTAGTTCACCCAGGTGGTGCCATTGAAGTACTGCAGCTGAGTGCCGGCGTCGGCACCCGTGCCCAGTGTGGCGTCTTCGCCAGTCATGGTCTGACCCAGGGCCAGCTTGACGAACTGGCCTTCCACGCCCGTCACGGTGAACACCGCAAACGGCGAGGCTTCGTTGACCTCGACATCATTCACCGTCACCGGACGGTCATCGTCCAGCAAGGCGTCGGGCACGGACGGTGCGCTGTCCAGGATGGTGCCCACGCCGGTGGCAGACTTGCCAGCGGTGGTGGTGGCGGTCAGGGTCAGTTGCTCGGGGGTGCTTTCAGTCACCGCGTCTTTCACGACCGCCACCCGCACCTGCAAAGTTGCCACGTCACCCGGGACGCCGTTGCTGTCGCTGGGCAGGGTCACCGGCGTGCCAGGCAGGTAGCTCACCCACTTGCTGCCATTCCAGTATTCCAAGGTGTTGGCGGTATCGGTGCCCACCGTGGCTGTGCCACTGCTGAGCGCCAGCGTGAGGGCCTGACCTTCGGTGCCAGACACCGTGAAGACCAGATAACCATCGGCCTCATGGGCCGTGTCGCCCAGTACCGCCACGCCGCGGTCATCGTCCAGCGCTACCGGATAACCATAGTCGCCCGGCTGGTTCGGGGCACCGCTGTTGCGGGTGCTCAGGAAGAAGTCGCCGGTGCCGTCGTCGGTGATGGTGCCGATGCCCGCAGCGCTGCCGCCCACGGTGATGCCGGTGGTCGTCGTGCCTGCGCTGTTGTAGGTGGCCTTGAGCGAGAAGGTTTCAGACACCTCGTACGGTGCATCTTGCTTGATCGCCACACGCACCAGCAATTCGCCGTTGCTGGGCACGATAGCCGTCGCGCTGGGATAGGCCACCCACTGGGTGCCGTCAAACACCTCCAGCGTGCTGCCGGTGTCGGTGCCCAGAGTGGCTGAGCCGCTGGTCAGATCGAGTGTCACGCCAGCGCCTGCCACACCACTGACGGTGAAGACCGCGTACGGTGAAGCCTCGTTCACAGTGACATTGTTGACCGCCGGCAAAGTGCCCAGTGGGTCGTTGTCGGTGATGGTTCCCTCGGCCGCAGCCTGCGTGCCATTGAGCTGGGTGGCCGTCAGGGTCACGGTTTCGCTGGGTTCGTGCAGGCTGTCTTCCAACACGCTCACACGCACCCGCAGCTGGGCCGACTCGTTGGCGGTGGTGTCGTCATCGCTGGGCAAGCTCACTGGCGTGCCCGGGGTGTAAGGCACCCAGGCGTTGTTGATGAACACCTCTAGCTTGCTGCCCGTGTCCACCCCCAACAGTCCCGTGCCATCGGCCAGCGACAGCGTCATCGCCTGGCCTTCCTGGCCAGCGACAGTGAACTCCAGCCAGCCAGCGCTCTCGGCCACGGTTTGGCCGGTCACGGTCAGTGGGTTGTCATTGTCCTTGGGCGCGGTGGTGTTGAGCACCGGCAGGCCATTGCTATCCACGCCGGCGTTTTGCACACCGGATGTGGCCGGATCGTCCTTGCCCGTGGCAAAGAGGGTGCCCGTGCCGTTGTCCAGGATTTCGCAGGTGCCAGTGGCCACCTTGCTGCCGCCCACATAGCTGGCGGTCAGGGTGAACTTCTCGCCCACCCCGGCGGCAGCCTCCAGCGGTGCGTCCTGAATGACGGCCACACGCACCAGTATCGGTACGGTTGCGCCGGCTGTGGTGCCGGGCACCGTGACAGCGCTGCCCGCCTGGTAGGGCACCCACTGGGAGCCGTTGAAAACTTCGAGCACCGTGCCGGTGTCGGTGCCCACGGTGGCCGTGCCGTTGCCCAGGGCCAGCACCAACGCCTCGCCCGCATTGGCCGTGAGGGTGAAGACCGCATAGGGCGAACCTTCGTTGACCTGCAGGTTGTTGATGGCCAACGTGCGGTCGTCGTTCTTGGGCGTGATATCGTCGATTTGCGGGTTGCCATTGGCATCCACACCCAAGTTGGACTGAACGCCCGAAGCAGCCGGGTCGGCGTCCTTGCCCACCAGGAACAGTGTGCCCGTGCCGTCATCGAGGATGGTGGCGGTGCCGGTGCTGTTGCCGCCGTTCGTCACGCCCGTGGTCACGCCATGGGTGGTGTCGTAGGTGGCCTTGAGCGTGAACTGCTCGGACTTTTCGTACAGCGTGTCGTTGGCAATGGCCATGCGCACCAGCAGCTTGCCATTGGCGGCCACCACGGTGGTGGCCGGGTCATAGGCCACCCATGCGCTGCCGTTGAACACCTCCAGCGCCGTGCCGTAGTCGGTGCTGCCATTCGGGTTGGTAAGGGTGGCGCTGCCCAGGGCGCTGCCATTGGCCAGGGTCAAAGTGACCCCTGCACCCGCCACACCTTCCACCGTGAACACGGCGTACGGCGAAGCTTCGTTGACCTGGATGTTGTTGATCACCGGTGCGGCACCGGCTGGCTCGTTGTCCAGGATGATGCCCTCGCCCGAGGCGGCGATGCCGCTGCTCGGTGTCGCCACCAGCGTGATGCTCTCGCTGGTTTCGCGGGTCGCGTCACCCTTCACATCCACACGCACCTGCAGCTGACCCTCGTCCGGCAGGGTGATGACCTGGCCGGTGTAAGTGACCCAGTTCGTGCCGTCGAGGCTGTACTGCAGCGAACCAGCTGCGGTGTCGGTGTTCAGCGTACCCGTGCCGCTTTGCAGCGCCAGCGTCACTGTCTCGCCCGGCTTGCCCTTCACGGTGAAGCCCAGCTGCACCGGCGCGTCGGTGGCAGCAGCCGGTTCGGTCACGGTCTGGCTCGTCACCAGCACCGGCGTCACCGCCGCATCAATCCGCAGACCCGTGCCGTCGTCCACGATGGTGCTGGTGCCCACCGCGCTGCTGCCGCTGACGTTGCTGGCCTTGAGCAGCACCGTCTCGGACATCTCATACGGCGAATCCTGCACCACCGTGGTCCGCACCATGAGCGCACCCGACTCGCCAGCGGCGGTCACGGTGGGCACTTGCACCAGGCTGCCCGGCACATAGGCCACCCAGGCGGTGCCGTTGAAGTATTCGATGGCCGTGCCGGTGTCTGCACCCAGCGTGGCCGTGCCGCTTTGCAGCGCCAGCTTGACCAGCTGACCCTGCGCGCCATCCACCGTCCACACCACATAGGGCGAGAGTTCGTTCACGGTGGTGCCGGTCACTTCCAGCGGACGGTCGTCGTCCTTGATGAAGTTGGTTGGCAGGCCGTTTTCGCCCGGGGCATCGGGTTCGCCGTCCCGGTTGTTCGGACCAAACACATCGCCCGTGCCGTCGTCCACGAGGGTGGCGGTGCCGGTGGAGGTGCCCCCCAGCGTCACTCCTGCCGTGGTGGCGGTGTAGGTGGCCTTGAGCGTGAGCTGCTCAGCCACCTCGTAGGCGGCATCCTGCCTGGGGGCCACGCGTGCCAGCACAGTGCCGTCGGCGCCCACGGTCAGGTCGGTGCCTGCGGTGTAGTTGGTCCAGACACCGTTGACCAGCACCTGCCACTGCGCGGCGGTGTCGATACCCAGCACGGCGGTGCCTGAAGCGGGTTCGAGCTTGAGCACGGCACCGGGCTTGGCGTCCACGGTGAAGACCAGGTAAGGCGAGCCCTCGTTGAGCGTGAAGCTGTTGACCACCGGGTTGGCCCCGCGGTCGTCGTTCTTGGGTGCCAGCACGTCCACCAGCGGCAGGCCGGTGGCCGGGTCCACGCCGGTGTTTTCGACCACGTTCGTGGTGTTCAGGTCATCGTTGCCTGCGGCGTAGACCGTGCCGGTGCCATCGTCCACGATGGTGCCGGTGCCGGTGGCAGCAGGCGTGTTACCGCTGGTGTAGCTGGCCGTCAGGGTCAGGGTCTGCTCGCCCTCGAAGGGGGTGTCGTTGACGATGGCCACACGCACCAGCAGGTTGCCGCTAGTGGGCACAGCCACGCCAGGGGTGTAGGCCACCCATGCCGTGCCATTGAAGACTTGTAGCGCAGTGCCGAAGTCCTGCGTGCCGTCGGTGGCCGTGGGGCCGGCCGCACCCAGGGCGGTGCCGTTGGCCAGGGCCAGGTTCAGGGTGTCGCCTGGCTTGCCGGTCACGGTGAAGACCGCGTAGGGCGAAGCCTCGTTCACGCGCACGCTGTTCACGCTCAGCGGGCGGTCGTTGTCCTTGATCGCGGCGTTGTCCGTGAGTGGCACGCCATTGACAGGCAGTGCATCCGGGTAGATCGCGCCCGTGCCATCGTCCTTGATGGTGCCCAGGTCGCTGGCGGGGCGGCCGCCGGTGTTGGTGGCCACCAGGGCGACCGACTCCGACACCTCGGCCAGGTTGTCCTGCGTCACGGCTACGCGAACCAGCATCTGGCCTTGTTGACCGGCGATGGCATTGCCATCGCTGGGAATAGCGACGTAGCTGCCCAGGGTGTAGTCCACCCAGGTCTGGCCATTGAAGTACTGCAACTGCGTGCCAGTGTCGGTGCCCACCATGGCGCTGCCGTCGGCCAGGTCCAGCTTGACGAGCTGACCTTCCACACCGCCCACGGTGAAGACCAGGAAAGGCGAGGCCTCGTTGACGGTGCTGCCGGCCACGGTCAGCGGACGGTCGTCGTCTTTGACGTCCACACCACCATCCAGGATGGTGCCCACGTCGCTGGCGGTCTTGCCGCCGGCGGTGGTGGCCGTCAGCTTGACGGTCTCACTCGGCTCCACCGTGCTGTCGGCATTGACGGCCACGCGCACCTGCAAAGCCACCATCTCGCCGCTGGCGGCATTGCCATTGGAGGGTACGGTGATGGTGCTGCCCGGGGTGTAGCTGACCCAGGCGAAGCCGTTCCAGTATTCCAGCGCTGCGCCCGTGTCAAGGCCCAGCGTGGCGTTGCCTGCACCCGTGCCGGTCGAGCCCAGGGCCAGCTTGAGCTGCTGGCCTTCGTAGGCGCTCACCGTGAAGCTCAGGGTGCCGTCGGCCTCGTGCACGGTGCTGCCACTCACGCTCACCGGGCGGTCGTCGTCCAGCGTCGGCAGGCCGGTGGTGCTGGGGCTGGCGGTGGTGTTGCTGGCCAGGAAGATGCTGCCAGTGCCATCGTCCAGGATGGTGCCGGTGCCAGCGCCGCTGCCGCCGACAGTCACACCCGTGGTGCTTGCATTGACGTTGTTGTAGGTGGCCACCAAAGAGAAGTTCTCGGAGACTTCAAACGGGATGTCTTGCACGATGGCCACACGCACCAGCAATTCGCCGGTCGTGTTGGCACCCGCCGCCCCCGAAAGAACCGCGTTGCTGCCGTTGTAGGGCACCCAAGCGCCGCCCACCAAAACTTCCAGCGTGCTGCCCGTGTCCACGCCCACGGTGGCGGTGCCGTCCATCAGGCTCAAGGCCACGCCCGCGCCGGCCACACCACTGACGGTGAAGACCGCGTAGGGCGAGCCTTCGTTCACGGTGACATCGCTCACGGCGGGATTGGCGCCGCGGTCGTTGTTCTTGGCGGTGGTGCTGTCGAGCACAGGCACTGGCGCCAGCGGGTTGCCCGTCGTGGGGACCGATTCGTCCACACCGTTGGTGGACGGGTCATCCTTGGCGTTGATCACGCCTGTGCCATCGTCCACGATGGTGCCCACGCCCTGGGCCACGGCGCCATAGGGCTCGGTGGCCACCAGGGTCAGGGTTTCGGCGCCCTCGAAGGGTGCGTCGTTGACCACGCTCACACGCACCAGCAATTGCGCCGGCTCGTTGGCCGTGCTATCGCCGTCCGAGGGCAGCATGACCAGCTGACCCGGGGTGTAGGGCACCCAGGCGGTGCCATTGAAGACTTCGAGCGCCGTGCCGGTGTCCACGCCCAAGGTGCCCGAGCCGCTTTTCAACGACAGGGTCATGGGCTGGCCTTCCTGACCTGTGACGGTGAAGACCAGGTAAGGCGAGGCCTCGTTCACCGTCTGGCCGGTGATCGTCAGGGGAGCGTCGTTGTCGAGGTAAGTGGGCAAGCTGGCGTCGGTGCTGACACCCAGCACGTCGGGCGTGCCATTGCTGTTGGCCGCGCCATACAGGTTGCCCGTGCCGTTGTCCAGAATCTCGCAGGTGCCGGTGGCGGTCTTGTTGCCAATGGCGTAGCTGGCGGTCAGGGTGAACTTTTCGCCCACGCCAGCGGCGGTTTCGAGCGGTGCGTCCTGCTTGACGGCCACACGCACCAGCAGGCTCACGGCCTCGCCGGCAGTGCTGTCACCGTCCGAAGGCACGTTGAACGCCGTGCCGGCCTGGTAAGGCACCCACACTCCATTGACCAGGACTTCCAGCGCGGTGCCGGTGTCGGTGCCCACGGTGGCGGTGCCGCTGCCCAGGGCCAGCACCAACGCCTCGCCCTCGGTGGCGGTCACGGTGAACACCGCGTAAGGCGAACCTTCGTTGACCGTCAGGCTGTTGACGGCCAGCGTGCGGTCGTCGTTGCGGGGGATAAGCGCGTCGATCTGCACATTCCCATGCCCATCGACACCCAAGGCCGGCTGCACGCCAGCTGTGTTCGGATCGGCATCGGTACCAGTCAGGAACACGGTGCCGGTGCCGTCGTCGAGGATGGTGGCGGTGCCAGTGCTGCTGGTGTTGGCGATCACGGCCGACGAGGCTGCGCCGTTGACCTGCCCGGTATAGCTCACCGTCAGGTTGAACTGCTCGGACACCTCATAAGGCGTGTCGTTGGCAATGGCCATGCGGACCAGCAGTTCGCCATTGCTGGCGATCCGGGTATCGGCGCCATAAGGCACCCAGGCTGTGCCGTTGAACACTTCCAGGGCCGTGCCGTAGTCGGTGCTGCCATTGGCGTTGGTCGGCATGGTGCTGCCGGTGGCCGTGCCATCCGCCAGCGTCAGCGTCACGCCCGCACCGGCCACGCCCTCGACCGAGAACACGGCGTAGGGCGAGGCTTCGTTGACCTCGATGCTGTTGATGGCCGGTTTCGAGCCGATTGGCTCGTTGTCGAGGATGGTGCCCTCGCCCGAGGCGGGGATGCCGCTGCTCGGTGTGGCCACCAGGATGATGGTCTCGCTCGGCTCGCGGGTGTCATCACTTGGTACAGCCACGCGCACCTGCAGCTGGCCGTCGGCGGGAAGGGTGACTTGCATGCCAGTGGTGTACGGCATCCAGCTGGTGCCAATCAGGACCTCCAGGGCGTTGGCCGTGTCGGTGCCCACCGTACCCGTGCCGCTTTGCAGCGCAAGCGTCACGGTCTCGCCCGGCTCGCCGGTCACGGTAAAGCCCAGCTGAATCGGCGCATCGCCGGCAGCCGCCGGTTCGGTCACGGTCTGGCCCGTGACCACCACCGGCGTCACATCGGCATCGATGAGCAGACCCGTGCCATCGTCGAGGATGGTGCTGACGCCCACCGAACTCATGCCACTGCTATTGGCGGCCTGCAGCCGCACGGTTTCAGACATTTCATACGGTGCATCGACCACCGGAGTGGTGCGCACCATGAGCACGCCTGGCTCGCCGGTGGCGGTCACCGTTGGCACGGGCACGAAGCTGCCTGCGGTGTAGTTCACCCAAGCGGTGCCGTTGAAGTACTGCAGCTGGGTGCCGGTGTCGGTACCCACGGTGGCGGTGCCATTTTGCAGCGCCAGCTGCACCATCTGCCCTTGCGCGCCATCGACCGTCCACACCAGATAAGGCGAGGCCTCGTTGACGGTGGTGCCGGTCACTTCCAGCGGTCGGTCATCGTTCTTGATGGCGGTGCGGCTCTCCAGCGGCAGGCCGGTGCGGGGATCCACGCCCGTGGGGTTCTCCGCTGTAGCCGTTGCTGGGTTGTCAAGACCGGTGAGGAAAACCGTGCCGGTTCCATCGTCCAGGATGGTGCCCGTGCCAGTGGCCGAGACGGTCGGCGCGTCTGCATAGGTAGCGGTCAGCGTGAAGGTCTCGCCGTTGTCAGCCGGCTGGTCGTTGACGATGGCTACGCGAACCAGCAACTTGCCTTCGGTGTGCACTTCGCCGATCTCACAGGCTACGGCCAGCCCGCCGCCGCCGCCCTCGCCGGTGAATGCGTTGAAGAGATAAGCCTCTCTGTTGAGTGTCGTGCCGTCTCCGAACACACCACCCACGTTGTGCCCAACGCCTGCGATCAAGCCGGGTTGCTCAGCAAAAATCGCCGAGGTGAAGTGGCCACCGTTCTCTACGGCGGCGACCTTGTAAGGTTGTGCGATCAAGGTCTTGGTGCCATCGGGATTGAGGCTTGCCCATTGGGGTGCGCTGGGCAGCGCGACGGCGTATGCACTTCCTTGGACACCGATCGAGTAATAACCCTGATCCCTGTTAATGCCCCAAGAAAGCAGCGTGCCATCCTTGAGCACGGCGGACACCGAAGCGTAACCATCGGTGTTGTTCTGTGCGCTGATGAACGCGACATTCTCTAGCGGGCCTGTTCCGGCCGGGTTTTTGACTTCCACCCATGAGGCGTTACGACTGACGTTCTGACTCCTGTCTCCCTGGCCCAGCTGACCATAGTTGTTGTCGCCCAAGGCATACAGCCGACCGTTGCTGCCCAAGGCGAAATAGCTCTGGAAATAGCCGCTGCTATCGTTCGTGTTGTAGGCGTACCAGCCGGCACTGCCAATCTGAACCAGCCCCGCTCCTTGCGGAAGGGGCGGCAACTTCATCTCGGTGGCGTAGCTCAGGTCCTGTACAGCAGTACCGTTGCCGAGGTAGGCATCCTCGCCCCAGGTGTAGAGCTTGCCGGTGGTTCGGTTGTAGGCAAAGCCACCGTCGCCATTGAGCTCCAAGTCGGTGATGCCCTGCAGCACGGTGCTGGCGTTGGTCTTGAGCAGGCTAAAACTGGTGGCAGCCGCACTGGTCGTTCCATCACCGCGCATCCGGCTGTTCAGCACATCCCTTTGCCAATAGTCGACGGAATCGGTCAGGTCAGCATTGTTGATCCAGACTTTGCCGTCTTGCATCACGATGGCCAGACCGCCTTCGGTCCCGCTCAGGAACTTGACCTGCGCCGGGTCGATGGCGGAGGGGAGGCTCACTTTCTGGAAGGCAGTGCCATTGGTCAGGGCACTGTGCACCATCTGACCCTCGCGACCCCAGACCCACAGACCATCGGTGGTCATGATGGCGTGCTGCGGCCAGATGGAAGCGGCCGCCACATCAATCAAGGTGCCGGTGTAGTTGTAGCCGTTTTCAGGAGTCATCAGAATGGGGGTAGCATTGACCCCCAGACCGTCTGGCTTGGTATTTTCACCCACAACGTAGTAGCCACCGTCCTGCGCACGGAAGAAGGTGCTGTGGTAACTGGCCACGATGGCGCGACTGCCATAGAAAGCATCGGTCACATCAGGGGGTACGCAGAGCTTGGTCACGTCAACCGGCATCACGACAGGGGTGCCCGGAACATAGGACTCCCAGCTGTTGCCGTCCCAGTATTGCAATTGGGTGCCGGTGTCCACACCGACGCCGGCGGTGCCGGAGCCGAGCGCCAGGTTGACCGGTCGACCCAACTCGCCCGTGACCGTGAACACAGCGTAGGGGCTGGTTTCGTTGACCGTCAGGTTGTTCACGGCCAGCGCAGGCGGCGCGTGTTCGGGGGTGTCGTCGTTGCGCTCGGTCATCAGGTCGATCTGCGGATTGCCCTGCGCGTCCACGCCCAGATTGGGCTGCAGACCGGCCGTGGCCGGGTCACGGTCGGTGCCGGTGAAGAACACAGTGCCGGTGCCGTCGTCGGTGATGGTGGCGGTGCCGGTGGCGCTGGCGTTCAGGGTACCGCCGCCGGTGCCGTTATAGGCCACCGTCAGGGTGAATTGCTGGGCTACCTCCAGCGGGATGTCGTTCACGATGGCCATGCGCACCAGCAGCTTGCCGTTAGCGGCAATCACGGTGCTGGCGTTGTAGGGCACCCAGGCGGTGCCGTTGAAGACTTCGAGCGTGGTGCCGTAGTCGGTGGTGCCATCGGTGGCGGTGAGGGTAGCACTGCCAGTGGCCGTGCCATTGGCCAGCGTCAGCGTGACGCCAGCGCCGGCCAGGCCTTCCACCGTGAACACGGCGTAGGGCGAGGCCTCGTTGACGGTGATGTTGTTGATGACCGGGGCCAGGGCTGGGTTGTCGTTGTCGTTGTCGAGAATGGTGCCAATACCCGTGGCTGCCACGCCGTCCACCGGGGTGGCGACCAGGGTCACGGTTTCGCTGTTTTCGCGGGTGCTGTCCTCGGTCACGGCCACGCGGACCTGCAACTCACCGTCCTCTGGCAAAGCGACCTTTTGCCCAGCGGTGTAGCTCAGCCAGGTGGTGCCATTGAGCGAGTACTGCACGGTACTGCCGGTGTCGGTGCCCACCGTGCCGGTGCCGCTTTTCAGCGCCAGGGTAACGAGTTCACCAGGGGTGCCCACCACATCAAAGCCCAGCCAGCCTGCGTTTTCTTGGACGGTCTCGCCCATGACCAAGACTGGACACACATCGGCGTCGTACACCGCGCCACTGGCACCATCCAGGATCACGCTTTCGCCGGTGGCGATTCCACCGCCCGATGTCGTGGCCTGCAACAGCACGGTCTCGGATGTCTCGTAGAGCGCATCGACCACCGGTATGGTGCGCACCATCAGCACGCCGGTCTCGCCGGCCAGAGTAAGGGTCGGGATCTCCACAAAGCTGCCGGGTGTGTAAGCCACCCAGGCAGTACCGTCGAAATATTCGAACGTCTTGGCCGTGTCTTTACCCGGCTCACCCGTGCCTTCAGCCAATGCCAGCTGAACGCTCTGACCCTGCGCGCCCTGCACCTGCCAGATCACATAAGGCGAGGTCTCGTTGACCGTGGTGCCCGTGACGGTGATCGGCCGGTCGTCGTTCTTGATCGCGGTGCTGTTGACCACCGGCAGGCCGGTGGTCGGGTCCACTCCGTTGGGATTTTCCACAGCGGGGGTGGCGGGGTTGTCCAGCCCTGAACCAAACACCGTTCCGGTGCCATCGTCCAGTATGGTGCCGGTGCCGGTGGCCGTAGCGTCTGACTTGCCCTCAGCCGCCACATAAGTGGCGGTGAGCGTGAAGGTCTCACCGTTGTCGGGGTGCGGGTCGTTAACGATGGCGACCCGCACAAGCAACTGACCTGCGGCCGATGGCTCTTCGGGTCCGCAGCCTACGCCGAGGCCACCGCCGCCTTCGCCTTTGAATCCGTTGATCTGGTAGGCGATGCGGCTCTTGGTGGTACCGTCACCAAAAACGCCTCCCACGTTGTGTCCGACGCCTGCAATAAAGCCTGGCTGCGTACCGACAGGAATGGCCACTGTGAAATGTCCACCGTTTTCGACAGCGAATACAGGGTAGGGCTGTGCAATCGTGATGGTGTTGCCATCAGCGTCTTTGGTTTCCCACAAGGGAGCCGCCGGCAGCAGACCAAATTCAACGCCATTTTTCAGCCCGATCATGTACGAGCCGCCGTCGTTGTCACCCCAGGAAAGCAGGCTCCCGTCATTCAGCACCGCAGAAACTGACTGATTGCGGATTGAGTTGTTCTGAGCACTGAGGAAGCTGACGCCGCTGAGGACACCCGTACCGGCGGTGTCCTTGACCGCAACCCAGGACCTTTTTTCGGTCTGATCGCCCTGGCCGAGCTGTCCGGCGGCGTTTTCACCCAAGGCGTAGACACGCCCATCTTTTCCGAGCACGAAATAGCTTTGGCGATCACCGGTACCACCGTAATAAGAACCCGTGGTCTGGATCTGTTCGACCGCAACCGGCGAGCCGTCTACCGTCAATGGTCCCTTCATCTCCTTTGCATAGACCTGGTTACTTGGGGCACTGTTGTCACCCAGGTAGGCTTCCAAACCCCATGTGTAGAACTTGCCCGAATCACGATTGAAGGCGAAACCACCGTCAGGATTGAGTTCCAGGTCAGTGATGCCAGTGAGTACTGTGGACGCGTCGAGCTTGACCTGGGTGAAACCGTTGGTTGGCGAGGACGTGTTTTCTCCATTGCCGCGCAGCATATCGCCGCTGCGGTTGGCACGATTGATCCAGACCTTGCCGTCATGCGTCACCAAAGCCAAGCCACCTTCTGTGGCGCTCATGAATTTCACGTCGGTTGGATTCAGGCCTTGTGGCAGGGCGACCTGCTGGAAGGCTCCCGAGCTGGTCAAATCACTGTGAACGATGTTGCCCTCATACCCCCAAATCCAAAGGCCATCAGTGGTCATTAGCGCATATTGCGAGCTGCCGGCGTTCCCCGAACCAGCAGCCACGTCGATGAGCGTACCGGTGTAGCTGTAGCCGTTTTCAGGGGTCAGCAGCTTCGGTTGCGTGAAGGTATCTCTCTGCGCGCCGAGCGGGTCAGCATACTCACCAACAGCGAAGTAGTTGCCACCCTCAGCCCGGTACAGCGCGCCGTGGAAGGTCGACACAATGGCGCGCGACTTGTAGAAAGTCTCGCTCTGCCCCTCGGGTGCGCAACCATCCTCAGCGCTCGGCGCGTTGGGCATGGTCACAGGCTTGGTCGGGTCGTAGTTCTTCCAGGCGCTACCGTCCCAGTACTGAAGCTGAGTTCCGGTGTCCACACCGACGCCGGCTGTGCCGGAGTTGAGCGCAAGGTTGACCTGACGGCCGGCCTCGCCGGTCACCGTGAACACAGCATAGGGGCTGGTTTCGTTGACGGTCAGGCTGTTGACTGCCAGAGAAAGCGGTGCGACCGGGCTTCCTCCATCGTTATCTTTCGGCGCAGTCGTATCCAGGATCGGGTTGCCGTTGGCGTCCACGCCCGGGTTGCTGGGGCTGGAGGCGTAGATGCTGCCCTGGCCATTGTCCAGGATGGTCAGCGTGCCGGTGACCGAGTTGCCGCTGCCGTAGGTGGCCGTGAGCGTGAGGGACTCGGACACTTCGAGCGGCGTGTCTTGTTTGATGGCCACGCGCACCAGCAGGTGCGAGGCTTCGTATTGCTGGGCATCGCCGTCGCCCGGAACGGTGACGTAAGTGCCTTCCACATACTTCTGCCAGGCGTTGCCGTCCCAGTATTCCACGCCGGTGGTGGCGGGGTCATTGGTGATGCTGCCGGTGTCCTCGCCCACCGTGCCGGTGCCCGAGGCGAGGTCGAGCTTGACGGTGCGGCCCTCATAGCCCTGCACCGTGAAGATGCCGTAGGGGCTGCCTTCGTTGACGACCACGTTGTCGATGCCGCAGACCTTGGTGGCTTCGGCAGCGTCGGGGTTGGCTTCGGGCGTGCGGGGGAACACGCTGAAGGACATGTTCCAGGTGTCCCAGGCCCTGTTGTTGGTGGACAAGATGGTGCCGTTGGCCGTCGGATTGTTGTAATTGACCGACCACTCTGAGACATCGAACGTGAGGCTGGTGATGCCGTTACCCTGGAGCAGCACGGTACCGCCACCGTAGCCCGATGTCCATTTGCTGCGCGTGATGGTGCCTTTGGCAGCATCAACCGCAATTTGTCCTGCTCCAGGCGCATCGCTGATCAGATCGAAGTTCGGGCGATTTCCATCAGCGGTACTCCACTCGACCAGCTTGAGGTGCGGGGAGTAGGTTTGATACACACCAGGGTCAAAACCGCCAAAGTCATAGAGGTGCATCAAGGGATTGGTCACCGGCCCGTTGAAGGTGATGGTGATCCGACCCATGTGATGCGGTAAGGGTTTGCCGTTGCTGTCTAGGTAAGACTTGCCCGCCAGGTAGTCGGGCTTCATGTTGAAGGTGAAGCCGGTGTTGCCCGTGGTACTGGTGTCGACACCGACGCCTTGGCCTGTGACTGCGGAAGTCATGGCGCTCGATCCGGCGGAGTTGCTTGAATTCCAACTTAGGCTCGTATTCGTCGTGACAATGGACATCCCTGCCGTGCCGTAGTCCAAATTGGACAGCACGGTGGAGACCGTGAGCGGCTTGCTGGTGCTGCCCAGGTCGCTGGCGGTCAGTGCCTGGGTGTTGAGGTTGGTCTGGCTGAACAGCGCGGCGTATTCGTACACCGTGGTGTGGGTGCTGTCGGTCGGGTTGTTGGCATTGAGCGCGAAGGTCAGCTTCTGGCTCTGGGTGGCGCTGGTGCCGGTGCCCGTGGTCGTGATGGTGCGGCTGCTGTTGTTGTCAATGAACAGCTCCAGCGCGTTGGTGTTTTTGACCGTATTGGGCACCTCTGTGGCCGGCTGGCCGATCACCAGGGTGGAGGTGGTGGTGTAGCCTGTGCGGTCCGACACTGCATAGGTGATCTGGTCGGTCTTGCCACGGAAGGCGTTGTTGGGCGTGAAGAGGACGGTGCCGTCGTCCGACAGCCTGAAGTCGCCCACCACCATGTTGTTGTAGGTGGCCATGCGCACGGTCTGGCGGCCGGCGGTGCTGGGGTCGAGGTCGATGGAGGCCGGGTTGAGCTGGCCGTTGTCTTGGTAGTCGTTTGCCAGCAGGTTGATCTGCACCGGCAGGTAACAGCCTGCGGGGGCTTGGTCGTTGTCTTTGGGCGTGGTGAGGTTGTAGGTGGGCTGGCCGTTGGCCAGCAGCGGCTCTCCTTGCGGGTCAACCGCAAAGATCACGCCGGTGCCGTTGTCCAAGATGGTTCCGGTGCCTGTGGCCGACATGGCCGGGCGGTTGGCGGAGACGGCGGTCAGCTGCAGGGATTCGGAGCCTTCAAACCGGGCATCCTGATTGACGGCCACACGCACCAGCATAGGCACGAGGGCGCTGGGGCCGACGCCGCCGGTGGTGGGCACGTCCAACGGTGCGCCGGTGTAAGCCACCCAGCGGGTGCCGTTGAAGACTTCGATCTGGGTGCCGGTGTCCACGCCGGCGCCAGCGGTGCCTGAGGTCAGGTTGAAGAGCAGTGCATCGCCCTCGGGCGCCTGCAGGTTGAAGACCAGCCAGGGCGAGGCTTCGTTGACGGTGACGGAGTTGATGAGGATCGGGCGGTCGTCGTCGGCCACAAAGTCGGCGGGCAGGCCGTTGGTGCCGGCCGTGTCGGGCGTGGTGGTCTTGTTGTCCGGGCCGAAGGCGGGGCCGGTGCCATCGTCAAAAATAGTGCAGGTGCCGGTGAAGTTTTCGCCGGCGGTGTTGCTGGCCACCAGTTTGAAGGTTTCGCCGTTGTCGGGCACCTTGTCTTGCGAGATGGCCACGCGCACCAGCAGGTCGGAGGTGCCAGTGCCGGTGCCGGGCATGGTGGGCGGGTTGTTGGGGTCGTAGCTCACCCAGCTGCCGTTAGACAGATATTCAAGCGCGTTGGTGTAGTCGCTGCCGGCCTGGGCCGTGCCGTCGTCCAGGCGCAGGCTGACGAGCTGTCCTTTGGCACCGGTGACCGTTAAGACCACGTAGGGCGAGCCTTCGTTGATGGTGACGTTGTTGACGGACAGGTCGCGGTAGTCGGCGACCGGGTCGTTGTCGAGCCGGGCGGGGTAGCCGTCGCCGCTGGTATCGGGGACGCCGGTGGTGTTGCTGGCCAGGTAGATCGGGCCTGTGCCGTCGTCGAGGATGGTGCCCAGGCCCTGAACTGTGCCGACCGTGAGGTTATCGATTTCCCACCCGCCATCGATCTCGACTTCGTCAAAGGTGACGCCGGGCTCCATGACGATGTTGATGAAGCCGGTTCTGCCGAATTGTGCAAAGCCGTCGTCCAGGTCACCCGCTATGTAGCCAACTGTCTGGCCATTGCGTTTAAGGGTGATGGAGCTGCCTTGGTCGTATGAATCCACCCACATGCCCAGATAGCTCTGCGGATTGTCAAACTGCATACGGACATAGCTGTCCCTGTAAATGGCTTTTGAACCGTTTACACCGTAGGTAGGGTCAATGTAGCCTTCGATGACCTTTCCAACGCCAGGCCAGACAAAGGGGGCGTCGACGCTGGCATAGACGCCATCCCTGTAGCCCTCAAAGTCGAAGGTCTGGAAGACGCCTTGCAGGTTGGTGGTGGTGTTGGTGTTGGCGGTGGCGGCTTCGAGGATGACGTTGTATCCAGGCTTTGTCGCGTCGGTGTAAAGCTGCCCCTGGAAAGCGGCCGAGGGATTGATGCCCGTGAGCGCAGTCGCGCCATCGCCGTAAGCGACTCGCACCTGGTATTTCTCGGAGACTTCGCGCTGCAGGTCCTGGTTGACTTTGACGCGCAGCAGCAGGTCGCTGCGCTGCTCGTTGATGACGGCGGGGTCGGTGCCATCGGGTGAGGTGAAGACAAAGTCGCCGTTGGGCATGCGGGTGCATTCGGCCCAAGTCTGCGTGTCGGGGTTGAACCATTGGAGCTGGGTGTTGGAGATGTCCACACCGGCGGTGGCCGACAGGCTGACCAGGGAGAGCTGTACCGAACTGTTTTCGGTCACGTCCCTGAGCTGGAAAACCATGTACGGTGAGGCTTCGTTGACGATGATGTCGTTGATGCGGATGGGCCTGTCGTCGTTGAGTTGGCTGGGCAAGTCGGACTGGCTGCCCAGCGGATCGGGGTTGCCCGTGATGTTGTTAGCCGAAAACAAAGCGCCGCCTGAGCCGTCGTCAATGATGGCGGTAGAGGCTTTGGCGATGACCGCGTCGACCTTGGCGGGATCGATCACGCGCAGCGTGAAGTTATCGGCTTCGATGGAGCCATCGAACACCACTTTGTTGAAATAGGTGCCGGGAGCCAGCTGCACGTTAAGGAACGCATAGAGCTCGTTGCCCGAGAAGCTTTGTCCGCCGTTGACCGCCGTCCAGGCGGAAGACGCGCCCTGGTAGCTGGAAGCCAGGCGCAGCAGGTCGGTGGTGAAGTGCGCGACCAACTGGTTGTTGTAGAACAGATCGAGGGTGTCGCCAGGGCCGCCGGCCGACCACCAGGCACCGAAGAAGTCGGAGGCTTTGGTCAGCTCCAGGGTGATGGGTTCGCCCGCATCGCCAAAACGGACGTAGGGGGTTCGGTTCCCGCCTGAGGTGGTAACGGCACCGCCATAGACGTCGGCGGGGATGACAGCACCGGTGGTGAAGGTGCCGATCTTTTCACCCTGGGTGAAGGTACTGGTGGTGGCGCCGTTGTAGATCCAGTCGATCGTTTTGGCGGCAGTGTCGGGCTGCGGTGCGATGACGCTCATGCCGGGCTTGAGCACGGTGACGTTGTCAAAGTCGTAAGCCCAGACCTCGACCTTGTCGAAGAGAACCCCTGGGTCAGCAAAGATATTGACAAAGCGCTTGCCGTTGTTGAGGTTGATGAAGGTATCGTTCAGGTCGGCATCGATGTAGCCGACCTGTGTACCTTGATAAAACAGAGAGATGTGACCTGAATGGTCGGTGCCATCGATCAGAAGACCCACATAGTTCTGGGGCGTGTTAAGGGTCAGGGTGGATTTCCAGCCCGAAGCACCGTCAAGGATGCCGGTGTATTTGGTGCCACCGTTGAAGGTGCCCACCCCCGTCCAGGTCTTGCCAGCCGTGGTTCCGAAGCTATCAAAGTTATAGACATTGAACTTGGTGGCGTCGAGGTAGGAGGTGAGCTGGTCCCTGTCCTGCACATACACCGTGAACCCGGGGGCAGTGGCGTTGTTGTAGTTTGCTTGCTTGAAAAGCGCGTTGTCCTTGAGCGAAATCGCGTTGTCAAAGGTGAAACTGATGGTGTTGGTGGCGCTGCTGTAGTATTTGCCAGCAGGCTCCACCGAGGCGATGTAGTTGCCACCGTCGTAGGTCCAGAGGGTCTTGTCGGCAGGCGGCGCGTAAGTGAAAGCCGTCGGGTCCCAGGCGTTGAGTCGAAGGGTTTCATTGCCTTCAAAGGCCTTGTCAGCCTTGATGGCCACACGCACGAGCGTGGAACCGCCCAAGCCCTTGACGACTTGACCCGGTGCGTAAGTCTGCCAAGCCGAGCCGTTGTAATACTCGAAGGTGGTACTGGTGTCGACTCCCGGCACAGCCGATCCACCGCCGCCCAGTGCCATGGCCACACCGGTCGTGGCATCAAAGTTCACCCGGAACATCAGGTATGGCGAAGATTCGTTGACGGTGGGGGCTAGCGCCGTGACGCTGATGGCGCTGGTGGTCAGTTCCCCTTGCCATTCGCCACCGTCCAGGGTTCGGGCCTGCACGCTGCCTTTTTGGGTCTCCAGCGTCCAGTCACCCGTGCGGCCGGTGGTGTTGGTCGATGCGGCAATGTCTGCGCCCGTGAGGTGCGCCAACTCGCTGATGAAAGCCTGGCCGGCCTGGCCCGCAGCCACGTCACAGCCATAGACCAGCAAGTCGCCGTCGGCGCTGAGGTACTGGCCCAGCTGCTGCCAGGCCTGGCTGGCGCTTTGCAGTTCCTGCGCGTTCACGCGCGTGGTGCCGAGCTGGAATTCACCCGACTTGCCGTGCGTCAGGATGTGGATGGCGCCCAGGCCTTCGCGGCCCTGCAGCAGCGCCAGCACCTGGCTCAGGCCGTCCTGGCTGGGGTTGACCTGCAGCACTTCCAGGTCTTTGGGCAGTGCGGACAGCAGCTTGCCCAGGTCGGGCAACGCCGAGTCGACGACGACCACCTCTCGCGGCGCAATGGGTTTGGCGCCATCGCCTACCCAGGCGGCTTCACGGGACAGCAGGTGGTCTCTTGTGTCCGTCGTGTCGTCGTGGTGCAGTGGATCGGGTTGGGTCACTGCGATGGCGCCATCAAAAACCAGACGAGGTTCGAGAGCCAAAAGGGAGAGGCGCAGATTTTTATTCATAGGATGACCAAGCGAAAACGAACGGTGAAATGGGTAGAAATAGGCGGATTTCCAGAATTTGGAATTCTTGAGAATTCAGATATGGGGGACAATCCGTCTATCGCGGGAGTACACCCCATACAACATCCCTCGTTCGACGGATTGCACGACGTTTTCTCGTTGGGACAATGAAAGCATCACCAATCATTTCTGCGATTCCATATGTCTTTGGGGCACGTTTACCTGATCGATGACAACCAGGAAGTCCGCGAATCCCTGATGCGACTGCTGCAATTCGCGGGCTATCAGGTGCTTTGCTGGTCGGATGGACCTACTTTTCTGGCACAGATGCCCAATGAAGCACCCGCCGTGGTGCTCACCGACATGAAAATGCCGGGCATGACAGGGCTGGAGCTGCACTTGGCCTTGCTGGAGGGGGGGCGGCAACTGCCGGTGATCTACATCAGCGGCGAAAGCACCGTGCCTCAAGCCATTGAGGCCATGAAGCTCAAAGCCCACGACTTCCTGGTCAAGCCTTTCACACGTGAAGATTTGCTGCGAACCGTGTCTGCCGCCATGGAGCGTGACCGCATGGTCATGCAAGAGGTGATTGAAAAATCTAGACTTGCAGAGTGTCTTCGTCGGCTCGCGCCCCGAGAGCGTGAAGTCCACGGCTTGTTGGTGAAGGGCTTCAGCAACCAAGAGATCATGGAAGCCTTGAACATTTCGCTGCACACCACCAAACAGTACAAGTCGGAGGTGATGCGCAAAATGGGCGTGCGCTCTTTATCGCAGTTGCTCAGGCTGAGTGGTCAGGTGCACACAAAACCGGTCAACACCGCTTGATCGAAAGCTTCTCTGGGATTTAAATCATCGAGTGCTTCACTTGCAGGCTTCATTCGTTGAAGGGGGAAGAGTCATGAAACGATACTTATCCAGGCTGATCGTGGCAATGGTCATGACAAGCTCAGGATTGACATGGGCTCAAAGCTCGACAGCAACCGGTACCTTTCTGGGCCAGCCCGTGAGCCCCGTCATATCGGTTGAGCTGGATGCCGCGCCCCAACGCTCCATGCCTGCGACAACATCCGCGCTTCCAGGTACGACGCCAGCACCTGGTGCCCAGAACTCTTCCAGCCCTTCCAGTTCTTCTTCAGCCCCCATGTACACAGGCGTGGAAAATTCTGAAAGTCAGGGCGCAAAAACACCTCAGGACCCCAAGGCGACGCAGCGTTACCGACCTTAGTGGTTTCTCCCCTTGGGTGTCGATTGAACCAACCGTTTGCTTGTTCCGGCACTGAGGCCCTGCCCGCGCAGGCCATCAGCGAAGATGTGCTGAGGGAAAAGTACCTCAGGCCCGGCGAGCACAGCGTGCATGATTTGTATGCGCGTGTGGCCCGCGCCTTGGCCAGCGTCGAGCCCGCGTCCTTGCGCCCGGAGATGCAAGCCCGCTTCCTGAACAACCTGTATGCAGGCGCCATTGGGGCCGGGCGCATCATGAGCGCAGCGGGGACAGACAGCCCGGCCACGCTGATCAACTGCTTCGTTCAACCGGTGGGCGATTGCCTTCAGGGGGTGGACGTTGACGGATTCCCCGGCATCTATCAAGCACTGCGCGAAGCCACCGAGACCATGCGTCTTGGCGGAGGCGTGGGCTACGACTTCTCTCGCATTCGCCCCAAAGGAGCGCATGTGCAAGGTGTGGCCTCTGGCGCATCAGGCCCTTGCTCCTACATCAACATTTTCGATCAATCTTGTACCACTGTCGCGAGTGCCGGTGCGCGGCGTGGGGCGCAAATGGGCGTGCTGCGCATTGACCACCCTGACGTGTTCGAATTCATCACCGCCAAACGCACACCGGGTCGATGGAGCCATTTCAACGTCTCGGTGGGAGCGACCGATGATTTTCTTCATGCCGTGGAGCAGGATCAGCCGTGGCAGTTGGTCCATCGTGCACAGCCCGGTGCCGGGCAAATGGCTCGCGGCGCTCATCAACGTGCGGACGGTCAATGGGTCTACCAGACGTTGCGCGCACAAGATTTATGGAACACCCTCATGCGGTCGGCCTATGATTTTGCTGAGCCGGGCATTTTGTTCCTGGATCACATCCATCAGGACAACAACTTGCGCACCCTGGAGACCATCAACGCCACCAACCCCTGTGGTGAACAGCCCTTGCCCCCCTATGGCTGCTGCAACCTCGGCCCCTTGATCCTCACCCAGTTTGTGCACAACCCCTTTGATCACCATGGCCCAGCGCGCTTTGATTTCGAGGCCTTCACACGCAGCGCAAGCTTGCAGGTTCGCGCCCTGGACAACGTGCTGGAATTGACGCACTGGCCACTGCCGCAACAGACACAGGAGGCCCAGGCAAAGCGGCGCATTGGCGTGGGGTTCACGGGGTTGGGCGATGCCCTGATCATGCTGGGTTTGCGCTACGACAGTGCAACAGGCAGAGCGATGGCTGCACGCATGGCGATGTGTCTGCGCGATGCAGCCTATGCCGCCTCGATCGAACTGGCGCAAGAGCGCGGCGCATTTCCCATGTTTGACGCCGACAGCTACCTGGCTGAGGGAACCTTCGCCAGCCGCTTGCCGCCAGCCTTGAAACAAGCCATCCGCACCCATGGCATACGCAACAGCCATTTGCTGTCCATCGCCCCGACGGGCACGGTCAGTCTGGCGTTTGCAGACAACGCCTCCAACGGCATTGAGCCCGCCTTCTCCTGGACCTACACACGAAAAAAACGACAAGCCGATGGCGGCATACGCGTCTACGAAGTGCAAGACCATGCCTGGCGCGTGTTCAAGGCATTGGGAGGTCACCCCGATCATCTGCCGGACAGCTTCGTGAGTGCGCTCGAGATGAGTGCACAAGACCACATCGCCATGATGCAGGCGGTCCAGCCCTTCATCGACAGCGCCATTTCCAAAACAGTCAATGTCCCGGCCGACTACCCTTACGAGGCTTTCAAGGACTTGTACCTGCAGGCCTTGCGGGCACACCTCAAAGGTTTGGCTACATACCGCCCCAATGACATTTTGGGGGCGGTGCTGGAAACCCGGTTGTGATATCGCCAGCTGCTTGAAAGCGGCTGTGTCTTCATTGGCTCCGACACCTAGTTCCCTGATCTCAAAGGGTATGGTCTGGAGTCCTGATCACGGTGACACCGCCTTCACGGTGCCCATGTTCGATGAGTTCATGAAGCGCCAACGAATCAGTTTGCAGGGCTCATGGCCTGTCCATTTCTATCTGCCGTTTGCGCTTGGCCAGAATCCAAGCTGAGTTGAGACCGGTCAGAACCATCAGAGGCCAGAGAAAGGTACAGATCATGACCCACAACACGCGGCTGGCGAGGGTGGATGCACTTTGGGGCGGTTCGCCCTTGTTGGGCCCCTCGCTGAAAAGGTGCCGATAAGAGTACGTGAGGAGGCCGAATCCTGCGCCAATGAAGAAGAAAAGAGAGATGTAGGTGTTCAAGGTGCTCTCCTAGGTGATATGTGGCAGGACTTTCTCGATCGAGGTTCGCCTGATTTCAAGATTGATTATGTATCAGGTGTCAGTTTTTTTATACGATTAACGATGTCTTTATGAAATTACATTCGCCAGGGTGTTTCAGTCCCATAAAGACATCATGAACCAGCCGACCGATCGGATGAGCGCAGCAACACTCTCATTGAGGGTATTGCAGTTAGTTCACGCACTATTAAGCTATCCATAGAAAATTGCTGTATGCAGACTAAAACGCACTGACTAACGACCCTCATGAGCAATTATTTTCAACTTCACCACGGTGCGATGCTACTGAAATACAGTGGCATCAGCTTCATCTCGGGCGCCGTCAACCACGGTTTTTTCAGTGGTGAGCGCTCGCTGTGGACAGCCGCAGTCGGTGTTCTGCTGTTTGTAGTTGGAGCCACGATGGAGCATCGGCTGTCGGATGCCTCCGACGAAGCACCGACCAACCTCTTCCATACCTTGGTCTTGGGTGCTTTGCTGTCCATAGGACTGGGCTTTTTCACCGGCGGGTTACAGCATTTTCCCGATTCACCCGCTCGCAGTTCGTGGGTAGTTCCATTGGGTTTTTTGATTTCGGTACTAGCGTTGGCTCTTAACGGGGCGTTTCAATGGCAAAGAAGCAGCACGTACTACACCTTGGTCGGTGGTGTATTGGTCAGTTTGAGCAGCTATGGGGCCTGGCAATGGCTTGAGCGACATCCCGAGTACCTCGGAACCCACGCACACAGCAGTAGCGCAGCGGGAGACACGTCACACCATGACTCTCCGACTGGCTTAACTAGCATGATCGTCAGCAGAAGTGTTGAGATTCGAATGAACGACACCATGCGCTTCACCCCAGACTCCTTGCAAATCCAGGCTGGAGAAACAATACGCTTTATGGTCCGCAACGAAGGCAAGGTCGCTCACGAGTTGGTGCTAGGTACCAGCAGCGACATCCGTGAACACGCCGAGGACATGAAAAAGGGCGGGAACGATCACCATGCGCACGCCAGTGGCGTCTCGATCGAACTGAAAGCGGGTGAAAGCGGTGAGTTGGTGGTTCACTTCCCCCACGAGGTGGTGTTGGAGATGGCCTGCTTGGTGCCGGGTCACTATGAAGCAGGCATGCGGGGAACGGTACAAGTTGCTCGAGCGATTACCGCAAAACAACCCACGGCTACTCATGATCACAGTACTCACAAGCACTGAGAGATAACTACTTCGCTCGCCATGCCTTTTATTGCCTGTAGGCGTCTCTTTTTGGAGTCAGCGGCGGCAGCTCGAATAACGGATAAATCAGCCCAGTTTTTTTGGGCATGTTTTTAGGTATGTAGAAAACAAACACGCGCCCGAAGGCGCGTGTTTTCTGCTAGTTTGGCGGAAACGGAGGGATTCGAACCCTCGATGAGGCTCTACACCCCATACTCCCTTAGCAGGGGAGCACCTTCGGCCACTCGGTCACGTTTCCAGGTATGCGTATTATGCCTGAACCTGATCCAGGTCGAAAGCCTTGTGCAGGGCCCGGACGGCCAGTTCCATGTACTTTTCGTCAATGACGACCGAGGTCTTGATTTCGCTGGTGGAGATCATCTGGATGTTGATGCCCTCTTCGCTCAGTGCGCGGAACATCTTGCTGGCCACGCCCACGTGGCTGCGCATGCCGATGCCTACGATCGACACCTTGCAGATCTTGGTGTCGCCGATCAATTCGGGAGCCCCAAGAGCAGCCATGGTGCCCGACTTAAGCAGGTCGCAGGCGCGCGCATAGTCGTTGCGATGCACGGTGAAGCTGAAGTCGGTTTTGCCATCCTTGCTGATGTTCTGGATGATCATGTCGACTTCGATGTTGGCCTCGGCCACCGCACCCAGAATTTGGTAGGCAATGCCTGGCTTGTCGGGTACGTTGCACAGCGAAATCTTGGCTTCGTCGCGGTTGAAGGCAATGCCCGATACGATGGCTTGTTCCATTTGTTCGTCTTCCTCGAAGGTGATCAGGGTACCGGAGGCAGCTTCCTCCTGAAGGTCAATGTCCCAGGGCGTGAAACTGGAGAGCACGCGCAAGGGCACTTTGTATTTGCCGGCGAATTCGACCGAGCGAATTTGCAGCACCTTGCTGCCCAGCGACGCCATCTCCAGCATTTCCTCGAAGCACACCGTGCGCAAGCGACGCGCCTCGGGCACGACGCGGGGGTCGGTGGTGTAAACGCCGTCCACATCGGTGTAAATCAGGCATTCGTGGGCCTTGAGCGCAGCCGCCACCGCCACCGCCGAGGTGTCGGAGCCGCCACGGCCCAGCGTGGTGATGTGCCCGTCGTCATCGATACCTTGGAAACCGGTGATGATGACCACGCGACCGGCTTGCAAGTCCTGGCGCACCCGCACATCATCGATCGACTCGATGCGGGCCTTGGTGTAGGCGCTGTTGGTCTTGATGGGCACTTGCCAGCCGGTGTAGCTGATGGCGGGCATGCCTTCGGCTTGCAGGGCGATAGCCAGCAGGGCTGACGAGGCTTGTTCGCCGGTGGCGGCCAACATGTCGAGCTCGCGCAAATACGCGTCCTGGGTGGCACCAGGCGCCAGCTCTTTGGCCAGCCCGAGAAGGCGGTTGGTCTCGCCGCTCATGGCGGAGGGGACCACCACCATTTGATGGCCGGCGCGGGCCCATTTGGCGACGCGTTTGGCAACGTTGCGGATGCGCTCGGTCGAGCCCATCGAAGTGCCGCCGTATTTATGAACGATCAGTGCCATATAAGGGTTTGATGTAACAGGCAAAACCTAAGAATTGTACCAACCCAGCGTCTCCCCTTGGCGTTGGACCTGGCCTCGGCCGATCTTGAGGTGAATGCGATGGCCTCGGGTGCTGCAAGCCCTGACCTGTTGCACCAACTGCTCGAGTTGAACGGTGCTGGCCCGTGCATTCGATCCATGCTGGTTGTCCAACCAAAAGCGCAAGACATTGGCCATGCGGGCATCGGTCAATTGGCGCAAGTCGGCTATGCGGGGTGGCAGGCCGGTCAGCTGGGCATCTTGTGAGGCCAGTTCGAGCAACAAGGTCTGAGCCTGAGCGGCGTGCTGTGCGCTGCGGGCAAACGTCTGTCGAAAGCCGGGGAAGGTCGCCTCCAAGGCCGGCATCAACCTATTTCGGATGCGGTTGCGGGTGTAGCGCAGGTCCGCATTGCTGGGGTCCTCCACCCAGGCCACGCCTTCCTGAATCAGCCATTCGCGCAGTGCCGAAGACGGCACCCGCAGCCAAGGCCGGTGATAGGTCAGCCCCTGTCGCTGTACAGAGACCGGCATGGCAGACATACCCGGCAAGCCCGAGCCTCGGGACAGCGCCAGCAAGAGGGTCTCTATCTGGTCGTCGGCGTGCTGGGCCAGCGCCACATCCTGCACCTCGGGCCAATGGGTGGACAAGGCGCGGTGAATGGCCTGGTAGCGGGCGGTGCGCGCGGCAGCTTCGGGGCTTTCACCGGTGGCGTGTTGGGCGTCAACATGCTCAACCCCCAGGGGCACCTGCCAGCGCTCGCACCAGGTCTGGCAATGCGTGACAAAGCTGTCGGCAGCCGCCTGCAAGCCGTGGTGGATGTGGATAGCCCGGACCTGTCCTGGCCAGCGTCGATGGCAAGCCAGCAGCAAGGCCATGGAGTCGGCACCGCCGCTCAGGGCGACAGCCAAAGGCAAACGGGGGTTGAAGTGGTCGAGGGACAGCCCTGGCGGCAAGCCAGCAGTCGGAACCCGATCGTCAGCAGGATCAGCGCGCGTCGGCTTTGGTGTCCGAGAAGCGGCCATAGCTTTGCAAGCGCTCGTAGCGGCGGTCGAGCAATTCTTTGACCTTGAGATCGGTAACCTGACGCCAGGCGTCGTTGAGGGCCCGCTTGAGTGAAGCGGCCATTTGGCGTGGCTCCCGGTGAGCGCCACCCAAAGGCTCGTTGATGATCTTGTCAATCAGGCCCAGGGCCTTGAGACGATGCGCGGTGATGCCCAGGGCATCGGCGGCATCTTCGGCGCGGTCCGAGGTTTTCCAGAGGATGGAGGCACAGCCCTCGGGGCTGATGACCGAGTACACCGAGTACTGCAACATCAGCACCTGGTCAGCCACGCTGATGGCCAAGGCTCCGCCGGAGCCGCCCTCACCGATGATGGTGGTGATGATGGGCACCTCGAGTTGGGCCATTTCATAGATGTTGCGCCCGATCGCCTCGCTTTGGCTTCGCTCTTCAGCGTCAATGCCCGGGTATGCGCCCGGCGTATCGACAAAGGTGAACACAGGCAACTTGAATTTTTCCGCGGTTTTCATCAAGCGCAAGGCTTTGCGATAGCCCTCAGGACGCGTCATGCCAAAGTTGCGCAAGGCGCGCTCTTTGGTGTCCCGCCCCTTTTGATGCCCCAGCACCATGCAAGGCTGGCCGTTGAAGCGCGCCAGCCCACCCACGATGCTCAGGTCGTCGGCGAAATGCCGATCCCCATGCAACTCGATGAAGTCGGTGAAAATTTCACCGATGTAGTCCATCGTATAGGGACGCTCGGTGTGCCGGGCGATCTTGGTGATCTGCCAGGGCGTCAGGTCACTGTAGATGTCCTTGGTAAGCTGCTGGCTTTTCTTGGCCAGTTGTTCGATTTCCTGCGAGATGTCGACGGCGGATTCGCTTTGCACATATCGCAGCTCTTCGATTTTTGATTCGAGTTCGGCGATCGGCTGCTCAAAATCGAGAAAGGATTTTTTGGCCAACGGGCTCTCCTGGGTTCAATACGCCACGGGTTGGGGGTCCAACGACCTCCAAATATACCAAGTTGCAACGCTGCAATACGGGGCCCAGGCGGCGGCCACCTCGCGGGCCTCGCTGCGGCTGACCGCTTCACCGGAAAAATAGTTTCGGCTGATGCCGTTGATGAGACCCACATCGTCCAGGGGCAGGACATTGGGGCGCATCAGATGAAAAATCAGGAACATCTCGGCCGTCCAGCGGCCAATGCCGCGAATGCCCACCAGCTCGGCGATGATGTCCTCATCGTCCATCTTGGTCCAGTTCTTGACCTGCACCGAGCCACTTTCGAAGTGCAAAGCCAGGTCTACCAGGTACTCCACCTTGCGTGCGGACAGCCCGGCCTCGCGCATGTCATCGACCTTGAACTTGAGCACCTGCCCGGGCGTGAGTCGGCGCGAGAGTTGGGCAAATCGGTCCCACACGGTCTGTGCGGCCTTGACGGAAATCTGCTGGCCCACGATGCTTCGGGCCAGGGTGACGAAAGCGTCGCCACGGGACTCCAGCCGCGCCTCGGGAAACTGCGGAATGAGGCGCTTCATCACACGGTCACGCCGCATCAGGTGGCGACAGGCCTCATCCCAGTAGTCAGGAACGGTGATGGTGGTTCGTATGGCGGTCATCAACCGCGCTCCCAGGTGGTCCCGCCCGGGCCGTCCTTGAGCACGATGCCCTGATCGGACAGTTCCCGGCGGATGGCGTCAGCCAGGGCAAAGTCCTTGGCTTGCTTGGCCTGGGCGCGCGCGGCAATGCGGGTTTGAATGCTGTCCTCGTCAAGACTGACGCCGGCCTGCAGGAAGTGGGTGGGGTCGTCCTGCAACAAACCCAGCACGCCGCCCAAGGACTTGAGCAAGCCCGACAGTTCAGCCGAGCGACTGCGGTTGACTTCGCTGGCAATGTCAAACAGCACCGCCACCGCCTCTGGGGTGCCGAAGTCTTCGTCCATGGCCGCCTTGAAGCGCGCCGCGTCAGGGTAGGACCAATCGATGGGCACATCGTCCGGTGGCACCGAGGCCAATGCGGTGTACAGGCGTTTGAGCGCTGCACGGGCGTCGTCCAGGTGGGCGTCGCTGTATTGCAAAGGGCTGCGGTAATGGCTGCGCACCACGAAGAAGCGAACGGTCTCGGCATCGTAGGCCTTGAGCACATCACGGATGGTGAAAAAATTGCCCAGGCTTTTGGACATTTTTTCGTTGTCCACGTTGATGAAGCCGTTGTGCATCCAATAGCGGGCCAGGGCCTGGCCAGAGGCCCCTTCGCTTTGGGCGATTTCGTTCTCGTGATGCGGAAATTGCAGATCGGCGCCGCCGCCATGGATGTCGAAGGTGGTCCCCAACATATCGCAACTCATGGCCGAGCACTCGATGTGCCAGCCGGGACGTCCGGGCCCGAAGGGGCTGGCCCATTTCACCTCTTCCGGCTCGGTGGGCTTGGCGCTTTTCCACAGCACGAAGTCCAGCGGGTCTTCCTTGCCATCCAGAACCGCCACCCGCTCTCCGGCATGCAACTCGTCGAGCGACTTGCCCGACAGTTTTCCGTAGCCGGGAAACTTGCGCACCGCATAGTTGACATCGCCACTGGGCACCCGGTAGGCCAGACCGCGCTGCTCGAGCTGGCCGATGAGGTTCAGCATTTGCGGGACGTAATCGGTGGCGCGCGGTTCGTGGGTGGGACGTTCGATGCCCAGGGCATCTGCGTCTTCGTGCAACGCATCGATCATGCGGTTGGTCAGCGCGCGAATGGTTTCACCGTTTTCAAGCGCACGCTTGATGATCTTGTCATCGATATCGGTGATGTTGCGCACGTATGTCACTCGCCAGCCACTGGCACGCAACCAGCGCTGCACCACATCAAACGCCACCATCGAGCGGGCATGCCCCAAATGACAAAAGTCATAGACAGTCATGCCGCACACATACATGCGCACATGACCGGGTTCGAGGGGGGCAAATGACTCCAGAGCACGCGTGAGCGTGTTGTGAATGCGTAAAGACATGGGCGAATTGGGCGGGCAGACAGCGGGCCTGTCAACAGGGGGGAACGAGCAGAACGGAAATAGGCACTGCCTTACAATTCAGCATTGTAAATCGCCCTGTCGAATCAGGCCTGCGTCTCTCTCGGGGGCCTCCTGTCGGACAGTTTCAGCCCACCCCCATGTCTGTGCACACCCACCTGCCCTTGTTCATGCGCTCTGCCATCCTGTGCTGGGCGATGAGCGTGTGCTCACTCGGCTGGGCGGTGGATCACGACAGCGTACAACGGCTGATGCGTCAGGCCCGTTATTCCGAAGCCCTGGCCGAGGTCGAGCAATACCTGTCCACTCAGGCCAGGGATCCGCAAATGCTTTTTTGGCGCGCCAAGCTGCAGGCCGACCTGGGGCGCCAGCAAGAGGCTTTCGACAATTTTTACGCGCTCACCCTGCAATACCCCGAGCTGCCCGAGCCGCACAACAACCTGGGCGTGATTTATGCCGCACGCGGTCAATGGGGTCTGGCTCGGGAGTCCCTTGAAATGGCCTTGCGCAATAATCCCAATGACGCAACGGCTCTCGAAAATCTGGGCGATGTCCTGCTGCAACAGTCACGCCTGGCGTATGAAAAAGCACTGAAGCTGAACCCCATCAGCCGCAGCCTGCCACGCAAGTTGCAGGGCCTGCCCGAGCCGGTCGCCCCGGTAGGCGCCCAGCCATCCAACACCCTCAAAAACACGCCATGAATTTTTCTCGCCGTCTTGCCTTGTGTGGCAGTTTCGCCCTGTTAATCTCTTCGACCTTGTTAGGAACACCGGTGCTGGCCCAGGAAGCCCCCAAGGTCAAATTTCTCACCTCCATGGGCGAATTCGTGGTCGAGGTCTACCCGGACAAAGCGCCCAAAACGGTGGCCAACTTTCTCCAGTATGTGCAAGACAAGCATTACGATGGCACGGTATTCCATCGGGTGATCAACAATTTCATGATCCAGGGTGGTGGCTACGATGCCCGCTACCAGGAGAAATCCACCCGCGCCCCGGTTCGACATGAGGGGCGCGAGGCGCTGGCCAACGGCGGTCCGCGCAACACCGTGGGCACCCTGGCCATGGCGCGCACCAACGACCCGCATTCGGCCACGGCCCAGTTCTTCATCAATGTGAAGGACAACGATTTTCTGGACCCCACCCCCATCCCCCCCGGGGATCCGGTGGCTCGCTTTGAGTACGGCGGGCGCACCTACACCAACATTGCCCGAGCCAACCTCGAGAACGCCCCCCAGTTGTTTGGTTACACCGTGTTCGGCCGTGTGGTCTCGGGCATGGAGGTGGTCAACCGCATCAAGGCCGTTCCCACCGGATCGGGCGGCCCTTTCCCCTCGGATGTCCCGCGCACTGCGGTCACCATCCAGTCTGCAACCCTGCTGAAGTGAGCAAACCCCATGAGCCAACCCCGCGTTGAACTGCACATCCTCGACCACGGCGTCGTCACCCTTGAACTCGATGCCGACAAAGCCCCCAAAACGGTGGCCAACTTTCTGGCCTATGTGGCCAAAGGCCACTATGACAAAACCATTTTTCACCGCGTGATCGATGGCTTCATGGTGCAAGGTGGGGGCTTTGAGCCAGGCATGACGCAAAAGCCTTGCGATGCACCGATCGAGAACGAGGCCAACAACGGCCTGCGCAATGATCGCTACACCGTGGCCATGGCCCGCACGCAGGATCCGCATTCGGCAACGGCCCAATTCTTCATCAACGTGTCAGACAACGACTTCCTCAACCACACCGCACCTTCGCTGCAAGGCTGGGGATACGCGGTGTTTGGCAAGGTGGTCGAAGGCACCGAGGTGGTGGACAAGATGCGCGCGGTCAAGACCGGGCGACGCGGCTTTCATGACGACGTGCCGAAAGAGGACCTCGTGATCGAAAAAGCGGTCGCGATCTGATTCTTGCTGACGGACCTGCATCGGTGCCAAGACCAGACGACCCGCTGCCGCCACCCCTCTCACCGCCACCGGTGATTGATGGGCGGTCCTGGTCTTGCATCGACTTCATCTCGGACTTGCATCTGTGCAGACAGGATGCAGCCACCTTTGAAGCCTTCAGCCGCTACCTGGAGGCCACCCCCGCTGACGCACTGTTCATCCTGGGGGACTTGTTCGAAGTCTGGGTGGGAGATGATGTCCTGGATGACCCAGCCAGCACGTTCGAGCGGGCTTGTGTCGAACGCTTGCGCAGCTTCAGCGCCCGCCTTCCGGTTTACTTTGGTTGCGGCAATCGCGACTTTCTGGTGGGGCCAGCCTTGCTGTCGCAAGCCGGCATGCAAGGCCTGACAGAGCCCGCCTTGTTGCAAACCGCCGGGCCGCGGGTGCTGCTCAGCCACGGGGACGCCTGGTGCCTGCAAGATCACGACTACCTGCGCTTTCGGGCCGAAGTCAGAAGCGCTGCCTGGCAACAGGCTTTTTTATCTCAGCCACTGCCACAGCGCCTGGCGATGGCCAGAGGCATGCGAGAAGCCAGTGAATCCCGCAAACGGGAACACACCACCTATGCGGATGTGGACGAGTCACTGGCCACGCGATGGCTGAATGCTTGCCAGGCCGACGTGCTGGTACACGGGCACACCCACCGACCTGCCACGCATACTCTCCCCCAGAACCGGCAACGCTGGGTGTTGAGTGACTGGGATGCCACCGCCCAACCCGCGCGCGCAGAAGCGCTTCGCTGGCAAGCGGGGGGCTGGTCGCGCGTGCCTTTGACGCTGAGCCCCTGAGTGCCGATGGAACACCCGCTGAACACCGCTTGAACACCCACTGACCGCCACCCGAGCGGGCAGCGCAAGCCAGCACGGGCTTATTTGTTTTTCAACAAAGTCTTGAGGGCGGTCTGCAAGCGACGTGCTTGCTCGGCGTCATAGCCAGAAGCCAACACGCGCGCAGCGTCTTGGGCCCAGGTCTGCGCCGGGGTCGGGTCGTTGCGGCGCGTGAGCATTTGCAGTTGCAGCGCACGACGGGCAGGAATATGTTGAGCAGGCGTAGGCGCATCGGAGGCCATTTCCAGGCGCAGCAAAGCCTCGCTGGCGGCTTCCTGGGGAGCCCCGGACAAGGCCTGCACCCAGGCCTGACGTTGCGGCGGCTGCATGGCGTTGCCCAGATCGCGCAGGGACGGCACCTGATCGGGGTTACGCTGTTCCCAAGCTGTCAACAACTGAGTGAGCGCTTCTCCATGGGCCTGAGCAGCCAGTTTGCGCAGCGTCATTTGCGCTTGCTCAAGTGCATTGCGTTGAGCGCGGAAAGCTGCATCCCCCAAGCGAGGTCCACGGGGCTCAAAACCCTCGCGGCCTTCGCTTCGGAAACCGTCGCGAGCCGGACGGCCATCGCGCGGACCGCGGGCATCGCGGCCGTCGCGACCGGCGCCGGGGCGTCCACGGTCGCCTCGACGGTCCCCCGGGCGGCCGTCGCGCGCCTGCGGTTCGGCTTTCTTCAAGCCAGGACGATCATCGCCACGCACGGCAATCACAGGTTTGGTGACACGGGGGGCAGGCGTCGGTGCGGGGGCAGGTTCGGCAGCAGCCTCTGTGACGGCTTGCGTTTCTTCAGCGGGCGCTGGCTCGGCATCCGTGGCAGGTGCAGGGGCCGCGTCTTTGTCGGCCACTTCGCCGGAAGTGGGCGTCGACGTGCTGGCTGCATCTTGCGCAGCCTGGGCTTCTGCCTGGGCTGCATCGGCTTTTTGCTGGGCCACCAATTGCCCCTTGGTCGCCAGCTCCAGGGCTTGCATGGCGGCACGGATTTCGGCGGCATCTCCCTTGTGGCTGGCCGCTTCGAGGGCCTTGGCAGCTTGCAACACCGCCTGGTCATGGGCCGACAAAGCGGCGGCGGCCTGCTCGCGCTGAGCCGTCTTGCGCTGGAAGGCCTCATCAATCGGCTGTCGGAAAGCGTCCCAGAGTTTTTGCTCTTGGCGACGGTCCAGGGCAATCACCTGGGACTCCTGCTGCCAGCGCTGCTGCAAGGCTTTGACGGCATCGATGCGCAGATGCGGCTCGGCCGCCAGGGCCTTGGCTTCTTCGATCAGGGCATGACGCTGCGCCAGGCTGAGTTTCTGGACCGCCGCCAAAGGCGCTTGCGCCTCGTGGAACGCGGCCTTCCACAGGGGTTGAACCTCCGCAAACACTTTCTCGCTGACATGACCGGCGTCGCGCCAGCGGTCTGAGAATTGGTGCAATTGGCGATTGACGGCTTTCCAGTCGGGTCCGGCGGCGTGAGTGGCGGCCCAGGCCTTGAGCTCGTCAATCAGTACCATGCGCTGCGCACGATGCTCGGCACTTTCGGCCCGGACTTTTTCGAGCCAGGCCTCAACCACTTTGTGGGCACGGTTGCAGGCTTGGTCAAAGCGCTTCCACAGGGCGTGGTTCGGCAAACCACCCTGGTCGGTTTGTTTCCATTCCTCACGCAACTGGCGCAGGGTTTCCTGCATCTTGCGTCCGCCCATGGCAGGAACCCAGGTGATTTTTTCCTTCACAGCGGCAGGCGCCTGGGGGACTGGATCGACTGGAGCTGGCGCCTCGACGGCAGTCTCTGCGGCTGCTTCGGGAGTAGGCGCAACTTCGGCAGTCGTGTTGGCATCGGCCACTGCCACCGCCTTGGTTGGGACCTTTTCCACCACCTTTTTGAACAAGGCCTCGGCGCGGGCCACCAGTTGCGTGCGCAATTGATCGGCACGCCAACGTTGCCAGCCTTCCAGCTCGCTGGCCGCAGCGAGCACGCTTTGGGCATGGTGTTCAAACTTCTCGTCCAGCCAGCGCCCCTGCTCGCGCAGGGCTTGCCGCACGGCGGCGGCGGCCCCGGCGCTGGCTTTGCCGTGGCCTTGGGCCAGCTCTTCCTCCAGCACCGTCAAGACCGCTTGCACGGCGGCTTGGGCTTGTGCACGCTGGGCAGGGTCGACCTTGGGTTTGCTGACCACAGGCGCTGGTGTCGCCCCTTGGCGGGCTGCACGCAATTGATCGGCCCAGGCGGGCACGGCCGGCAGGGGCAGGGCCGCATCGGCAGCGGCCTTGACGGTGTGTTCCAAAGCCGCGTCAAAGGCCTCCCACACCGCGTGCAGTTGTTGGCCGCTGGCCTGCAACGAAGCCGGGAAACGGGGGTCCACGCAGGCCCAATTGGCGTCTGCGGTCAGGGCCTGGGCATCGGCCTGCAGGCGCTGCAGATCCAGGCTGAGCGATTCGCGCTGGGTCTGGGCATCTTCCCAGGGTTTGGTGGAGAGGATCTCGATGCGCTGCGCCATCATCATGGCCGCCTCGCGTTGCACCTGGGCTCGGTGTTGCAATTCCTCGATCCGTTTCACGCGTTCAGCCAGCTGGGTCTTGAGGGTGGCCAGGGGCTCTCGGGACAGGGGGGCTCCAGCCTTGGCGGCATCCCGCTGCCAGGCCATGGCATCGGCCAGGTTGATGCGAGGGGCATCCCGCAAAGCTTCGCCTTTGACGGCCCACTCCTGCGCCAGGCTTTCCTGCGCCTTGACCCGGCGCAATTCATCGAGGCGCTCGCGCAGGGCCTTGGCGGCCCCTTTGTCGCGGGCACTCATCTCACGAAACACCTCTTGCATGGCCTCGGGCGTGGGATCGGTGCTCATCCACTCGCGCAAGCGGGCGGCACGCTCGCCAGAGGTAGGGGCCGAGAAGGCGCCACCCGTGAGGGTATCAAGGGAGTGGGGTTCGTTCTGAGAATTATGCGAAGCGGTCACGTCAACGGCCTGAAGGGATCTGCAAGATACGGGCGGGCATTGGGAGAAAGAATTTCAATCACCCAATATCGTCCGAGCCAAACCTCCATTGTCGCCTGATTGCTCACTGCCCACGCCACGTCAGGGAAGTTCATCGATTTGATGCTTGAATACGACAAATTAGACGTGCACATTTCACATTATGAATTCTTTTGGATTCGCCTGTCGATCTGAATCCTGCAAACTTGTGTGACCTCATTTAGAATGGTCGATCCAGCCTCACGCAGAGGTTGATTCGTATCGCTGCCGAACTCGGCCTTCCCGCCACGTCACTGACGCTCTGTCAGACACACGGGCCTTCTGGAACGCCGAGCCTCAAACGATGGACTGCCTGTCACGGAATGCCCAGCATCCCGTTGCGGTCCTGATTCGGAAAGGAAGTGCCATGACAGCGCTTGAAAAACTCACCCAGGGAGTGCGGACCTTCGCAGAGGACGTTGCCCAGGGATTTTTTGCCGTGACACACAACGGACTGGCCCTGCTGGGTCTGGCCGTGTTTTGTGTGGTGGTTACCTTGACCATGCGTCCCGACCTGCGGACCGCTGGCGAGGCCCGCTTGATCAGCTGGCTGCAAGAGCGGCAAATCGAAGAAGGCGGTTTCATGACCGATGTGGATGCTGTTGAGCGCGCCACCGCCGCCGACCCCAAGGACCTGCCCAAGCAACAGGCCAGTATTGCCTATTGGCTGAGCAAGAAATACCGCGTGGCTGCCGAGCCAGTGAGCGCACTGGTTGCCGAAGCCTACGAGATTGGCCCCCGTAACCAACTCGATCCCACCCTCATCCTGGCCGTCATGGCCATCGAATCAGGCTTCAACCCATTCGCCCAAAGTCCGGTGGGTGCCCAGGGACTCATGCAAGTGATGACCAAGGTTCATTCGGACAAATATGAAGGCTTTGGCGGCAGCCTGGCTGCCTTTGACCCGGTGGCCAACCTGCGTGTGGGTGTGAATGTGCTGAAGGAGTGCATCGCCCGCGCCGGCTCGGTCGAGGGCGGATTGCGTTTGTATGTGGGGACTGCGCATATCCAGGACAGCAGCAACGGCTACGCGGGCAAAGTCATCGCCGAGCACAGCCGACTCAAGAAGGTCGCCATGGGCCAGCAGGTGCCCACCAACCAGCCCACCGCGGCCACCGCCGTGGCCTCCAGCATGGAAGGTCTGTGGGAAAAGGCTCAGCGACTGGCCGCCTTCAAGGAATCTGACAGCGTTTCGCGCTAAACTTGCCACGCGCGCAACTGGCGATAGGCGTGCGTTGGGGACCCCGATCGGTCTGACCACAACGCACCGCTGACGTGGACTCCGGCCTCTTCCAAGGCCCCAACCACTGGGGAGCGCGCCGCCCTCATCGGGTGTCAAGCCGTTCGCCTGGGCAGCCCTGCTGCATGACTGGCCAGTGTCCGGCCATGTTGCATGGGGACCATCATCCAAAGGACTGCCGCTATGTACAACCGCAACATCCTGGTCGAACAGACCGATCCTGAAATCTGGGCCGCCATTCAGGCGGAAAACGCCCGCCAGGAACACCACATCGAACTGATCGCCAGCGAGAATTACGCCTCACCGGCCGTGATGGCCGCACAAGGCTCACAACTCACCAACAAATACGCCGAGGGTTACCCCGGTAAACGCTACTACGGCGGCTGCGAACATGTCGATGTGGCCGAACAACTGGCCATCGACCGCGTCAAGCAACTGTTTGGCGCCGATGCCGCCAACGTTCAACCGCACTGTGGTGCCTCCGCCAACGAGGCGGTGTTTCTGGCCTTTTTGAAGCCGGGTGACACCATCATGGGCATGTCGCTGGCCGAAGGCGGGCACCTGACCCACGGCATGCCGCTCAACATGAGTGGCAAGTGGTTCAACGTCGTCAGTTACGGGCTGAACGCGCAAGAGGCCATCGACTATGACGCCATGGAACGCAAGGCCCATGAGCATCGCCCCAAACTGATCGTGGCCGGGGCCTCTGCCTATAGCCTGCACATCGACTTCGCCCGTTTTGCCAAAGTCGCCAAAGACGTGGGGGCCATCTTCATGGTCGACATGGCGCATTACGCCGGCCTGATCGCTGCGGGTGTGTACCCCAACCCGGTGCCGCACGCCGACATCGTGACCTCAACCACCCACAAAAGCCTGCGCGGCCCGCGCGGGGGCATCATCCTGATGAAGGCGGAGCACGAAAAAGCCATCAACAGCGCCATCTTCCCAGGGTTACAAGGGGGGCCGCTGATGCATGTCATCGCCGCCAAGGCCGTGGCTTTCAAGGAAGCACTGACGCCCGAATTCAAGTCCTATCAGCAACAGGTGGTGACCAATGCACGCATCGTGGCCGAGGCGCTGACCCAACGCGGTCTGCGCATTGTCAGCGGCGGCACCCAAAGCCACGTCATGCTGGTGGATCTGCGCTCCAAAGGCATCACCGGCAAAGAAGCCGAAGCAGTGCTGGGCAAGGCACACATGACCATCAACAAAAATGCCATCCCCAACGATCCGGAAAAGCCGATGGTCACCAGCGGTGTCCGCGTGGGAACCCCGGCCATGACCACCCGTGGTTTCAAGGACGAAGAGGCCCACCTCACGGCCAACCTCATCGCCGACGCCCTCGACAAACCGCACGATGAAGCCCATCTGGCGTCGGTTCGCGCCAAAGTGCACGAGCTGACCAGCCGCTTCCCGGTCTACCGCTGAAACGGTTTTTGGGGCTTTTCACATGAAATGTCCGTTCTGCGCTCACCAAGACACCCAAGTGGTCGAAACACGGGTCTCGGAGGACGGTGACACCGTCCGCCGACGCCGCCAATGCGGCGCCTGCGACAAACGCTTCACCACCTACGAGCGACCCGATGTGGCGTTCCCGGCCATCGTGAAAAAAGATGGCCGGCGCATCGACTACGAACGTGACAAATTGCGGGCTTCGATGAATCTGTCCTTGCGCAAACGGCCTGTCAGTACCGAACAGGTCGACAGCGCCATCGAACGCATTGAAGAGAAATTGCTCACCCTGGGGCTGCGCGAGATCGCCTCGGCCCGCATTGGCGAATTGGTCATGCGGGAGCTGCGCAAACTGGACAAAGTTGCCTATGTGCGCTTTGCCAGCGTATACCGCAGCTTCGAAGATATCGACGAGTTCAAAACATTGGTTGACGAAGTTCGACGCTGACCCCGATTGTCAAGACCTCGAAACGGTGAACGCTGCCCCGACAAGGCGTGCATTCGTCACCCCCTTTTTTTTCGCTGACAGTGCAAGATCCTGCTCCCACCACAGGAGCCGCCCGCAAGGGCGTGAATGGTCTTGGATCATCGTCGGCCCACGGGCCATTTCATTCGCGGATTTTCACTGGCCGAGTGCTTGTGCGCGCTCGCCGTGCTGAGCAGCATCAGCACGCTGACCTTGCCCGCACTTGAAGGGTTGGCTCAGCGCGTTCGGGTAGACACCGTGCGCGACCGCTGGCTGGGCGATTTGGACCTGGCACGAAGCTGGTCCCTGCGCAACGGCCAAGAAAGCCAGCTGAACCGGCGCACCGGCTGTGGCGTACTCGTCGATGGCAAAGACTGGCGCTGCGGCTGGCAGGTGCGTGCCGTCTCCAGCGGGCAATTGCTGGCGGACTCGCCACTGGCAGGGGAGGTCTCAGTGGTATTCAGCAGCAACAGCGGCGAGCTGCGAGTGGGCTCTCGCGGCGACCCCTTGAGCGGCGGCGCCAGCCTGCGCATCAAGCCCTGGCAACTTCAGTGGGCCACGCTGGCCACCACCTTGTGCCTCAACATCGCCGGTCGGCTGCGTGTGCAAGCCGGTGAGGGGTGTAGCGCATGATGACCCCATGGGTTGTGCTGGCGCTGTTGCTCGGGACCCTGGGCCTGAGCCCACTCGTGCTGAGCGCCGCGCAGGCCGTGCGGCTTGAGCGAGACAGCCTGGCACTGGGCCAAGCGACTTGGCTGGCTGCAGATTTGGCTGCGCGCCTGCATCTCAACGCCGTCTCGGCACCGCTCTACCAACTGGATTGGGGCCAGCTGCCGGCCAGCCCCAACTGCCTGGATGCACCCTGTTCACGTGCAGACTGGGCCAACTCGGATCTGGCGCATTGGCGGCAGCGGGTCGAAGCGGAACTGCCAGATGGGGACGCCTGGCTGCACCCGTCCAACGATGGATCAGGCACCTGGATGCTGGTCCTGGCTTGGACCAGCCACGCAACGGACACCCAAACACCCTCGGCATCTTCTTTCACATACACCTGCCCGCCACGAAAACGTTGTCTGGCCATGACCGGGGTGCCATGAGCACCGCCTTCCCCCAACCCATCGGCACATCTGCTTTCACCCCCAACAACCATGCTTCTCACCGACACCCTGGTGGCACTCACCACCTCGCTGGGCCTGGTCGCTGGATCCCTAGCGGCTTGGACCAGTTTGCGCGCCAGTCAACAAAGCCTTCAAGCCCTGGATCAGATGCACACCCAACGCAGGGAGATGGATCGATTGCTCACCCGGTTGAGCATCAGCGCCGGCGCACTGACGATCGGTTTCAATGCCAACGGACAGGTGCATTGGGTCGCCCGAACACCGGGGGTAGAAGGGACCGAGGCGGGTGGGCTGCGCGACGACACGCTGCTGCTGAGACACCCCAGAAGCCTGGATTCGCAAGATTGCCAAGGCAACCAGGTGTCCACCCTTGACCACATCAGCAACCGATTCAAGTTGAGCAGCAAAGCCGAATTGACCTGCAAGGACATCGAACGGGACGGCACGCTCTACCAAAGCCTGGCCGAGCGGGTCGAGGACCTGCAGGTCCTTTATGCCGAGGTGCTGCCCGCCGCCGGCAACAACCGGTTGCAAGACACGTTGCAATGGAAAAACGCCAGCCAGGTGCTTGATTGGCGCCACGTCCAAGCCATTGAGGTGTGTTTGCGCTGGGCCTCACCTCAGCGCTTGCTGCAGGGCAGCACCAGCACCGTCGGCTGCCAAGGCGAAAACCTGGCTCGGGATGGTCGGTGGCGCCAGCGCTGGAAGCAGGTGTACTGGCTGGGCAGTCAGACCCATTGAACATATGCAAACACATGCCCTCCACACCCAGCCCGGTAGCCGCTTGCACCCTCTCGAAAAGGAGCGACGACGCGGCTTTGCCATGCCATTGCTGCTCATCCTCATGACCTTGATGACCTTGACGGTCCAGGGGCTGTGGCGCACGGCCTGGTCACGCGAATCGATGTCACGCACCGATGCCGACCTGCTGCAAACCCGTCAGGCCGCTCGAGCTCTGATACAGGAGGCTTTGCGCGACATCATGGCCACAGAACCGCCCTGGCGACATCAAGCCGGCTCTGTCGATGAGGACCGGGTATTCTTTCCTCAGTCGATGACGGAGTGGGAGCAACTGGCCCAGCGTTTCAAAAAAGCCTCAACCCCACTACCCTGTACCCAAGGGATTTGTCTGGTACTGCCAGTGGGCACGCACCCCATGCAGGACTGGCAGGCTCGCAGGAGCGTGGGTGCCAACACCGGGGCATTCATCCCATCACCCACGGGCGTCTCGACCGGCCCAGCGACGGGCATCTTGCACCGGGGAACAGCGGTCTATTGGGTGGAAATTCTGCCCTTCGACTCGGCCAGCGCCAGCCTGTCGTCCATCGTCGCCCCAGTTCCGGATACGCCTCCCCTGGTCTATCGCGTCACGGCCTTCGCCCAGGGTGGACAGGCAGGCACCCGGGTGTTGCAGCAATTGCTCTGGCTGCGGTCCTCTTCGGCGCTGAGCCTGTCCTCAGTGGGCTCTGGCAGCACTGCAGAGAGTAACGACCCCATCGGATCGGGCCATGTCTTGAGTTGGCAGGAGTGGCTGGAATGACCACCCTGGCGCGACACTCGCGGGGCTGGACCTTGGTGGAACTGCTGCTGGCGCTGGCCCTGATCGGCTTGATCTCTGGCTGGGCACTGCCGATTGCCCAGGGGATGTTGCAGCGAACCCAGCGCAGCCAGGCCCGCCTGAGCCTGCTCAGCACAGCGCACTGGTTGGAACGCTACGCCAGCGCGCAAGGACGTTACCCCAACACACTGCCAGCCACCGCCTGGGAAACCAGCGGGCTGAATTACCAGATCGTCTACACCGGCGAGAACCAGACCTTCCTCTTGTTGGCCGTTCCGCAGCGCTCCCAAGCTGGCGATCCCTGCGGCACCCTCAGCCTGGATCACCAGGGGGTGCGTGGGGTTCGCCTGGCCCAATGGAGCGCCGAGATGTGCTGGAGTCGGTGAATGCATAATGTCTGCCCATGTCGTTTTCCGATCTTGACATTCGACTGATGGACCAGGCTTTGACTCTGGCCCGGGACGCCCTCTTCCTCACGTCGCCCAACCCGCGTGTGGGCTGCGTGATTGCCCGCCCCGACGGCACCGTCCTCGGCGCCGGGCACACTCAACGCGCCGGCGAAGCCCATGCAGAAGTCATGGCGTTACGAGACGCCGCGCAGCGCGGGCACGATGTCACCGGCGCCACCGCCTACGTCACGCTGGAACCTTGCTCACACCAGGGCCGCACAGGGCCATGCACCCAAGCACTTATCCAGGCGCGTCTGGGCCGGGTCGTGGCCTCTTTGGAAGACCCGAATCCGCAGGTCAGCGGTCAAGGCCTGGCACAGTTGCAAACGGCTGGCATCAAAGTCCAGGTCGGTTTGGGGGCCGAAGCCTCGCGCGAGCTTAATGTGGGCTTCATCAAGCGCATGACCACCGGCATGCCTTTTGTTCGCATGAAAATCGCCGCCTCGCTGGACGGTCAAACAGCGCTTCAGAATGGCACCAGCCAATGGATCACCAGCGAGCCGGCCCGGCAAGATGGCCATGCCTGGCGGGCCCGTGCCTGTGCCGTGCTTACAGGCATCGGCACTGTGCTGGAAGACGATCCCCAGCTGGATGTGCGCCTGGTGCAGACACCCCGTCAACCCACCCTGGTGGTGGTGGACAGCCGGCTTGAAACGCCTGTCCAGGCAGCGCTTTTTAGGCCCAGCCGGCCGGTGTTCATCTACCACGCCAGCGGCACGGACGCCAGGCGTCAAGCGCTGGAGCAAGCGGGCGCTCAGGTGATCAGCTGTCCGGGCAGCCATCAAAAGGTTGACCTTCAGCAGATGCTGCGCGACCTGGCCCAACGCGAGATCAACGAAGTGCATGTGGAGGCGGGGCACAAGTTGAACGCCTCCCTGCTGTCGGCCCAACTGGTCGATGAATTGGTGGTCTACATGGCCCCCTTGCTCATCGGGCAAGGCCGGGGCATGACGCACATGGGCCCGCTGGAAGCCTTGGGGGACGCCATTCCGCTGGCCTGGCAAGAGGTCACCCGGGTGGGACCAGACTTGCGCCTGCGAGCGCATATTCGGGGCTGATGTCCCCTGAGTTGACCCCGGTCGTCGCCGGGGTCGAGATCTCTGCGAAAATACCCGGATGTTCACCGGAATCATCACCGGCGTGGGGCGCATCGTCGCTGTCCACGACCTGGGTAGCTCTTTAGACCACGGCAAGCGCCTGACCCTGCAGGCCCCTGCCGGGTACCTGGACGACGTTGGCTTGGGGGACAGCATTGCGCTCAATGGCGCGTGCATGACCGTCACCTCGCTCAACGCGCCTGCCGCACAGTTCACCATCGACATTTCTGCCGAATCGCTGGCCCGCACGGCGGCTCTCGATCAGGTGGGGACGCAGCTCAACCTGGAGAAGGCCTTGCGCGCGCACGACCGACTGGGTGGGCACATCGTCTCGGGCCATGTGGACGGCATTGGCCATGTCAGCCACTTTGCCCAGGTGGGCGAAAGCTGGGAGCTGCGCATCATCGCACCGCCAGCGCTGGCACGTTACCTGGCCTACAAAGGCTCCATCACCGTCAACGGTGTCAGCCTGACGGTCAATCAGGTGCGTGATCTGTCTTCTGGCACCGAAATCAGCATCAACCTGATCCCCCACACCGTGACCCACACCTCATTGGGCACGTTGCAAATCAACCACCCCGTCAACCTCGAGATCGACACCGTGGCGCGCTATGTCGAGCGCATGCTGCAAGTCGGCTCGCTGCCGAAAGCCGATTGATGACCACTCCCCTGCAACCCGTTCCGATCTCGCCGGTCGAGGACATCGTCGCCGAGCTCAGAGCCGGTCGCATGGTCATCCTCGTCGATGAGGAAGACCGCGAGAACGAAGGCGATCTGGTGCTGGCGGCCGACCATGTCACCCCGCAAGCCATCAATTTCATGGCCCGCTTCGGGCGCGGCCTGATCTGCCTGACCCTCACGCGTGAGCGCTGCGAATTCCTCAAGCTGCCGCCCATGGCGACACGCAACGGCACGGTTTACAGCACCGCCTTCACCGTCTCCATCGAAGCTGCCGAAGGGGTCACCACCGGCATCTCGGCGGCCGACCGCGCCCGCACAGTTCAAGTGGCGGTCGACCCCAAGAGTCAGCCCAGTGACTTGGTCCAGCCGGGGCATATTTTCCCGCTGCAGGCGGTGCCTGGCGGTGTGCTGATGCGCGCCGGCCACACCGAGGCGGGCTGCGACCTCGCGGCCATGGCCGGATGCACCCCATCGGCCGTCATCTGCGAGATCATGAAAGATGACGGCACCATGGCGCGTTTGCCCGATCTGCAGCTGTTTGCCGCCGAGCATGGTCTGAAAATCGGCACCATTGCCGATTTGATCGAACATCGCAGCCGCCACGAATCGCTCATTCAGCGAGTGGGCTCACGCAGCTTGCGCACCGCCCATGGCGAATTCACCGCCCACGCTTTCCGCGACCTGCCCAGTGGCGGCATGCACATGGCTTTGGTACGGGGCCAATGGCAGCCCGAGCAAACGGTACCGGTGCGGGTGCATGAGCCCTTGTCGATTTTTGACCTGTTGGAGTCGTCCCGACGCATGCACTCATGGGACTTTGATTCAGCACTGCATCACATTGCCCAACAAAACCAGGGCGTCATGGTGCTGCTGAACTGTGGCGAAAGTGCACAGCAACTGTTGTCGCAGTTCGAGGGCACGGCCAAGGCGTCTCACGCCCCCGAGCGCGGCCGCATGGACCTGCGCAGCTACGGCATTGGCGCGCAAATCCTGCGTGAATGTGGCGTTCACAAAATGCGCCTGCTCGGCAACCCGCGCCGCATGCCCAGCATGACGGGATATGGACTTGAAATCGACGGCTATCTGGCCAAGGACTGAGCTTATGTTTACCCCCAACGCCTCTCAAGGCTCCACCCCTGCGGTCAACGGTGAGGGCTTGCGCATCGGCATCGTGCAAGCGCGCTTCAACGCCGCCATCACCGACACGCTGGCCCACGCTTGCACCACCGAATTGCAACGCCTGGGGGTGGCAGCCGACCACATCGAGCATGTGCAGGTGCCCGGCGCCCTGGAGGTGCCCCTGGCCTTGATGGCCATGGCCAGCCGCGAGGAAGATGCCTTTGACGCCCTGATCGCGCTGGGCTGCATCATCCGTGGTGAGACCTACCATTTCGAACTGGTTGCTAACGAATCGGGCGCCGGTGTCACACGGGTCGGGCTGGACTACGGTATTCCCATTGCCAATGCCATCCTCACCACCGAGAACGAAGCCCAGGCCGTGGCCCGCCAGCACGACAAGGGCCGCGATGCGGCTCAGGTGGCGGTCGAAATGGCTCGGCTGATGGAGACATTCGCTTGAGCGCAGGCCCCTCCCAGGACAATACCCCACCGGCTGGCGCAGCGCGTCGAGCCGCACCAATTCGCAACGCCCGCAGCCGAGCGCGCGAGTTTGCCCTGCAAGCGCTCTACCAAGTGCTGGTGGGCCGCAACGAAGCCCCGGATGTCGACATCTTCACCCGGGACCTGGCTGGGTTTGGCAAGGCCGACGCGGTGCATTACGACGCGTTGTTGCACGGCTGTATCGAGCAAGCCGCCGCGCTCGACGGTCTGATCGAGCCCCTGCTGGACCGCAAACTGCAAGAGTTGTCCCCGATCGAACGCGCCGTGATGTGGATGGGGGTCTACGAGTTTCAACATTGCATCGACGTCCCCTGGCGCGTGGTTCTGAATGAATACATCGAACTGGCCAAGCGATTTGGTGGCACCGATGGCCACAGGTATGTCAATGCGGTCCTCAATGGCCTGGCGCCGCAACTGCGTGGCACCGAGGTGAAGGCGGACCGGGCACAGATGAAGGCCCGCCCGTGATGCGGGTGGCCTCGCGCGCCGAGCGCATCGAACCGTTTTATGTGATGGAGATGGCCAAGGCCGCCGCCGCCTTGGCTCCCCAGGTGGCCCACACCGATGCGCCCATGCTGTTCCTCAACATCGGCGAGCCCGACTTCACCGCCCCCCCGCTGGTGCAAGAAGCCGCCGAGCGCGCGATTCGCGATGGCCGCACCCAATACACTTCCGCGCTCGGTCTGCCCGAATTGCGTGAGTGGCTGAGTGCCTGGTATGGGCAGCATTTCGGCCTGCAGGTTCCTGCCTCGCGCATCGTCATCACCGCCGGTGCATCGGCCGCTTTGCAGCTGGCCTGTCTGGCCCTGATCGAGGCAGGCGACGACATGCTCATGCCCGATCCCAGCTACCCCTGCAATCGACACTTCGTGAGCGCGGCCGATGGCCGTGCCGTGTTGCTGCCCACCCGGGCCGAACAACGCTACCAGTTGAGCGCCGCCCAGGTGCGCGAACACTGGGGCCCACAGACGCGCGGGGTGTTGCTGGCTTCACCGTCCAACCCCACCGGCACCTCCATCGCCCCCGATGAAATGCGACGCATCCATGCCGAGGTGCAGTCACGGGGCGGAATCACGTTGGTCGACGAAATCTACCTGGGCCTGAGCTATGAATCCGCTTTCGGACACAGCGCGCTGGCCATCGACGACCAGATCATCAGCCTCAACAGCTTCTCGAAATATTTCAACATGACCGGTTGGCGGCTGGGCTGGATGGTGGTCCCCGAGCCGCTGGTGCCGGTGCTTGAGCGACTGGCCCAAAACCTGTTCATCTGCCCCAGCACCGTGGCGCAACACGCGGCGTTGGCCTGCTTCGAACCCGACAGCCTGCGCGTGTACGAGTCGCGCCGTGCCGAGTTCAAGGCACGACGTGATGCCTTCATTCCAGCCTTGCGCTCCCTGGGGCTAGAGGTGCCGGTCATGCCCGATGGGGCCTTTTACGCCTGGGCCGATTGTTCCCGCGCCTGCGAACGCCTGGGGGTGGCCGACAGCTGGGCATTTGCCCATGAGGTGATGCGCCGCGCGCATGTGGCCATCACACCGGGGCGTGATTTCGGTCAGGCCGAAACCGCCCGCTTTGTTCGGTTTTCCACTGCCAGCTCCATGGCCACCCTGGAGGCGTCGGTGCAACGGCTGCGCCAGTTGCTGGCCTCTTCGTGAGTGCCTGTTCATGAGCTTCGCTTTCGATATCCGCGTGTACTGGGAAGATACCGATGCCGGCGGCATCGTGTTCTATGCCAATTACCTGAAATACTTCGAGCGCGCCCGCACCGAGTGGTTGCGTGCACTGGGCGTGGGGCAGCACCAGCTGCGCGAACAAACCGGGGGCATGTTCGTGGTCAGTGAAACCCAGGTCAAATACCACCGTCCCGCCGTGCTGGACGACGCACTGCGTGTCACGGCACAACTGGTCGAGAAAGGCCGCGCCAGCCTGCTGATCGGGCAAGAGGTGTGGCGCGACGCAAATGGCTCTTCCACCTTGCTGTGCGAGGGCAGCATTCGTATCGGCTGGGTCGATGCAAACAACCTCAAGCCTGCGAGAATACCGGCAACTGTTCTGGAACGCCTGCAATGAATCAAGACCTCTCCATCGTCCACTTGTTGCTCAATGCAAGCTGGGTCGTTCAACTGGTGGTACTGCTCCTCCTGGGGGTGTCGGTGGCCAGCTGGGCGGCCATTTTTCGCAAGCTGCTGGCCCTCAAACGCGTCAACTCACTCAACGAAGAGTTTGAGCGCGACTTCTGGTCGGGCAAAAGCCTCAACGAGTTGTTCTCGGCAGCCACGCAAAACGCCAAGCTCGCCGGCCCGATGGAGCGCATCTTCGCCAGCGGCATGCGCGAATACCAGAAACTGCGCGAGCGCCGCATCACTGACAGTGGCCTCTTGATGGAGGGTGCGCGGCGCGCCATGCGCGCAAGTTTCCAGCGTGAGATGGATGCGGTTGAATCCAACCTCACCCTGCTGGCCTCGGTCGGTTCGGTGTCTCCCTACGTGGGCTTGTTCGGCACGGTGTGGGGCATCATGCATGCCTTCACTGGCCTGGCTGCGTTGCAGCAAGTGACCTTGGCCAAGGTGGCCCCGGGCATTGCCGAGGCACTGGTGGCCACCGCCATTGGTCTGTTCGCGGCCATTCCTGCCGTGCTGGCCTACAACCGTTTCTCGCGCGACATCGACCGGGTGTCGAACCGGTTGGAGACCTTCATCGAAGAGTTCTCCAACATCCTGCAACGCAACGTGGGCGCCCAATCCACGTCAGGACACTGAGCCGCGCCATGGCATCGATAGCCCCACGCGGACGCGGTCGCCGCCGCAGCATGAACGAGATCAACATGGTCCCGTTCATCGATGTCATGCTGGTGCTCTTGATCATTTTCATGGTCACCGCACCGCTCATCTCGCCCAGTGTGATCGACGTGCCCAGCGTGGGCAAAGCGGCCTCGGTGCCTGACCGCGTCATCACCATCGAAATCACCAAAGACAGCAAGATATCGGTCATCTCGCGCAGCACCGTCAAAGGGCCCGGCATCGACAGTCGCCGCGATGCCACGCTGGACAACGTGGCACAGCAAACCCTGCCGCTGGTGGGGGACGATAAAAGCATTCCGGTGGTGATCAGTGCCGACCGCACCATCGCTTACGAAACCGTGGTCAAGGTCATGGACAGCTTGCAGCGTGCCGGTGTGCAACGCGTGGGTCTGTCGGTGCAACTGACGAACTGACTCGACCTGCCGATACTGCTCAGTACACCCCATCCGGCATGAACGCCTCACCGGTTCACTTCGAATTCGCCCCCCCGCCTGAAGCGGGCAGCGGGCGCTCGATCGGGCTGGCGCTGTTGGTGCACTTGTTGCTGATCCTGGCATTGACCTGGGGGGTGCATTGGCAGGACCAAGACCAGTCCATGGCGGTCGAGGCCGAGCTGTGGTCAGCCATCCCCACCCCAGCAGCCCCCAAGGCCGTGGAACCCGACCCCCCGCCACCACCACCCAAACCC
>JACCDW010516781.1_pt1 | contig 53909 bp, 50 predicted proteins | sample 7449781 | NCBI WGS metagenome assembly JACCDW01 (sample SAMN15323449, study PRJNA562643) | freshwater metagenome | isolation source: river surface water | place: USA:Blue River Watershed | collected 2017-08-18
AAAGTGTAAGTGGTGTGTTTGTCGGATTGAATGCGATAATTGCTGAAAAAATCCTGATGGCGATCCACTTTCAAGTCGATCAAGCCACGCAAAGGAAAGTCTTTGAAAAACTCAATCAATTCATGGTTGTCGGCTTCAGTTGCAATTTTGAGATCCATCAACGATCAGTCTGGAGGCGATTGAGGGCTCTGTCAAAATGACCTAGCCCGAAGTCGAAATATCCTTTTGCCAAATCTGATCTTCAATTTTCAGCTGATGATTGCAAAAGCGAGAGGCCACAAATAAATAGTCGCTCAGACGATTGAGGTAGCGAACAGCTCTTTCAGTCTCGGGATGATGGGGATTTTCCTCGAGCAATCGGACAACTTGTCTTTCGGCTCGACGGCAAACGGTTCGGCTCAAATGCAAAAAAGAAGCGCACTGTGATCCGCCCGGCAAAATAAAATTCTTCAGCTCAGGAAGGGTGGCCGTCATCTGGTCAATTCCTGATTCCAATTGCCCAATCCAATTTTCCTCGAAAGCTGGCAGCATTTTTCGGGTTTCTTCTTTTTCGCAGGCCAAGTGGGAACCCAAATTGAAGAGATGATGTTGGCTGCGCAAAAGTTCATGGCGAAAAGAGTCCAGCGAGGCTTGAGCCGGGAGAAAGGACAGGGCAAGGCCCAAAGTGCTATTGAGTTCATCCACACAGCCATAGGCTTCGACTCGCAAATTGGCTTTTGAGCATTCGCGACCGTCAACCAATCGGGTTTTTCCTTGATCGCCAGTCTTGGTATAGATTTTTGTCGGCATTGGCGTTTGACTCCCATTCAAGACTTACATATAATTTACACATGTCGAATCGCAAGATCATTCATGTGGATATGGATTGTTTTTACGCTGCCGTCGAAGAAAAGTACAATCCCAAACTCAAGGGTTTGCCGATGGCCGTGGGCGGATCTCCCAACTCTCGAGCCGTGATTTGCACTGCCAATTATCAAGCGCGCAAGTTTGGAGTTCGAGCTGCGGTTCCCAGTTCGCGTGCCGTGCGTTTGTGTCCGCAATTGATTTTGGTTCCGCCGAACTTCGAACTTTACAAGAAAGAAAGCGAGCAAGTTCGCGAAATTTTTCGAAGATTCACTTTGAAAATTCAACCTCTGTCCTTGGATGAAGCTTATCTCGATGTCACGGAGGCCAAGCATTTTCACGGCAGTGCCACTTTGATTGCGCAAGAAATTCGGCGGCAGATTTTTGCTGAAACTGGGCTGACAGCATCGGCCGGAATTGCTCCCAATAAATTTCTCGCCAAAGTCGCCAGTGATTGGAACAAACCCAACGGTCAATTTGTGGTGCGTCCGCCAGAGATCGAATCATTTGTGCGGCAATTGCCAGTGGAAAAAATTTGGGGAGTGGGGCGAGTGACAGCCCGACAAATGCACGAACTCAAACTGCACACGTGTGAAGACTTGCAAAAACTTTCTCTCGCTCAACTCAAACACCATTTTGGCAGCGGCCGGGCACAGGAGCTTTTTCAATTGTGTCGAGGGCAAGATGAGCGCCCCGTGGAGACGGATCAGGAGCGCAAATCTCTTTCTGTCGAGGAGACTTTCAATCGAGATCTCAGTACTTTGCCAGAGATTCTTGAAAAACTGCCTTCACTTTATCAAGATTGGTTGGAGCGCTTGCAACGCAGTGGAGAGCAAGAGCGCATTCGGGGAGCCGTGGTGAAATTCAAATTCATGGATTTCAAAAGCTCCACGCATGAACAATCGCTTCGTCATTTTCCCCAGATGAAGGATTTTGAAAAGCTCATTGTTGCGGCATGGCAGCGGCGATCCGATCCGATTCGATTGTTGGGAATTGGAGTGAGGCTGCAATCCAGTCACGAGTCCGAGGACAGCGATCAACTGCAGTTTGCGGTGTGAATCAATTGCTGTTAAAACCAGGAAATGAATTTACCTTTCTTTGTCACGATCCCGCACTCGGGTGAAAAAGTTCCTGAATTCTGTGATTGGCTTCTGAAGCTTCCGGAAGAAGTCTTGATGTGCGATGTCGATCGCTTTGTCGACAAATTGTATGAGCCAACTTTGAGTGCTTTGCAAATTCCTTGGATCAAAACCGAATGGCATCGTTATGCGGCCGACCTCAATCGCATTCCGCAAGATGTGGACTCGAGCTCGGTGATTGGCAACTCGACCAAAGCCGGGACTCACAACCGCGGCTTTCATTGGACCGTGACCACCACGTCTTTGCCTTTGATGAATGAACCCATGCCCGTGGCCATGCATGAAAAATTGGTGCAGCTGATTTATGAACCTTTCCATGCGCAAGTGCGGGAACAGTTTCAAAAATTTGAGCAGCAAAAATTTGCCAAAATCTACCATTTGGACGCTCATTCGATGCCTTCGGTGGGAACCAAAATGCACCGCGATCCGGGCGAGCGTCGAGCGGACGTTGTGGTCAGTGATTGTTTGGGAAAAAGTTCGGAAAAAGAATTCGTCGATCTCGTTATCTCGGCTTATGTGCGAGCCGGTTTCAAAGTTGGCTATAACTGGCCCTATATGGGCGGTCGAGTCAGTGAACAGTATGGCGAGCCCCAAAAAGGGCATCACACTGTGCAAGTTGAAATGAATCGCGCCCTCTATATGGATGAAGTGAGCAAAAAACTTCTCCCTCAGGAGGCGCAGGCCGTTTCCGGGAAAGTGCAAAAAGCTCTGTCCTATATTCAGGACAATCTACCGAGCTTACTTTGAAAAATTCTGCAGCCAGTTTTGAATTTCCTGGCAGACCCAATTCGGATCTTCCATTGGAATGTCGTGATCGGCTGTCGGGTGGACGTGAGCTTTCAAAGTCCACTGCTCGGCGATTCGTTTGCTGCAGATAGAATTCACAAACTGATCGCCATCGCTGCACAAAAGTAAAATTTCAGTCCGGGGCTTTTGTTGCGGAAATTGATAAGCAGCGGCGGCTTTTAATTGGCGGATATAATTCCAGCGAGTGGTGTTTGGAATTTTCGCGAACTTTTCTTTGAGTTCTCTTTGTTTTTCAGGTTGTGAGGCATACTTTTGCAAAATGATAGCTTCAATATCCTGATTGTCCGGAGACAAGGCCAGTGTGCGCAGAATATCCAAATAATTTTGCGGTCGCATGCGTTCCAGAAGACTCGAAGTGCCGCTGTCGCTGGTATTGATCGTCACAAGGCCTTTGACCTCTTCCGGGTGCAAGAGAGCCCATTCGACTCCGATCATAGAGCCCAAAGAAATTGTCATTAAATAGACAGGTTCGCCTTTTTTGAGGAAGCGAGAGCGAGAGCGCAAATCTCGGACATTGTCGCGAATCGTGAGGCAGCTAGGGCTGTGGGCCAAGGTGCCGTTCCCGCGCAATTCCAAAAACTCGATTTCATCTTGCGGGAAAGTGGCTTGAAAAATGTCGGCAATTGGACCCCAGTGCATAGAGTGTCTTCCCAGGCCTCTGAGAAAAATCCATTTTCGGCTTTGCATATTTGGGTCCGCCTTGTGAGTTCAAAATATTCTTTCATGAGTGGACTCAATTGAAAATGAGGAGATGTGATTTTTGAAGACTTGGTCAAACCTTGAGGGGGCGCATTGATGCTCCGCGAAAAACAACTTTGCTGATTTGCAAGTCACTCAAAATTCATAGCTTCCGGAAAATTTCGGAGTTAGGTTGGCGCTGCTCATGATCAAACGAATTATTAAAAATCTGGCCTCATTGAAGCTCGCTGTGATTGTCATTGTTTTGCTGGCAGTTTTGACTGCTATTGGAACATTTGTCGAAGCCCGTTACGACGCCACGGCTGCTTCGAAGCTCGTCTACCGGACTTGGTGGATGTACTCGGTCATGATTTTGCTTTCGATCAATTTGATTGCCGTGATGGTGGATCGTTGGCCATGGAAACCCCGGCACATTCCCTTTCTCCTGGCGCATGTGGGGATTTTGATTCTTCTCTTTGGGGCTGTGATCACATCTGAATTTGGTTTGGATGGCACCATGAGATTCGGAATCGGCGAGAAAAATCGCTTTGTCACGGTTCCGGACACAGACCTGCAAATTTGGTCTTCTTTTGATGGCGATCGCTACTCGAAAATCATCGATCAGCCCGTCGACTTTTTTAAAAAATCTCCCGCCAAAAAGCCATTCTCTGTTGAGCTTCCTGAGGGTCCGTTGCTCATCAATGACTATGCTCCATATGTGATTCCTTCCCGCCAGGTCATCGCAGCACGCAGTGATACAGGAAAGTTTGGCAGTGCTATTCGCTTTCAATTGCAAAATGCCAATGTGAATTTGAGTGAGTGGATGTATCAGAATCGGCCTGAAGCTGTGGCTCAGCAGCAATTTGGTCTCGCGCAAGTGGCTCTGGGGCCGGAGCCAAAAGTCCTCCCGCATGACAATGCCATTTATTTGACTCCTCGAAACGACAAAGAAGTGTCTTACGTTTTGACTTACAAAGATCCCAAGAGAAAAGCTTTGCGTGGAATCCTGAAGCAAGGGGATTCCTTCGACACCGGATGGATGGGGATGGAGTTTCGATTGCTGCGATTTTTCCCGAGAGCAGAAGAAAAGTACGATATGAAATTTGTCGATCGCCCGTCGCCGATGTCCACATCGGCCGTGCAAGTGATTTTCAAAGATCAAAAGTACTGGTTGCAATTGAATGATATTTTGAAGATTTTCACGGACAAATCGGCTTATCTCATCAGTTATGGGAATCGTCGAATTGATTTGAAATTCGACTTGGTTCTGAAAAAATTCGAAATTGGCCGCTATGCGGGAACCATGCGAGCGGCGTCTTATCAAAGCCTGGTCACCACTCCGGATGGTCAAGACACTTTGATTTCAATGAATGAACCTTTGAAATACAAGGGGCTGACCTTTTATCAAGCCAGTTTTCAAGATGGGCCTGGCGGACAGCCAGTGGCTTCGATTCTCTCGGTGAATTACGATCCGGGTCGATGGATCAAATATTTGGGGTCCTTGATCATTTGTTTGGGGATTGTTTGGCTCTTTTACAACAAAAGAAAAGCGGCGCGAGCGCAAGCGCCCAAAAAAGGTGAACTATGAAGACGTTTTTGATGTCTTTGATCTTCTTTTTCTCGTTTTTTGCACAAGCGAATTTGACCGAGGGCCTCCGCGGACTGCCGGTGCAAGATGGCGGGCGATTCAAGCCCTTTGAGACTTTTGCTCGCGAATCTCTGCAGTTGATTTACGGCAAAGACACTTTCCATATGGAAAAAAGTGAACGTCCAGCCGTGGAAATTGTCATGACTTGGCTCTTGCAGCCATCGGCTTGGCAAGACACTCCGATGTTTGAAGTTCGCTACGGGGATTTGAAGAAAGGCATGAAGCTCGCTTCCGATCGCCGCTATTTTTCTTACAACGAATTGATGGGAAATGAGCGTTTGCCGACTTTGATGCAGGAGCTGGCCAGCAAGCGTGAAACCAAAGAGAAGCTCGATCCTTATTATCAATCTCTGCAAAGACTCGAAAGCCAACTTTTTACTTTCAAAGAAATTGCTTCGGGAAAATTGATTCGAGTGGCGCCGGCCAAAGAGGGGACTTCCTGGTTGCCAGTCGCGGATCTGCCGGAGCATTTGAGTGCTGCTTTCTTGGAAATCACAAAATCTTTTGTGCAAACCTTGGCAGTGATTGGTGATGCCGACAAGGCCAAGCAGAGAGAAGCTCAGGAAAATTTAACTCAAGCGGTGGCTCGCTTCAAAACTTTGTCGCAAGCGGAGCAGCCAGATTTCTATCCAGTTGAAAATAAAATCAAAGCGGAACTTCATTTCAATAGTTTCCATCCGTTTCATTGGACTTGGATTCTCTATTTAATTGGCGCCATTTTCTGCTTCCTGGCTTGGATCTTGGGGAAAAAAGTTTTTTACAAGCCGGCCTGGGTCTTGATTATTTTTGGACTGCTTTTGCACCTTTACGGTTTCGCTTTGCGAAGCTACCTGACCGGGAGAGCTCCAGTTTCCAATATGTATGAAACTGTGGTGTGGGTGGGATTTGGCACTGTGCTCTTTGCGATGGTGATTGAAGGCATCTACCGCTGGAAATTTATCCTCATGTCAGGCGCATTGGTCGGGGCGTTCTGTTTGGTGTTGGCGGACATGGCGCCAGTGATCTTGGACCCCACTCTCCAGCCTTTGGAGCCGGTTCTGAGAAATAACTTTTGGCTGATGGTTCACGTTTTGACTATCACGATCAGTTATGCGGCCTTCTTCTTGGCTTTTGCCTTGGGGGATATCGGACTCATCTATTATTTAAAAGGTGAGAAAAAGCATGCCGAGAAACTCAAGGCGATCACTTTGGCCATTTATCGCGCCAAGCAAATCGGCGTGGCTTTCTTGGCGCCAGGAATTATTTTGGGTGGAATTTGGGCTGACTATAGCTGGGGTCGCTTTTGGGGATGGGATCCAAAAGAAACTTGGGCTTTGATTGCGCTGCTGGGGTATTTGGCAGTGATGCATGGAAGACTCAGTGGTTGGATCAAGGATTTCGGAATGGTGTGCTCGGCAATTCTCACCTTCTCTTTGGTGATCATGGCTTGGTACGGTGTCAACTACGTTCTCGGCGCAGGGCTTCATTCTTATGGTTTCGGGGCGGGCGGCGTGGAGTATGTTTCTGTGTTCGTCGCCCTTCATCTTTTGTTCGTGATTTTCACAGCTGTTGTGAGAAATGGTCGTCTCAAAAATCCAGCCGCTTGAATAACGCAGCGGCTGACGCGAATTTAAGCAAACTCTCGCGGCTCATCAGGATTTTCATTTCATTTTCAAAAACGCGTTGATTCTTCCCCTGTTTAGGTTTTTAAATAGGCAAACGCGTCTTCAAAAGACGTTAACAATTGTCAAACTCCATTCAGCTTGCGAAGGAATTCGTCATGCACCAAAGATTTTCAGCAGGAAAGCTGTCATTCGCGATTTCAATTCTCGCGGTGGCCGCTGCGTTCGCTCTTACTGGTTGCGACCAGATTCACAAACTCGGATTGGGCTACAATCAGGGCTATGCCCCTGAGCAACCCATCCCTTTCGATCACTCTGTGCACGTTGGCCAGAATAAAATTCAGTGCCAATATTGTCACAATCAAGTCGAGAGATCAGCGCATGCAAACATTCCTGCGCTCAGCACTTGCATGAACTGTCACCTCACTGTCAAAACCGACAGCCCGTATATTCAGAAGCTGAGAGATGCTTTTGATAAAGGGCAATCCATTGAGTGGGTGAACGTCCACATGCTGCCTGATTTCGTTCATTTCAATCACTCGGCACACGTCGCTCGAGGAGTGAATTGCCAGACTTGTCACGGACAGATTGAAACGATGAAAGTGGTGCAACAAGTATCGAGCCTCAATATGGGCTGGTGCGTGAATTGCCATCGTCAACCTGAAAACAATGCTCCTTTGAATTGTTCAACCTGCCACCACTAACACTTAAAGATGAAGAAGGTTTGTGAGTATGTCTGAAATCAATCATCATGATCATGAAAATCATGAGCACGCTTCGGCTCCAAAAGAGCGTGACTCTCGTTATTGGCTGTCTTTGGAGCAGTGGTCAGAAGACCCTGAGTTCCAGAAATTGGCCGAGCAGGAATTCCGCTCGTCTCCACTTCGCGAAAGCGATGGCGAAGACGGTTGGGCTCGCCGTGAATTCTTGAAGCTCATGGGAGCTTCTTTGGCAATGGCTTCGGCGGGCTGCATTCGTCGTCCAGTGCAAAAAATCCTTCCTTACAACAAGCAACCGGAAGAAGTGACTTTCGCTGTTCCGAACTTCTACACTTCCACTTATTTCGATGGCAGTGATGCTCTCGGTTTGTTGGTCCGCACTCGTGAAGGTCGTCCTCTGAAAATTGAGGGCAATCCGAAGCATCCAATGAATCGCGGCGGAACTTCGGCGCGCGCCCAAGCTCACATTCTCTCCCTTTACGATCCTGAGAGAATCAAAGGTCCTTTGCGCAATCTTTTGAATAAGGGAAAAACCAATCGCGACACCATCAACACAAAATGGGAAGAAGTTGACGACGCCACAGTGAAACAGCTCGCCAAAGGCGGAGTTGTTGTTCTGACGGGCGCTGTGAACTCGCCGAGCACTCGCGCTTTGATTGGTGATTTTGCTCAAGCCTTCGGCGCTAAGCACATGATGTGGGAGCCTTTGGCACACGAAGAAATTCGTGAAGGTCAAAAAGCTTCTTACGGCGACGATGTGGTTCCTTTCTATCGTTTTGACAAAGCGAAAATCATCATCTCTGTCGACGCTGATTTCTTGGGAACCTGGCTGATGCCAACCACTTTCAGCCGTCAGTTTGCCACTGCTCGTAAGGACATCGAAAACATGCCGAAATTGGTCGTTTTCGATTCGGCGTACTCGTTGACGGGTGCCAATGCGGATGTCCGTGTTCGCATCAAGCCTTCTCAGCAGATTGCTGTTGTGATGGGTCTTGCTCACGAAGTGGCTAAGCGCATGGGCGCGATGAAGCCAGCGCTGGAGCCTTTTGCCAATGTGGCAGCTCAGTTGGGAATTGAGCCAGCTTTGTTTGCGAAGATGGCGGAAGATCTTCACCTCAACCGAGGAAAATCATTGGTTGTGGCTGGTGGTCTGCCGACATTGACTTCTCAAGCTCGTGAATTGCAAATTGCAGTCAATTATTTGAATTCTTTGCTGGGCAACGACGGTATCACTGTCGATGGCAAAGCGGGAATGCCGGGATTGAATGCTTCTTATCAAGACATGGCTGAGCTCATTGATTCATTGAACAAGGGATCTGTGAAGACTGTGATTATTCATGGAACAAACCCAATGTACTCTTTGGGTGAGTCCTCTGGATTCCATGAAGCCATTAAAAAGGCCGAATTGGTTCTCTACACCGGTGATCGCAATGACGAAACTGGGAAGATTGCCAATTATGTGATTCCAGATCTTCACGCTCTCGAAGCTTGGGGAGATTTGGAAATTGGCCGTGGGCTTTTCAGCATTCACCAGCCAACTATCCGTCCAATGTATGACACTCGTTCTTTCCAACTGAGCCTGATGAATTGGGCTTTCATGGCAAAGAAGGGTCCTCGTCGCATCCAGGACTTTGAAACTTATTACGATTATTTGCGCAATTTCTGGAAAGAAGAAGTTTATCCAAAGGCCGGCAAAGGCAAATCCTTTGACGATTTCTGGGACGAAGCTTTGCAAGTCGGAGTTGTTGGCGATCAAGCCAATGGCGGGGCTCGCACTTTCCGTGCTGAAGTCTTGAATCAGGTGAAGCCAGTAGCCAAATCTGAAGGCTTCGAGTTGGTTCTTTATCCGACTATTGCTTTGGGTGATGGTCGATTGGCCAACGTTGCTTGGTTGCAAGAACTTCCAGATCCAGTGACCAAGATTTGCTGGGACAACTATGTCTGCTTGTCGATTGCGACGGCAGAAAAAATGAAGGTCCGCGAAGGTCACATGATGGACATCACAGTGAATGGCAAGTCTTTCAAGTTGCCAGCTCACATCCAGCCTGGATTGCATGATGATGTTTTGGCGGTTCCTGTCGGTTACGGCCGCACAGCTGCCGGCAAAGTCGGAAACAACATTGGTTTGAATGCCTACACAATGGTGTCTTACCAAAAGGGAATGCCGATCTACGCGGGTGCCAAAGCGGAAGTTAAAAACACCGGCATGAAGTACGATCTAGCCAATCCGCAAGGCCACCATGTGATGGAAGGCCGTCAGATCGTTGTTGAAGCCACTCTCAAAGAGTATTTGAAAAACCCAGCGGCTGGAAAACACCAGCACCATATTTTCTCCATCTGGTCCGGACACGCTTACAACGGTCACAAATGGGGAATGGGCGTGGACTTGAACACGTGCACAGGTTGCAATGCCTGTGTGATTGCCTGCCAATCTGAGAACAACGTTCCAGTTGTCGGCAAAAAGTATGTGATTCAGGGCCGCGAAATGCACTGGTTGCGAATTGACCGTTACTATGTGGGTGAGCCTAACAATGCCCAAGTGGTGTTCCAGGCGATGCTCTGCCAGCACTGTGACAACGCTCCTTGCGAGACTGTTTGCCCAGTGGCCGCAACTGTTCACAATTCCGAAGGTCTCAACGATATGGTGTACAACCGTTGCGTGGGAACTCGTTATTGCTCGAACAACTGCCCATACAAAGTTCGTCGTTTCAACTGGTTCAACTATGCCAAGCTGATCGAAAAGCCGATGCATTTGGCTCTGAATCCAGATGTCGGCGTTCGCACACGCGGGGTCATGGAAAAGTGCACATTCTGCGTTCACAGAATCAAAGAAACAAAAGCGCATGCGAAACTGGAAAAACGTGAGCTGAAAGACGGCGAAGTCACAACGGCCTGTGCTCAGGCTTGCCCGACAGACGCCATCATCTTCGGTGACATGAACGATCCGAATTCTCGTGTGGCAAAATGGTTCAAGGATCCTCGTGGTTACGCTCTTCTCGAAGAGTTCCACGCAGCTCCGAACGTGCGTTACATGGCGAAAATCCGCAACGATGATCAAGAAACACGACCAGGCCGACAAGGACACGGCAGCAAAGAAGGCGGTCACTCATGATGAAGCGAAATCCTCTCGTTCTGGGGAACAAATCCCTGAAGGACATCACTGAAGATATCGTGGCACCCGTAGAGTCCTTTCCATCCAAAGGATGGTTGGGCCTCTTTTTGAGCGCCAAAGCACTCTTCATTTTTTACATCATCACTTTGGCAATTGTGGTGAGCACCGGTATCGGGCTTTTGGGTGTGAATCACCCGAACGCTTGGGGAACGATGATCATCACCTTCGTCTTTTGGATCGGTATTGGACACGCGGGAACTCTGATTTCTGCGATCCTTTTTCTGTTCCGCCAAAAGTGGAGAACATCTGTCGCCCGCACAGCGGAAGCGATGACGGTTTTCGCGGTGATGACAGCGGGTCTGTTCCCGCTCTTGCACACGGGCCGTCCTTGGTTGGATTTCTGGTTGTTCCCGTATCCGAATCAGCGTGGCCCTCTGTGGGTGAACTTCCGTTCGCCACTGCTTTGGGACGTTTTCGCGGTTTCAACTTACGCGACTGTTTCAATGGTCTTCTGGTACATCGGGATGGTCCCGGATTTTGCGACTATTCGTGACCGGGCTAAGAACAAGGTGCGCCAAGTGGTCTACGGAGCTCTGTCATTGGGCTGGCGTGGAAGAGCTCGCGATTGGAGCCATTACGAAATGGTTTACTTGCTTCTGGCAGGTCTTTCAACTCCGCTCGTTCTCTCAGTTCACACGATCGTCTCTTTCGACTTCGCAGTTTCGAATTTGCCAGGTTGGCACACGACGATCTTCCCTCCATACTTCGTTGCTGGTGCGATTTTCTCCGGTTTCGGGATGGTTGTGACTTTGATGACTTTGGTTCGTATCGGCTTCCCCGAGTTTAAGAACTACATCACGATCGACCATATGGAAGTGATGAACAAAATCATCATGGCCACTGGTTTGATGGTTGGTTACGCTTACGGGTCTGAGTTCTTCGTGGCTTGGTACTCTGGAAACATCTACGAACGTGCTGTGTTCATCAACCGTGCTTTCGGTGACTACGGTTGGTCTTACTGGGTGATGATCTCTTGTAACGTCATCATTCCACAGTTGTTCTGGTTCAAGAAAATCCGTCGAAGCATCCCAATCATGTTCATCATTTCGATTTTCGTAAATATCGGAATGTGGTTCGAACGTTTCGTGATCACGGTCACGTCTTTGCATCACGACTTCTTGCCATCCAACTGGGGGAACTACGCATGGAGTTCCTACGACACGGCGATCCTGGTGGGCAGTTTCGGTATGTTCCTGACCTTGTTCCTGCTTTATCTCCGCCTGTTCCCAGCGATTTCTATCGCTGAGATCAAGCCTGTGATGAATGTTGGTTACGAGAATAAGGAAGGAGGGCACCACTAATGGCTCAATCATATAAAAAAGGCATGGCTGCTATTTTTGATACAGAAGCTCAGATTCTGAAAGCAGCTGCTCAAGTTCGCTCAATGGGTTTTAAAAAGTTTGATGCCATCACTCCTTATCCAGTTCACGGAATGGAAGAAGCTTGCGGAATCAAGCGTTCATGGATTCCTTACGTGGCTTTCGTGATGGGTGTTCTGGGTCTGTCTTCCGGTTGGTTGCTGACTTGGTGGACTTCGGCTGTGAATTGGTCGCTGAATATCGGTGGAAAGCCCTTCCACTCTTTGCCTGCGTTCATTCCGATTCTCTTCGAATTGACAATTTTGTTTGCGGCTCTGTCCAGTGTCGCAGCTCTTCTTTATGCCTGCGGTCTGCCGAAAGTGAATCCTCCAACGATTCACCCGGACCTGACTTCACATAAATTCGGAATTTTCATTCCAGTGGATGACAGCGGTTATGACGAGAAAAAAGTGGAAGAGATGTTCCGCTCTCTTGGCGCAACTGAAATCAAAAAGGCGGAGTTCTAAGATGAAGCTCATGCGAATTTCAATTTTACCAGTATTTGTGTTGGGACTTTCTGCCTGCAATGGCAGTGGCAACAAAACAAATGTCGAACTGATCCAGGATATGATGGAAACTCCGGCTGTCAAAGCACAGGAGTATGACACTTTCTTTGCGGACAAAATGGGAGGCGCACGCGTTCCTCCTGAGCACACGGTTCCGGTTGGATTCAAGCCTTACAAAATTGGTTTCAATCCCGAACAGGCCAAAGCTGATCGCAATCCGATGTCTGGAGAAATGACAGATGAAGTGCTTTTGACCGGTCAGAAGTACTATGAAACCAACTGCGCCGTTTGCCATGGTTACACTGGAAATGGCCTGGGTCCCGTGGCAGAAAAAATGCCAAACAAGCCGCCAAGTCTTCTTTCAGAGAAAATCCGCGGCTGGTCCGATGGCCAGGTCTATCAGGTCATCGCGATGGGGCAGGGGACGATGGGATCTTACGCTTCTCATATCCCACAGAAATACCGTTGGCAGGTTGTGAACTACATCCGCCATTTGCAACAAACAGAAAAGCAGTAAAGGTGAAGAGAAATGGCTGATACACATCAAACACAGCTTGTTGTTAAGAAATTTGTCCCACCTCAGGCACTCAAAACAGCGGCGATTGGTCTGACTGCTTTGGGAGCTCTGGGAGCTTTGGTTGGAATCATTCAAAACCAAGAGCGTCTTTGGACTTCTTACTTGGTCGCTTTCTTTTACGTTTCTTGTTTGGCTTTGGGCGGAATGTTCTTCACGGCCATTCAACACATTGCCAAAGCGGGCTGGAGTTCCAGCATTCGCCGCTTTTCAGAAGGAATGACAGCTTTTCTGCCAGTCATTTTGATCGGCAGCTTGGTTTTGATCCTGGGATTGGACAAGCTCTATCCTTGGACGGACGCTGCTTACCTTGAGGCGAGTGCTTTGGTTCAGGCCAAGACAGCTTATTTGAACAAAGGCTTCATGGTTGTTCGCATGTTGGTTTTTGCTTTGGGAATGCTGTTCTTCGGTTACAAAATCGTTGGCAATTCTTTGAAGCAGGACAAAACCGGTGATTCAACTCTGACAGAGAAAAATGTCGGCTGGAGCATTGGTTGGGTTCTGTTCTTTGCCATTTTCTTCTCTCTCTTTACAGTCGATCTTTTGATGTCGTTGCTGCCCACTTGGTACAGCACGATTTTCGGGGTTTACTGTTTTGCGGGAATGTTCCAAAGCTCATTGGCCTTCTTGGTTCTGATGCTTTTGTATTTTAAAAAGCAGGGAATGGTTCAGGGTTACTACTCGATGGATCACGTTCATGACGTGGCCAAGTTCCTCAAGGGCTTCACTGTGTTCTGGGCTTACATTGCCTTCTCTCAGTTTATGTTGATTTGGTATGCAAATATCCCAGAAGAAACAGAGTACTACTTGATGCGCGCTCAGGGCGGCTGGATGGGAATTTCCTTTGCCTTGTTGTTCTTCAAGTTCATCATTCCATTCCTGGCTCTTTTGCCTCGCGGAAACAAGCGTGACGAGAAGCAACTGGTTTGGATCTGTGCCCTGATCCTGATCATGCAATACGTGGATGTTTACTGGATGGTTTATCCAAACTTCAACCACGGTCATGTCACTTTCGGTGGCTATGAAATCGCTCTCTTGGCTCTGTTCTTGGGGATTTTCCTCCTGACGATGATCCGTTTCTTCGAAAAGAACAGTTTGGTGGCTGTGAAAGATCCTCGTTTGCACGAAGCTCTTCACCACCACGTTTCTTACTAAGATTTTTGCCGAATCAGGCCGACGGCCACCTCGAGCTGAGGTTGGCCGTCCCCAGTTCCAATACATCGCTCCACAACCAGAAATTAACTCGAGAGGTACGGCGTACCTTTCTTCGAGGGTACGCCGTACCTCTGGGAATCCTTTCTTCTTGCCACCCCACGGCGCTCTTGCTAAGAATTGAGATATGAAAAGTGCTTTGGCCCTTTCCACTTCCAATCTTATGAATGTTGTTCGCACAACAACGACGACCTTTTAATGGTCGACAGAAATTATCATGCCTGAAATTCGAATTTACTTACCTGATAACTCAGTCAAAACTTTTGATCACGAACCCACGGCTCTGGAAGTTGCTCAGAGCATTGGTCCGCGTTTGGCCAAAGAAACCCTGGGTGTGAAAATCAACAACAACCCGGAAATTATGGATTTCCGTTTGCCACTCAAAGATGGCAGCCGGATTTCCCTGATCACCACGAAATCCCCCGAAGCGGTGGAAGTGATCCGTCACTCGGCGGCTCACGTCATGGCCCAGGCCGTTCAGACTCTGTGGCCGGAAGTGAAGGTCACAATCGGCCCGGTCATTGAGACCGGCTTCTATTACGACTTTGATTCTCCTCGCAATTTCACCGAGGAAGATTTCGCCAAGATCGAAAAGCGAATGGACGAAATCGTCAAAGGCGATTACCCATTGGTGCGCAAAAATATTCCTGTCGATGAGGCCATTGCCACTTTCCGCAAAATGGGCGAGCGCTTCAAAGTCGAAATCATTGAAGACCTCAAAGCCAAGGGCGAGCGAGAAGTCGGCGTTTATGAGCAAGGCGAGGGTTGGTTTGACCTTTGCCGTGGTCCTCACGTTCAAACCACAGGCCAAATCAAAGCTTTCAAACTGATGAGTGTGGCGGGAGCTTACTGGCGCGGGGACGAGAAAAACCCGATGCTTCAGCGGATCTACGCCACTGCTTTTGGCGACAAGAAAGAGCTCGAAGCGCATCTCCATCAAATGGAAGAGGCGAAAAAGCGCGATCACCGCAAGCTTGGTAAAGAGCTGGGTCTTTTCCATATGCATCCATGGGCGCCGGCGTCTCCTTTTTTCACGGGCCGTGGGGCGACTATTTACAATGAGCTTCAGCGCTACATTCGCGAATTGTATTTCAAGTACGGCTATCAGGAGGTGATCACTCCGCAGATTTTCGATACGGAGCTGTTCAAAACTTCCGGACACATGGCCAATTACAAAGAAAACATCTTTTTCACCAAAGTGGATGAGAGAGATTTTGCTGTGAAGCCAATGAACTGTCCTTCTCACTGCGTGCTCTTCAAGTCCGAGCATCACTCTTACCGCGAATTGCCTTTGCGCATGGCTGACTTTGGTCGTTTGCACCGCTACGAACAAAGCGGCGCAATTCACGGTCTGACCCGAGTGAGAACTTTCTGTCAGGACGACGCTCATATTTTCTGCAGCATGGAGCAAATTCAGGATGAGATTGCCAACTTCATGAAGCTGCTTCAGGAAGTTTACGACAAGCTCGGAATGACCAATTACAAAGTCTATCTCTCGACTCGGCCTGAATCGCGAGTGGGCTCTGACGAAGTCTGGGACAAAGCGGAAAGCGCTCTCGCCAAAGCTTTGGACTCATTGAAAATTCCATATCAAATCAATCCCGGTGATGGGGCTTTCTACGGTCCGAAAATCGATATTCAATTCGTCGATGCGATCAATCGTCCGTGGCAGTTGGGGACACTTCAGTGTGATTTCAATTTGCCTCAGCTCTTTGATCTCAACTATGTCGGAGAAGACAATCGCGAACACCGACCTGTGATGCTCCACCGTGCGATTTTGGGATCGCTCGAGCGCTTTATCGGCGTTTACTTGGAGCATATGTCAGGGCATTTGCCAGCGTGGTTGTCTCCCACGCAAGTGCAAATTCTCTCGATCACAGATCGCGTGAACGGCTTTTGCAATGAGATTGCTTCATTGCTCAAAGCTCAAGGCATCCGCGTGGAATTTGATCAAAGAAATGAAAAACTGAGTCGCAAAATCGTCGACGCTCAGATGATGAAAGTGCCTTTCATGATCATCGTCGGCGACAAAGAAGCGGAAAACAAAACCGCGTCTTTGCGTCTTAGAAACGGTCAGCAGTTGGCCGGTCTGTCTCTGGAAAAATTAATGGATACAATCGTATCTGAAGTTAAAGAAAGAAAACTCAGTCAAATGGATACCAACAAGGAGGTCTCCCATTAGCGGCCCTTTTGAAAGAAAAGGTTTTGGTGGAGGCGGAGGTCGTGATTTCCGCGCCAAGAATAAAGATAAAGACGGATTGCGAGTCAATCGCGAGATCCGTGCACCACAGATCCGTGTGATCGACGACGCTGGCACCATGCTCGGTGTGATGACAGTTCCGGAAGGCGTCCGTCTGGCTGAAGAGCGAGGATTGGATCTCATTGAAATCGCTCCGACTGCGACTCCTCCAACTTGCAAAATCATGGATTACGGCAAGTGGAAATACGAAAACAAAAAGAAGCAAGTGGCAGCTCGCAAGAAGCAGGTCATTGTGCAGATCAAAGAAGTACAGATCCGTCCGCGCACGGACCAACACGACTTTGACACCAAAATGAAGCACGCTCGTCGTTTCATCCTCGATGGCGACAAAGTGAAAGTGAATATGCGCTTCTTGGGTCGTGAAATGGCTCACCAGGAACTGGGAATGAATCTGATGAACAAAGTGGTGGAGACATTGAAAGATGTCGCTAATGCCGAAGCTCCTCCAAAAATGGAAGGCAAGCAGGCGTTCCTGATTCTGGCTCCAGATCCTGTGAAAGTGAAAGAGTACATGAAGCTTCATCCGAAGAGCACTCAAGGCCCAGCGCCAGAGAGTGAACCTGAAGACGAAGATTCAGGAGAAGAATAATTGAAATAAAAAAAGCCCTGAGACATTCAGGGCTTTTTTATTTTTGACGATCAGTTTACTGAGACTCTTTTAGGGAGCGCAGATCAGATCCGAATCTTCGATCCAAGCCAGAGCTTTTTCAGTGTCTTTGGCAAACACCACAGCGACGCGATTGTCGCCTGGGTAGTATTCAATCATTTGGAATTCTTTGCCCTGGAACATCCCTGAAATATAGCGAACTTCACCAGTGCTGGAGCCATCGATCAAATAGCTCAAAGCTTCCTCGGGACTCATTCCTGCCGTCTCATCATCCATTTGCTGGATTTGGATTTTTTGCAAATCACTGAGCTCAGTTTTCATCGACCATTTTTGGCTGTCCGAGCTCTTTAAAACAAAGAGATCCGCATCATCGATCAATCCGCACTGGGATCCGTAGCGAACCTGAGCGTTTGCTGCCAGAGAGAAGATTGAAAACATAAATAAAATCAACAGCTTGTTCATTTTGACCGCGCCTTCCTCAACCTTCGATGGGCGTGAATGCAAGAGATGAGGGCAATATAAATGACACGCCGCTCTTGAATCAATAAATTAATAATATGCCTAAAAAGTATGGAAAACTCTTCCCTCTCAAAGTGCCCCAAAGAGCCGGGATTTGCCCCGAATTTCCCTTGTCTTTTCAGCCTTCTGCGTCTATTCCTAATCACCTTAACAAACGTCTGAGTTGTTATCAGTACATTGAATGGCGCCTAAGAGTCCCAATGGTTGGGGCCGCCTGCTCGGAGGAAGGAAACAAATGGCTGCGAAAATCAAAACGCATTCAGGTGCAAAAAAGCGCCTGCGTCTTTTGAAAAGCGGAAAAGTAAAGCGCAAGCAAATTGGCATGCGTCACTTGAACTCACACATGAGTTCTAAACGTAAACGTCATCTCGGCGACATGGTGTATGTCGATGATGCTAACTATCTGCAAATTCGCAGATGCTTGGTATTTTAAGGAGATAAGCCATGCGCGTAAAAGGTGGATTTACAAATCGTCGTCGTCACAAAAAAGTCCTGAAAAGAGCCAAGGGTTATTACTCAGCAGGCTCACGAGCTTATATCCATGCGGTTGAGAAAAACGACCGCGGTATGGCTTACGCTTACAAACATCGTAAGATGAAGAAGCGTGAGTTCCGTGCTTTGTGGAACCAGCGTATCAACGCTGCGGCTCGCTTGAATGGCACAACTTACTCTCGTTTGGTCGGTGGACTGAACAAAGCAGGTGTGGAAGTGAACCGCAAAATGTTGGCTGATCTCGCGATCAACGATTCAGCAGCATTTGCTCAGCTTTGCAAACACGCAATGCAACCGGCTTAATCCCTCACGGGGTATAAAATGGCCGAAACAACACCGGCAGATTCTCTCAAAAGCTTCGAGCGCCGCAAACAAGATCACATTCGCCTGGCGATGGATCCGCGGACTCAAGCAGCAGGGGCTGCCGGTTTTGCTTTTTTAAAGCTCACTCACGAAGCTCTTCCGGATCTCGACTTCTCTGAAATTTCTCTGCAAACAAAAATTCTCAACAGCACCTGCAGTTCGCCTCTGTACATCAGCTCGATGACAGCGGGACATGCCAACGGAGAAATGATCAATTCTCGTTTGGCGAAACTTTCTCACGATCGACAGATTCTGATGGGAGTGGGCTCGCAGCGAAAAGAACTGACGGATTCAACGGCTTCGCAAGAGTGGAAAAAAATCCGAGCCACAGCTCCCAAAGCTCTGTTGCTTGGAAACCTGGGAATTGCGCAAGTGATCCAAACTGAAGCGGATCAGATTCTGCGATTGACGGAGTCTCTGCAAGCACTCGGACTTTTCGTGCATCTCAATCCTCTGCAAGAGTGTTTGCAACCCGAGGGAACTCCGCAGTTCAAAGGGGGATTGAAAGCTTTGGAAAATTTAGTGAAGCGTCTGCCTGTTCCAGTGATCGTGAAAGAAGTGGGATGCGGAATTTCCGCAGCCACTGCGAAACGACTGGAAGAGGCAGGTGTTTCCGTTTTGGATGTCAGCGGAATGGGCGGCACTCACTGGGGCCGCTTGGAAGGTCTGCGCTCCGAAGAAAAGAGCCTCTCCTATCAAGCCGCTGAAACTTTCAAAGATTGGGGAATTCCAACTTTGGAATCCTTGATTGCCGTGAAAGAAAGCGCTGTCAAAGCGCAAGTTTGGGCTTCTGGCGGTGTTCGAACCGGTCTCGATGCTGCTAAATTGGTGGCATTGGGAGCTCAAGCTGTCGGTGTTGCCAAGCCCTTTTTGGAAGGGGCTTTGCAATCCGATTCAGCTTTGGAAAATGTCCTGAATCAATTGGAACATGAATTGAAAATCGCTTTGTTTTGCACTGGAAGCCGGACTCCGGCAGAACTCCAGCAGAAGAGGGTTTGGTCATGGAAATAGGTAAGAACTCAAAAGAGCCAATCACTTTGTCGGATATTTTCAAAGGCTTCTCCAAACTGAGCCGCGAAGAGAGATTGAAAGCACTCATGCAAGCCGGAGTTCTGGAAAATGCCGATATCGAATACCTTCAGCGCGGTGGCATGAAGGACTTTTCATTGGGTGAAAAGTTCATTGAAAATGTGATTGGCTATTTCCAAATGCCCCTCGGAGTGGCGACCAATTTCCGCATCGATGGCCGCGACTATGTCGTGCCTATGGCGGTCGAAGAAACTTCCATCGTCGCAGCGGCCAGCAAAACGGCCAAATGGATTCGCGACAGTGGAGCCATTTCCACTCGTTTGATCGGCCAAGATATCATTGGCCAAATCCAATTGGCGAAAGTGAAAGATTTCGCCAAATTTGAAGCTCAGATTTTGAAATTCCGTCAGCTGTGGATGGATCTTTCCAACCAAGAAGTGGCATTCGGATTGGTTCGCCGGGGCGGTGGAGTCCGGGACCTCGTAGTTCGTCGTGTGCCTCGTGGTGACGGAACCGACATGGCGGTCATCCATATTCATATGAATCCCGTGGATGCCATGGGCGCCAATATCATCAATCAAGTTTGTGAATTCCTGAAAGCTCCGATTGAAGAAGTCACTGGCGAGAAAGTCACCATGTGCATTCTTTCCAATCTCGTCGACACTCGTTTGACGGAAGCGCAAGTCATCTTGGAAAAAATCGAGCCGGACTTGGCGGAAAAAATTGAAGAAGCTTCTTTGTTCGCGCAGCAGGATCCTTACCGGGCCGCTACCAACAATAAAGGTGTGCTCAACGGCATGGACCCGATTTTGATTGCCACTGGCAATGATTGGCGAGCGGTGGAAGCCGGAGTGCACGCTTACGCGTCTCGCGATGGTCAGTACCGCTCGATCACCGAATGGAAACGCGATGGCCGCTTTTTGGTCGGCACTTTGCGAGCTCCGATCGTGGTCGGAACCGTTGGCGGAGTGACCACTTTGCATCCAACAGCTTCGATGTGTTTGCGGATGCTCAATGTGGAGTCGGCTCAAGAGTTGTCCCGTGTGGTGGCAGCCGTGGGCTTGGTGCAAAACTTAGGCGCCCTCAAAGCTCTCACCACGGTGGGAATCATCGAGGGCCATATGAAATTACATATTAAAAATCTCACTTTGGCGGCTGGTGCCGACGAAGAAGAAGTTCCTTTGATTCAGAAAAAACTGGAAGAGATTTTGGCTTTGAAAAAACGCATTTCTCTCAGTCACGCGATTGAAGCTTTGCGGGAACTTCGCTCTCGGGTTCAAACCCACTCCTAATTATTGAGGATTGAATTGAAAGCTCTTGAAATTGCCGTTGCTGGCAAAACATTTTTAGCGGGCGAATATTTGGCGCTGACCGGCGGTCCGGCTTTGGTCTTGGCGACTCGTCCCTGTTTTCGTTTGAAAGTTCGTCCGGCTCGAATGGCTCGCAATCCTTTTCATGCGCAGAGCCCAGCGGGTCTTTTTTGGCAAAGCCAAGCCGAGTTCTTTTCGAACTATGAATTGAATTTTGAAGACCCTTATCAAGTCGGAGGCTTTGGTGCTTCCAGTGCGCAATTCGCTCTTTTGCACGCTTTCTGGCAATTGAAAGAAGAGGCATTTGTTGAATCCGAAAGATTTTTTGATTGGCACAAAATGCTGATTGATTACCGCTCTCTGCCAACCCAAGGGCAAGTGCCCAGCGGCGCCGATATTGTCGGTGCGGTGACTGGGGGGCTCGCTTGGTTTGATCGCAGCAACGGAAAGCTTCAAGCTTTCTCTTGGCCTTTTCAGGAAATTGAATTTTTCGTTGCTCACACGGGAAAAAAACTGGCGACCCATGAACATTTGAAAGAGCTGGGGAGCTTTCCCACTGAGGGCTTTGCCAAAGCCATGCAGGAAATTCATCAGGGTCTTTCGCAAGTGCAATTCTCCGCGTTTTTAAATGGACTCAAAGCCTATCGCGCCCAGCTGGAAGAGCAGGGCAAAGTGGCCACTCACACATTGGAAATTCTGCGCCAATTCGACTCGCATCCGGAAATTCTGTTTATTAAGGGCTGTGGCGCCATGGGTTCCGATGTGGTTCTGGCGCTTTGTCTCAAACAAGATGCCTTCAAAGTGCGAGAGCTTTTGGATAAGGCCAACCTCAAGGTGATGGCCGACAGCTCGCAGATGGCTTCGGGTTTGGCGATTCACCATTTGTCGACTCGAGATGAGGAGATGTCTCTATGATGACCACCGAAGTATCCGCTCCTTCGAATATTGCCCTCATCAAATACATGGGAAAAATTGAAGGCACCGGCAATCAGCCGACCAACAGTTCTCTGTCATGGACTTTGGAAAATCTGCGAAGCTTTGTCCGATTGACGAGCGATCCCTCTCTGCCGGCTGACCAGTGGGCTCCCTTGAAGCGTGACAATTTGGTCGATATTGAAATGAGTGAGAAGTCGATTTCTCGCTTTCTCAAGCACTTTGAATTTCTCAAACAGGAGTTCGGCATTCAGGGGCATTTCCGAGTTGAATCCGCTAACAACTTTCCCAGCGACTGTGGCTTGGCGAGTTCGGCCTCCAGTTTTGCGGCTCTCACCATGGCAGCCATTGATCTGTTTGGAAAAATGGGAAACAGCAAAGCTCAAGAGATGACTTTGATGGAACAAGCCGAGCTCTCACGAAAAGGCTCAGGCAGTTCTTGCCGGTCCTTCTTTGGACCCTGGGCTCTGTGGTTCAAAGAGGGTGTGAGACCCGTGGAATTCCCCATGCATCCGCTTTTGCATCAAGTAGTCGTCGTCGAAAATTCGGTGAAAGCCGTGTCTTCAAGCGATGCGCACAAGCGAGTCACCAGCAGCCCCCTTTTCCAAAATCGCACGGAAAGAGCTGAGCACCGCTTGGCGAATCTCATGCAAGCTTTCCGTCAAAATGGCGATGAGCTTGAAAACTGGAAACAGGCCTTCGTTCTGGTGTGGGATGAGTTCCGCGATATGCATCAGCTATTTGAAACCAGCGAGCCTTCTTTTTCTTATATGACTCCGGAGACCAATGAGGTCTTGAATGAAATGGCGTTTGTGTGGAAAGAACGCGGCGATGGTCCTTTGGTGACCATGGATGCGGGACCTAATGTGCATTTGCTTTACCGGGCTGATCAAGCAGCCTTGGCGGCAGAGCTGGAAAAGAAATTGTCGGCCAAATTCAAAGTTTACTCTTCATCCGGCGGGACTCCGTGATGCTGGGGAAAAGTTTCGAAGTCCAAGTTCCAGGCAAATGGATTCTCGCAGGTGAGCACTCGGTTTTGCGGGGTTCTCCGGCTTTGGTCTTTCCTCTGAAATCACGGACACTCGAACTTTCTTTTCAGCCCCAGGCGGGTCAGTCATTGCAATTGAATTTGGGCGGCGAGCACGGCGAAGAGTTGCACTTGCTCTTTTGGGGAGTTTTGGAAAAAGCCTGCGAGCTCAACAAAATTCAACGTGGGGATTTGCAGGGAAGCCTCAAGCTTTCCAGTCGCATTCCGATTGGCGCGGGGCTTGGAGCATCAGCAGCTCTGTGTGTGGCTTTGGGGCGTTGGTTTCAATCGATGAATCTTGTCAAAGCCGACGAGGTCTATGAATTTTCAAGAACACTGGAAAATCTCTTTCACGGTGAAAGCAGTGGAGTCGATATTGCGGTCGCTCTGTCGGGTGAAGGCATTCGCTTTCTTCGCGGAGGCGAGCGCAGTCAGATTGAAATGAATTGGCAACCCAAATGGTATGTCTCCTATTCGGGAAAACGGGGAGTCACTTTGGAGTGTGTGAACAAAGTGAAATCGCTTTTGCAGAAAGATCCTCGTCTCGGACAGGAAATTGATCTGCGCATGCAGGCCGCTGTGGAAATGGCGCAAACAGCTTTGAAATCCGGAGAAGAAAAAGGTCTGCCGCTATTGAAAGAAGCGATCAACACGGCCCGCTCTTGCTTTGAGTTGTGGGATCTCAGTCCTGTGGAGCATGTGCAGTGGCTGCGTGATCAGGGCGCTTTGGCGGTGAAACCCACGGGCTCTGGTGGCGGTGGATTTGTGCTGAGTCTCTGGGATCATGAGCCCCCAGCTGAAATCAAAAAAACTTTGATTCCCTGTCTTTGATTTTATTTTCGATTGAGCTTTTGATGATAATCGTAAAGAGCAATTCCGGCTGCGACATTGGCGTTGAGGGATTCGACAGCCAGGGTGGGAATTGAAATTTTCTGCAAGCCCGGAAGTTCCGGAACTCCAGCCCCCTCTTCTCCAATCAACAAATAAGCATTCTTCGGCCATTGGAAAGTGGACAGTTCTTTGCCCTTGAGATCCAGAGCCAAAATTCCAGAGGCGGTGAGCTCACGAACCGAAGGGCCTTTCCACAATTTCAAGCGGGTCAAGCTGCCAGCTGAAGCTTTCAGCGCTTTCGGCAAAAAGGGATGAGAGGCCTCTTTGAGCAAAATCAAATTTTGAATGCCGAAGGCTTCCGCACTGCGAGCCAGAGCTCCCAAATTGGCAGGATCTCCCAAGGGCACGAGCAAATTGAGGCCTTGCAGAGGCTTGGTGAAATCCCACTCGCTGCGCTCGGGCTGCTCTAAAACCAACAGACTTGAATGAGTTCCCAGAACATCCAGCTCTTCGAACAGGGCCTTGCTGAGCTTCAAATGCTTGCTGGTTTTAGAAAGGGGAGTTTGCCCCTCCATGAAAATTTCAGTTTCGATTTTCAAAGTGGGTTTCTGCAAAAATTCCTGAACCAAATTTTTTCCTGAGAGCAGGAAAAGGCCTTCTTTTTTAAGGCCTTTGGATTCCGTGAGGCTCAAGTACTTGCGATAAAGGGCATTCGAAGCGCTGGTGATTTCCAACATCTCAGTCGTCCTCTGGCCATGGTTCTTCGTCGAAATCCGGCAGCGGAGCCAATTTCACTTTGCGGTAGACCAAAAGGCGTCGGTCGTGAGTTGTCTCGGGCAAAGAGTAAGCAATGTCTTTTTCCAGTTTGTAGTACTCGCCGACCTCTTTTTCGGCCACTGCAATTTCAGGGTCCACATTGGGGCCCTTCATCAAGTACACGCAGCCGCCCAATTGCACCGAGGTCAGCACATTGTTCAAAGTGTTGCGCACATCTTCCACAGCGCGAGTGATCACCCCGCGAACTGGGTAGGCAAAATAGGGATTGATGTTGCGGCCGATGATATCGAGATTTTCCAAATGCATTTCTTCGCGGACGTTTTTGAGGAACTCCACCCGGCGCTGCACGCCTTCAGCAAGAATAATGCGCTCTTTGGGATAGAGGATTTTCAGGGGAATGCCGGGGAAACCGGGGCCCGTTCCGACGTCCATCAAAGGAAATTGCAATTCGGTCATTTGCGCCACAATCAGGCAGTCGATAAAATGTCTGATGGCAATGTCGCGGATTTTGAGCAAACGAGTGAAATTCTCTTTTTCCTGGTTTTCCATCAAAAGGCGGTAGAAATGCGCCAATTGACGGCGCTGCTCGTGGCTCACGCCATTGTAGCCGTGATTGCGGAAAATATCGGCCAAGCGGTCATTGGCCTCTTCGATGGAATAAATACTTTCCGGCTTCTTGTGACGACCCTTGAGTTCGGCAGCAGGACGGGTGTTTTTCTGCCGAGCCGTGTAGGGTGAAATATTGGTTTTGTTTTTATGCGCCATTTTTGCAATTCCGGAGGATAATGCAATGCCCTAGGGGTGCGCAAATCCTCAACTTTTATTATAGTCTGCAATCTATGTCACAAACACAAAACGCGCAATCAAAACTGTCTGATCTGAAGTCTTCGGCCCTGGAGAAAATGCAGGCGGCCGACTCTTCGAAAACTCTTTACGATGTCAAAGTCGAGTTCCTGGGAAAAAGCGGGAAACTGACGGAGATCATGAAAGAAATGGCCGCTCTTCCCAAAGAAGAAAAGCCGCTTTTCGGGAAGCTCGTCAACGAGGTCAAACAGGTTCTCGAAGAAGCTTATGTGCAAGCCGAAGTCTCTTTGAAAAACAAAGAGCTGGAAGCCAAAATGGCCGGTGAAGAGTTGGATTTGACCTTGCCTGGTTTTGAGCGCCCAGTCGGGAAAGAGCATCCTGTCGCCAAAGTCACACATGAAATTTTTTCGATTCTGGCGCGTTTGGGCTACACACTTCGCCAAGGTTCATTGATCGAGAAAGACTTTTACAATTTCGAAGCTCTCAACATTCCGCCCAATCATCCAGCGCGGGACATGCAGGACACTTTTTACATTGATCCGACGCATGTTTTGAGAACTCACACGTCACCGATTCAAATTCACTCGATGGAGTCCGAAAAGCCACCTCTTCGCATTGTTGGTACTGGCGCCGTGTTTCGCAGTGACAGCGATATTTCGCATTTGCCGCACTTTCATCAAATTGAAGGTGTGTGTGTGGATGAGAAAGTTTCCATGGCTGACCTCAAGGGAACGATCAGCTTTTTTGTGAAAGAGTATTTCGGCAGTGGCGTGAAAACGCGCTTCCGTCCGAGCTTTTTTCCATTCACGGAACCATCGGCTGAAGTTGATTGCACTTGTCCGATTTGCAAAGGCAAGGGTTGTGGAATGTGCAAACAGTCGGGATGGATTGAGATTGGCGGTTGCGGTTTGATCAATCCCAAAGTTTTGGGCTTTGCGCATGTCGAGTATCCTCGCTGGCAGGGCTTTGCTTTTGGTTTCGGGATCGAACGCATGGGGATTATCAAATACGGAATTGAAGACATTCGCTTGTATCCTGAGAATGATGTGCGCTTCCTTGGACAGTTCGAGTAAGGACGTTTATGAAAATTTCTTTGAAATGGCTCCATGATTTTGTTGATGTGAAAGAGTACTTCCAACGTCCAGAAGCTCTGGCTGAGATTTTGACTCGCGCCGGTCTCGAGGTCGAAGAAATTCAAAACAAGTCCCGCGACTTTGAAAATGTCGTGACCGGCTTGATTCTGGAAAAAGACAAGCACCCCAATGCCGACAAACTTTCACTTTGCCGAGTGACCACGGGCGAAGGGGTTGTGCACCAGATCGTCTGCGGAGCTCAAAATCACAAAGCCAATGACCGCGTGGTGGTGGCTTTGCCGGGCGCGATTTTGCCAGGCAACTTTGCAATTAAAAAAGCAGTGGTTCGAGGAATTGAATCAGCGGGAATGCTCTGCTCACTCAAAGAGCTGGGATTGGCGAAAGAAAGCGAAGGCATTGAGATTCTTCCCGAGAATGCGCCGATTGGAAAATCTTTTGCCGAGTACAAAGGCTTTGACGATGTGACTTTCGAATTGAAAGTCACTGCCAATCGCGCCGATTGCTTAAGCCACTATGGCTTGGCTCGCGAAGTGGCGACTTTGCTCGGGCGAGAACTCAAAAAACCAGAAGTTCAAATGCAGACAGTTCCCACGCCGACTCGCGAGCAGATGGGATTGGAAGTGCGAGCTTCCGATCTGTCGCCTCGATATACGGGCCGCTATTTGCGCAATTTGAAAGTGGGCCCGAGCCCTGAGTGGCTCAGCAAGCGCCTTGAAATGGTGGGACTGAATTCCATCAACAATATCGTCGATTGCACGAATTATGTGATGATGGAGCTGGGACAGCCGCTGCACGCTTTTGATGCCGCTCAAATTCGTGGACGCAAGATCGTGGTGGATCGCGCTGCCAAAGGTGAGAAGTTTATCACTTTGGATGGAACGGAGCTTACGCTCACAGGTGAAGAGCTCATGATCAAAGACACAGAGAAAAGTCTCTGTGTGGCGGGTGTGATCGGTGGGAAAAATTCAGGTGTCACCGATGCGACCACGGAAGTCTTTTTGGAGGCGGCTTATTTCGTGCCGATGTCGGCTCGGAAATCTTTGCGCGCTCATGGTCTCAATACGGATTCTGGCTACCGCTTTGCGCGGGGAGTGGATCCTGAAGGGACGATGCAAGCTTTGGAGCGCGCGACCGAATTGATTTTGAAAGTGGCCGGTGGAGAAGCTTTCTCTCAGCCGCATGATGTGTATCCGACTCCGCAACACAAAGAGCCCGTGACTTTGAAAGTGCAAACCATTTCGGATCGCTTGGGTTATGCCGCCGATGCGAAAAAGTTTGAGGACTTTATGAAGCGCTTGGGTTGCCAAATTGAAAAGCTGCAAGAGGGCGAGTATAAAATTCTGCCGCCGTCTTACCGCTTCGATTTGGAGCAAGACATGGATTTGGTCGAAGAGTATGCGCGCCTTAATGGCTATGAGCACATTCCAGAGACTTTGCCTGTTTTGAAATCCTCGCCAACGGCGCATGATTTGAATTATCTCTTGCAAAGAAAAACTTCGGAAGTGCTGCGCGCTTGTGGTTTTTCACAAGCACTGCATTTGGCCTTGGTCGGTAGCAAAGCTCAGAATCAATTCGTGAAAAATTTCAAGAATATGGAATTGGCAGGCTTGCGAACCAGCGAATGGCCAGTGAAAGTTCTCAATCCCCTGAATGAAGAGCAGGACTCAATGAGACAGACTTTGTCTTATGGTCTTTTCAAAAATCTCAATCACAATTTCCATCAGGGGAGTGAAGTAGGCCGCCTGTTTGAGATTGGCAAAGTCTTTTTGAATGAAGGCCCTGAGAAGTACACGGAAGTTTGGAGATTGGGATTGTCGGCTTGGGGTCAGATCCAAGGGCTGTGGCAACAAAATGTTCAGCATCCGGTGGTCTTCGAATTGAAATCAGCGATCGAAAATCTTCTCTCGCAATTTCATATCACGGCCTATCAGTGGCAGACGGTTTCGAATAAAGGCGAAGTGCCAGACTTCTTGCACCGAGGGCAAATGGCTCACTTGGTGGTGGAAGGAAAGAAAGTGGGCTTTATTGGTTCTGTTCACCCTGCACTTTTGGAAGAAGAAAAAGTGCGAGTGCCTGCTGCCTTGGCGGAATTGGATTTGGACGCTCTCTTTAAGAATCAGCCGCGTCCTTTGAAAATTGAATCTCTCTCGAGATTCCCGAGCGTGCAGCGGGATTTGGCTTTGGTGATGCCGAAGACTTTGAAGGTCGGCGATGTCATGCGCGAGATTCGGAAAGAAGCGGGGCCAGCATTGGTGAATTTGGACGTGTTTGACGTTTATCAGGGAGACAAGCTGGACCAAGGGCAAAAATCCGTGGCTTTCCGTTTGATCTACCAAGATAAGAAAGACACGCTGCGCGATCAGGTTGTGAGCGAATCCATTGATAAGGTGTTGAGTCATTTGAAGTCGAAATTCCAGATTTCAGTGAGATAAAATCTTGATTCGTTTCAATAACTTGCTAGCCTATTGATGTGCACTTCATTTGAACATTTTCTTGGGTGTGACTGATGGCAGGACAAAATATTGGAAAGTCGACAATGACCAAAGCGGATATTGTCGAAAAAGTTTATCAGAAAATCGGCTTCTCAAAGAAAGAAGCGTCTGAACTGGTGGAGCTGGTTTTTGACACTCTCAAAGACGTTCTTCACGACGGTGACAAAGTTAAAATCTCTGGCTTCGGGAACTTCGTGGTTCGTGGTAAAAATGAACGCGTGGGCCGCAATCCGCAGACGGGTGAGCAGATCAAGATCAGCGCTCGTCGGGTTCTGACTTTCCGTCCGAGCCAGGTTCTCAAAGCCATGCTCAATGGCGAAGAGTACGCTCACTTGATCGACAAGGATGAAGATGACAATGATTGATTTTGAACAGCTGCCATTGGAACCCACCATGGAACCAAGCGTGCCTCAGGAAATGACTCTGGCTGACCAGCATATTCCTGCCGTCACGCTGGAGACAGTGGCAGCTCCCGAGCAAAATCTTTCTCTGCCAGCGGCTCTTTGCGACGATAAACTTTTGGAAGAAATCAACTCCATCCCTGAAAAAATGGGATTCAAAATTGGCGAAGTCGCCGACATGCTGGGAATCAAACAGTATGTGCTTCGCTACTGGGAATCTGAGTTTGATATTTTGAAGCCGAAAAAAGCTTCGAACAATCAGCGCTACTACACTAAAAAAGATGTCGAAAATGCTTATTTGATCCGCAAGCTTTTGCACCGCGATCGCTTCTCGATCGAAGGGGCTCGAGCCGCCATGAAGGATCTCAAAAACTTTGTGCGCTCTGAAGTCAAAAAAGAAAAAGCTCTGTCGACAATCTCTCAGCGCTTGGACAGCATTCAGGATCAAGTCGACGACATCCTGTTGCACATCCGCCGCGCCAAACAACTTCTTTAATCTGCCTTTCTCTTTTTCCTTCACACGGCGTGGCATCAGGTTCGCGCCCTGAAGGACAATCCGTTGATTTCCCTCAGGAATAATTTTAATTATGAAAGTCAGTCCGAAAGCGTCTGCGTGTGGCTCAGCTTGGTAGAGCACTTGCTTGGGGTGCAAGAGGTCGCTGGTTCAAATCCAGTCACGCAGACCATTTTCAAATTCCCTGGACCAGGGGCGGGCAAGCGCTCCAGTCTTCAAAAAACTATCTCTCTTCGAATCAAGAATATCGCGAATCCAGTATCTTCCGAAAGGTCTCCTTAACAAAATATCCGATTTTAACGAAACAAAATCACTTTATTCAGTCTCTTGGATTTCTTGCCGAAATAAAGACATCAATGGGAGACAACATGGGCAAGTGGTTCCGCGGATTCCGAAGTAAAATGCTGTTCTTGATCACATTCAGTTCTCTTCTTCTTTGGGGAGTGGCGATTTTTTCCTACACACAATTAAAAACTCTCGGTGAAAAAGTTCAAGTGGCCAATGAAGTGAGAGTTCCTCTGACTCAAGCGACAAATCAAATGGCTGGAGATCTGCATGCGGTGGCTCGCTTCCTGTGGACAGCGGTTGTCATGGACGATGTCAAAGAAGTGGAGTCGGCTAGAAGTAAAGCCCTCTCGAAAATCAAGAGCTTCGAATCTCAACAAAACATCGTCAATCATCTTCCCAAAAATGAATTCACTCAGCAAAAAATTGAAGAGATTGATAAAGCCTGGCCGGAACTTCAGGTGGCATTGAATGAAGTGATTGATCAGCTGGCGTTGAACACTCCTGAAGCTAAAACCAAAGCCACTCACTTGATGGCAACATCGGTTCGCCCAAAGCTTGGAAAAATCACAGACACGGTGGATGAGCTCAATGAGTTTCGCTTGAAACTCTTGGATAAAAACTCGGCTGAAGATCGAGAAGCGACAGCCTTGTCATTGAACCTTTTGATCATTGCTTCGGCACTGTCTGCGATTTTGCTCTTTGCAATTGGTTTTGTGATCGCAGCTCGTATGTCGAATGTTCTCAATACGATGATTGAAAATCTCTCTCATCACAGTGTGGAAGTCTCCGGTGCCTCGAATACCTTGTCGGCAGCGGCGAATAGTTTGTCTTCCGGAGCGACGGAGACGGCCGGTTCCTTGGAAGAAACTGTGGCTTCGACGGAAGAGCTGAATAGCATGGTTCGAACCAATTCGGACAATGCTCAGCAGGCCGCCATGTTGGCGCGTGAAGGTAAAGCGACTGCGGAAACCGGAGAAAAAAACATCACCACTTTGCACCAAGCGGTGGGAGATGTTTCAAAGGCTTCGAAAGAGATCGAACAAATTATCAACGTCATTGATGATATTGCTTTCCAAACCAATCTTTTGGCTCTCAATGCGGCTGTGGAAGCGGCAAGAGCCGGGGAGCAGGGAAAAGGCTTCGCCGTGGTCGCTGAGGCGGTTCGCAATTTGGCGCAAAGAAGTGCTTTGGCTGCGAAGGACATCACCAATCTGATCAGTGACAGCGTTGAGAAAATTGAAACCAGTCGTGATTTGGCCGAGAAAAGCAAAGAGTCTCTGGGGCAAATCGTTCAAGCGATACATAAAATTTCGGATATCAATTCGGAGATTGCCACTGCCAGTGAAGAACAGGCCAGTGGTCTTTCTAATATCGCCAAGGCCATGAATGAGGTTGATCGGGCCACTCAGGCCAATGCGGCCGCTTCAGAAGAAATCTCGTCGACATCCGAGGAAATGTCGTCACAGGCCACGTCTCTCGAAAAATTGGTTGCGGACCTCAGATCATTGGTGGAAGGCACTCAGTCAAAAGACTCGGCATCCGTCAAAGGTGAGAACAAAACAACTCGAAAAACCAAAGCGGCATCGACAGAGCGCTCATCTCCAATCAAGACCAAAGCTCACTCTGTTGACAATGTCAGACCTTTGAAAAAAGAAACTGCTTCGGTGGCTTCGAACGCAAAGTCCGATTTGGAAGCACTTTTGCCTTTGGAATCCGAAATCGACAGCGACCGCAAAGTGTCGAAGGTCGAGGGCTTTTAAGTCCAGTTAGAAATGCTGAAAATCCAGACCCATCCTTTGGCCAAAGGGTGGGTTTTTTTTGGTTGAGTTCGAGTGAGTTCTCATCAAATCCAGCCCTGTCGTGAATTTAGAATTCCTTAAGAATTTCCGATACTCATCCTATGGATCCATTTGAAATAGAAATCAAACAGACATTTTTAGAAGAATCTCAACAGTTGCTTGATGATGCTGAAGAAGCATTTCTGGCAATGGATGCGGGCAATCACTCGCCTGAGCAGGTCGATCAGATTTTCCGCTTGGCTCACAACTTTAAGGGGAGTGCGAAAGCAGTTGGCTTTGATCAGGTCTCGCAATTTGCCCACAAGACTGAAGATGTTTTATCTTTGATTCGCACTGGACAACTGTATCCCAATCGCAAAGTTTGCACGGTCCTCTTGAAGGCATTGGACGTGCTGAAAGCTTTCATTGCCGGATTGAAAAAAGATTTTGATTTCAAACAAGACACCACTCAATTGGAACAAGATCTCATGGCATTGTGTGCCAGTGTTTCCGAGTCTGCAGATGCAGCCTCTCCAATTGAAGTGCCAAAAGACGATGGAAAAAAACAAGAAATCCCTGAGGACTTTTTCGCTGCCGCTCTTTCATCGGCAGCCGCAACTCCGGGGGAGTCAGCTCCAGTTCCCGAAGCAGTGCTCTCGCAAAATGTGCCCATCGCCATGCGCGAAGTTAAAAAAGCTCTTGAGACCAACAGTGCCAGTGAGGAATCCGTGCGAGTCTCCACTCGCAAATTGGATCAGCTGCTGAATCTTGTCGGTGAAATGGTTGTCAATCAGACTGTCATGAACAATCACCGAGTTTCTCAAACCACTGGAAGTGAGCATGCCGTTCAGACTCTTTCCTATATGTCAAAAATTGTGAATGAATTGCAAGATGCAGCCATGTCCTTGCGGATGATGCCCATCAAGCCTCTTTTTCAACGGATGCGACGTTCGCTTCGAGATGTGGCCGAAGCCCAAGGCAAAGATATTGAGCTTGCGACTGAGGGTGAGCATGTTGAGTTGGATAAAACAGTTTTGGAAAAAATCACCGATCCGCTGACTCATCTGATGCGAAATGCCGCTGATCACGGAGTGGAACCCGTTGAAGTGAGGCTGGCTGCCGGAAAGCCGGCGAAGGCCACAGTCACCATGAAGGCCGAACAACAGGAAGATCATGTCTTGATCACAATCTCCGATGATGGCAAAGGATTGAATAAAGATGTCTTGATTAAAAAGGCTTTAGAAAAAGGATTGATTCGCGATGGCAATCTTTCTGATCAAGAAGCTTATGCTTTGATTTTCAAACCAGGATTCTCAACCAAAGAGCAAGTTACGGATATATCTGGTCGCGGTGTCGGCATGGATGTGGTTCAAAAAGCGGTTGATGATCTCAAGGGACAAATTTCGATTCAAACTGAATTGGGAAAAGGAACATCTTTCACTGTGAGTTTGCCGCTCTCTTTGTCGATCATTGCCGGTATGGTGGTCTCGATTGATCAGCGAAAATATGTGATTCCAGTCTCTCAATTGGTGGAAACGATCGAGTATCAAAAAATGAAAATTGAAACAACGACCGGAAAAGGTCGGATGATCAATTTGCGCGGTGAAGTTCTGCCGGTGCTCTCTTTGAATCAGATTTTGCACGGAACCCGGCTTCCTAACATGCAGGAGAGCAGTGAACGTCATCCCGGAGTGGTGACTATTCGCCGGGGGCGGAAAGTATCATTTGAAGTCGATGAGATTATTGGTCAGCAACAAGTGGTCTTGAAAAAATTGGGTCCTGAAATGCAAGACCTGCCTGGAATCATTGCTGGCGCAGTGCTTGGGAATGGCGAGCCCGGATTGATTTTGAATTTACATGAATTTGTTGAAGAAAGGAAGTTTGCCCATGTCAACTGAAAGCAGCGAAGCCTTGGCAACAAATAGCAGTGGTTCAGCAAGTTATTTGTTGTTCCGACTGGGGGGAGAACTGTTCGGAGTGGATCTTCTCACTGTTTTGGAAGTCAAAAAGATTCCGGAGATCAAGCCTGTCCCTTATATGAAACCAGCCTTTAAGGGAGTGGTGAATTTACGGGGGCAGATTGTGGGCGTCGTGGATCTTCGCGCGCAATTCGATATCAAATCAGAAGTGCAAAACCTGGGCATGATTTTGATTCTTGATACACCTGGGGCTCCCATGGCAGCCATTGTGGATGAATTGGTTTCCGTCGAAGAAATTCTCGACAGTCAAATCGATCGTGAGCCTTTGGTGGAAACTAAAGTTCCGACCAAATTTCTTATGGGCATTGCTAAGAAAAATGAACGATTGATGACCTTGATAGACATTGCTGGTTGTTTAGCAGAGACCGAGTTGCGCTCTGTGCAGCAGAAAGGAAAAGCCGCATGAAAAAGAGGATGTCGATTAAAGATCAAATTTACAGAGTGGTCTATGCCGTTATCGGTTCTTCAGTTTTGATAGCCGTTGGTTTTATATCCATTCGATTTTTCGTGAGTTCCTATAGTTCGATGGCCGACTTGACTGTCCAAAATGAGCAACAGCTTTCGGAGGCCGAAATCCAATATCATCAATATCTCTCCAATTTGCGTGGGTTCCTCTTGGCTCCCGACAAAGTCGAATACAAAAAAGCTTATCTTGAGCACAAAGAGGCCGGACACAAGCTTTTGGAAGAGATTATGGCGAACTATCCGAATCCTGAAGTCAAAAAAAGAATCGAAGAGATTTTTTCGTTTGATCAAGAAATTCAGATTAAAGAAAATGATATCTTAAAGGCCTACGAAGAAAATAATCGCGAGGTTGGTGAGAAAATTTATCGAGCCGAGCTTCTGCCGACATTCAATAAAATGTTTGAGCCTCTCGAATCTGCTGACGAAATTCTGCACTCACAAATGAAGGATGCCGTTGCGAAAAAAGAGCTTGTTGTCATTCTGGGTGATTTAGCGATGGCTCTAATTTTGATTTTGTCATCCACTTTGATTTCGATCTATAGCATCCGCTTGGCTATGAGAGTCTCGAAAATCTTGGAATCAATTTCGACGGACCTTAGTTCAACAGCAGGGACTGTGTCGGAAACGACTCGAGGTCTGGCGACAGCCTCTCAAACTCTTTCAGAGGCAGCCACTCAGCAGGCGGCTGCGATTGAGGAAACGGTCAGCAGCATGGAAGAAATGAGCTCCATGTTGTCGCAAACCTCTCAGAATTCCACAACCACCATGTCTTTGGCAGATGACGGTCAGAGAGAAGGCGAGCGGGGAAAGTCCGTCATTGCGAAAATGTTGACAGCAATGGATGAAATTCATTCCTCCAATGAGCGCTTGGAATCGATTGTCAATTTGATCGAAGATATTAAAAGCAAAACTAAAATTATTAACGATATCGTATTTGAAACGAGATTGTTGTCTTTCAATGCCTCGATTGAAGCGGCTCGCGCCGGAGTTCATGGAAAGGGATTTGCTGTCGTTGCCGAAGAAGTTGGAAAATTAGCATCCATGAGTGGAAAGGCTGCTGAAGAGATTCGCAGCTTGTTGGAAAGCAGTACAGCTGAAGTCTCTTCCGTGGTTCGCGGAACTCAAGATCGAGTCAGTGCAGGTCGTGAGATTTCACAAGAGTGCCAGACGGTCTTTGATTCCATGAGCCTGTCGCTGGAGAAAATCGGCGAGTCGGTTCGGATGATTGCGGCTGCGACAAAGGAACAAGAATCAGGTGTTCAGCAGACCAATAAGGCCATGGTTGAAATGGATCAAGTCACACAAAAGAACTCGTCAAGTGCGGAACTGCTGGCAGGTCAGGCTAGTCAATTGAGTCAGGGCTCTGAAAAATTAATGACCACAATCGATGATCTGAAATCCATTATTTTTGGTGGTTCTGATCAGAATTATTCGGCCACGGCGAAGGTTCAAAAATCAGAAATTAATGGACCAGCAGCTTCTAAAAAAGAAAGTCGTTTGGAAGATGTCTTGCCGATGACGCCAGTCAAAACGTCGGTGAATTCTGGAAGTGGGGCGGGAAAACCGGCAGTGACTGCGAAGCTGCAGGATTTGGATCGAGCAGATTCGCGTTGGAAAGCTTCCTAAGAGAGAGGTCTTGGAAAATGGCAGTGAATAAAAGCCGTAAGCTCAGTGTCCTGGTGATTGATGATGAACCGGATATTCGGGAGTCCCTTGTGGATTTGCTTTGCATATTCGGGCACCAGGTTAAGACGGCGGAGAACACGCGACTCGCGATGCAGATTTTGGAGAAGGAATCGTTTGATGTCGTGCTGAGTGATATTCATATGCCAGGGCAAGATGGCTTGAGTTTTCTTGGAGATTGCAGGCAAAGACTCGAAGTTCTTCCGTCTTGGGTTTTTATTTCTGCAGATGGATCACCAGAAACGATGCTCAAAGCCAGCCGTTTGGGAGCTGTAGATATTTTGCAGAAACCCTTTGATGCGGACAGTATCGAACAGCTTTTGCTTCGAATTGGTGAGCACAAAGAGGATGCCATCCATGAGATTATGGATATTGTTCAAAACATAGCTGGAATCAAACTGGGAAGAGAAAAAAAGCTCTTGGTTGAGACAAGATTGATGCGAAGAGCTCGGATTTTGGGTTTAGAATCCGTGGCCAAATACAAAGAGTATTTCAAAAAACACAGAGAGAAGGAAGTCGATGAATTGATCTCTGCGATCACGACTCACACGACTTCTTTTTTCAGAGAGCCTGATCATTTTGACTTTTTGGTGGATCAAGTCTTGCCGCTTTGGCTGGAAAAGAAAACTCCTTTGCGAATCTGGTCGGCGGCTTCTTCGACAGGTGAGGAGGTTTATTCTCTTGCCATTTCGGTTTTGGAATTTCTCAAAGAGAAAAATGTTCCCCTTTCGCAAGCACCTCAGATTGAAATTGTCGGAACTGACATTGATTTCAACTCGGTGCAGACTGCAAAAAATGGAATTTATGAATTTGAGAGAGTCGAGAGACTGCAGACTTCGCTTTTGAAACAATATTTTGAAGTCGGGACCGGGGACCTGTCGGGATTGGTCAAAGTGAAAGATGAAGTGCACCGCCTGTGCCGATTTGAGCAGTTCAATTTGCTTTCCAAGAATTATCCCAGTCAGTCTTATGATGTGATCTTTATTCGCAATGTCTTGATTTATTTCCAAACCGAGCAAGTTCAGGAAATCGGACGAAGTCTGCTTCGAAGTCTCGCTGGAGATGGTTTTTTATTTTTAGGTCATTCGGAATCCTTCAATGGTCTTGGTCTCTCCTATAAGCTGGTTGGAAACTCAATTTATCGACCTGCTCAGGCCAAAGCTTTGGCGTCCGGGGTCAATAATCTCAATCGGGCGCCGATTCGCACATTAATCGTGGACGACTCACTCACGGTGAGAAAAATGCTCTGCCGGATTTTGACTGCTGAACACGGTTTTGAAGTCGTGGGAGAGGCGGCAAACCCTTTGGAAGCAGAACAAATTCTGGCCAATCAGAAAGTGGATCTGATCACATTGGACATTCATATGCCCGTGATGGATGGAATCACTTATTTGCAGAAAATGCAGGGGAAGAAGCATCCGCCAATCGTGATGATCAGCTCGATCAGTTACAACGATGCGGTGAGTTCTCTTCAGTGTTTCGAATTGGGGGCCGTGGATTATATCGAAAAACCTTCGGGTTTGGACCTGGTCCAAGATGCCGAGAGAATCCGTCTGGTTCTCAAAGGAGCATCCACGAGCCGTCGGCAAGCTCGATTGAGCTTTGAGGGAACAAAACACACGGATTTGGATTATCGTTTTAAAAACACAGATCTCATTGCCATTGGCGCATCAACCGGAGGAACAGAGGCGATCAAATCCCTGATTCACCATTTTCCGGAAAATTCACCTCCCGTTTTAATTGTTCAGCACATGCCTGCGCAATTCTCGAAAGCTTTTGCTCAAAGATTGAATGAGATTTGCAAAATCAGGGTCGTGGAAGGTGAAAACCAAATGCCAGTTCAGGCGGGGCATGCGTATATTGCGCCAGGTGGAAAGCAGATGAAAGTCGTTAAGCGCGACAATGATTTGGTTTTGGAGGTCAATTCCGACGCTCCCGTCAATCGACACAGACCTTCGGTTGATTATTTGTTCGATTCAGTGAAACTCTTGCTGCCGGATAAGAATGTTTGTGCTGTTCTATTAACAGGCATGGGAACTGATGGAGCAAGAGGATTGAAAAAACTGAAAGATTCCGGAGCGCATACGATAGCGCAGAATGAAGAGACTTGTGTCGTTTACGGCATGCCCAAGGAAGCTGTGGCCTTGGGAGCTGCGCAAGAAGTCTTGCCTTTGCCCAGCATCACATATCATATTTTTAAATCATTCAAATCTCGGAGAGCTGCATGAGAGAGCCCAAAGGATATCTTTTAATTGTTGATGATGATGATGAAATTCGCTCGGTCCTCGAGGAGATACTAGCTCCAGAGGCGGAGGTGATTCACACGGCGATCAATGGTCGGCAAGCATTGGAAATGATGTTGAAAGAAAATTATCACTGCGTTGTCTCGGACATTAATATGCCGGAAATGACGGGTCTGCAGTTTTTAGCTGAAGTGAGGAAGCTTTCTGTTTCTGTGCCGTTTATTATGGTGTCCGGCTTTGGCGATCAAGAAAATTTGCGCGAAGCTTTGAGATTGGGGGCCATGGATTTCATTGATAAGCCTTTCGAACCGGATCACATTCGGGACGTTGTTGGCAAGGCGCTTGACTATGGTGCCCTTCTTTATGAAATCGAACACCAGCTCGAAGATTTTTTCAAAAAGGCGAATTTTCCACCTGAAGAGGTCAATCGCCTGAAGGAAATGCAACGTCAGCTGTTGAAAATGAAAGCGGAAAAGAAAGTTTACTTCAAAGGCTGAGTCTTCGAAATCAGGCACTCAGCGCTTGAATCAGGGGTAGACAAGCGAGGCCCGCCGCAAATTGCACGGAAATCACTCGGCGGGAAAAGCGAACCTCACCTTCCAAAAGCTCCAGTAGAACTGAAACGATCATGGCTCCTCCGGCTGCACTCAACAGCAGAGGAAGAGCATTGTTCACCATCTGCAAAAGAAGACCGGCTAAAATTCCTCCACCCAGTTCCACCACTCCGGAGCTGACTCCTCCCCAGAAGGCCCAGGCTAGGGGGGCTCCCATGGCTCGCAGGCAGATGACCATCAATGCCCCTTCGGGAATGTTCTGCAGAGCGATTCCGCCAAGAATGGGAAGAGACGCATTCCATCCCAATCCCCCCAGGGCCGCGCCACTTGCCAAGCCCTCAGGAAAGTTATGCACCATCAATGTTGTAGCCAGAAGAAGGTGACTGATTTTCACTGGAGGCATGGCCTGCAAGCGATGAATCCCATATTTTAGGACCCAAACAAACAATCCACCGATCAGGGCCGCTCCCGCGACAGACATCATAGACAGGCCGGATGAGGGAGCATTGAGAGCGGCTGGGCCAATCAGAGAAAATGCGGAGGCCGAGACCATGAGGCCCAAAGCAAAATCAATTGAGAGGCTGAAGCGAGTGGATTGACTCCAGCGAGAAGTGAAAAGACTGAGCACGGAGCCTGCGGCTGTAGCCACAAATGAGATCAATCCGCCGATAGTTGCTAAAACCAGGACTGACATGCCTTGCCTCCCATGCTCTTATTATCGGCGCTCCGTTGGCGCTTGAACAATACGATGAAATGATAAGGGTATAGGTTTTGACTATGGGAAAAAGATCAATAAATTCAGGAGCCTATCAATTCTTTAGGCGACACAAAAGTGTCGGGCCGCGAGTTTGGCAGTTGAGTTTTTCAGTGGGAACTGATGTTTGTGAGTGAAAGACGAAAAGAGTTTTTTGAGAGGCGGGTGATTGAGTCAGAATGGAGTTTTTCAAGTCTCGACATTCTTGCTCCACTTGTTGCCAAGGAAAGCGTGAGGCAATGCCGGAATTGATGGGGATTTCTTTTCCAGCTGCCGAGATCGCCAATCGCAAATAATCTGGATATTCGATTGGAACGCCAGCCATGCAATCAGTAATATTTTTTTCCCAAGCAATGACAGGCGGGTAGAAGCGAATTCGATCGACTCCTTGCAAATCCGAATAAGTGAGAAAGTCTCGAGGTGGAGTGGAAGTCCAAGTTGGCCAGTGATGGTCTTGGAAGGGGAAGACCTCGGCCACTTGCAGGCTCAAGCTCAGAATTAAAATTCCAAGAGCTTTGCGTGGAGAGAGACGTAGAGCGAAGGTCAATGCCGACAGTGCGATCAAATAATAAAGAGGCCAAATCAGCCTACCGCTCGAGCGAAGGGGGCCGGTGATAAAGTTTAAATGTTCGTAGAGGGGAGTGAGATCGAGAATTTCATTTTCACCCCAAGTGATTCTTTGGGAAAGGGAAACAAATCCCAAAGCCAAGGCCCAAGTCCAAGTGGCCACGCAAGGAGAAATTTTGAATTTCCATTGCCCTGCTTTCCAATTTTGAATTTTCGACCAGCTCGCCGCCAGGAGAAGAATCAAAACACCAAAACCCAAATAAGCCATGCCTTCATTTTGTCCGGGATTGGAAGGAAGATCCGGCATCCATCTTGAAAACTGATTCGGATCGATAAAACTCAAAAGATTTGCAGAAAAAATTCCAAAGCCGAAAGCTCCCAGGTCGCCTTCGCCTCCCAGAATGCCACTGATTTTTAGACATAATACGGAAAGCGCCAAAGTGACGGAACTCCAAATAAAAACTCGGGTCAGGCGCTGATGTCTCCAGCCGAAATACCCCATCATGGGGAAGTGAAGTGAAACCAGCATGATCCAAAGAAATGGATGAATCATGCTTGAGGCCAGGATCAAAATATTAAAAATTTCAATTTTTTTCCAATTCAGGTCACTGTCTTGTCGTTGATTCCAAATCGCCAGAGCCGCAATCAGTAAAAAGTGAAACGTCAAAGCGATATGTGCAGTCTCCCGTGAAATGCGATTGAAAAATACAGGCGAGCACAAGATGACGGCCACAGCCAATAGCAAAGCCGGAGCGGAAGCCTGACTTCTTTTTTTCAAATAATTAAATGAAGATAAACCTAAACCCGTGTAGCTGATCCAAAGCGCCCAACCAAAATACTGGGAAGGATAAGGCAAAAAATCACGAAAGAGTTTAAAGGTATAGGCCAGCAGGGGAATGGAGTCTGTTTTTCCAATACTCGCTCCGGTGGGAGAGAGCATCAGTGGAGTCGCGCCAGGCGGCCATTGCCATGGGGAGGCCTGGAAAAACAACCAGCCCATCAAATGATTGGAAGGATCTTCGCGCACCAGCATCCAATCGACAAAATCCAAGCGCAAGACTTCGAAGCCAATCGATAAGCCGAAGAACAGCGTGCTGAGCAGCAAGACACTCAAGATATTCCGTGAGGTGGCAGTTTCAGAGAGTTTTTTGAACATTTTTACTGAGGCTACAAATGGACTAGACCCATGTCAACGAAAGCAGCTGGACCTGGGTCGGAACTCGACCCGTCTTGTTCTGATCCAAGGTCCATTCAAAGTGTCTTGAAATAAGCCGATAGGAACATCAGGAGACACTATGAGTAATTTCATTCACCCCACAGCACTTATCGATCCAAAGGCGCAAATCGGCGAGAACAATCACATTGGACCCTTTTGTTGGATTGGTCCGCAGGCCGTGATTGGCGACAACAATCGCTTGGAAGGTTACGTCACCATCGGCAGTCCGGCGGAACATCGCGATTACTTCCGAAAAGATCCGGGACCTGTGAAGGTTGGAAACAATAATGTCATCCGTGAATATGTCACTTTGAGTGGCGGGACGGTGAGCGCAACGACCGTCGGCAACGATTGCACCATTCTTCGCGGCTGTTATTTGGGTCACGATGGGGTCATCCGCAACAAAGCCATCCTTTCTTGCAATGTACTGATTGGAGGACACACCATCATCGGAGAAGGAGCCAATCTGGGAATGGGTTCGGCGATTCATCAGCTGCGAGCGATTGGGGCTTACGCCATGATCGGGATGAGTTCCACTGTGACTCGAAATATTTCTCCTTTCACGATTGCTTTTGGAACTCCCTGTGAACTGCAGAGAATCAACCGAATTGGTCTGCAAAGGTCTGGAGTTTCAGATGCAGATCTTTTGCTTTTTGAAGACTGGTTCCATCAAGTGAAAGACCAGTATGAAGTCTTGGACAGCATTGCGCATCTTTATCAAAGATACGTCAACGATTTCATGGCGGATTGTCGGCAGTTTAAGCCCCCAATGCAAAAAGCAGCCTGAGATTATTGAAGCGGAGAAAAATGAAATTTTATTACGTCGTTCCGGCTTACAACGAAGAGTCTCAATTGCGAGAAACTTTTGCTCAGATCGCAGCAGCTCGCAGTCGTTACCCGGAAATTGAAATCTTGTTTGTCGACAATGCCAGCTCGGATGGCACTTGGCCCACGATGCAAGAATTGGCAGCTCAAAATTACAATTGGGTGCGAGCTTACAGGGAAGAGCGAAAAGGTCTGGGCTTGGCATTTGGGCGAGCCTTGCGTGAATTACAGAAACAAAATCTAACAAGAAATGACTGGGTCGTCTATTGTGCGGCCGATCTTCCTTTTGGTTTCACAGATTTGGATTCGCTTTTATCTCAAGGGAGCAATTCCTGGGAAAAAACAGTTCTCTATGTGGGGAGCAAACGTCATCCGAAATCGCAAATTCGTCGTCATTGGAAACGCGTTTTGGGTTCGGCCATTTTCGAATTTTTAAGATGGGTGATTCTTCGAGTGCGAACCAAAGATACTCAAGGTTCTCTCTTTTTGCGTGGGGATTACGTTCATCTCGTCGAAAAAATGCATTCCGAAGATTATTTTTTCTCCGTCGAGTTGGTGTACTTTGCGGAAAAATCCGGAGAGGTCGTGGAAATACCAGTGACCTATGGGGCGGAGATTCGTCCTTCTCGGCTTTCTTTGTTTCATGATGGGATGAAGACCATTTCCCAGCTCTGGAAATTTCGTCAGCGACTTTGACTTGTTTTTTTGGATTGACGATGGGTGCTCCACGAACACCCGGCAGAAGCCAAGACAATACAGATGACAGCCAGCCACTGCGAAAAACTCAATTTCTCTCCCAAAAGCAAATATCCCGTCAGGGCCGCCAGAGCCGGTGCCAGGCTGAGCAAAACTCCAAAGGTGTGAGCAGGCAATCGCTTGAGAGCCACCATTTCAAAAGAGTACGGAACAGCGCTGGAGAGCAAGGCCACCGCAAAAGCCATGGGCATTGCGGGAACAGTTTGGCTCAAGGGAACTTCGTGCAAAAAAAGTCCAAAGGGTAAAACTGTCAGTGCGGCTACAATCATTCCAGAAGAAGTGGCGACGCCGCCGGGGAGACTTTTTCCCGTGCGTTGCCCGAAGAGAATATACCCGGCCCAAAAGGCTCCAGCTGTGAAAGCAAAGAAAATTCCCCAGGGATCTAAAAATCCTTCGGGATTGGAGGTCGAAGGCAGGACAAAGAAAATCCCGATCAGGGCCAGGGCAATCCATAGGAAATCCGATTTTCTCTTTGAATTGAAAACAGCGACAGCCAGAGGGCCTGTGAATTCCAGAGCCACACAAATTCCCAAGGGAATTCTTTGCAGGGATAAATAAAAAGTCAAATTCATCAAACCCAAGGAAACGCCATAGAAAATCACAGACCACTTTTGAGCCGGGGTCATTTTGTAATTCCAAGGACGCCACAGAAGACTCAAGATCAATGCGGCAAAACCAACGCGCAGGGTGCTGGTGCCAATCACACCCGCCAAAGGGAAAATTTGTTTGGCAAGGGAAGCTCCGGATTGAATCGACATCATGGAGGCCAGCATGGATAAGATTGCTAGAATCATGGCGGCACTCTAACAGCAATTCTGAGAAAGACAACTGCCAGTTCTCAATTCGGACTTCCCAAGTTCTTCAACTCACGGAATACTGAACAAGTGAAAAATCGATTTCTTTTGTTTGGATTGTTGGCATGGACCACTGTTGTTTTTTCGACAGCATTCACCGCTGAGTACTTGCAGTGGGACGACAACGTTTTTATTTTGCAGAACGAGCTGCTTAGGCTTCCCTGGAGAGAGTTTTTCGAAGCCAGTTGGACCCGCTATTTTTTTGGTGATTATTTGCCTTTAACCTTGCTGTCATATCGTCTGGAAGTGGAGCTGTTTGGCTTCAGTTCTTCGGCTCAGCATTTGGTCAATTTACTTTTGCATCTCTTGAATATCTCATTGCTCTGGCGCTGGTTGCCGCTGTCTCGGCAGAAGGCTTTCTTTGTCATCGCGATTTTTGCACTTCATCCCATGCAATCCGAAGTCGTTATGTGGGTCAGTGAGCGGAAAAGTTTGTTGGCCATTTTCTTTGCGCTTCTCGCTCTGTTGTCCGTTGATTACGGAGAGAAAAAAGGAAGATTGGGATTTCTTGGCTATTGGCTGTTTTTCGCTCTGTCTCTTCTGTCGAAAGCCACAGTGATATTCCTGCCAGTGATTTTGCTTTGTCAGGACTTGTTTGTGCGCCGAAATCGAGATTTGAAGCCCTTGCTTTTAAAGCATGCTCCTGCCTTTATACTGGCGGGAATTTGGGGGCTCTTGCGAGTTTTGGCTTACGGGCAAAGTGTCGGAGAATTGCCACAAACGATGACCAGCGCCGATTATTGGTGGCAGTTGGCTCCGCGAGTGGCCACGGCTTTTGGTTTTTACTGGACGTCATTTGTTCTGCCTTTTCATCAAATGGTGATCTATCCGCCATATGAAGGACTGTCTGGCGGATGGCCTTGGTTGCTCGGGGGCCTCGTAATGAGTGGGCTCTTGATTTGGAAATATCGTCAGAGAAAAAGTGCCGAGTTTTTGTTTTATGCAATTTGGGTTTTCTTGCTCTTAGCGCCGATACTTCACTTTGTGCCCAGAATTAATTTCGTCAGTGATCGCTATTTGTATTTTCCGATCGTGGGAATGGCTTCTCTGCTGGCGCTGTCTTTTCCAAAGTGGATGGAGCGAAAGTGGTTTCTGGGATTGCTGGTGATCGGGCTCTCAGTTCTGACTTGGAATCGATCTCAAGTGTGGTTGAACAATGAAAAATTTTGGTCTTCAGCTGCCAGCCACAACCCGCAAAGCGGAATTGCTCGCAACAATTGGGGATTGGAGCTTTTGAAGCAGAAGCGGGTGACGGAAGCGGTGGCGGAACTGGAAGCCGCTTTGACCGTGGGGGAGAAAGACGGGACTTCGCATTTGGCAGCGAACAGCTTGGGAATGATTTATTCCTCCCCCGAGCTCCCCAGTTTTCGAAACCTTGAAAAAGCCGAATCTTTTTATCGGAAGTCCATCGCACTTTCTCCGCGCGACAGTGAAATCAGTGAGTTCAATTTGTCATTGGTGCTTTTGCAGCAAGGTCGGAATTCAGAGGCGCTGTCTGTCTTGTCCGATCTTCAAAGAAAGTTATCGCAAGCGCCGGATAGCAAAAATGCCGGACTATTAAAAATGACAGAAAATTTGATCAGCCGGGTTCAGTCGCCAGCCGGAAATGGGTTGTCCGAATGAGCTCTTTCTGAGAAAATTTTAAAGCTTCTAATTTCCTGGATTAAATTCACGAAATCCGGCTTGCAGACGATTTTTAATTTGTCTGATTGTGGCAACGAAATATCTCGGTCCCCCGAATAAACGATCATCGGAATTTTATTTAATGGTCCGTTTCTGACATTTTCAAAAAAGTTCTTTTTAGCAAATTCATGGATTCGATAGTCGGTGATGACCATTTGAAAATTGCCGCCCTCGAGCATGCGAAGAGATTCGCTTCCCGAACTGCAAATAGCCACTTCAACTTGAAAGTTAATTTCTACAATTTCCTTCATCAGGATTTGCATGTCTCGGTTGTCTTCAATTAGCAGCATGCGATTCGTCATAAGCGTTGCGAGAATCAAGGTTGGTTCTTTGATCCCCTTGCCTTCGATTTTCCCACATTTGAAGCCAAGAAATCCATTAAATAAGGCGTTCAGTCAAGGTTTCGGGAAATCAGGACATTTTCGTTTCGGAGCATTTTCTCTTTGAGATCGGCTCCCCAGGCAAACTGTCCAATTGTTCGACTCTTCGGAAGAACGCGATGGCAGGGAATCAGATAGCCTATCGGGTTGGAGCCCACTGCAGAACCCACGGCCCGGGCGGACTTTGGGTGGCCAATCTGCTCGGCGATTTCGCCGTAAGTACTTGTACTTCCAAAGGGAATTTTCGTAAGTTCCATCCAGACTTTGCGCTGAAAGGGAGTGCCCCCTGTGTATTTCTCCAGGACCCAGGTTCCAGTTTTTTTCTTCATCAAAAGGTCCAAACGCGCCTGCGCCCATGAGTTGGTCTGTTTCTCGAATTCATCACATTTGTGAAGGAGTCGAAGGCTCTTTAATTCTTGCTTTTCTTGCGAAGCCGGCACGAAAGAAAGTCGCAGAATTTGGTTCCCTTGCATAGCCAAAAAAGCCGGGCCAAATTTCGTTTTGCCGAAGCCGTAGGAAATTGTCATTTCAGCGCCAAGCTTTCGTAAATTTCCAAAAGTTTTTGGGAAGCGGGTTTGAGGTTCTCCACCCAATCCTTGTGAGCCTGATCATCTGATCCATCAGTGATGTATTTGATGGAAGTCAGTCCCACTCCCAATTTGCGGCAAACTTTGGCGATGGCATAGCCTTCCATATCGACCAAATCACAACTCAGAACCGGAGGTCCCACTTCGAAGCGGTCTCCCGTCGCGCAAATTCCCTTAGGCAAGTTGGGAAAAAAAGTTGGCAGTTCGATTATTCCGGGAATCTCATCCATGGGCGTTTCACCGACGGCAAATCCCAAAGGCGAAATATCCATGTCTCGTTGAACGAAGGACTGACATTCAATTGTGGCATGAGTGGGAAAGCGGTGACTGCCAGCTGTTCCCAAATTGAGAATGTGTTTGCAACCCGTTTTGAAGATCACTTCGGCCGTTTTAAATGCTGCATTCACTTTGCCAATTCCACAGTAGTGAACAGGAATGTTTTTTTGTTCAAAGAGACCTTGAGTCTCCATTGGCAAGGCCACAATGATTTGCACTTCGGAAGCACTGAGATTTTTCATTATTCGTATTGCACCAATGAAAAGATTTTTTCGCCGCGAAACTTCATTTGATTCAAGAAAGGAAGATCAATGAGGACACCGACTTGTTCCACATGGTAGCCAGCTTTTTCGCAAATGTTGATTGCCGCTTGCAATGTGCCCCCAGTGGCCAGCACATCGTCAACAATCATCACTTTGCCGGAGCCCGGACTCATTTCCAGAGTCGCTTTTCCATATTCGAGTGAATAGCTTTCCGAAACAACGGGCGGAGGCAGCTTGCCGGCTTTGCGCAAGGGGATAAAACCTTTGTGCAAATGCGAAGCCAAGAGAGAGGCCAAAATAAATCCTCGAGATTCAATTCCGACAAAAGCATCAATTTGCTTCCCATCCAAGGCTTTGCTAAATTGCTCGGCAACCGCTTGAAATGCCGTGGGATCCCGAAGAATCGGGGAGATGTCTCGGAACAAAATTCCTTTTTGAGGGAAATCGGGAATATCGCGAATCAGGTCTTTCAAGTTCATAGTGGCTGCAAAACTAGTGGAGGCCCTCGTGGGAGTAAAGAAAAAAAGAGTGTGTGTCTATTGTGGGTCACGGTCCGGCACTCATCCTCGCTATTCGGCTCTGGCCAAGGAACTCGGGGAGAAGCTGGTGCAGAGCAATTTGGACTTGGTTTATGGCGGCGGCAAAGTCGGCTTGATGGGTGTGGTTTCGCAAACAGTGATTCAAAACGGCGGCCAAGTTTTCGGCGTGATTCCCGATGGACTGTTCGGCAAAGAAGTGGCCGATACGAACATCACCGATTTGCAAGTGGTTGGTAGCATGCACGAGCGCAAAGCTTTGATGGAAAAACTTTCTGATGGGTTTCTCGCCATTCCGGGAGGGTGGGGAACTTTGGACGAGTTTTTTGAAATTCTCACTTGGGCGCAAATCGGAATTCATCAAAAGCCGATGGGACTTTTGAATTTCAATGGTTTTTTTGATCCGATGCTGAAGCAAATGGAGTTGATGGTGCAAGAGGGATTTGTGGACTCGCAATATCCTCGTTTGCTGACAGTGGCGGAATCAGTGGATCAAATGATCGAGAAGCTTCAAGCATCCATGCGCGGGTAAAGCAATTGATCTGGTTGTTCCGGGCCCTTGTAGAGGATTTTCCCGTCCTGCAGGGAAAAAGGGACCACGGCGCAATTGGGAACGATAAAGTGATTTTGCAATTGCGAGTGATGAAAGATCATCGAGCGAATCACAAATCCATGAGTCACAAAAGCCAAAGTCTCCCCTGAATGCTGATGGAGAAAACTCAGAAGGCAGTCCGACACTCGTTGGATCACTTCGCGCCGTGATTCACCTCCAGGGAAGCGCAAATCCATATTTTCACTTCCATTGGAAGACCAGCGGCTGCGAAATTCGGGTCCTAATTTTTCTGTGATTTCATCCCAGGTCAGGCCTTCTCCCATTCCCAATTGCACTTCGCGCAGCTCTTTGGTGATGAACTGCGGGCCTTGAAAATCGGTGAGATGTTGGGCGGTGGTCAGGGCTCGGGAAAGATCACTGCTGATCACTTTGTCGAATCCCAAAGAACTTGAAAGTTTGGCCAGTTGTTGAGCTTGCCAAATGCCTTTTTCGTTGAGGGGAATGTCCGTGTGGCCCTGCAGCTTGCCGAATTTGACATTCCAGTCAGTTTCCCCATGGCGGATCAGATAAAAGTCCTGCATGCGTCTGTGCCCTCCGCCTTTCCAAGGTCTGGTTCCCCAATGGAATATCATTCTTAGACTCAGGATTCTAACAGGGCTTCCGAACAGTGACAAGAGAGGAAGGAGGTGGCGATGAGAAGCAAAGCCGGTCGAATCATTTTGATTTTGGCGCTCGCATTTTTTTCGTCTCCTCGAGGCACAGCGAGCGATCGCACAGTCACGCATGTGGTGACGGAAGATGAGACAGCTTGGTTTCTGGCCACTCTTTATTACGGGCAGGGAAATGAGTTTCAGAAACTTTTAGCAGCCAATGGTCTCAAGCGACCAGGGGATTTGCGAGAAGGAATGGAACTTCGAATCTTGAACCCGAAATACTCGAAAAGAAATCCCGGATTTGCCCAGCGCTACGCGGATCTTTGGGAAAAGCGACAAAAAGCTCTGGGTTTGGCCACGACAGGCGGTCTGCCAGCTTCCAAAGTGGTCCTGCCAACTGAAAAAATTCGCCAGCAAGATTCCACGACTCTTCGAGACCTGGCCAACGAGAAATCTTCTCCGACTTCCCCTCACGATGAGGCAGGAGAATAAGTATGAGTTCGGCTGAAAACTTTCTTCCCATTCAGAGTCTGGACATTGAAGCGGAATCTAAAATCACTTTCAATTTGTATGTGAATCTTCCCTTGAACAATCGCTACATTCTCTACCGCCGGGCCGGGGGCCAAGTGGAATTGGAGAGATTGGAAAAGCTGACGCGCGGAAGTGTCAGCAATTTCTATATCGAAAAAAAGGACTACAATACTTTTGTGAACTATGTGGCTCAGCGCTTGTGCTCTCTGGTCCGGCCAGGCGAAGGCGACAACCGCTTGGCCATGCAAACAGCGGCTCGTGCCATCTTGTCGAGTACTTTGGATCAAAACGATCCTTCGATTGCGACAGTGATGATGGCCAACCTCAAAGACATCACGGGAATGATCATTGAAAACACTTTCGTCAATGTCGACAGTCAGTCGAGAAAATTGTTTCACCGCTTGGCCAGTCTTTCAGAAAAAGGCACGGACTTTCAAAAGCATCCGGTCAATGTGGCAAGCCTGGCCGTTTTGATGACTTATGGAATTGGTTACTCTCGCGAACAAATTCTCACGGATGTGGCGATGGCTGGGTTGCTTCACGATGTGGGTCTGTCGCAAGTGCCTCCCACAGTGGCGACTTTGGCGCATGATGTTTTGAAGCTGCAGATTCGCGATCGCGAATTGATTTACAAACATCCGATTTTAGCTGTGGAGTTTTTAGAAGAGAAAAAAATTCCGCTGAGCACTTTGGCTAAGACAATTATTTTGCAGCATCATGAAGAGTTCAATGGCAACGGCTATCCTTACGGAATTCGCGGCTATATGATCAATGAGCTTTCGCAAATTCTGCGCGTGGCGGATGAAATCGATTTGATCTTTTCGCAAATGACGACGAATTCGAGCCCACTGAAAATTCAAGTGGCTGAAATGCTGCGCCGGTTCAGCGATCAAAAAGTCGTTGAGCCCCTGCTCTTGAGTCGAATCCGCAAAGTCCTCATTTAAGGCCTGCTCAAAAATTCAGCAAAAGCCCTTGGATCTGCGGGCAATTATTGACAGTCCTGTTCAACTCACGGATATCTATGCGTTCCAATAAATTCTTTAACCTAAGAAGGAATCCGCATGACTTCATCTGAGTTTCTGATCTCGCCGATTATTGCAGGCGCAGTGGGCCTGGTTGTCGCACTTTTCTTTTATTTCCGTGTGAAATCTCAGCCGGAAGGTAATGAGACCATGAACCGGATCGCTGGCTATATTCGTGAGGGAGCGATGGCGTTCCTGGTTCGCGAATACAAAGTTCTGGCGATTTACGCCGTGGTTGTCGGCGCTGCTTTGGCCTACGCACTGGGCGCTTTGGCGGCTGCTTCCTTTATTTTGGGTGCTTTCTTGAGCTTGCTCGCTGGATTCTTCGGAATGAAAGCGGCGACTTTCGCCAATGTTCGCACCACGCAAGCCGCTTCCACTGGTTCTAAATCCAATGCTCTGAAAGTGGCTTTGGATGGAGGAGCTGTGATGGGACTGGCTGTGGCCGGTCTTGGCTTGATTGGTTTGGGTGGATTGTTCTGGTATTTCCACGCTGATTCCTCTGTGGGAATTGTGCTTCACTCGTTTGCAGTGGGAGCCAGTTCGATTGCACTGTTTGCTCGTATCGGTGGCGGTATTTACACCAAAGCCGCTGACGTCGGTGCTGATATTGCCGGTAAAGTGATTGAAGGAATTCCTGAAGACGATCCTCGCAACCCGGGCGTTATTGCTGACAACGTGGGCGACAATGTCGGCGACGTGGCCGGTATGGGTGCCGATATTTATGAATCCATGGTGGCGGCGATTGTTTCTGCGATGGCGATTGCATTGACAATCCCTCAAGAGAAAATGGCTGGCATTTTGACAGATGGCACGGATCCTGTGATGCAGAGAGCGGCCTCTGTGATTTTGCCTTTGGTTCTTTCTGCTTTGGGAATGATCATTTCCGTAATCGTGATTTTTGTGGCTCGCGCATTTTCGGGAGCAAAACCCGCAACTGTTTTGCGCACAAGCCTGATGATCCCACCCATTCTTTTGACTGCAGCGGCGGCAGCCTTCTTGCCTATGTGGGGAATCTCACAAGGGGTGACAGTGGCTTTGGCAGCTGGTGCTTTCGGTGGAGCTTTGATCGGATTGATCACTGAGTACTACACAGCTGCAAAACCTATTCGCATTGTGGCGGAAGCCAATCTGACAGGTCCAGCCACGGGCGTGATTCGTGGTTTGGCAGTCGGAATGGAATCCACTGCGATTCCAATGATCATCGTGGTGATTGCTGCTTACATTGCTGACCAAGCTCTCGGTCTTTACGGGATTGCGATGGCAGCTGTTGGGATGTTGGCCGGAACAGCTGTCGTCATGACAGTTGATGCTTACGGTCCAATTGCGGACAATGCAGGCGGAATCTCTGAAATGAGCGGACTTGGAAAAGAAGTTCGCGCCATCACCGATGAATTGGATGCTGTTGGAAACACCACAGCTGCAATCGGAAAAGGTTTTGCGATTGGTTCTGCGATTTTGACAGTTCTCGCTCTGTTCTCTGCTTTCAATATGGAAGTGAATCACACTCGTGAAATGGCTGGAAAAGCGGCGATGTCCTTGGATCTCACCAGCAGCGGAGTCTTGATTGGTATCTTGCTCGGATCGATTTTGCCATTGCTCGTGGGTTCTACCACGATGACAGCGGTGGGTCGCGCAGCTGGCCGAATCGTTCAAGAAATTGCTCGTCAGTTCAAAGAAATCCCTGGCCTCTTGCAAGGCAAAGCGGAGCCACAGCCTGCGAAAATCGTCGACATTGCCACTTCAGCGGCTTTGTTTGAAATGATTTTGCCAGGAATGATCGCGGTTCTGGCGCCTGTCTTGGTGGGCTTTATCTTGGGTCCACAAGCCCTTGCCGGAATGCTGGCAGGTGCTTTGGCTGTCGGTGCGACGATGTCTCTGTTCATGGCGAATGCCGGTGGAGCTTGGGACAACGCGAAGAAGTTCATTGAAAAAGGTGGACTGCCTGGACACCCCAAGGGAAGCGACGCTCACAAAGCGGCTGTCGTTGGTGACACTGTCGGCGATCCCTTCAAAGACACTTCAGGACCTGGTATTGCGATTTTGATCAAAGTCATGTCTGTCGTTTCTTTGTTGATTGCAACTTTGATTGCCAATATCGGCTAATTGATAGCCTTGATTTGAAAATTTGAAAACGGAGTCAGCGAAAGCTCGACTCCGTTTTTTTTTAAAGTGATTGAAAATTCAAGGCCCGACCAAAGTCGGAGATTTTGTTATTTCTCAACTGCCACGAAGAGCGCCGAGTATGGACTTGTGTGAGTGCAAAGCCTTGAGTGAAAATAAAGTATCCATTCTCTTCTCCTGTCGCTGAAAGTGAATTTTTGTCGATGAAAGACCACGGCTCCTCACTGATTTCTTTGAGACTGTCCTACTGGGATGCTTTTTTCTTCAGTTTGATGGTGGGAGCCGGAGAGACTTATCTGCCAGCTTACGCGCTCTCGGTGGGAATGTCCGAATGGCTCACAGGTCTTTTTGCAACTGTGCCCTTGATGGCAGGAGCTCTTTTGCAGCTGCTTTCGCCTTGGCTCTTGGTTCATATCCGTTCTCCCAAAAAATGGGTGACGGGAGCGGTGATTGTTCAAGCTCTCGTGTTTTTGCCGCTGCTTTATTTTTCAGTCACTTCGGTGGGAAATTTTCTCTGGCTCTTTGTTCTCTCCAGTCTTTACTGGGCGATGAATTTTGCGGCCGGGCCGGCGTGGAATTTCTGGATGAACCAATTGGTGCCGGAAGAAAGGGTCGCTCATTTCTTTGCTCTTCGTCATCGCATCTGCCAAATCGGAATTCTCTTGGGAATCGTTGGCGGGGGAGTGGCGTTGCAAGCCAAGTGGCAGTTGGGGCCTTTTGAAAATGCCTTCTCTTTGATTTTCTTTGGGGCTTTTGCCTGTCGAATGCTTTCAGCATTTTTTCTTTCGCGCAAAAAAGAAATGGTTGTGCAGGCCATTCCGCGACCGGCTTTCAAGGAACTCTTTAGTTTGTGGACGAATCCTCAGTACCGCGGATTTTTCAGTTTTCTCTTTTTCTTTTACATCGTGATTTCCATTTCGAGTCCCTTTGTCACTCCTTATTTTCTCGAGAAACTAAATTTGAATTACCATGACTATATGTTCAGTTTGGCTGCACTTTTTCTCTCGAAGATTTTGATCATGCCATTTGCGGGCTCCTTGATTCGCAAGTACAGCGCCAAGAGAGTTTTCTTCTGGGGAGCCATGGGAGTTTCTCCGCTTCCGGCTCTCTGGCCCATGAGCAATGAATTGTGGTTTATCATGCTTCTCCAGGGAGTCAGCGGAGCTTTCTGGGGGCTTTTCGAAGTCGCCTTGTCCGTGACCTTCTTCAATCAGATCAAACAGCAATCGAAAGTTTTGATTCTCACTTTGTACAATTTCTTCAATTCCAGCGCGGTGATTTTGGGCTCTCTTTTAGGGGGGCAAATTCTGCGACATTTTGATGCCAGCTTGGGATCGTATTATTTCATTTTTATGTTTGGAGCTGGCCTGCGTGTGATCGTGGGTGGATTTTATGCTTTGAAATCACGGCATCGTTCCGAATTGCTGGCGGCTGGGGATTCTCCGGCCGAAGTTCCGCATTTGACGGGGGCTCTTCCAGAGAAAGTCAAAGTCAGTTAGAGCCTGTCAGAAAACATCACAGACCTTTCTGCAAAAATTTTGCGCATTCAAAAAAGCTCTTGTTAAACTGATTCTTGTGAAAAAACTGAGCATTCCAATATTCGTCTTTCTGGCGTCTGGCCTGGCTTTG
>JACCDW011604938.1_pt1 | contig 53880 bp, 45 predicted proteins | sample 7449781 | NCBI WGS metagenome assembly JACCDW01 (sample SAMN15323449, study PRJNA562643) | freshwater metagenome | isolation source: river surface water | place: USA:Blue River Watershed | collected 2017-08-18
AGGACAGTTATTTGATGCCCATGTATTTGCCAGCGACCTCATTAAAAAAGCTCAAAAAAGTCTGGTATTGGTAGATAATTATATAGACGAAACCACTTTGTTGTTGCTTAGTAAACGTAAAAAAGGAGTAGAATGCATGGTGCATACCCGCAATAATGCCACGTTGAAAAAGGATATAGAAAAACATAACCTACAATACCCTGAAATATCAGTAATCGAAAACCGCAACAGCCATGACCGTTTTTTAGTTATTGACAATACCGATCTTTACCATATCGGTGCATCCTTAAAAGATTTAGGAAACAAATGTTTTGCCTTCAGCCGTATGGATGATTTATTGGGTGATTTACAAACCAAATTATTATCGAAGTAAAGATTATATCTATATCGATTTTAGTAGACATTTAACTTGTATTTCATCTGAATTTTACTAGTTTTGGAATAGATATATGCAAATTGTTGAAGCCATTTATGAAAGAGATATCGATCTATTGCTCATCGAGGAATTTGTGTCGAATGGTGATTTTATATCATATTTCCTGAAGAATACTCATGTGCCAAAACCTTTGGATGGGGCCGCAATTTTCGCCTACAGGAGTGTGGTTGACACGGAAACTGGTGAAACAGATATCCTTCTGGAATTTGAATCTGACCAAGGATTAATCAATGTTTTTATAGAAAATAAAATTGATGCCAATTTCCAACCACAACAGATTGAAAGGTATCAGAAACGTAAGGAAAAATCCAACAATGAATCTTACATCGCATTGGTGGCACCCAAAGAGTATATAAAAGGATCAGAAGCTTTTGATTTTGTGGTGGAATATGAATATTTAAAAGAATTCTTCGATCAAAGTGATCGTCGGGGGAAATACAAGCATCATATACTGGAAATTGCAATCGACAAGTTAAGGCGCGGCTATAGTGCTGTCAATCATCGGCAAACACTGGATTTTTATCAGTTTTATTACGAAAAAACTTTAATATTTTCCATCGTTCAAATGGATGAACCATTGGTAAAACCTAAGGGTAGTACATGGGTTCGGTTGTGGAGCCAAAACCATGAGCGCATCAATGCCTATCATAAGATTAAACAAAACAAAATCGACATTGAAATCCCAAATTTTTTGAGGGATAAATACGCAGCAATCATTTTAAAGTACAAGCAAAATGGAATGCTGATTGAAAATAAAAACAGCTGTTATTTAAGCCACAAATTCCCATTAACAGTCGACCTGAATCAAGATCCCTCAATATATGAATCTTCAATTTTGGAAGCGATAAAACTTGTTGCCGGGGTATTTGAAAAAATGTGAGAGATAAAGTACCCTGAATTGGATTGTTTCCCATCAATCCCAACTAAATTCCCCAAACTTCCTAAATACATTCTGCAAATCTGGGGTGTTGTAAACGTGTAGTTGTATCCTGATGTCGCCACCTGATTTTTGTACAATTTGCTGCGAGGGATGGATGGGCACCGCTTGAACCTGGCTGGCGGCCCAGCCGGTGAACCAACGGTATACAATGATGGGTTTTACCTCTTTGCCAAATTCGCGATACATACCAATGCAATGTTTGTAATGGTTGGTGAAGTCCGTTTTTTGAAGGAATTTCAACCAGTCGAAGCGAATGGGTTCTTCCGAGCTTTCGTCGAGGGCAATGTCTACCCTGCGGTGGATGCGGTCAATCGGAAAATGTTGAATGTTTTCAGCCTTGATTTCGCGACCAACTTGTATCCCCACCAAATAATAACGGTCGTCAAAAGTGCGCACTTGAAATGGATAAACCCTCCTGTAAACGATGTCCTCATCGCTATGTTCTACAGCACCTTGGGTGACTTTGTAGTAGTTAAATTCGATGGCCACTTGCTTGTGAATGCATCCCAAAATATCTATAATGCGTTGAATTTGCATGGGTTTCAAATTTTGTGCATTATTTCCAATGCCCCAACTGAGTTGTTTTATTTCGGCTTCGTTGAGTTTGTGCACTTGAATCAGGTTGTTCAGCAGGGCACTTACCGCCGGAAACTGCTCATAAGGTTGGAGAATTGAAAACAACAGGGGAAGGGTACCACGTTCGTTGTCTTTCAAGCTGTGAATACTAAATTCATTGTCGTTTTGAAGGGTGTATTTCCCTTCTATTAATTTGATTGACAATCGATTGTTGTTAAGTCCTTCCGTGCGAAGAAAGTGCAAATCTTCCCTAAGCATTCTTGTTTTTATGGGGGACAATTTTTCGGAAATCACCGTTTTCAACTCATCGAAGGTGGGTTGCTGTCCCTCCCTTAGCAAATTTTGAATAAACTGAAGTCGCTCAATCCTCGATAAGTGCATAGCACAAATATAGTGCAATATTTTATTGCATTTGTGCATTATTTCTTTGATGGACATTGACTGAATTTTGCATCAACAAAAACAGTAAAAATATGGACAACAGAGCAACAGCAATGAATTATTTGGCGCTTCGTCAAACCATCCAAGGAAAAATGATTGTCATTGGAAACGCGCCAGCGGAAACCGAACAAGAAGAAAATAAAGTTTGCAGGATCATCCAGGGAGCACCCGTTTATCACATTTCATCGGCCTATTTAAACTTTGACCGGTTATTTATGGGAACCACGCCTCCGAAGTTGTGGGCGAGTTTTTATCATCCATTTTTAATGATGGGGATGCCCGACATTGGCGGTGAAGTGAAGATTTACATCGACACGCGTTTTGAGGGATATTACGTCATGACAGCCGCCGTAAAACTTGACGCATGGGCCAACGGCACAAGCAAGAGGGCCTTAGACGTGGTATGTTGGACCCCAAAACAACCCAAAGAAACCATTGCCATTGCAGGTCAACGCCTCATCCGCTCACTCATCTACAACATGGATGGCCTCGACGACAACGAAACCACCAATCCAATTTTCGAAAACGAAGACTGGCAAGACGAATGGAATCCAAGTACCAATATTTTAGGTGCGTTTATTGAGGTTAGGGGGGAGGAAGACGTACAAATGAAATAGATTAGCTTACAAAGTTATAGTTTTAATTTTGACGGGAATTCACTATAATTGGGGCTTATTTGTTTGGTTAATCATATTCACCAAATTAAAATCAGAAAAAAACTATATGGTTAAGAAAATTGCAGGTGTATTTGCGTTGAAAATCAACAAGATTTTTTTCTTGTTGATTATATTTTTATTTTTTTTCAAGAATAATGTTAACTCACAAATATTAACACAGCCTCAAAACCTTTCTAAATGTTACAAATCATCTGGAATAATTGTTTTAAAAAGTACATTATCTTCGGATAAATATCAATGGCAATATTTAGATACTGTTTGGAAAAACATTAAAGTTGATTCTAATTTTAATCAAGTAACGCGAGATACTTTAAAGTTTTTAAATGCGAAAGGCCAAACTTTAAATTTGAATGTTCGTTGTTTGGTTGATTCAGCTGGATTAGGAAAAAAAACATTTATTTCAACCACCATAAAAATCAAATCATTTCCTCAACTTATTGCAGGACAAATTCAAAGTTCACAAACTAAATGTTTTAATTATTTGGTTGACACAATAAAAATAAAAACTTTTGGCTTTGGTGGAGATTCAATAACTCAATTTAAATGGCAATATAGATTTTCTTCCAGCGTCTATACGGATATTGGAAATCCTAATGATAAGTTTCTATATTTGGGAAAACAAAAAAAGAGTTTAATAATAAGAATGCGTATAGATTCAAAATCTTGCGGTAGTAAATTTTCGGATTCAATTTATATCAAAATTTTAGATAGCTTGATTGCCCCTAAAATTGGAAATAATCAATTAATCTGTTTTGGGAGTGCACCCTCCAGTTTAAATATTAGCTCAAAAGCAAAAGGGGCCTCAGATACATTTAAATATATTTGGCTGACCAGAACTTTGGGAAATGGAATCTTTTCAGTTATTGATTCTATGAATAACTGGACATTTCAACCTAAATCATTACAAAAGACAACTTTTTACAAATTAAAAGCAATTTCTCAATTAGGATGTGGGGTGATATTTTCAGATTCTGTTGTTATTACCGTTCTAAAATCGATTGGCAAACCGAAAATTTCAAAAAATCAAATAATTTGTTATAACACCCAACCGAATATTATTAAAATGGATTCACTTGCTGTAGGTGGAAACGATACCTTCAATTATAATTGGCAATTTAAAAGTACTTTGGGAACATGGCAAGATATTAGTGCAGCAACCAATTCTTATTATCAACCACAAAAGCTAACTTCAACCACATTATTTAGAATTAAAGCGATTTCATCAAAAGGGTGTGGTACTGTATTTTCGGATTCGATTAAAATCACCGTTTTAAAACAAATTACTAATCCGACAATTTCTAAAAACCAAAATATTTGTAATAATACACAACCAAACCAGTTAAAAGTAGATATTAAATCAACTGGTGGAAATGATACTTTTATTTATCAGTATCAACACAGACTGATTTCAAGTGCTTGGCAAGATATTTCCGGCGGAGTATATTTAAATTACTTGCCGCCAAATTTGCAAAACACTACTTTTTATAGAGTTAAAGTTACTTCCACATTTGGATGTGAAACAGTATATTCAGATTCGATTGTTGTTAATGTTTATTTACCTTTGTCAGTTCCAACTATTTCACAGAATCAAGTTATATGTAATAATTCTCAACCTGGTCAGATTAAGGTCACAAATCTAGCTAAAGGGGGGAATGATTCTTTTGAATATAACTGGGAATTTACCGAAATTGCAAACAACTGGAAAGGTATTCCCAATGCTGTCAAAAGTACTTTTCAACCCTCGACATTATTAACAAGTACATATTATAGAATAAGGGCAAATTCTAGGGTTGGGTGTGGTACGGTTGTTTCTGATTCTATTTTCATCAAGGTTTTACCTGTCATCGATAAAGCTATTACTAACATTGTTAATGATTCAATTTGTTTCAATAAAATACCAAATGTTAAAATTATCAAATGTCCCCGAGATGATTATGGTTTCTCTGATAATCAATGGTATATTTCGAATGACAGTTTAAACTTTAAATTGACAAATGACACAGGTCTAGTTTATGCACATTTAAATCAATTACCTCTGACAACTGGTCGATATTTATTAAAGGTAGTTTCTACGTCAAAATTTGGTTGTAAACCAATAAGTTCAGATTTAATTGCTTTTACTGTTTTACCAAAATTCGTTAGTCCTAAAATTTCACAAAATCAAATTATATGTTACAATTCTCAACCCGGGAAATTGGAATTTAAAAATTCCGTTAGTGGGGCAAGTGGTATTTATCTTTATCAATGGCAATCTAGTATAGACAATATTAACTGGTCCAATTTATCGAATGCAATAAACCCATTTCTTCAAAATAGCAAATTGAATATTACCACCTATTATCGATGTATTGTAAAAGATCAATTATGCGGTTCGGTATTTTCAGACACGACTAAAATTAAAGTTTTAACAGATTTAAGTAAACCAATTTTAAATAATTTAAGCCCAATATGTTATAATTCAGGTCTCATGAATAATAATATTATTAAGTTTAAATTTGGGAACGAGCCCAAAGGAGGCAACGATACTTTTACCAATTTTGTCGAATATAGTTTAAACGGAAAGGATTGGAAATATTTGAGTCAATTGCCACAAAACGGATTTCAGGAGAATAATTTAAAAACAAGCAAATATTACAGAACTTATTCAGTTTCGAAATTTGGTTGCGGCACGGTTTATTCAGATTCAGTACTTTTGTTAGTTTATGATAGTTTTATAGCGCCAATAATTGGTAACAATCAAACAATTTGCGAAGGTGATTTTCTGGACAAAAAATTATCAATTATCAAATCCCATTCAAATGCTGGAAACTCCTTTAAATATAATTGGCAACGATTAAATTCCAATCAACAATGGATTGATTTATTAGGTTATGACACTGTTCATTTAAATAAGATGTTTTATTTAAATGAAGTCTTACGTTTAAAGGTAATCTCAAATGAAAACTGTGGTCAAATTTATTCGAATGCAGTTGAAATCACAGTAAATAATAGACCGGATACTTTTAAAATTGAAGGATCATCTGAAATCTGTAGGTTCGCACTAGATAAGTACTATGAAATTAATAATAGATCAGAATATAATTATGATTGGATTAGTAGTTTTGGACTTGTTTCTAGAGGACAGGGGACTCATCAGGTGTACATTGGTTGGCCAAATGTTACTCAAACATACGATACTATTAAATTAACTAGAGTAGATAAAACAAATGGATGTTCCAATGTAATGAAATTTCCAATTATTATAAACAAAAATCAGGCTCCATTACCTACTGCTATAACACAAATAAAAAACACAAAAATACTAGTTTGTAAAGACACTACTTACAATTTGAATTATACTTGGGGATATTTAAATAAACAGACAAAAGTTGAAACAATTGAAAAAAACGGATATTTAAGGTATCATGAATTTCAAGATAATATTGATACAAATAAAAATATTTATTTCGTTAAAACTAGCCTAGGGAATTGCCACACTACATCTTTTTATAAATTTGATCCATGGGTTTTGAATTCTGCAGATATCAATATAAACAGATTTAAAATTTATCCTAATCCATCTGTTGATGGAAGGTTCTTTATAATCAACTACAAATCAATTGAAGACAACGCGATTTTTGTATATGATTTAAATGGTAAAATTATCAACGTTAGTTTGATAAACAATGCTATAGATTTAAGTAACTTCGCAAAAGGGATTTATATTTTAGCAGATAAAAATGGGTATTATGAACATGTATTATTAATTAACAAGTAAAAAATGATTATTAAAAAGACCCATTTTATCATTATTTTAACTTCTTTTTTGATAAACAGTAATTTATTTTCTCAGGATAATGATTTTAAAATAAAATTAGAAGTTAAATCCGCTGTTTACAATAAGTTTCCGGGATTCGTTTACGTATTTAATAACGAAAAAGGAGATTATGAGAATTTTATGGATTTATTTTGCGATGACGATATTGATGTTATCGATGACGAATTAAATTTAAATAATAATAATTATGGTAGACTTTTAAAGGTTGGAAATTACCAAAAAGTTCTCTCTGCTCGAGGGTTTAATCTTGATGATAAAGATTGGTGTGGCATGCCATTATATATTGGTGAACCAAATTTTATTAATAATGATACTGGTGTAATTGATATAGTAGCCAAGCATGTACTGAGTTTTGTCGAAAACAACGTAAGTTTAATTGATACCCAAGTGCTCATTATTACTTATTCATTCAAAAAGACAATCAAAACGGAAGAGGAAAGAACATTTAACTCATATAGTTTTAAAATTAGAAAAATAAAATTACACCCTAAATATATCAGACCTAAATATGTTGATTTTAATCAAACTGTTGAACTTACATCTTTTGGTGTGAAAATAGGACCATCAACAAAAGTTAAATTTGATAGCATTAAGTTTAATGAATATATTATTAAAAAAGGAGATACATTAATGAATGTATCAAAAATCATACCTGATTATTTGAAAAAACAACCACAAATCATAGGCTATAAAGATTTAGATAGTTGTATATTTAAACGAGAAATAGATGAGGATTTATTGTTTGAGGAAATAACTATTCCGGTCAAAAAGAAAATTGGGGAGCTCGGTTTTTCATTGTTTTCTAATGGTGGCTTTACTCCATTTAATACTTCAAATTTAATTGGATTACCATTTTCAAACATTAATCAGACAATAACTAGTTATGGCTTTTTACTAAATGGAAATCTACCTTTAATTTCGAGATCTTTTTTAAATAATAACAAATTATTATCAAATAACTGTAATATAAATTACTTTACAATTTCATTTGGGGTAAATAGTAGTATACTGTTTTTAGGGATTAACGATTACCAAGAGTCTGGATTATGTCGGGATATTTATGATAATACTTATGAACGAATTGCATTTTTACATTCATATACAGAACGTCAACATACTACTTGGGCTTCTTTAAATTTGGGATATAATTTAAGAATACCTATTAATAATGCTGGTGGTTATTTTAGTCTTGGATTAGCTGGCGGTGCTAATGCTATGTTAAGAACTCAAATTAAAGCTGAGATGGATGTAACTTATTCCGGGATTTATGATGATTTTTTTAAAATTAAAATTGCTGAAAATGGAATTATGGACTATGGTAATTTTAAATTTTCCAGAGAAAAAGTTATAGAATACAAATTTGAAATACCAAATTTGATTTATAACCTTAAATTTTATTTGGGTTATGGATTTAAATTTTTCAAGTCAATTTCTTCCAATATACATTTATACTGTAATTCACAATTAAATTACAATAATATGAATACCACGAATTCTTCATTTAGCCTGAAATACGGTGAGTTCAAAATGTTAAATGATTACACTCGATTTATTGTACAACGATTAATTGGTTTGGAATTATCTTTTACAATCAAAATTTAAATTATAAAAAAGTATGAAATACACATGTAATAATTGCAAACATCAGTTCACTCCAACATCGCCATTTGAAACTAACTGTCCAAATTGTCAATCAGAGGATACAATTATATCAGACAAAAATAAATCAGGCATAGGCAATTTATTAATTGATTTTATAACAAAAAAACCAAATAGATACATTGGGATAATAATATTATTTTTAGTAATCTGCTTTAAATTTTGTGGCAACTCAAAAGAAGAGAGTGGAACTACTTATTATGATTTTAAAGCGGATAGAAAAGATGATCATATTACTTTTTACATTGAGGTTTTGCATAAAGATGATAAGGGAAATATAATTGGTGATAAATCCAAATTAACAGGAAATCAAATAGAGAAGTTTGGTATATACGTTATACAAAACGGGAAGCCAGTAAAATTGAAAAACTTAGTTGATGGCGATAAATTTTTCCCATGTTACTTATCTCCAGATGGATTTCAATTTGTATTAGATCCCAAGAGAGAAATGGCTTCCTCAACTATTAAATTTAAGACTAAATCTATTAGCTGGGTTCCAACCAAATTAAATCTTTCAAAGTGTGTTTCTATACCAGTGGAGTTGACCCACATTTCTTTCCATTCATCTGGTACAAACATAGTAATAAAAACAAATGTTGACTCATTTTCGAACCAAGACCCAATTTACTTTTCAATTACTGGACCTAAAGGTCCATTCATTAAAAATAAAAAAGTTTGGTCAATTTGTGAATTCACGGAAATCGATATTTGCGGATATCAAGAGGATAAAGACACTGTATATGCTGATGGAGCTCATCCATTTGTAGTTGATCGATCAAAATGTCCATGTTCGGCGGAAGAATCGGCTCAACTCGAAGCATCAATTACAAATGCAGGTAACGCTTTGGGTAGAGATTTGATGAATACACAGTTGTTGCAGAATTTTGAAAATTCGTTTGGAAGAATAGGTTCAGGTATACAATCTGTTAAATTTTCTATTCCTGGTAGAAACAACATTACATATATGCAATTTATCTCTTTTATTATGGGAATTGAAGAAGGTGCTGCACCTAGGTTTACTTGTAATGTAATAATGACAGATTGTAATGTGAAATTGGTTATTTTTAAATAAAGAATTAAATGAATTTGAATTCTAAATTACTCGCTTTTTTACTTTTATTATTTTTTTCTTCAAATGGGTTTACTCAGATTTCTAATTTTAGTAATATTATATTTATCGATGTTAATTCTTTGGTAAATCCTAGAAATTGTAATTCAGAGTTAAGCGATCAACAAATTAGAACCTCATCGCAAAGGTGTATTACGGAAATTCGAAAAATAATCCTGCAAAAACCCAATGAGATATTTTTGATTGTATATTTAAATGACAATGAAAATAAATCTCATTTTTATAGAGAATGTTCTGCAAAAAATGAAGAAAAATATTTTAAAGATTCATTAGCTAATTTTAAAAATATTTCATCAAGCAATATTGAAGACAACAGTAAGAGAATAAATAACTTAATTTTGAAATTAAGTGATTGGGATATTGATATTTCAAGTTATAGTAAATTGAATTTATTCTTTTTTGTAGGTTGTGATGTTCATCAAGCTGAAAACATAAAAACTGACTATGTATATCGGTTTTTGAAATTGACAGGATTGATTGAGATAGAAAATTTGAAAATCAGAAGTGGAATCAAATCCACGCTTTATATAAACAATGGTAATAATAAATTTTTTAAGGAAGAAAAGCTATTTAATTATGAAACTAAGAGTTTTTAGTATGTTATTTACTTTGACCATGTCATTAATTTCTTATGGTCAAGTATCAAGTAATTTAAGAACAGTTGCGTACAATAATGTTAAAATTCTAACAACCCCAGATATTTTCAATACCTGGTTAACTGGCGATGCTCAATTGTATTATTCAAATAAATTGTTGTCATTAAACAGTTTAAATTCAACTAATAATAAACCTTGGTGTGTATTTTCGGATCGAAGCAGAAATCCTGTCTTAACAGCGCAAGGATCACCTACTGGTAAATTGTTAGATTTTATGCAACCACTTTATGTTTCAGATGTGTATCAACAAAAATTTTTGGAAATTTATGGATATGAAGAAGATAATAATGGAACACCTGTATTTAAGAAGCTTGGATATATAAACAAAGAAAAAATTCTCTTAAGTAGTTTTTCATCATTAAATCAGTATGGTGCGTCAAGACATGCAATGATTTGCTATGCAATCAGAGGTGATGTAAATGTTGGCGATGATGTTGCTGATATTTTAGATAACAAGAATAGATTTTATTTGACCCCAACTGAACAAGATGATCAAGGAGTACCTGAGAAATTCAAAATTTATTTTGTCTTGAAAGAAGTTAATAACGTTTTACTACTATCTACTAAGGATCAAATTTCTGAAAATGACAAATTAAACAGAAGTATAATTCCTGGTTGGATTAAGTCTATGTTGGTGACTTCATGGGACCATAAAATTTGTTTAGAACCAAATTTTGGATCTAAGGTTGATCCGTACAAAAACATAGAGAATATTGATGATGAATTTCAAAATGCTGCTCTAGTTTTTGGGACAAAAAAAACAGCAAAATCTGTTGATTATTACGGTAAATTAGATTCTAGTTCTATTGACGATTTATTATGTAAATGGCCGTTGAAAAAATATGGACCGAGTCACTTTAGATTGCCAATTGTGGCTGAAATCAATGAAGAAGATAAGAACATCAGGAAAGTTGCATCACTTGTAAAGCAAATTGGTGGTGATATTGGTAATTCATCAGGAGGTGAGGATTTGATTAATAAATTGACGGAGCAAGTAAAAACTGTAAACATTTTAATAGTAATTGATGGTAGTTCAAGTATGCAACCATATTTTAATGCCGTAGCTAATAGTTTATATACGATAAATCAAAATATGAAAGCTAGCGGTTTTAAAAAGGTAAAAATTGGTGTTTCAATTTACCGAGATGAATCTGATGGGGCAGTAAACAGTTTGATATCTAAAACATCAAATTATACTAGAGATTATGAATTTCTTCCGTTAACTAATGATTTGTCGATAGTTGAAGATTATTTGCGAGAATCAGGTTCAACTTATCAAAATATCTTTAGTTTAGGACAAGATAGATATGAATCTATGTTTAAAGGTTTAAAACGAGCTATAATTGATGCTAAATTTAATCCACAAGAATCGAATGTAATGTATGTTATTGGAGATTGTGGTAATCATCCGACTGATAATGTTGTAAAATTGAATGAATTATCCAATTTGGTGGCCAAATACAATATAAATATTCAAGCTTTTCAAGTCAACTATGGATTAAGTACATCGGATGAGAAAAATAACAATCTCATCAATCCTTATTTAAAATTTAGAAAAGACATAAGTTCAATTATCAAAGAAAGTACCAGAATTAGATTAGAAAATGGAAAAGTTATAACATCGTCTAATGAAGTTCAAAATAATGTGAAGTATAGATATGAAAACTCGAAAATGAGGAATTCCGATGAAATTAATTTGTACACAGGTCTGATACCTTATAAGAATCTTCCTATTTCAAATCGGTTTACATATACAGAAAATGTAATGGAAGCATCCATATTTTCAGATAATACAAAGAAATCATTAAATGATTATTTTAAATTATTGAATAATCAATTGGCTGAAATAACAAGTGGAATGAGAAAAAATAATGGTAAGCATTCTGAAATTTCTGTTGCTACTACGATTGCAGCTTTGAGAGGATGTGACGAAAGGACATTGGACGCATTAAGGAATTATGGATCTATGAGTTTTATTGGATACACATTAAATGAATTTTACAATTTAGGTGTAAAAGCTTTTTCAACTGTTGTTTTTATAACGTTGCAGGAAAAACAAGCTATGGTAAATAAACTTGTCAATGTAGTTGAAAAATCTGGGGGGGGGAGTGAAAAAAGGAGTAATTTCAAAAAGGCGATAATTGAATTGGTAGGCGGACTAATGGGTCAAAATGACAATATGGTTGTTGAAAAGTTAACTCTTAAAACAATTTGGGAAAAAACATTGGGAGTTAAATTTAATAGGGAATACGAGTCAATTGGAAATATACCAATTGGTTTGTTAGATCAAAATTCAGTTTTAAGCGACAAAGAATTTGAACAATTTTACGCGAAATTTAAATCTCAAGTTACTCAATTTAGAAATTACAGAGAAAGTGCGGATGATGGTGGTATTGGAGAAATCGGAGGTCAAAGTTGTTTGTGGATTCCTACTAGAGTATTTCCAATGTGTGATTATGAATAAGTTATTTAAAATATCAAATGTAAATTGTCAATACAAAGGTTCACATGAACCGGTATTGCACATAACGGATTTAGAGATTTTTTCGGGTGAAATGGTATTTATTATAGGACCTTCTGGAGTTGGCAAAAGTACGATTCTTGAAACCTTAGGTTTGATGAATGATACAATTTTAACATCAAAAGGTGAAGATTCGGTTTTGCAATTTCAATTTGAAAATGAATCTCCAATTTCTTTTTATGAAATTTGGCGTAAAAAAGAAGTTGAAATTTCACAATTTAGACAAGCCTATTTTAGTTTTATTTTTCAAAGCACAAATTTGTTTGAATCTATCTCAGCTTTTGACAATGTATTATTGCCAACTCTTTTTAAGACAGGTGTATACAATGACGCACACAAACGTACAGTAAGTATTATAAAGAAAATATTCCCTCAGAAGAATTCTACAAATGATGATTCTGTTGTTTCCGATATAGATTGGACAAAGAATCCCAAAATAACTGAGGTATCTGGTGGCCAACGGCAGCGTTTGGCTTTCTGTAGGGCTGTCGCGCACGATTTTAAGGTGCTGTTTGCAGATGAACCGACGGGTAACTTGGATGTATCAAATAGCTTTAATCTAATGGAAACACTTCGCCGTATAATAACAGAAAAAAATGCAACAGCAATTATAGTTTCTCATGACATAAATTTGGCCTTGAAATTTGCATCCAAAATTATTCTAATAAGCAAAGATTATAAAATTGAAGTGAATCAGCGGGAAAAGAAAATTGGTTGTATTTCAGAAAGAGGTATATTTAATAAAAATAACGATCAATGGAGCAACATGAATGAAGAGATTATAGATACTGAAACTTTGAAAAATATGTTAGTTTCTAAATTTAATTAAAATATGGGTTTTTTTAGAGCATTTACGAAATATGAATTTATATCAGTTGCTGGTAAGCAATATATAAATATTATTGTTTTAACAACGATACTTTTTGTTTCAATTTTTACTGTAATTTTTAGTCAAGCCTTACAAGATTATTTAAAAAAGAAAATGGATAGTCCATTCGTTAAATTTATTACAATTGATAATGAAAAAAATGAAACAAGTGACAAGCGCGTAGAGGCGAACATTATTACCTTGAATAAGGATACGGCTCATTATAAAATAAATAAAATTTTCCCTGTTAGAACAGGGTATATTTCATTGAATGCGCGCCAGAATAGTAAGGTTTTAAATAGCGTAAAATTTCGAATTGCGGATGATGATCCATTTTGTGATTTTTTATTAAATTCAAATTCGCAAGAAATGGAATCTAATTTTTTGACAAATAGGAATGTAGCAAGAAAGATTCTAAATTCTGATTCTTCATGGGGTGTAATAATATCAGAAGATTTGATGTTAAGACTCAATTATGATACTAGTAATTTAAATTTCATTGATATTGATTTTGCAACTAGCGATGGTATTAATCAACCAATTATAAGAAAAGTTCCATTGCCGGTGTTAGGTGTAGTTCATCAATTACCGGATAAAGTTGATTTGTTAGTTTCTAAAGATTTAGGGATATCATTACGCAACATTGATTTGGTAAATCATCCATTACTTATTGAAAAAGAATATCAAAATCATTATTTGAAATTAATGGTTGACAAATCTGAAAAAAAGAAATTTGAAAACATGGGGTTTTATAAATGTACTGAATCTAATTCAAAACAATTAATTATGCAGAAAGACAATGTAGATTCTAATTTTATTTCAGTATTTATTGGTAAATTGAATGTTAATGGATATAAAAGATTGTACAACTATTTCATAGATAAAGATTTAAATCAAATTCAAGAAGATAATTTTGAAAAATATACTGTTTACTTTAATTCACTAGATAGTGTTCGTTCATTTCAAAGTTATTTGTTGCAACAAAATTTATATCTAGATATAGATGTTGTTCAATCTAAAGAGAACTTCAACAAGTTAAACAAAACTATAATTATAATACTTGGAGGATTGATATTGTTTTCAATGTATTGTATTGTATTGTATACGACGAACTTAGTAAATAATCATATTCAAAAAAATACAAAAAATTTGGGGACATTAAAGTCATTTGGTATGTCGAATAATATGATAATAAAAGTATATTTTACAATTTCAAGTTTTTTGATTGGAATTTCCTTTACTATTGCTTTGATTATTTCTTTTATTTTCTCCAAAGTTGGAATAAACCCATTGATTAAATCTATAAAAATCACTGATTATGGTGAAAAATTAAATAATATTCGAATGGTATCTATTGAATATTGTATTGTGTTTATTATTATTACATTTTCTTTAGTTTATTTTAACTTACGTAAAACACTCAAAGGGAAAACTCCCGGAGACTTAATATATAACAGATAAAATTTATGAATAAATTAGCTTCCTTGTTGTTTCAACTAGATTTTTCAGGCGGAAAGTATTTCTGGCTGCGTAATTCAATTTATATTATTGCATTGTGGGTGAGTTACCTTGCAATTAGTTTAGTTCTATTTAAAAAGTCAACCAAAAAAATTGATGATAAAATAGGTAATGTTTACACTGATTTAATTTTATCAAAATTAACGAGTAATATTATTATTATGTTTTTAAATGGTGTATTCCTATTTGGTTTGATTTATTATAATGGGTGGATGAGTTTTGATTTTTTGAAATTTCCATTTTCTTTGCATAATTCTTATCTCCAATTAATACATGTACTAATAGTATATTTATTCTGCTCTATAAATTATATTTATTTATCTAAAAAAATTAAAAAATAAGAAATGAATTCTACATTGATAATTGGAATTGGGACAACGGGTTTGTCTATTATTGAAGAGATTCAACAATTACATTTTGAATATACAAATTCAAATAAACCTGGTTCAAATGTTGCTTACATTTATTTGGAGACAGACTCAAGCAGAAAACCTCGTAAAACAGCAAATGGAACTACCGATATTGAACAGATTGTTTTGAATCTAGGAAGTAATGCCGTTGACATACGACAACTTAAATCAAATGAAAAGGTTGATTCAGATTGGGTTCCTGAACCAAGTACTGTTCTTCAAAACGAGTCTGGTGCCGGAGGAATGCCGAGTTATGGCAGATTGAGTTTTTGGGGCAATCAAAATTACCAGAAATTGGCGAATATTATCAGAAATAAATATTCTGAAATTAATGGTGATTCAAATACTCAAATTCTAATAGTAGGTAGTCTAACTGGTGGGACAGGATCGGGATTAGTTGTTGATGTACCATATTTGGTGAAAAGTGTCACTGGAAATCCAAATATTGAAGCAGTATTATTATTACCTGATCGCATCAGTTTTAATTCAAATCCTACACTGCATGAAAATGCTTTTTCTGCATTAGTAGCGATTAATCATTTTAGCAAACCTGAAAATACTTATTCAGTTACTTACCCGACTGGTAATACATATTCAGATGAAGCTCCTCCATATAAATATGTTCAATATTTAACTCAGGACTTTGATAATTCAAAGGCCGCAATTAAATCCTTAACTGAATTAATAAGAATTGCTGGTTCAATTGGGTTACTTAGAATACTTGATACTAACTCAAATGTATTTAGCTTTTATAACAGATTACATCAGAGAAGAGTAGACAGTGTTGGAAATGATCGACTTTTAAATACTTTGACATCAGGTGTTCAATTTATTCAATTCCCCAAATCGCAGTTGGAACAATTGTTATCAGTTCGTTTAACAAAAAGGATACTGTTAGAAATGGTTGATAAAAGTAATTACATTCTAAGAAATGGTGAAAGAAAGCCAATTGAAGCGGATAAATTACTTTTAAAAAATAATATACAATCTAAAATCGACGAAATTTTAGATAGAGTTTTTAAAAATCTCGATAGTTTAGTAACTGCCGATGGCAATTTACAACATTCAATTGCTAAGGATATAGGTAATTTGTCTCAGAAAACTCATTCTAAAGGTTCTGATGAAAAGTACATTTATGATTTGTTTGCAAATAACATTAAACAAAATTATTATGAATTATTAAAAGATAATGAAGTAACAATCAAGCATAACCTAATTGATGAAATTTATTCATTATTTCAAAATTTAATTCGAGAATACAAGAACTTTTTCATTTTAGAAATTCTATTAGATCATATTAATGTTTATTTTGATGGTTTAATAAATTGGTATAAATCAGAATTCGGGTTAACTGGTTCATCAACTGATTGGAATTCTGTATTGCAGAGGAAACTCGTAGAATTAACACATACCAAATTAGAATTTCAAATTTTAGGGTTAAAAAAAGAGTATTTTGGTTATTTGATTCAACAAAATCTTGATTTGCTCAAGATAAATACAATTATTCCTATATTACAATTACTTAAAACGGAATTTTTAGGAAAATCGGCAACTACTTTAATGAATCCTCAGTCCAATAGGTTCTTACCAACTAAGAAATTTATTTTTGATTGTATCTCTAGAATAGAATATGTATTAAACAATGACGGAACAGATTCTAATTACTCATTGCCGAGAAGAGAAGCCGAAATTAACATGATATTGGATAATGAAGCCTCTTGTTTTAGTATGGTGTATACCTCAGGATCAAAAGAACAAGAAATTGAAGTACTTGATTCTAATTACTCAAAAAATGTGTCTAGCAAACTTGATTTAGAAAAATTGTTGGGGCAGAATGATTTTTGGGCATTTTTCGAGGAATCTGATAAAAATTTATATGAAGTTGTTATTTCCAATGCTCAAAGATTCATTCAAAACAGTCACCTTATAGATGATTTTGATTTTGCTGGATATTTGAATAAATTAGATAATTCAAATAATTCATTAAGGCTAAAAGAAATATTTAAGTCTAATGCATCTCAATTAAAAAATCAATTACCAGCATTGTTGTTGATTGATAATTCAAAATACAGATTTGCTGAAGATCCTTGTTTGAAAACGATTTTATTGACAAATGATCATAAGCAATATACATCGTTATTCCCTAATTACAAATTAAGTGAAAATGATTCCAATATTGTTGATTTACCTTCATTAACAAATACTATTGTTCTTTATCAGGAATACTGTTTTTTAGGTGATAACAATGTTAATGATGATAGATTATTTAATCCATTAAATCATATTGTTTACATGAAAGATGTAAAAAGCCATTTGACTAAACTTATTCTTAATTCGAATGGAGAATTAAAAAATAGCGATTATATAAGTAAGAAAGTTCCATATTTGAAATTTGAACAATTTAAAGAATATTTAGTATGATTTTAATAACCCAATCTAAAAAAACACTATCAATTATAAATATTGCCAAGAAAACAAAAGCAATTCAAATAGCTTTTATTCTAGGATTATTTTTACCCTTTGTATTAATATTTGGAATAAAATCCGGCATGATTCTGTCTGGTCCTAAAATGTCTTCTAATAATGGCAATGATGTTTATACTGCGATTGCAAAAGTAATTACTCCGAATGGCACTGGAACGGCATTTTTAATTTCTAACAAAAAATTAATAACATGTAAACATGTCGTAGAAAATTCAGAAGAGGGTTCCATAATTCAATTATTATTTACCAAACACAATAATATTACATTGAATGCCAAAGTTTTATTTTTGTCAAATAAATATGACTATGCAATTTTAGAATTGATTGACGAGATAGATAATTCTTATGGTAAATTGGAATTAGGTAGTTCATCAAATATTGAATTAAATCAAGAAATTGCTGCGGTTGGATTTCCTCAAGGGATTTTTGCATCATCTGTTGGTACAGTTTCTAACACTGATTTCAATGGAGATAATGATATGCTGCAGTTATGGATAGGAGCATGGTATGGAAGTTCCGGGTCTCCAATCTTTGATAGACAGACATCTGAAGTTTTGGGCATATTAACAAGTGGAAATGATCAAACAAAGATGATTGGAGCTTTGAAAATAGACGTTATTAAGAATGATCTAGAATTAGCTAAGAAAAAAATTGATTTAATAAATTAATTTGATATGAATTTTGAAATAAATAAAATAGTAGAATATTTCAATGATTCTCTGAATTTTAAATCAATAGTTTTGGGTTTTATTCTACTTTTATTCGTTTTATTTTCGCTATTTTTTATTTTTCAAATTTCAATTTTTAGGAAGAGACCTAAGGATTATTGGCAGTTAAAATTTGAATTGTGTAGGTCAATTTTAATTAATGGTTTTTTGCTTAATGCAATAAACGTGTTTTTATTAATATTCACTGATTATTATGAAAAATTCAACCTCTACTTTACTATCATATTGATTTTGTGGATTTATTGCGGTTTTGCGTTTTATTATATTTTTAATTTGCAAGCTGAATTTAGATCGAAAAATTATAAAATTCATGAATTAATTCCTAGCCTTTCCAATTTTATTAAATCAAAATCTAAAAAAATTAAAAGTCTAGATAATTTGAAAATTTGGTGGTTTGTTCTTTTTGCACCATACATCTTTACTCAAATGAGTTTTATATTTACCCCAAATTATTCCTTGATTTTTGATAATAGTGGTTCAATGATTCAATCAATTCAGGATGCTAAAGAATTTGTTCAAAAAGAATTTGTAAAATCCAATATCAATAATATTGATTTACTGTTGACCACAATACCATCTTCGGATAACAATTATTCTGGTGTTCTTAAGGAAATACAAAATAGATTGACTCGCGAGAATGCGCAATCTGGTGAAATTCAAGTTTCCTTAAAATGGGATAATGTCAACGATTTAGATTTACATTGTTATGAACCATCTGGTAACGAAATATTTTTTGCTAAAAGAGTATCTCCAAGTGGAGGTAATTTGGATGTAGATATGAATGCAGGGTTGAATTTTTCACCGGCCCCGATTGAGAATATCTATTTTCCTTTCAATAAAGTTGCTGCAGGTAAATACAAAATATCTGTTAACTATTATTCAAAACATTCAACTACAATTGATGGAGGGAATTACGAAGTCTTATTGTACATTCAAGGTAGATATTATTTATTAAATGGATATATTGGCAGAGTCGGCTCAACTCAGCAAATTGTTGAATTTGATTACAATCCCAATTTGGGAATAGTTGATGCTAAAGTTCTAACGTCTAACTCTGTTCAAAAAAAATCACTAAACATTATTAAATCAATAAGCGAAATCAGAGATTTAGACGAAAATGAACTTGTCGCGAATACAGTATCTGTAAACAATAAACAATCGCTTATAGATACAATATCTTTATTGCAAGCCAATGGTATAGGATCTCCTATTAGCCAATTAATTAAACATAATTATTTAAATGCGGTTGATAAATTTAGGGGTAATTTTTTATTCAATCACTTAGTTATAGTAACCGATGGTGCTGATGAATCTTTGTTAAAAGGAATATACACTGATGAGGAATTTATTTTGGAATATGATGATTTAATAAACGGTGTCAAGACAAATCCATTTGATTTTTACAATTCAATTGATTTAATTATTTATCCTGGTGATAATATAGACGCTTATGCCAGATCTCTTCAAGATTTAGCGAGTGTTAACAAAAAGGTCAAAATTCATTATGTGAATAAAGATAACATCTCTGCATACAACATATTTGAAAATGTATTCAAATACGCGTTAGTAGATTGGGAATTTATTATTCTATGTATGCTGCCAATTTTGATTTTTGGGTTGATACTAATTTTGAAGAAAACATCAATTTAAACTTTATGAAAAGCCGAAAAAAATGTAATTTGGTTTTTGGGGGCAATTGATAACACCCGATCTTAAAATAAGTACGCTATTTTGCAGATATTCGTTGATGAGTTGAGGTAAATCATACGTTTCCCTATAGCTTATGTTGAAAACTTGTATGCATTTTAAATAATTGATAATTAATTCTTTGTGCAAATCTGTTCCAATCCCTCTCTGCCTTCTTTTCCCTCATCCTACGAACTAGTTATTGGAAACCGTTGGGTGATGTTTTAAGTTGATTTAAGAGTTTGGTTAATTCGGTTTGTTCGACGTACATGGTGAAGGATAGGGTGCTAGCTGAAGGGACAAGTTGGTCGCAAGCTTTTACGATTTCTTCAAAATGTTCCAGACTGTAAGGCTGTCACCGATGATTTTGAGTTCTTTATAGCCTTCTAAATTCGTGATGTTGTGGTGCCGATGTGGTTGGATTACAGGTGTTTCAATTGACCTTTCGCTTTTTTGTGCCCAAATTTGTCGGCCTTAATGAAGTAATGACGGGCCCAACGATTTGATTGCGCAACTCCGTCTCCATGTTTATAGCAAAGTCCTAAATTGTATAGTGCCTTGTTGTCGTTTTTGCTGCCAGCTTTTTTATACCAGTAAATTGCTTTTTGAAGGTCTTGATTAATTCCTTCCCCATAAAAATACGCGTATCCAAGGTCTCTTTGCGCGTCAATGAGTCCAGCTTTCGCGGCTTTTTGATACCAGTAAATTTTTTTCTCGTCATCTTTGATTCCAAGTTCATCATGACCGAAAAAAAATCCAACATTGTATTGCGCATCACGATGACCAGCTTTTGCGGCATTTAAGTAAAAGTCAAACGCCATTTGTAAATCTTTTTCTGTTCCTAGACCAAAGTCATAGCATGTGCCCAAATAGAATTGTGCTCTTGTGTGTCCGTTAAGAGCCGCCGTTTTCCACATTTCAAAAATTTTATTCCATGGTTTAAGCTTCTTTTTTGATAAATATGCCAATGAATAAGCTTCCTCGAAAAGACGTTTTGCTTGGACTTTGGATGTCTTGATATTTGATTTGTTATCACTCACTTTTGTTGGAGGTTACTGCCCTTCATGGTCGGTGTTAAAATGGATATTGTTGCTACAGACTTTCGTGTTCAAGTATATTATCTATTTCGAATGAGAATTTATCCGCATTTTACCGCCGTATAACCCATTCAAATATATTGATTTACCTTCAAGTATTCAATTTGGAGGGCTTTTCTTTTTTGAAGGACATTCGAACGAAATATCCATCAATATAAACAGTTTCGTTTTTGGGGATGTCTTCATCAAGCAATCACGGCAGCCTGTCCCTCGAAAAAATGAGCGAAGCGAGTCAAATGTATGACTGGAAGCATTGTGACATTTTTTTAAGTGAAATTTGGTTTATAATGTAAACTAGTTTATAATTGTGTAAATTTTAAGAAATTCAAATGGAAAATTCAAATCAACAAAGCTTAGACCTGATTGCAAACATGATTAGAACCGCGCAACGACGTTTCTACAATGATAGTCCTTATTATATCCTTTGGGGATGTGCCGTGTTTTTTGCAAGTATCACCCAGTATTTACTGATTCAAACTTCTTTCACTCAAAATGGAATAGGGTGGATTATTTTGATTCCAGCGGCATTGATTGTTCAGCTTTTTATCATTAAAAAACAAAAGAAGACCGAAAAGTCAAAGACGCACATTGAAAGTCTCATGGTGAATATGTGGATTGCCTTCGGCGTTACTTTGTTTATTATCTTAACTTTTTCATTTAAACTGGGTGCAAATACCTTTCCCATTATACTTTGTCTGTATGCGCTCAGTACATTTGTTTCAGGTTCGGCCTTTAAAATAAAGGCCTTCATTTTTGGTTCAATTGCATGTTGGATTCTTGCTGTTGTTTCATTTTTTATATCTATCCATCTTCAATTGTTATTACTTTCGGCAGGGGTGATGTTTGCGTTTATCATTCCGGGAATCATTTTGAGAATAAATGAAAAAGCTGAACAGAATTAATATCAACGATGATTTTTGAAAATTTAGATCCCTTATTGCATTCTCAATTACGACTTGCTATCATTTCAATTTTGGTATCAGTGGAAGAGGCCGAGTTTTCTTTTTTGAAGGATAAAACAAATGCCACGGCTGGCAATATTAGTGTGCAAATTGAAAAATTGCAGGAAGCGAAATATATCAAAGTTGAAAAATCATTTAAAGGGAAATATCCTGTAACCAAGTGTTCTATAACGAAGAAGGGATTAAAGGCCTTTGAAGAATATGTAAAAGCTTTGGAACAATATATTAAGCCTGGTGAAATTGAAAAATCTTGAATAATTTGAATCTAAATTAGTTTTGATGCTGCCGGAAACGGTTCTCGACACTTACAATAATGATTCAAGCAATCACGGCAGCCTGTCCCTCGAAAAAATGAGCGCAGCGAGTCCTTTTTGAATGATATTAGTCTATGATTTTTTTGTTGTGAACCTTCTTTCGGGCCGAAGCATAGGGTCACACAAGATGACCTCGCCGAAAGGCTTGGTGTGTCGCGTCAAACGCTCAGTGCAATTGAAAACAACAAATATTTTCCATCGCTGGAATTGGCGTTGAAAATTGCTAAAATTTTTGGATGCACGGTTGAAGACCTGTTTTCGTTGGATGAATAATGATGCAACTTTTAATTGAAATATTACCGAACGGTAATGGAAATGCGGTTTCGCATTATTTATGAAAAAAATGGTTGAATACAGCTTCTTCCGTATCAAATTTATAGAGGGATTTTAACGAAGCAATCATTTGTTCATTTGTGGTGCAATTCCGCACAAATTCCTGGAATGTTTTTTGATTGAAATCCCTTTGTACACAAGCCAACATGTGGGCAGACATCACGTAATTGCCTCTAATGGCGTTAAAGTAGGGAACGCGCATCCATAAATTCAAAGATTCTGAGAACGTATGAACGTTTTGTTCTTTCAAAATTTTTAGTACCTGTGTCAAGTTGCTGTTATATGATTTTTCACCAATACCACCGAAGTAACTGGCCAATCCCTCTCCAACGAAATAGTTGCATTGAAAATTGATTGCAAAATGCAACAATTCATGCACGTGAATGGGTTTCGGAATGCCTGAAAGAATTACCCGATTATATGGATCACCCATGCCCCCAAATTGTGCTCCAGGATTGAAAAAGTTTACATATTCTAATCCCCCAACAAATGAATATGCATCTTTTAGGGTGGCGCCAGAATAAATGATGATATTCTTTGATGTAAAAGTAATTGGATCAATCCCTAAATTTTTCATTGCATCTGTGACTTGACGGTATGAATTTATGAGTTCTTGTTTAGGTATTGTTGAAGTCGAATATACGGTTAAGTTTTGATATACATTTGGAATCAAATTGAACATATTGAAAGATTCAAATCGCAATAGTTTTTGTTGTTTGACATGATAAAGGGTGGCCAATTGCATCCAACCCATATCTAATTGATACAGCATTACGGAGTCATTCATTGATCCTTTGTGTATCAACTTGAAAGGGAAAACATCGCTCAAAGGTGCATCTATTCCCGAAATGAAATTAAGCAAAGTAATGGGATGGGTTTTTGAAGTACCCTTGGTATTGTCTGCAAATAAAGTGGAAACATCCTTTTTGCCATATTTCTGCATACATGTATACCATAGTGAATCAAACTTTACCAAGTGCTGATCGATTGATGAAGAGTCTGATACTTGCAATATTTTTAGGCCAAAATTTTGAGATTGAACGTCTGTGAATGATGTAAATAAAATCAAAAACACCGAAAGGGTTTTTAGCTTTTGTATAAATTTCATTTTGTTAAGGTACTTAAAATATGAAAAATTGTAATCATTTGAATTGCAGTTCTTTCAAAAATAGGTTATAGTTGGTATAATGCAAAAAGTTCCATCTTCACGGCAATTCATTTAGGATGGATCTATATCATTGTAAAATATTCCCAATATATACTTCTCACCGAACCACCAATTTGGTTGAGTGGTTTTTTTGTCCCTCAAAAAGAAGCGTGTAAATGCCAGTACTGAGGTTTTCAAGGGAAATTGATTGGTATATTTCACCAGATAAAACAGTGCTCTGCATCAATTGTCCAATGGAATTGTAAATTTTTAACTTTGAATAATTTTCGGGGTTCTCAAATTGCAAACGAACGAAATTATCCGCAGGGTTCGGTGCAATGGTAATGCCTGAAATGGGCGCTTCATCTTGGTTGTCAGAAACCGAAGTCCAACCCTCATTTTTTAACAAACGGTACACCGAAATTCCCTCATAATTTGGCACAACATTGGTAAAAGGATAGATTAGAGAGTTCGAACTCATCGAAATGAGCAAGTGCGAATTGCCATTTATGGCGATGTTGCAATCATCATAGAAATCAAACGGATTGCACATGTAACAACTATCTAAAATGCGTTTTCCAACCAAACGACCAAGATGTGTGTACCTATAAATGCACTTGTAACGGCGTTTGTCTTTGATTTGTCCCAAAACATAGACGTATTTGGCATCTGAACACATGTCCAAAGGAAGGAACTCGGTATTTGGGGTGCCGCGCAACCCTAAAGCCTTGCCATTTTTTGTGTTGTAATGGGCGTAAAATTGCTCCCAATTGCCACAGCTAATCGTTTTGTTGTATGTGCTGCTAATATTCAATTGGTGGGTGCTTAGATCGCTTCTGTAAAACCCACTCACAAACAGGGAATGACTTTTGGTCACTTCCATGTCCCTGGCTCCATTGATGTCGTTGCCTTCAATTTGTTGAAATACAGACAATTCACCTTGTTGGTTGATCTTGTGAACCAGACTTTTGAAGTTGCCCCCTTTGCATGAACCCCGCCAGCTGTAATCACCTTGTGAAATTAAATCATACAAGCATTGATTCACAGAATCGTATTTCATGGCCACACTTGAACCATATTTATCGGTCCAATGGGTTTCTGTGCTTTTCGCCCAAAGACAGTTTCCATTGGGGTCTAATTTGAGCACGGCATTGGCCGGACTATTCATTGAATTGAGTTTGAAATTGTCAATATAGGTCCGACCATTGGCAAACATAAAACTGACATAAATGTTGTTTTTATCATCCAATGCCAAGCTGCCACGAAGAGAATAACCAAAATTTAGGTCGGGCAAAAATTCTTTGATCCACTTGAGTTTACCCGTTTTCCCATCCAGCTTAAATACGTACCACATGCTTTCTGAGGTGCTATCTGTTAAGGTATCAATATTTAACGTGTTGCGGTATTTGCTTGAAACCACAACATCTCCGTTGTTATCAATTTCGAAGCCATATTTTGTTTGGTTACTGGCATAATTATAATTTCCAAATGAAAAACTCCATAAAAGTTGACCCGAAGAATCGAATTTCTCAATCAATTTATCGCCTTTGATGTGATGAAGTAGGTTGGTGTCGGAATATCGTAAATAATTGTCGCCATAACCCGTCAAAGTTGGAAAACTTGCACTCACAAAGACATTGCCATATTTGTCGCTTTTAACCGCATTGCTGATAACATTTTTGTCGTAGTTAAAGCTAACCTTTGGACTCGTTTTGGAAACAGGGGCCGTTGTCCTCAACCATTCACCGTTTTTTTCTTGTTTAATTTTATTTATTGTTGGAGGCTGTGGTGTATTTTGATTTAAATTTCGATGTTCAATAAACAGCGTGTCATCGGAACGGTAACTCCAAATGACAAAACTATCGAAAATGCCAGCGGTTTGGGGGAATTTCATCCTTGTGCTGATTGGGAAATGACTTGTCATTTTATTTCCATCCCAAGAATACAGATATTCCTTATTGTCGGAGCCTTTATTTCCAAAGAAATACGCTTTATGATTGTAAACCGATAAATAATTGGTCAAACCAGAATTAGGACCAGGATTCAAATCTTGAATGAACCTCAAACTATCAAATCTGGGCGCATAAACCAATTCATGTCCTGAAGCAAGCGTCCAATACGACATAAACTCAAGGTTGCTTTTTTCTAAAACGCCGTATCCCAAAGATTGTGTTTTTTTTGTAGGAGGGACGCTGTCGTAGGTAAAAGGAAATTTCGTTTTTAAATTGAATGTATAGTGTTGATTATGCACAACCCGATATCCAGTTACCATAGAATCGTTTGAATGGGCCACGTAAAATGGTCTAGCTCCGATGTTTTTGAGGGACACTGAATCGATTGTCAATGATTTGGTTACAATCCACAATTCGGAGTTTCTGGCATTCAATATACAGGCGTTATTATCGGTATGGAGAAAATTTATAGAGATAATTTCTGGGGTTTTAAAAATGACGTTGTTGTTGTTGTCAAAAATTACGCGGTCATTATTTTGGTAAGAAAAAACCAAAGGTTTTCCTCTAAAAATTGTATAGGATTGTATGGGGTAAGCATTGGCATATACTATTTTGGTGTTGGCAGGAGTTCCATCACTTTCCCATATGCATTTCTTTTGATTGAAGTAGGTAGAAATGTAATATTTGTTGTTGATACATCTTGCCAATTCAGGATTTTTATGGAATGGATCAACAAATGAATTAATTGCAGTATAGAGTGTTTTTTGATTTTGGGAGAAGGAAAAGTAATTGAGGTAATGTACGCCGTCGTTCCCACCATTATTAGATTTAAATGTAACATAAAACACGCCACTGTCGGTCATTATCACTGATTGGCCCAAATAGATGTTGGTATCCAAGGGCTCTGGTTGTCCGTCTGGCAAATGAATTCGGTACAAATAATCACGGTCATAGATGGTAGAGCTGACCATGAAATAGAGATAATCTTTATAAACTTTACTATTTTCTATACTTCCTGTACGGATCAGTTTCACAGCCGATTGTGCTTGTAAATTCTGAGAAAACAGGGAGAGCATTGAGAGCAAAAAACATAAGAAAATCTTATTTCGAAGGAATCTCATAACAGGAAGTAACACAAATATATGATAATGGGGGGAATAAAAAATGTATTCCGAATTAAAGATAGGGCGGGTTCGGGCAATCAAATATTCAAATGAAATTGATTAATTTCTTCTTATCGGATTATCTGACTCCCTTTGATTTTTCAATTTCAAAGCTTGATTGAGTGCTATCGTCAAGTTAACCGGTGATTGCTTTCTCTAAAATTTATTGTATTTTCGAAACATTGAATCGATTTCGATTCTTGAAATTATTGAATATGAATAAATCTAATTTACTGGTTCTTTGTGGACTATTACTGTTGGGAAATGCAAATGCTCAACAAAAAGCTATTACCGATAAAGGTGCTGAAGTGGTTTTGTATAACAATGGAACCTGGAAATATGTAGATGAAACCGACGCAGTGAAAGCTGAAATTCCGACTAATCCTACTAAATTCACCAAAGATCCCAAGAGTACATTCTTATTGAAAAGCTCAAAAATTGATCTGGGATTTTATATCAATCCTAAAAAATGGGTGTTTGAAAAAGAAAATGCGGAAGCAGTTTCTGAATATAGCCTGAGAACCAAAAACAGCGATTTGTACGCTATGATTGTCACTGAAAAGTTGGAAGTTCCGTTAGAATCTTTAAAAGAAATTGCCGTAGACAACGCCAAAAATGCTGCACCTGATGTTGAAGTTGTTAAAGAAGAATACAGAAATGTAAACGGATTAAAAGTGCTTTGTTTGCAAATGAATGGTACAATTAAGGGCATTAAATTTACTTATTTGGGATATTATTACTCGTCTGCCAGCGGCACCATTCAATTCCTTTCGTACAGCACAGAGGATCTTGTGAAGCAAAATATGGCAGAATTGGAAGACCTACTCAATGGCCTAACCAAGTTGAAATGATTGAATACGCTGTGTTCGTTCAATGTCCCTCAAAAAAAACAAACCCTAGAATAATTAAGTCAAATTAACTTTTTGGAATCCTTTTTTTTTCGGGGGACGAAATATGCTTTGCAGTTTCTATATCTTTTGCTTTAGAGTTGACTTCATGAATTTTACCGCGTTTTCGCGATATGAAATCCTCCTAATCTGTAAAATGAAATGTTCCTAATCTGTAAAATGAAACTTTCATAATCTGTAAAATTTGATTTCGAGGGATGGATGTACCGTGGAAAATTTCTTGTTGGCTTACAATTTATGAATATACTGATTTTTTCTTGTTTTATATTGGTAGTGAAAGAATTAGCTGATTTATTTTTTGCAGTTTTCGCGAAAAATTGATAAAAATTCAGCTCTAATTGAACTTTTTCCGCGGTTCCTGCAAATAATTCTTTACGATAATGTTAATGTGCGTCGATTCTTTTGTTCTTGAGGGATAATGTCCCTCCTCAACAAGAGCCCACAAAATGAAACAGTAAATAAAGAAAATATGAAAAAAATACTCTTAGCTTGTGTGCTTTTAGCCACGATTTTTATTGCCTGTAAAAAGGACGAAACCCCAGCCCAGAAATCAATCCGTGAACTGTTAATCGAGAAAAAATGGTACCAAACGGCCATCTTAATTGATCCGCCTTATAGGGGCATGAGCAACATGTATGATAGCCTCATTCCTTGTCAAAAAGACGATATTTTCACCTATAAAAGCAATGGCATTCAGGAAAAAGACGAAGGTCCAACGAAATGCTTTTCTCAGTGGCCTCAAATAGACACCTCCGTATCCTGGAAACTCAACAACAGCAAACTGATTCAATCGTTTGACATTGGGGCATCACAACAACACCACGACACCATGGACATCGAGTTGCTGACCGAGAAAAACCTTCACTTGGGAATCACCTTCAAGTTAGGCAATACCAATTACCGCTATTTGTACAAATACGAAACGAGGTAAGGGTGGGGATTATTTAGCCATATCTGGCATAATGACCCAATACGTATTCGATTCTATTTTGGATAATTTGAGGGACTTTCTGAGATTGTCTCTTAGTTTGTTGAGCAATGGATCAACCGAATAATCTTGAGTCTTCAGATTGTCAATATACTCTTGCAACAATTTAATTTCTTCCGGATCCCCATAAATTTGAATGTTTCTCACTGCTATTTCAAATTTCAAATAAATATCGGTGGTCATGCAATTTTTTGATTGTCTGGTAATAAAAATACCGATGTCACGATATGCATTTACAAGATATTCTATTTGAATGTTTTTTTGTCTGTTTTTCTCATCTCTAGAATAGGTTAGTTTAGAAATGATGAGCCAACCTAAAATTGTGATAACCGCAGGAATAAAAATTCCGCTGTTTAATTGTGTACAATTGAACAATATAATCATATCTCGAATTTATGTTGAAATTGAATGAGACGATAAATATTTGTGCTGTCATTTAAGCAATGACATGTTTGTTAATTAAATAAATATAAATTAAATGCATCCACAAAAAAAAGAAGCAGAAACCAACGGTTTCCGCTTCTTTTTTTAATTTTTGTAAGAAATTAAAACTGCTTCATTAAGGGGAAATTCTCGATGCTTTTGCTCAATGGGAAAAGAGGTAGGGTTGACATGCGTTCCTGAACCTCAGATTCATCTATGTCTTTGAAAATTAAAACAGCCCCGTTGCGGGTAGGCCGTAGAAATAAATTCTCTAAAATGCCTTCACTTTTCCATTGTGCCACAACTTCTTGTTCGTGCTTGATGATCTCCTGAAAGTTGGTAGGAAGGTTTTCCATATCCAACGTTAATATTACCAATGTATGATTCATGTTTGGTATTTTAGTCGTTTAGAAACGGATAATCAATGTAGCCTTTATCTTGTCCACCATACATGGTAGAATGGTCTATAGCATTGAGGTCTGCACCTAATTCGAAACGCTTTGGCAAATCGGGATTTGCCAAAAACAAGGTTCCATAAGAGATGATTTTTGCAATGCCTTTGTTTAGTTCGGCTTCGCCAGATTCGCGGTTATAGCCGCAATTTGCAATAACGGGATGTACCGATGCTTTGCCAAATTCTGCCACTGAATCGAGCGGATAAGTGGGGAATTGGTCCGCAGGAAATGGAACATTCATGATATGAACATAGGCCAAAGGCAATTTGTTGAATTCATTGATTAACAAGTGAAATTGTTCAATCGGATTTTTATGTTGGATGTTGTTATAAGTGCTTGTGGGAGAAATTCTTACAGCTACTTTATCGGCGCCAATTGCAGCAACCATCTCTGTGATAATTTCTAACACAAAACGGTTCCTGTTTTCATGGCTTCCACCATATTCATCTGTGCGGTGGTTGGCACTTTCTGCTAAAAATTGATTGGGTAAATATCCAAAGGCGGCATGAAGTTCTACGCCGTCGAATCCTGCTTCTATTGCATTGATAGCAGCCTGTTTGTATTGCTGTACAATCCGTTTTACCTCATTGGTTTCTAGTTCTCGAGGGACTTCATAATCTTTAGGACCTTCCATCGTAAAGTGCTGTTGTCCTTGTATTCCAATTTCCGAAGGTGCTACAGGCAATTCTCCATCCTTCACCAAAGAATGTCCAACCCTACCAGTATGCCACAATTGCGCAAAAATGACTCCATTATTTTGATGAACACTTGATGTAATTTGTTTCCAAGCTTCAATTTGATCTTGGTTATATAGGCCAGGTGTGAGCGGACTTCCCAATGCTTCTTTCGAAATGTTGATGGCCTCCGTGATGATAAGTCCTGCAGTAGATCTTTGAGTGTAATAGGTAACGGTTGAATTTCCCACGATACCGTTGTGGTCGGCACGAGAACGCGTCATTGGCGCCATGGCCATTCGGTTTTTTAGCTCAAGTGAGCCCAGTTTTATAGATTCTAATAATTTCATTTTATTTCTTTTTTGCAAAATTAACGGCAACACTTTACTTTTGAAAGTAGTTACACTTTTGTATAGTAGTAACACATAATAAAGCATTGATTGTAATCAACAGTTTATGGAAGGAAAAAAAATGAAGATTTCTGAAAAGACCTGTTCTTTGAGAGACGTTTTGGACATTATTGGGGGAAAATGGTCTATGCCCATCATTTATATTTTGTCTAAAGGGAAGATGCGATTCAAGGAAATTGAACGCAGCGTAGAGGGTATCAACACCCGAATGTTGGTGAAAGAATTGAAAAACATGGAAATCAATGGTATAGTTACGAGAGAAGTTTTTCCTACAGTGCCACCAACAGTTGAATACACCCTCACTGAAAAAGGCGGAAAGTTGCTGCCAAGCATTATTTCCTTGCATCAATGGGGTGAAGAATTTGCTGTTGAAAACCTTTGATAGTTTTATTTTACGTTATACTCTGTTGGTTGATTAGAATAATATTTTTTAGGGTTTTATACTGGTTGTTAATTTTTAAACTGATTTCTTTTTTTTGCATTTTTTACGGGAAAATACATTGGTACATTTATAGCTAACCAATACATCGTTGAGGTTTGAACTTGACTATTACAAAAGCATGGTTTTTATTCACTATATCAATTGGTTGTAATTTGAACTAAAATAAATTTTCATTGATTGACTATTCAGAATTTTTAAAGATCGTTTTGGAATGATTTTATTGTTATGGATATATATTTGAAACATGAACTTTCAAAAACGTATCATTTTTTGTTTTTTAATAGTATTTTATTTTGGTTATGTGAAGGCTCAAAAAATTGCCTTGAATTTCGATGGTGTTAACGATTATGTAGAATCCAACTATGCGGGTGTGAGCGGTTCAGGTGCCAGGACCATAGAGGCTTGGATAAAAACAACGGCAAATTTTGATCCTAATAATGGAGGGAAACAGGGTGTAATTTGTGATTATGGATCGAATTCTACTGGAGGACGATTTACGTTGAATGTACTATTCAACAATCGTTTGAGAATTGAGGTTCAAGGATCAGGCATTATGGGGAATACAGCAGTGAATGACGGGGCATGGCATCATGTGGCTGTAAGCTATAATCCTTCCGTTTCAAGCAACCATTATCGATTGTATGTTGATGGTAAATTAGACACAGCAGGAGATATTTCTACGAGCATTAATACGGGGACTACTGTTCCGTTTAGAATAGGGATGCGCGTAGATAATACCAATTTGTTTACCGGCGACATTGATGAAGTGAGATTTTACAATATCGTGCTTTCAGACTCGGCTATTAAAAGTAATTATAAACGAGAATTATGTGCCTATCCCTCAAACTTAAAGGCATATTACAAATTTAATGAAGGAACAGCATCTGGAACAAATACCACGAAAAATACGGCAAAAGACTATTCTTCTTCCGGAAATAATGGAACTTTGTATAATTTTGCCTTATCGGGGTCATCTTCAAACTGGTCGTCTGGCCCTAGTTTGAATGGTGGAAATTCTTCTTCAACAATTAGTCCATTTGCCTGTGATTTTTACCTAACACCTGGTGGGAATAAATTGTACTTTAGTGGAACCTATCAAGAAACGATCAAAAATTATTGGGGATGTGATTCTTTGATTACCATTAAATTAACGATAGGGAAGGTGACAAAAAATTTGAATATAAAACAATGTGATAGCTTTGTTTCCAATTCTGGTATAAAATACTATAAATCGGGCATATACACTGAGAAGTTTAAAACTTATAGAGGATGTGATTCTGTTATCAATTACAACATTACAATCAACTACAGACGAGATACTAACATAGTAGTGTTAAGTTGTGATTCATTTATTTCAGTAAAAGGAAGAATTTATTACAAAAGTGGGAATTATCATGATACGTTAAAGACCAAACAAGGATGTGATTCAATGATTCATTATCATTTAAGTATTTTTCATCCAGTTAACACTTTTGATACGATAGTTGCATGCGATACTGCTTGGTACAACGGCAAATTCTATACAAGTTCACAAATTGTTAAATATTATGCATCTAGTTGGGGTGGATGTGATTCATTTCATTATTTAAACATTGTGGTGAATAAAAGAAATAAAAAATTGATAAAATTGAATGGATGTCAACAAGTTAGCTCTCCTTCTGGTCAGGTTTACAAAATCACAGGTACCTATAAAGAATATTTTTCAAATCAATCGGGATGTGATTCAATCATTGAATATCAAGTGAAAATTTACTACCCTAAGGTTCAGTTTGATACATTGGTGGGTTGTAAATTCTTGAAATTTAGAGATTCCACCTATTACAACTCAAGTGATGTTAGTTGGACAGGGACTTCATTTGGACAATGCGATTCAACGGTTAATACCTATTTGAAAATTATTCAACCGATTACACAAATTATAGGTAATAAAGATACACTAAAAAGTAATCTATCCAATGATTCTTACCAATGGTTGAATTGTGCCGACTTTACCACTATTTCAGGCGCAACATGGTATTGGTACAAACCAAACAAAGATGGTTCTTATGCAGTGGAAGTTTCTGTAAATGGTTGTAAGGATACCAGTGCTTGTTTTGAGCTCAAAGGATTATATGCCAATGTATTGAAAAAGATGAATCCAATTATTTTTCCCAATCCCTCACAAAATGGGTCTTTTGTAAAATGGAAAAAAGGGGAAGTATTTAAAATCAGTATTTGGGACATAAATGGACGATTGGTGAGAAAAATTGATAACTTAGTAAGTCAAGAGCAAATCACCTTGGATCAAAATATTCCGGGAACGTATGTGATAGAGTTTCAAAATGAAAAATTGGAAATGTCACATGTTTTATGGATTTGTAAATAGAAACCATTATGACCATATTATCATTAAACACATACTTCTTTTAACTTTCATCATCACCCAAATGGCTCCAGTTGTAAGCAGTAAGCCAAGTTTTGTGATCACTAACGGCGTGTTTAAAGACGTACAGTTGATTTTATGAGGCGGATGAATTTGACGTTTTGATTTGTGAAACAAACGTTGAAATGAGCTGCAAAAAAATCTAAAAAATAGCCAGCAATATTGCCGTTGTACCAATTGTCAATGTGATTATAAATTGCAATAGCGCAATTAACCCTTTCCCTTGTTTGCTTTTTTGAACCATGTTTTTCATCCAATTGGCAAAAAGAATTTGTGTGAATCCAAGAAAAGCCCATAGGAAAAATTCAGTAATGATTCCGTGTCCACCATACCATAAAATACGAAAAGCTTCTAAAAACCCTTTTTGGAAAAGTACTGCAAGTGCAACTATCCAAAACAAATAACCCAGCACAATTGAGACATTTGAATAAATTGGATACTCATTATTTACCCATAAATCTAAATTCTTCGACTTTATTTTTTGCGAAAGTTTGGTCGTTTTTTTTGTGGTTTTTGTCGTTTTATTATGGGGGATAAGGGAGCTTTTATGCTTTAAAGGGATGTTTTGTACTGGTTTTCCCAAAGTTGGTTCAATAAACGCTTGAAGGTTGCTTTTTTTAACATCTAGGTTCACCATTTCCTCATTACTTTCCGCAGCCATTGGGAGAACTATTTCGCTCTTTTTTGACGCATTACCAAAATTGCTGCCACCCCCAAATGAATTGGTTTCCGTAAATTTATTCGAGCAAGCCGTTAGGCTAATGATAGTAAAAATTAGGAATAAAATTTTCATACGTTCAAATTAATGATCCACTCAATTCCGAATTTGTCGCGAAACATCCCAAAATAAGGGCCCTCAGGTTCGCCATTCATTGGGACTTCAATGTTACCTCCAGCAGAAAGTCCTTCGAAAATTGAATCAGCTTCTTGTATTGTTTGGGCATTCACATAAATTTTTGATCGGTTTTCATTTTCGTTTACTTTGCCAAAAATCGAAGGAACATCATTGGCCATCAATTTTGAACTTCCAATTGGAAGTTCAATATGCATGATTTTGTCTTTCTCGGATTCAGGTACTGGAAACGACTCACTTTCAATATCCTTGAATCTGATGATCTTGGTAAATTCACCTCCAAAAACGGATTTGTAAAATTGAAAAGCTTCTTCAGCATTTCCATTAAAATTGATATGTGGATTAATTTGTGGCATGAAATATACAATTCAATTTCAATGATAATCAATTTAGCGTGAAAAGCAATAATTTAGAATAGGTGTTTTTCGAATGCGAATTTGAGTTCGGTGCCAACAACGGTAATTGATGCACAAGGTGAGGTAATTACGGGATACTTATTTTCCGACAATTATTTCGAACTGTATATCAATGGAATTTTGGTTGGAGTGGATGCAATTCCATTTATGCCTTTTAATTCGTCGGTTGTGAAATTTAAAGTTTCGAAACCCTATACAATAGCAATTAAATTGGTAGATTGGGAAGAGAATTTGGGATTAGGTTCAGAAATTCAAAGTGCTTCGAGTTTATATCACCCTGGCGATGGAGGATTTATTGCCCAATTTAGCGATGGTACAGTAACAGACGCAAGTTGGAAGGCCCAAACATATTACATCGCCCCAATAGAAGATTTGAAGGCTATAAAAGAGCTTTCAAATGGCATCCGTTCAACTTCAACAGCAACCGTAACCCCGGCATGCAATGCAAATTGTTATGGTGTGCATTATGAAATTCCCAATAATTGGCAGAGTGTAAATTTCAACGATTCGTTATGGCCAAATGCATCTTTGTATACCGCAGCACAAGTTACCAATCAACCGGCATACACCAATTTTGCAAGTACGGCTTGGAGTAAAGCGAGTTTTATTTGGAGCAGTAATTTGATTTTGGACAATGTTGTATTGACTAGGAAAACTGTAAATGCCACAAATTTAAGTCATGAAATTCGCCGTTCTGATCGATTAAAAATCACCAATCCAATAGGGAATCAATTACAAATTCATTGCAATCAAGATTTAACTAACGTTAATTTGGTTTTAACCAATTTGATGGGACAAACAATTGTAAAATGGGAAAATCAGGAGTTAAAATCATAAGAACCTTTAACTTTGGAAACCAGGTCACTTTCGGCAGGAATTTACATGTTAAACATTGCAATTGGAGCTGAAATGTTTACGTATAAAATAATCAAAAACTGATAATTACTCTTTATTCACCAATTCAACAGCCACTTCGTTGCGTCGGTCGGTGATGTCCCAAGGGGCGTTGTAACCCATATACAAAAGTTCGCCACGGAATTCTATTTGATTCGATTTGAGCACTTTATAAAGTTCTTCGGCATGCTGCTTTATTTTTTTACTGTTTGAATATCCCCCAAAACGGATAACAGCCAGTATTTTAGCATTTTCTTGAATAAGTTTCACTTGATTGTTGGACGGAGCAGGGAGTTCTTGAAGGCTGTATTCGCTGGGCATAACAAACGACATCGACGCGGTGTCGCCCATTTTCATAATTACGGGAGCGGTCATGGCAATTTTTTGCTGTGTTTGGTTTCCTCCGAAAATGTAACTTGCTACCGTCCGAAATCCGTTGTTGCCTTCTTCGTCATAATTAGATTTTTTGAGGGATGTTTGGGCGAGAACCAAACTCGGATACTGCCTAATTTCAACATTACCAAGTTGTTTAATCACCCGATATTTTGGCGTTTCAATGTCTTTCAAACGAAAAGAATAAAATAAAAAACCGATCAATATTGCAGTTCCCACTATAACGATGATTGCCCAAAGTTTCATGTACGAATAACATTTGGGTGATGAAATTGTTTGTGAGGTTCTGTTCAGTTGAAAGGGTTGTTAATTGAAAAACGCGATATATAAAATTAACGCTCCGAACATTGATGCTAAAATGAATTTGCCAGATTCATCAGCGGCAACATTGCTTTGTTCCCATTCTTGAAGGAGTTTTTCAGATTTCAATGCTTCAGCTTCATCATAGAATTTATTGGGGACTGATCTTGAATAATCAACACCTACTGATTCCCATTTAGACACAGAATCATTGATGAACCAAAATTTCACATAGGTTTCAACAGTGGTACTGTTTGTTTTTTGTGTGTTTACTTGGCTTTGATTTACAATTAAACTCTTGTTTACTGGTGTCAAAATTACATTATATGGATTTTGATGGATACTTCCGGTTCCCGTGGAAACTCCAACACTGTTAGAAGTTGTGATTTCGGAAATTTTAAAGTACCAGTTTTCAATATTTTCGTATGTTTCTTTGCTTGTTGGTGTCCCAAATTTCAGAAAAACCGCCTTTTTTGTCGGGAAATCATTTCGCATCACTTCCTCATGGGGAATAACGGTAAACTTCGGTACGTTATAGGCTGGAGGCTGAGGCGAAGGTATCGAACATGAATAAATGAAGCAGGATATCACAAAAACGATTGCTGGGATTTTATTGACAGTTCTTGACATTTGGTTTGTTTTGTGTAAAAGACAAATATAGTGAATATTAGGCTGAAACAGAATAAGCTTTTATCTGGAAAAAGTCAGAATTTTTTGTTCTAATATTAAGCCTTGAGATAGGGTACTAGTTTTTTGAATTTTGAGGGACATTCACTGCGCCGCAGCCGTTTATCAGCCATCGATTATTCCTAGAAATTAAGTGAATGCTCATTTTAAAGCTGGGCATGTTTTTGCCCTTCACAACAACGGTATTCCACATTGAATCTAATTGGTCCAATTCAAATCCTGCTTCAGGGTAATCTTGTGCATTGAAAATGGGGTCGAACCCTAATCCCAATTCTGGGTCGTTTTGGTTTGCTTTTTCAATCAAATTTTTCAACGCCATATTGAAGTCCTGACTTGTGAAATGGTTTTTATCAATCCATGTTACACAATCTTCGGCATGTTTCAATTGATTGCAATTGTTCACATAAGCATTAATGAATTTCAACGCGAATTCAGGAGCAGTGGGGGATGTTATAGCGTGCGATGTGTTTTCAATGTGGGTATCTGGCTTGATGGAAGTTGTGGGATTTGTGCAGGCACACAAGGCAATCATTATCCCCCAAAAACTGCAAAAAATAAACCCAAAATGTTTCTCAAAATTGCGAATGTTACTCATATTGGAATGGGTTGGGGTTGTCGAAGTCAAGTTTTTTCAAGAGATATCCTGGGGATTGCGAATTTTTGAAAACGTACAAGTGCAAATGAGGGTCCAGATTCAATTGGTTCAAAGTGTTTTGCAAAATGTAATTGGTAGGAGCATCGTGCTCTAAATTTGGAGAGCGTTGATCGTCGTAAGTGAAAATACAACTGTAACTTACAATGTTCGCCATTTTGAGTTGATCGAATAAGAATTCACCATTGTTTTGAATCATTTTATCGGATTCTCTGATAAACAAGTAGTGGTAATTGATGGCATTCTTTGATTTGAAAATTTCAAAGGATTCTTCAATCATTTCAATTTGTTTGAATTTCTCAATTTGTTTGAGGTAGTTGATTTCGGGACATAAATTGAGCCACTCACGATAAATTGGATGTTTTAATTCATTGTTTTCATCCAAAAAAATGATAAAAATATAATCGTTGAACCTAACTGTTTGTTGGGCATAATAAATGATGGTATCATGACTTTCCCAAAATTTCATCTCTTTTAAAACAGAAGGGTGGAATTTTTGAGGGAAATAGGCAAAATCTTCCAGAAATTCACCATCGCGGTAAAACGAATGTTGCCAAAGTCCTTTTCCATCAAGAGAAAGAATTTTTTCTTTTATAGGGGCAAATTCAGTGTTGCTAATTCCATGAAATTTAAACAATGGAAATTTAAAATCAAAGAGGGTGAAAACCACATCTACAATATCAGTTGGCATACAAAAGAATTCCATAAAATCAGTGATTTTTTGTCGTTTTGTTTTGGAGGATGCATGCTCGAAATAGACTGTTCCTATATAATAACGGAAATAAACCGGTGTAGCATCAGGAAGGTTTGTAAAAGTAATTTCTTCAAAGGTATATTCATGCAACAACTGTATGATTCTGTGCAATCGGTCACTTTTTGAAAGTCCTTGAATCTGCTTGATATATGGTTTTAAATAGGCCTCTGAATTTTTATATTTCCCGGTTAATTTAATGTGCGAAATCATGATGTCTTGATCTGCTATAAAGATTCTAAAGGCGGTATAGAGGTCAATATTTTCGATGCAAATATTGCCTAAATCAGGGTTTGTAATGTAAACGGGAAATTGATCAAAATACACGATGTGAAAATTATTGGGGATGTTGTTTTCGAAAATAGGTTGAAAAAAAAGAAAATAAAATTAATTCAATTTTCTTTTACAGGAATCCAAATTTCTTCCTCTGATGCTACATCGTTGTTTTTGTATTTCACACCCAAAATTTCAAAATGAGGTCGATCATCCATTTCATAGCCAGAATTTGGGAGCCACTCACCGAAAATGTATTGGAAAATGCGGTTGTCGGCACTTGATCCTTTATAGTGAAACACGGCATATTGTCCCTCAGGAATACAAAAAGTTTCCATATTTAGAGGGATATTTTAATCTTCCAGCACCCCGAATTTTCCGTTGTTGAAGTCTTCAAAAGCCTCCATCAACTCTTGTCGGGTGTTCATCACGAAAGGACCATGAGCCGCAATAGGTTCTAAAATTGGTTCTCCGCTAAGTACCAAAACTACGCAGTCTTCTGTGGCTTTCACATTGAAATCAGACCCGTCATTGGCCATCAACACAAAATGGTTTGTAGGGACGTTTTCTGAGTCGTTCACAGAAATTTGTCCCTCAATAACCACCATACACGTATTGAAATTCTGAGGGAATGACAACTCGGCAACAGCGCCATTTTTGAGCCTCAAATTGTACATGTGTAGTGGGGTAAACGTAGATGCAGAACCCTTTACGCCGTGGTATTCTCCAGCAATAACCTCAATTTCTCCGAGGTTGTTTTCCAAGTGAAATCGGCCCATTTTGTTGTTTTCGATGGACTGATATTTCGGCGGACTCATTTTGAATTTCGCGGGTAGGTTCACCCACATTTGCACCATTTGAAATTCACCACCCGTTTTGCTCCATTCTTTTTCGTGGAACTCTTTGTGAAGCACGCCGCTAGCTGCTGTCATCCACTGTACATCGCCTTCGCCGATGATTCCACCACCACCGCTGCTGTCATGGTGTTCCACGCGTCCTTTGTATGCTATGGTCACTGTTTCGAATCCGCGGTGCGGGTGAACACCAACACCTCTAGGGGTTTCGGTGGGACCAAAGTGGGTTTTGGAATTATAATCCATCATGATAATGGGACTCATGCGTTGCATGCTCAAACGGTAAACGCTTGGAATAAAATTGTGAACCCTAAATCCGTCGCCCACAAAATGGGGTTCGGTAGGTTTCACCACGAGTTCAACGGTTCTTTTCGACATTTTCTACAGCAATCGGCAAAAAGCCGATTTTCCTTGATTTTCAAAGGTACAACAAAAAAGATGATGCTGAAATCGTAAAAATCCAAACCAATAATGATGCTGAAATCGTAAAAATCCAAACCAATAATGGTGTTGAAATCGTAAAAATCCAAACCTATGATGGAATTTTGTGTCGCAATTTTAGCAACCGGCGTGAAATTATCCTCCCCCCAAAAAAACAAGCCCATTTTCAGAAAAAAGATGATTCATTTTCAATATATTTGATAGATGAAGTGGTTTATTTCGCTCTTTACATCTTTGTTCTTTAGCGGTATTTGTGCCCAATCTTATAAATTATTGGATGTGAAAAAGCAGTATTTAGGGTTGAAATCACTGAACATGCATGTGAGCAAAACATTCAAAAATGCCAATAAACTGAAAGAAGAAAAATTTGGTTTCTACCTAAAAATGAACCGAATAAGTACCACTGATTGTGACGTTTTGTATTGGGATACGTCGGCGGTTTGCATTCTGAAGGATAAATCGACCCATCAAAAGATTCAATATTTTAACCGTTTTACGGATTCTATGGAGCTTTTTCCTATAACCAAGGATGAAATCAAAGACTGCAACAATCAGTTGCGAGGGCTGAATTTATCGAGTTTCGAAAATCCATTTTTGGGTTGTTTTTATCACACAATGGGGTTGTTAGATAACGTTAAGTTAACCGATTTGGGCAATGCCTATTTTTATGAAATGAAACAGAATCATTACGGGTTTGCCAAAAGGATTTGGATCAACAAAAAAACCTTAATGGTGGATAGCCTTTATTACGGAATGGACAATGTTTTCTGGGAAAAGGTAAAATTTGAGTATTTTGAAAAATCGACTTTGAGGGACATTGACTACAGCAAATCGTATCCGTTAGAATTTGATTCAATGGTAGGTGTTTTGACGGACAAACCCATCGTACGAAAACTCATTGACACTGCAAAATTGAAGGAAACCACATCCTCATTCAAGACCCTCACATTGTTAGATTTCTGGTTTATTGGATGTATGCCTTGTATCAAAGGTTTTCCTAAATTACAGGCATTGAGGGATTCCTTTGGGGAAGATTTTCTGAGCATTCGTGCCATCAATAGCGGCGACACTAAGGCGAATATTGATTATTTCAAATCCCGCAACTCTTATACGTTTAACATAGAACACGACAGTCTAGGCTTAACCCAGTACTACAAAATTGAAACGTTCCCAACGCAGCTGCTCATCGACAAAAACGGCAAAGTACTACTAGAACTGCACGGCAACAATTCTGCTGAATTCAATAAACTATTGCTAGAATTGAGAAGGTTGAGGGGGGGGGTGAAGTGGGGATAGGGTTGAACATAGTAGGATAATTGTAAAATGAATTAATATGTTTGTTTTAGTGTTTATTTGACATAGCTTTTAATAAAAAATAGTAGCATTTAATCATATTTTTGTATGATTTACCAAAATATTCATCTGATAATTCTAAACTTAAAAAAAAGTTTATTTATATTTGGAATGTTTGATTTTCTAAATGTATATTTTTTTATTTATTACATAATTATAAAGATAAAGCATTTTAATGCATTATTTATGACAGTGTTTTAACTTGATTTAGTAATTAATTATATAAATATGATGCATTTGTCTCAAATTAAGGTTTTAGGAATAAAATTAAGTTGAATATAAAAAAAAAATGCTATTTGTATGGCTAGAATGGAGTCTCAAAAGGCAAGCCAGGTCAAAATAAACGGTGAATTAGCGAAACGTAAACTTGCTGCAAAATTAAAGTGTTCTTCGTCAAGGGATATTTTACTAAGTAAATTTACCCAACCAGAGATTTCTAATGCGATTGATACCGAAGGTAAACTTATGTTGCGAGTGGGCAAAAATTGGCAGTTTCATTTAGGCGATTTACCCGAAATAGGGTCAATTAATTTTTATGCAAAAAGTATCGTCAAAAAGAATATAAATAATAAATATTTCGAATGTGGTATTTATGATGTTGATTGGGATACTCAAGTAAAACAATTAAAATCAATTGCTTTTTGGGAAAAATACTTTTGTAAGAATCATAGTGTTTTCTGCTTTAGTAATGATAATTTTGAGTATTTCTTTTTCAATATTAATGATATTGTGAAATATGTTATAGAAAATACAGAATGGAGATTATTAGAAACGGGCAGAATAAAAGGAGATTTATTATTAGAAAATGGTAAAAGTATTACAATTTTTACCATTGAATTTAGAAATGAAAGCCATAAGAAATGTTTCGCCTTTGGTGCGCATGGTGGTGGAAAAGGTATACAACTTTTTCTTATCTTATTGAGAAATATAAAACATTATCATTGTCAATTATGAATATAAGAATTTTTGAAGGTTTTGCGGGTTTTGGTGGTGCTTCATTTGGACTTAAAAAAGCTGGGATTTCACATGAAGTTGTGGGATATTCCGAAATTGATAAATATGCTTCTATGCTATATGAGCTAAATCATCCTGGTGTAACAAATTATGGAGATATTTCATCAATAGATCCAGGTGATCTGCCAGATTTTGATTTGTTTACAGGCGGATTTCCTTGTCAGCCATTTTCCAATGCCGGATTAGGATTAGGCGAAAATGATGAAAGAGGCCAACTAATTTGGGATATTGTTAGAATTTGTGCAATCAAAAGACCAAAATATATTTTGCTTGAAAATGTTAAAGGGTTTTTAACAAAAAGACACAAACCGACTTTAGATAGACTAATAGAGAAATTTGATAACCTAGGTTATAGTACTACCTTCAAGGTATTAAATAGTGCCAATTTTGGAAATGCCCAAACCAGGCAACGTTTCTGGTTTTTGGCCGTACTTGAGCCAAGCTTTGATTTACAAAGTTTTTTTGAAAATCTACACGTTCAAAATGATAAAATTCACATAAAAGAATTTTTAGAAAATAAAGCCAATGCGGAATTGTATTTAAATCAAGATCAATGTAAACATCTAATCAAAAAACATACCGTTGATTTAGATGTTCAAACATCGCTTTGTTTGGATATTTATAATAAAAAAATCAAATACGATGGTTCATGTATCACGCTCACTGAGCCACATCACAATGGTCTCAGAATAGTGGAGCCAATGGTAAATTCTGAATATCGTGTAAGGAAACTTTCCATTCAGGAAATGTTTAAATTAATGGGGTTATCTAGTGAAGATATAAAAACTGAAGGGTTTTCATATTTTCAATTAGCTAAGAGAGCTGCTAATGGTTGGGATGTCATGGTAGTCCAAAGAATATTTCAAAAACTATTTGATGAAAGCTGAAAATAATCACAAATATTTACCTCCGAATCTGTCAAATTTTTTAAATAGTTTTAGGGAAATTGGATATCAGTGTGAAGTTGCAATTGCAGATATATTAGATAATAGTGTTTCAGCAAATTCAACTCAAATCAAAATTAATGCGATTGAATATCCTAGTAAAATTATTAGTATTAGTGACAATGGCAAGGGAATGTCCCCAATAGAATTGGAAGAGGCAATGCGTTTGTCTTCAAAAAACCCGAATGATGAGAGACCTTTAAATGATTTAGGTCGATTTGGTTTAGGGTTGAAAGTTGCATCTTTTTCACAGTGTAAAAAATTAACAGTGTTTTCTAAAGCTAAAGATTTTGAAATTACTGGTTTGCAATGGGATTTAGATTATATTTCCAAAACAAACAATTGGTACGCAATAATACCTGACGTCAGTGGTTACGAAGAAATAATTTCTGATTTACAAGAACTGGAATCTGGAACAGTTGTGATTTGGGAACAAATTGATAAATTCGAAAATGTACAATTTACTGAGGAAATCGACAAAATTATTAATCACTTAGGTCTGGTTTTTCATAAATATATTGAAGGGGTTAATGGTCAAAAAATTACGCTTAAAATAAATAATAGTACAATTAAATCCATTAATCCGTTCTTTCCTGGGTCTGCAAGACAAAAATTGCAAGAATATTCATTTACCTACCCAAATGGCAAGGTAAGGGTTACGCCATTTATATTGCCTCATCATAAAAATGTTTCCGAAATTGATTACAAAAAGCATGCTCTTCAAGATGGTTATTTGAAAACTCAAGGATTTTATTTGTATAGGAATAATAGGTTAGTTACATGGGGTAATTGGTGGGGCTTGGCTCAATCTACTGAGGCGTTAAAATTAGTAAGAATTGAAATTGAAATTCCGAACACTATGGATTCGGAATGGAATATTGATTTGAAAAAGTCAACAGCCAAGCCTCCTTATATGATACGTCAAGAACTCAAAAAGGTAATGGAATATGTTAATCCTGTAGGAAAGAGAGTATATTCCGGTCGTATTTCTAGAAAAGATCGAGCAGGATTAATTCACTTATGGGAATATGTGTCTAGAAGGGACAATTCGAGCAAAAATATTTTAAAGATAAATCGCAATCATCCATTAATAGAACTTCTATATGATAAATGCACAGATGAAGGTCTTGTAATTTTAAATGCATTGTTAATTGGACTTGAGCAATACTTACCCATAGAGACGATAATTGCACAGTTAATTTCAAATCCTAAGGAGATTGACCAAACATCAGAAGAAACAGAATTAATAAATTATTTACAAAGTATATTAAGGGATAATTCCCTTACACCTATTCAGAAAGCTGAATTATTAAAAACTGAATTTTACAAAAATGAATAAATCTCCATTTGAAATCTTACGTGAGCATCTATTCTCAGAGTTAAGAAAAAAGAAACAACCCATTGAACAATCTGAAATTGATGATGCTCTTTCAATAGCAAATACAATTGTTGAAAAAATTGGACTCGAATTATATCTAAAAACTATTACTCTTAATTTACAATATGAAACTCCATCTGACTTTCAAATAGTTGATTGGACTTTATTAAGACAGGAAATAGAAAGATCTTTTTGCATCTTAGTAAAAGAAGGTATAATGGTAAAAGGAGCGGGAAATATTGATCGTACGTGGTGGAGCACAAGAAATAAAATAACTTCGAATCTATTTTATTGGAAAAGATACAAGGAAATGTTAAGTCAGAAAATGGCACCAGAAGTTGTGAGGAATTTGGATGATGATACGGATGTAGTAATGAATTATATTGGAGATCCAAGTTTGTCAGCTTTTAACATTTATGGAATGGTAGTTGGTCATGTTCAATCAGGTAAAACTTCAAATTACTCAGCTTTAATTGATAAGGCGTCCGATGCAGGTTATAAATTCATTGTGGTTATTGCAGGAACATTAAATAATTTACGAAATCAAACTCAATTAAGACTGAATGAGAGTTTTATAGGGAAACAAGGGAACCAAATTGTTGGTGTCGGTTTATATGATAATGATCAATCTAGAATTCCACTTTGCCTTACAAATGACGATGACGATTTTGATTTAGCTTATGCAAACCGAGTAAAAGGTACATTGAATTTTGAAAATATTAATGTACCAATTTTAATTGTAATTAAAAAAAATAGCAATACACTGAAAAATGTTGTGAGTTGGCTAGAAGCTCAATATCCTAATCGAATTTCAGATCATGCAATGTTATTGATTGATGATGAATCTGACTATGCATCAATCAATACAAAGGAAAAGGAGGATCCTACGATTATAAATAAAAGAATTAGAAAATTAATATCCTTATTTGATAAGACTTCTTATGTCGCATTTACAGCTACGCCCTATGCGAATATTTTTATTGACCATGAAGCCACGAACTCGGAAGTTGGTTTGGATTTATTTCCAAAGGATTTTATTTACTTATTAGAACCACCTTCGAACTATTTAGGGGCTAAAAATTATTTTGTTGATCACCCTCAAAATCATATTGTTAATATAGATGATTTTGATGTCGCTTTTCCATTGAATCACAAAATTGATCATAAAGTGCATGAATTGCCGGATTCGTTGGTTGAGGCAGTTTATTTATTTTATTTAAATGTTGGAATACGTTATGAAAGAGGGTTTGTGAGCAATCATAATTCAATGCTTATCCATGTTTCCAGGTTTACAGATGTTCACATACAGGTCAGAAATAAAATAGATATTATTGTTGATAAACTTAATTTGGCAATAAAAACTCGTGGAGGATTAACACATCCATATGATAATGATATTTATTTACTTAAGCTCCAAGAAATTTATCTAAAATATTTCCCCAATTTAAATATTGAATTTAGGCAAATATTAAATCGACTAATGCAGATTTTAGAAACATTCTTAGTAAAAGATATACATTCTAAAACGAAAACCCCACTGGTATATCATTCAGATGTTCCAATTAACGCAATAGTTATTGGAGGTACAAGTTTGGCTAGAGGGTTTACATTGGAAGGTTTGTCTATTAGTTATTTTTTACGTACAACAATTTTGTATGATACTTTGATGCAAATGGGACGTTGGTTTGGTTATCGAGATGGTTATGCTGATTTATGTAGGATTTTCGTGCCAGATGATATCGAGGATAATTTTAGAGATATTATTTTGAGTACAGAGGAATTATTTGATGATTTTAGAGATTTAGCAAAGTCAAATAAAACGCCATCCGATTTCGGTTTAGCAATTCAGCAAAACCCCAATAGTGCGTTACAAATTACCGCCAGAAACAAACTTAAAAATATAAAAAAGTTTGATTATATCATGAAATTCGATGGCCGTTTAAAAGAGACGGTTAAATTTAGTGCAGATAATGCTGTTTTAGATTCAAATTTTATTACGGGCGTCAATCTGATTAATCAACTTCTAGAGTCAGAATTACCAATTACAATAGGTTCTACATTATACTGGGATGATGTTCCCAAAAATTATGTTTTGAATTTTTTAAATTCATATAAAGAATTAAATGATAATGATCCGCTTGGTATTTTAAGTAAAATGCCTCTTCCATTTATAAGAGATTACGTTACAAAGAGAGAATGTAATTGGGATATAGCTTTGATTAGCGGTGATGGAAGTGTGATCGAAAATAATACATTTGTCAAATCGATTTCAGCGAATCGAGTTGAAAGAAATATGGTTTACAAAGAGGTAAATAACATTTATCATTATCCTAAAAATCAGCTGTCTATTCCCAGAGACGAAAGTATACCGCTTTTAGCAGCAAAACGAGATGCTTCAGAATTCGGTACAAATCGTAAGTTAATGAGGAAGTTGAGAAATAGACCATTGTTATTAATATATTTTATTCAAAGTAATATTGCAGATAAAAACATTACAATTGATAACATTCTTGGATTCTCATTAAGTATCGATGGAGATATAGATTCAAATTCTCAGATTGTGAAAATGGTAGTAAATACTGTGTATTACCAAAATTTGTTGGAAAGTTTAAATGAAACTTCAGATGATGAAACGTATTAAAAGTAATCCCTGGGAGGGGATTTTATGGTCATCTAAAAAAAGATGCATAAATGGACCCGATATTTTTTGGGGTATAGATGACTCTGGTTTGTATTGTCTAAGATTTGAAAATGTCGAATTGGGCACTTTGAATTTTAATAATATTGAACTAAGCCAAATAAATATTATCTTAAATAACTTAGACAATGGTTTATTTACAATTATTATTAAATTACTAGATCCTCAGAAATACGAATTGTTTTATTTCTTAAGTTCGGACCTTATAAATCACTTGTCAACTGATTTAAGTATTTCGGCACCGAAATTAAAAAAGAGGCTTCAATTTTGGATAGATTTATGGAAGAAGAAAAGCAATCAGGAAATGACATTGATTGCTCAAATGAATCTTTTCTCAGAATTAATTGTCTTATTCGAATTAATTGTTCCTATTAAAGGTTTAGAATTTGCAGTTTTGGCTTGGAGAGGTCCCGAAAAAGATAAGCAAGATTTTGATTTGTCAGATTATTTAATCGAAGTGAAATCATATTTAAGTACTTCGAAGAAAATTTTGAAAATAAGCAGCGCAGAACAATTGACAGTTCGCAATCAGCCAATCAAACTTGTTTCTTTACAGTTATCTCAAAATCCAAATCATGGAATCTCGATTCCAGATTTATTAAATTCGTATAAAAATGAACTTGAAGAACTCCCATCTGAAATATTTGGTTTGTTTTACACGAAGCTATTTGAATTAGGATTTAGTCAGGAAAATGATGCCACAATTAAATTTAATGTAATTTCAACTTCATGTTATAATGTAGAAAAAGAATTCCCAGTAATTAATGCCAAGTTTATTCCTGAAGGAATTGAAAATGTTGAATATTGGATTAAAATTGATTCATTGGAAAAATATTTATTAGACACAAAAGATTTAGTTAAATGATTACGCTACAAGAATATTGGGATGATTTAGTTGAGAATGTTCAATTAGATTTCAGTAGTAAATTTGTTCCACCAACTTATGCTTTTTTTGAGCGAACAACTAATACATTGGTGCAAGTGGGTGATTTAGATAAGGAAGTTTATACAGGATTTTCCTCGGATTTTGCATTTTATGGGTTTTCATTTCGACAAGAATCTGGAACTCTTCAGTTAATATCTGTTTTATATAATCCAGATGAGCAAAAAGGATTGTTGAAACAAGAAATTGAAGGGGTGTTTAAAAAATTAGAAAAACTTGTAACTTTTATTCAGCAAAAAAAATATACTGAAAAAGTTATAGAAGAGACAAGCGAATTCTTTGAATGTTGTTCGGAGATTTATAATCTTTTTTATAAGGAAGAAATTAAGGAATGTCAATTTGTTTTGATAACAGATTCAAATTTGCCTAAAAGTATGTATCAAATAGAAAATAAAATAGTTGGTGCATTGCAATATTCGTATTCTGTTTATGATATCAATTATTTTTTTCAAATACATAAAAATGGTAATCAATTTGCTTCCTTTGTCCTAGAAACAAATTTGCCGTGTTTAAAAGTAAATAATGAAAGCGATGATTATGTATCATTTTTAACTGTAATTAGTGGGAATGAATTGGCATCAATCTATGGTAAATATAAGTCAAAATTACTGGAAGAAAATGTAAGGACATTTTTACAATTTCGTGGTGATGTCAATAAGGGAATTAGATATACACTCCAAAATAAGCCTAATTACTTTTTTGCTTATAACAACGGAATTACTGCAACAGCTACAGATGTAGTAATACAAAATAATTGTATTGTGAGTATACAAAATTTACAAATTGTGAATGGTGGTCAAACAACCGCTTCAATTTATGCGGCCTCTGAAAAATATAAAGTGGATTTATCAGAAGTTAATGTCCCAATGAAATTGTCAGTAGTGAAAAAAACTGAAATTCATTCAACATTTGTATCTAATGTTGCTGAATTTGCTAATACTCAAAACAAAGTAAATAAGTCTGACTTTTTCTCTAATCATAAATATCACATTGATATGAAAAAAGTTAGTAGTCGACTTTGGATAAATAGAAAAGCAGGTTCACAGGTAAGTAGTCGATGGTTTTATGAAAGAGTGCGAGGTGAATATTTGAATGAACAAAGTCATCTAAATAAAACGGAATTAACAAAATTTCTATTAGAATATCCAAAGTCTCAGTATATTGATAAACTTGATTTAGCAAAAAGTGAAAATGCATGGCTCCAAAGACCCTACTTTTCAGCATTGGGCGCACAGGGTTCATTTGTGAAATTTTCTGAGTACATTATTTCTGAAATGGATAATAATGAAAATTTAGTAACAGATAATTATTTCAAATCTGTAATATCAAGATTAATTATTTTTTGGGAAATAGAAAAAATCATATCTAAATCGGAATGGTATACAGGAGGCTTTAGGGCTCAAACTGTCGCATATACAATGGCTGCATTTTCTTCGATACTTGAAAAATACAATAAAATGTATTTTAATTTTGATTTAATTTGGGAACTACAATCAATTCCGGATAGTTTGAAAAAAATACTCGAAGAAATTGGGAAAATTGTTCATTTGGGTTTGTTGGCACCCAATTCTAAATATGGAAATGTAAGCGTTTTTGCAAAAAAGAAAGATTGTTGGGAGGGTATCAAACAATTGAACTTTAGTAATATTGAAATTGAAAATAAATATTTTATTCTACAAGAGGACTATCGAAAAATAATAAAGGATGATGTCAAAAATAAAAATTTCGATGAAGGATTAGATAAAGAGATTTTAGTTTATAAAACAGACTATAAAACATGGGCCAAACTAGATAATTTTTATTCATCTTCTGGAATTTCTGATTTTCAAACAAGAACACTAAAAAAATATAGCGTTGTAAACAGGCATATACCAACAGCAAATGAAACTACAGTGCTTTATAAACTGCTTGTCGATGCAAAAAAATCTGGATTTAGTGATTAATTCCTAATGAAACAATACTTATGCTCAATCCCTGAGCTAATATTTGTTATTAATATTATTTTTGAATACTTATTGTGAATGATTTAATTTACTAATGAAAATAACATTGTTAATAATTAGTCTGTAAATCAATCATTCAATTCGAATTAGATGTTCCAGTGGACCTCGAAATCTACAATTACCTCATTTCCTAATCCCCCACAGCCCTAAAAGTCGCACCTAATTAGTCCAATGGTCAATAAAATCAATGGAATAATTGTCCAAAAGGCGAACATGCTTCCCCAAAATCCGATGGTGAATAAAGTGTCATCGCATTCATCCAGTTTGCTGTATCCCAGCAATCCCAAAAAGAGAACCAAACTGTATGCCAACATTATTGCGCCCAATGCCGCAGAATATGAATCTGCAGATAAAACACCACCAAGTCCGCCAATGCCGGTAACAATAAATGCAATAAACAAAAACCACTCACCCCCATCAGACCCGTCCTCTGGTATCAAATTCTTTACCGCTTTTCTCAATTCCTTAAAGCGCATCTTGTTCGTTTGAGCCATTCCCAACACACTCATTTTCTGCAGCAATTGCTTTTTAATGGCAACCAACTTTGTTTTGCGATTAGCCTTTTTGCTTACATCCTGTTTCGCAACAATTGGTTCAGCCAATCTAGTTTTTACTTCAGATTCTGGATTTTTTATTTGAGGGACAGTCGGCGCAACTGCCTTATTTTCTGTCGGTTGTTTAAAACGAGTAACCACGCCGCCCGTCCCCCCAAATCCTACATCAGTTCTTGCACTGTAACAAGAACTTAACAAAATTACTGTAGTTAAAAATGCCCAAAATGCTTTGACTTTCATGTGAAAACAAATGTCGAGCCACCCAACAAATGTCCCCCAATAAAAACACAATCATTTTTTGCATTTTTCCGTAATACAACGGATTTTTTTTATTAAAAATCCATAAATTTATTTCGTGTAAAAAATGCCCCGACTTAAAGGTGGACCCGCCGTCTCATAGTCGAATTCTTGTATTAATTTGAGTGGCAACTTAGGTACGCCCCAAGAACCATACATGCGAAATGAGATATTCTCCTTGGTCACTTTAACGATTTTTGCGGATTCAATAATTAAATCAGTAAACTGCTTCCACTTCAAATACAACCGCAACTGTTTTTGCAATTCATCTAAGTCTATTTCAGGACATTCACTTTTCATCTTATAAATTTTCAGGTTTTCTAAAATGTCGTTGTCTAAAATTTCCCATGGAAATTCAGCATTCCCGAAGTGTCCATAAGCCGCCGTCTTCTGATAAATCGGAGATTTGAGCCTTAACTTTTTGATGATTTCTTTGGGTTTTATAGGAAATATTGCCGCTACGATTTCCGATATGAATTCTACAGATGCTTTTTCCGTACCATGCGTATCTACAAAAATAGAAGTAGGTTCAGCCACGCCTATGGCGTAGGAAAGTTGGACGGTGCAACGACTGGCCCAGCCCGAAACAACCAAGTGTTTGGCAATGTAACGCGCTGCATAGCTGGCACTTCTGTCGACCTTGCTCGGATCTTTCCCCGAAAATGCACCGCCGCCATGAGGTGCGCTACCACCATAAGTGTCTACAATGATTTTTCGTCCCGTTAATCCTGTGTCACCGTATGGACCACCAATGGTGAAACTTCCCGATGGGTTAATTAAATACTTGGGTTCAACATCTTTGATCCAATCCTTCAAAATGGGCTTGACCACTTCTTGAATCACAAATTCTCTAATTTCTTGTTGGCTAATGTCTTCCGTATGTTGGGTGGATACCACCACTTTGTCGATCGAAACTGGAATTCCCTTTTCATATTTCACAGTGACCTGTGATTTTGCATCGGGTCTCAGCCATTCAACGCCATCGTTTCGCAAAGTATGAAGTCTTTTTACAATTTGGTGGGACAAAAAGATGGGCAATGGCAAAAGGTCTGGGGTTTCATCACAGGCGTAGCCAAACATGATGCCTTGGTCTCCGGCGCCTCCATCGGCCACGCTGTGGGCAATTTCAGGACTTTGTGTATGGATGAGGTTGGTGTAATTTGCTGTTTTCCAATTGAATCCAACACCGTCGGTGTTATAACCCAGGGTGTCGAGCACGTGTTTGGCTATGGCAATTTCATCGAATTTCGCGGTGGAGGTAATTTCACCGCCAAGGATTAGGTGGTTGTTGCAAATCATGGCTTCGCAGGCCACTTTTGAATGTGGGTCTAAATGCAAATAAGCATCGAGAACTGCATCGGAAATTTGGTCGGCAATTTTGTCTGGATGACCAGCTGAAACAGATTCACTGGTAAAGAAATAGGTGTTTTTTGTCATGGTATTTTGTTTTTAAGTTTTTGGCAGAAAAACACGAAAAACCAAAGTCGGATACAGACAGACTTTTGCAAAAACAAAACAACACAGCGGCAACCCCGGTGAAAAATCGGCAGGTTAAAACAATGTAATGTGGTGACGTTAATTTCATTCCCTTTGTTTTTGACGTTAAGTCCGCATCATTTTACCACCGTAGCAGGGTAAGTGCTCGGTTGGTGACTTTTAAGTCTCGTGATACTTTTACAAAGGTAAGATGAAAAGAAAGAGAAATGCAAATTGAAATTTTGCAAAAAATGCAAAATTTTAAATTCCCCCCTTGAAAACTTGTTTGAAAGTTCTCAATCAAGTTCACCATTTTCAAAAAACCTTATTTTACCTTGCATCCCTTTATGAGCAATGGTTTTATGAGATACAAATGCAAGGAATTTAAACATACAATCGCAGTTTTTTGCGCCATCTTTACAATTTCTGTGCAACATCTGAATGCGCAAACCAATAGATTTGTCCCTTAT